>Ga0302325_10000464_pt1 | contig 113358 bp, 100 predicted proteins | sample Palsa_T0_2_FD_201948 | JGI IMG/M metagenome (GOLD analysis project Ga0302325, IMG submission 201948) | Peat permafrost microbial communities from Stordalen Mire near Abisko, Sweden - Palsa_T0_2 | ecosystem: Environmental > Terrestrial > Soil > Palsa > Peat permafrost | place: Sweden: Abisko...
GCTTGGGACTTACGATTTGTGCGAGACTCGTGGGGATGATGGGAGGGCGCGTCTGGCTGGAGAGCCAGCATGGCCAAGGGAGTACATTTCACTTCACCATCCATCTAGCAGTTCAGGACACCGCTTTCGCCCCGCCCATTCATCTTTAGCCAGAGCGCGATTGACGCAATCACCTGCAAAAATCACGATCTGTTTTCGAGATAGTAGCCGTGGCGGCGGATTTCTTCGAGATTATGCATCGATAGAGACGCCATGGTGCGATACTGCGCGAGCTTGTTTCAATATACAGTCCTTTTTGAGTATGCCGTCCAGGGATGCGCTTTTCATGAATGATCTGCGTTTTACATGCGGAGAATTCCCTGTTAAATCCCTGTTCGTTCCCTGTTATTTTGTGCGATCGGGAACTCTTAGCTTGTGCAAACTCCACGTCAGTGTGGACTTACAGCGCGTTCGACCGAGCGAGCGAGTAAAATTCCCTGTAAATTTCCCTGTTAACTGCGGAGACGAGTTCGCTCTCGACTACCTCCTCCGCCACTCAGTCTGGATTATTGTCTCTCGTAGTCGTCTTCTAGGAATAAACTCCATTTTGCGGCCCAAAAGGCTCGAATGTCATACGGTTGAGGCGGTGCCCTATCCACCCATCGCCCCATAGAAAAGAAGAGCGACGGACAATGTTAGGACCGTCTTAGATTCGGCAATCAGGGGCAGTGAGAGGCCAAACCCCAACGTCGACCCAATCACGATGCTCAGACTGCCGAACTCGTTAGTGAGCCATCCAGCGGCAGGCATGGCGAAAACGGAACCGATTGCCGCCATCATCAGCGACCTGTCCAAAACGGCGGGAGAAAGATGGAGGTTCGCCTGAAATGCAGGGATTCGGGAGGCCCAAGTTGCGATGATCAGTCCGAGGATCAGGAAGATTAAGGACACGCCCACGCGTACCTGTTGAAGGCTGCGTAGCGGCATCAATCGGGTTCCGTCCGATCCGAGCGGTGACTTGTTGAGCTGTGCTGCAAATTTGATTGGCTACACCGGCCATAACCGGGGACAGGGATGTCCAATCGGCTTGCGACTCTTGATGCAGTCTTTTCGACCGTGTCAAACAGCACAGCGTGAATTCCTAAGCGACCCGCCGCTTCGACGTTTTCGGCGCGATCATCCAGGTACAAGATGTCTTGTGGGGCCGCTTTGAGTAGTTTGAGACAATTTCGATAGATCGCCAGCTCCGGCTTTATGGACCCGTAGTCGCAGGAATAAATCAGGTATTCGAATGTAGAGAGGCTCGGAAAATACTTGGTCACATGGCGACTGAGTTCGAGTGGCATGTTCGAGAGAAGTGCCAAGGGGAAGCCTTCACGGTGCAACAGCTCTACCCATTGCACAGCGCCTTGATTTGGTCGCGTGATACTTTCGCTATCGAACTTGATTAGCGTTGCTATCTGATCTCTGCTCAAATCTAATTCTTGCTGGCGAACAACCGCCGTCCAGTAGGCAGGGCCATCGATTTCACCGCGGTCGTAGGGCGGCCGTAGCTTCCAGTAAAGTTCCGAGAATCGCTCATCGGGGATACCGCTGACGAGCGCCATACCTTTCATATCTTCTAGCGTTTGCTCGAGGCAAAGAACGTTTCCGTAATCGAAGACGACTGCTTGAACCGAGTGCTTTCGCGAAAGACCTTGTATGTCGCTAGGTTTGGCAGTACCATGCACAAATCGGAGTATACGCGTACAGACGCGCATAATAAAGTGCCTTCGTGCAACAAGGTGCAGAATGAACCATCCGGAATCGGAAGCAGACCAAATCGCCTTAAAGGAAGAGCGTCACCAATACATCTTGGAGCTGCTTGGCAGCGAGGGCCGAGTCCTCGCCGCAGACCTCAGCAGTCGATACAGGGTCTCTGAAGACACCATTCGTCGAGATCTGCGCGAATTGGCGCGTTTGGGAAAGATCCAACGGGTACACGGCGGTGCCCTGCCTCGCCGTGCCGAGGCTGTTCCTTTCGTCTCCCGCCAACAAATCGACATGGAGAGCAAGATCGGAATTGCTCGCGCGGCGGCTGACATGATCCGCGACGGTCAGGTTGTGCTGATTGATGGAGGTACCACTAATCTAAGAATAGCTTCCTACCTTTCAAAAGAGCGTTCGGCAACGATCGTTACCAACAGCCCACCGCTTGCGCTGGCGTTGGCGGATCATCCGAAGTTGAGCGTGCTGATGCTCGGAGGAAATTTTCTTAAAGAGGCGCGGGTCACGGCGGGCATCGACACCATTCGGGTAATCGAATCCATCCGCGCTGATCTGTGCTTTCTCGGAATGTGCAGTTTGCACCCTGAAGTCGGAATAACGGTCGGCGACCTAGAAGAAGCCTACGTGAAGAAAGCGATGACAGGGGCTTCAACGGAAGTGGTCGGCCTGATTTCAGTTGGGAAAATGGGGACATCTCTGCCTTACCTGGTCGGTCCCGCTTCTCGACTGACACGTTTGATCACCGATGCATCGGACGAAGATGTCCTGAATCCCTACCGCTCCCAAGGCATAGAAGTCACAAGCACGTAAGCCGAAGCGGTTCGACAGTTCTATAGGTACGCCGTGCCGACATAGGACGGACCGGGACAAGAGTCTATGCTGCGCGATCAAAGGCTTCATGCACGCGATTCATCGCGTCTTCACTCGAGGAATTTTTCATGCATGAATTCCGCTACGCAAAGGAACACGTAATAGCTCGAACCTTTCCTAAGGCTTTCCGACTGATAAAGAAGTATTTGCTCTTGGGACTGCTGGTGGCGAGCGCGCTCAAAGCACAACAAAGTAAGCCATCTGCGCAGTCCTGGGCTGGCGTTGTACGCACGACTGCCGGCGAACCTGTGGCCGGAGCGAAGGTAACGGTCTTCACATCCGGCGCCAAACAGAACCCAACCACAATTACGGGAGCCGATGGAAAGTTTGCGATTGCGAGCACTACACCAGGACCGCATAAGGTGAGCGTGCAACTGCCCGGGCGAGGTCCGACAGGGCAAGTGGTAGTGAATATTTCTAGCGTAATGATTGTGCTGACGGTGTCCGATCAAAACGTGCTGTCGATTGCAGCCAATCCGCAAACTTCTGCAGGGGCCTCGAATGGCAACCTGAGCACAACTACGAACACAGCTGGCGGAACAAGCGAGGAGAAACTCTCCAGCCAAAAGGTCGACGAGTTGCCGTTGAACGGACGTGACTTCAGCACGCTGCTGCTGTTGGCAGCTGGGACGATGACGGACGTGAACGGGCAGACAAATTTCACCCAGCAATTTGCCATCAATGGCCAGCGCGGCGTCGAGGCTGTCTTCGCGATGGACGGCGCTGATATTAGTGATCCTGAGATGGGGGGGAGTACGTTCACGAATTTCGACGTGGACGCTATTCAGGAATTGCAATCAAGCTCGGGCTGGATGCCAGCAGACATCGGGCGCGGCGCGGCAGGCTTTACCAATATCGTGACACGATCTGGGAGAAACGGATTTCACGGTTCCTTCTTCGAGTTTCTAAGGAACTCTGCCCTCGATGCGCGAAATTATTTCGATCACCCGTCGATTGCAGAGCCTGGCCGAATCCCTCCTTTCCGCAGAAATGAGTTCGGTTTTACAAACGGCGGACCGATCGTTTTGCCGCATGTATATGACGGGCGAGAGCGGACCTTTTACTTTGTACAGTATCAAGGGTTCAGGCAGGTGCTTGGAACAACACAGGTACTGGCCGTGCCTACAGCGGCAGAGCGAGCGGGCCAGGATGTGGTGAAGTATCCGGACGGCAGCACGGACACGCTGCAGATAGCAGGGGGTCCGAATAGCCCGGGAGTAAATCCGGCAATCGCTTCCATACTGGCGCGCTATCCACTCCCTAACAACCCAACAGGCGCGTATGGCGCGCGAACCTATGCTGCTCCTTCAAACGTGAACACGGATGCGGATCAGTTTTCTATCCGCATCGATCAGAAACTTGGCGCAAAAGGACAATTGTTCGCCCGGTTCAATTTCGACAATCTGACAGGACCGACAACAAATCCAGATCAAACACTGCTTAACCCGAGCTTCGGCGTGCAGTATGTGGACCGGCAGCGCAACGGGGTCATCACCTACACGCACGATGTGTCGCGTCGGTTTCTCTGGTCGACTTCGCTCAGTTTCACGCGGACGACTCCGTCGTTTGTGACACCGAACCACACCGATTCGGCATTGAAATTCGTCGATGGCCTTTACGAGGCGTACAACAGCGCGGCGGGTTCGGTGATGTCTGCGGATGGGAATTTGTTCCAGGGACAATTGAATTTTAGCTGGACGAGTGGGCGCCACGCGGTGAAGTGGGGTGCGGAGGCGCGACTCAATCGCGACACGACATACTTCGGAATCAGTCCCAATGGCGAATATGATTTCGGCGGCGGAACGGTTTACTCGCCAGTGTTCATTCCTTCCGCCAGCGGACAGCACAACGTGCAAGTCGGCGATCGTCTACCAGACACGCTAAGCAGTCTGCTGATCGGCTATCCGTACGGGTACACGGTCGCGGTGGCGCCGCCTTATACGTCGGATGGCGCGCATATTGGGCCAGCGGCGATCAACCGGAATGACGTGAACGCGTACGTTGAGGACACGTGGAAAATCAATCCACTATGGACGCTCGATTACGGGCTGCGATATGAGCTCTACACGCCGATTTCGGAGCGAGCGTATCGAACATCGAGTTTTCTGAATTCGTTCCCACCGGCGGGCGTTGGACAGGAATACTTGATCAATCCCCAGCCTACTTATCAGACGGATTGGAACGGCTGGGGGCCGCGCGTCCAACTGGAGTGGAATGCCCCGCAGGCCGTGCACGTGCACATGGGGGGAGCGATCACAGTGATACCGCCGAATATCTGGCAGGACAATCTTCTGACGGGGTCAACGCCCTACGTTGTTTATCCACGTGTGAACGCGGCGCAGAACGGGGAGATTTCGTACGGATTCCAAATCACACCGGACGAGTTGCCGCAGGTCTACAACACAGCAGGCATGAATGTGTTGGCCAGCGGCGATTCGAAAAAAGTGCCGGCGAACACGGTGATGGACGTGAATCGATACCAGCAGGATTTAGCAATGCTAGCGCCAGGTCATCAGCTCTCGCTGCTGAGTCTGAGTGGAATCGACCGGCATTTTGGCAATGGCTACCTGCAGACTTGGACGCTGGGTCTGGAACGGGCTTTCGGCGGCCTCACGGCTGATGTCGCGTACGTCGAAACATCCGCGTTTCGACTTCCCAGAATGTCATATCCGAACGCGTATCCCGGAGCAGACTCGGAATTTGCCCGGTTTACAAACTTCGACAGCAGCGGAGCGGTGACGGGAGGTTTCGGATTCGAGTCGGTGATGACGGCAACGTCGCACTCATCGTACAACGCGCTCCAAACTTCATTGTCGGGAAATGTTGGGCACGGCGGACCGTCATTGCAAGCAGGTTACACTTGGGGCAAATCACTGGATGATGTCAGCGGCATCTTAGGAGGAACAGGTTCCACCGGCGCCGTCACGCTGTTCAGCCCACAAGACCCTTTCGATACGCAAGCCGAGAGGGGGCCATCGAGCTTTGACGTGACCCACGCCTTCACGTTGAGCGCGGCCCAGGATTTGCATTTTGAGCGTTTGGGACTTCAGCCGGATCGAACCCAGTTGTTGACGAAGGGCTGGGAGTTTCTGAGCATCTCAACGATTACGAGCGGTTCGCCGTTTACGGTGTACTCGGGAATCCAGCAGACGGGAGCGGGGACGATTTGTGCGGACCGACCGGACCAGATCGGAATACCGGACCTCTCGAGCGCTGGCAGCTCAACCCGATCGCGCGACGATTATTTTGGGCGGGGCGCAAACAACGCAAGTTTCTTTTCCATTCCCATCGGTATCCAGGGCGGGACCGGACCAAACTCCGGGCGCTTTGGAACGCTCGGCCGTAACACATTTCGCGGCCCGGCATATTATGATTTCGATTTTGCGCTGATTAAGACGACTCCGATTGGCCATCGGGAAAATGGCTTGGAGCGAGCGGACCTGCAATTCCGCGGGGAGTTCTTTAATCTGTTTAATATCGTCAATATGGGGCTACCTGCCAATATCATCGAGGGTACAGGATTTGGCATGATCAGCAAAACGGCGGGAACTTCGCGGCAAGTTCAGTTTTCGCTAAAGCTCATCTACTGAGGCGCGACCATCTCTGTCGTCGTCCTCATCTTCGCCATAACTCCTCTCGCTAAATCCGGAGTCCTCGGAAGAGTCTTTTTCGATTTGATTATGGTTACTCTGATGATTTCCGGATCCCCGGCAATACACCGGGGCCGCGTCGCCAAGGCATTGGTGATCATTGCCATCTTCGCCAGCGCTTCGGTTTTAACAACCGCACGGTTCCATCCGACGCCGTTTCTTCACCAGCTTGGCAGCTTTCTCGCCACCGTCACGCTGCTGCTCTATTGCCGCATTGTCTTGCTCTTGATGTTTCGCCAAGGCCCAATTACTTGGAGCCGCATTCAGGGCGGCGTATGCGCGTATCTTCTTCTCGGCATGGCCTGGGCTTCCGGGTTCGAATTCGTCGAATACGTGCATACCGGCGCGTTCCATTTTGTTTCGGCGCCGGCAAATATTGACGAGCTTTCCTCAAAGCTTACCTATTTCAGTTTTTCCACTCTCACCACTGTTGGTTTTGGCGACGTCACGCCCCTGGCAATCTACGCCCGCTCGTTTGCGATCGCTGAGGCCATCGTTGGCCAGCTTTACCCGGCTGTGCTCATGGGCGCCCTGGTGGCAACGGCCCTGCAGTCTCGCTCCAAATCCTGATTGTGCATATGCATTGCATGAATTCGCGACATCGTCCGACTTTCGGATGGATCTAACTCAGCTCCGCACCCAGCCTCAACAGGAAAACCTATCGAAGCTCCGAGCGTTGCTAACGAAATCTCGTGAATTTACGAAATCCTCGTGATATCAATGCCCCCTTAGCGGCTGCGTTCTCCGTCGGATGCCACTGGCCTCCGCGTTGCAGTACAGCACACGGATGTAATCTTACGGAGACACTGGGAGCCTAAATATGAAAAGGTACTGCATAGCGTTTGCATTCGTCGTGGTCACCGCGATCACGATGCACAGCCCAGCGCAGGACGTCCAGGACGCCAACGACCACACTAAATGGAGTTACCAAGGGGAAGTCGGTCCCGACCACTGGGGTGATCTTAAGGCCGAGTACTCCGTTTGCAAGACTGGCAAGGAGCAGTCTCCGATCGATATTCGCGATCCGAAGAAAGCGGACCTCCAGCCCATACACTTCGACTACAAAAGCACCTCTCTAAAGATCATCAACAACGGCCATACGATCCAAGTGAACTACGCCCCGGGAAGCTTTATTTCGTTGGGCGACAAACACTATGAGCTGAAGCAATTCCACTTTCACCATCCCAGCGAAGAACGTATCAATGGTCAGTTATACGACATGGTGGTCCACCTAGTTCACGCCGATAGCGAGGGGAAACTGGCCGTCGTCGCGGTCCTGTTGAAGAAGGGAAGCTCAAACAGAGCCCTCGATGAAATATGGACGCATTTCCCGAAAGTCGCAGGCGAAGAGCAGGCCATTGCTGGGGTCCAAATCAACGCGACAAGCCTCCTGCCTCACGCCACTGCGTATTACACCTATGAAGGCTCGCTGACGACTCCTCCGTGCACCGAAGGTGTGACGTGGCTTGTGCTGAAGACTCCGAGAGTAATCTCGACAGACCAGATCGATTCGTTCGCCAAGATTTTTCCCAACAATGCCCGGCCCATTCAGCCGGTTAACGGACGCGTCGTGAAAGAAAGCCGCTAGCAGGAAAATTTCCTCGGCATTCTCCTGAGAAAAATACGCACCACTAATTCCTCGGACCCAACCATTGATGGAGCAGGCTCATCTTTCGAGGTTTCCGCCCCGGGCCGCAGGCACGACGAACTTCAAGCGCTGGCCCAGCTTTATCGGGCTCTCCTTCTTGGTGCTAAAATAATTCTGATGAAGCGATCGGGATTTGCGGACTTGCCTCTGCATGGCGGACGTGTGCCTGTGTGGCTCGCAGAACGCATGACCAAGCTTGGAACCGCGATCACGGAAAATGTTTTGCACCATTACGGGAGTTCGGAACTCTTCTCCAGACTGAGTGACCCTTTCTGGTTTCAGGCGCTCGGAGCTGTAATGGGAATGGATTGGCATTCATCGGGAGTCACGACATCTGTTCTTGGCGCCTTGAAACGTGGGCTCAATCCTCGCACGCGTGAATTGGGGATCTACGTTTGTGGCGGCAGGGGCCGACACTCCAGGAAAACGCCGGACGAACTGCGCGATTACGCCGGACGTGTGAGCGCGGATGGCGACACACTGGTTCGCGCAAGCCGGCTAACGGCGAAGATCGACAACAATGCGATCGCGGATGGCTTCCAGCTCTATCTCCATACATTTATCGTGAACACAGAAGGCGAATGGGTTGTCGTGCAGCAAGGCATGAATGGCAATTCGGGGCTTGCGCGGCGCTACCACTGGCATTCGAAAGCGATTCGTGACTTTACATCCGAACCGCACACGGGAATCGTTGGCGAGCACCAAGGTACGCTGATGAATTTGGTCGACGCGAAGGCCAAACGTGCACAGGATGCGATGCTCGAAATCGTTCGCGAAAAGCCCGACAAAATAATCCACCAGGCGAGGATGTTGACGCTGCCAGCACACCACGATGTGCGCGAGCGAAATGTGGACTTGAAGCGTCTCGGCGCCGTGCTTGCCGTCGCATACGAACGCGATCTTCGCGATTTTGCTTCGTTACTCCTGCTCGAAAAACTGGGGCCTCGCACTCTTCAATCGCTCGCGCTCATCGCCGAGGTTGTGCATGGTACGCCAAGCCGCTTTTCCGACCCTGCGCGGTTCTCATTCGCGTTGGGAGGCAAAGATCGCCACCCATTTCCAGTGCCGCTGAAAACCTACGACGAATCACTCGGTGTTCTACGCAGAGCACTCGACTCCGCAAAAATAGGCGGCACAGAAAAAATCGACGGTTTCAGGCGGCTCGACGGTTTTGTTCGGGCGATTGAGAAAAAATGTGATGCGACCGCCCGATTTGCCGAGCTCATCCGCCATGAAAATGCTATTTCAAAGGACCTTGACGGCAGAAGCGTCTTCGACAAACCAGAACGTCCGCGTCCTTTTGGAAGGCAGCTAGCGTTGTTCTAAATGTCTAACCATTTGCTGTCTTATGCGCAATTTTCTACGCCAGCTATTACGCGTTTCATCGTGCCACGTCGGGGGCGCGGGATACATGGCTTTGGAGTTTTAGCGTTTCCTGAACAGACATCCTCACTTTAGCTGGCCGATACATTATGCGTAGCTTCGCTGAATTCGCGGACGCCTTCCGTGCAGCCTCCAAGAAGCTCGAAAAACCTGCTATCTGAAACAGGTCCGACACGGATTGGGACACCTGCTTTTGAGGCGCTGACTGTGATTTTCAATGTTGCTCTGACTCAATCGCGCCTCGGATAGGCGATAATCGGCGTTTCGCGAAATGACAGTCAGAGAGCGCGGTCACGGAGTCCGATGCCCAGTCCGAACGATTCTCGCTCTTCGAAACCCACACTCGCCCCTTCCAGCAAGCGCTTGGTGCCATGGCTGATCGCGGTCGCGTTTTTTATGGAGTCGCTGGACACCACCATTCTCAATACCGCGGTGCCCACGATCGCGACAGCGCTCAATGTTGCTCCGCTCAGCATGAAGTCGGTTCTCGCGAGTTACACTCTAAGCCTTGCCGTCTTCATTCCGATCAGCGGGTGGATGGCGGACCGGTTCGGAACGCGCCGCGTGTTCGCATCCGCGATCGGCATCTTCACGCTCGGATCATTTCTCTGCGGTATATCCACCAATATCCACGCGATGGTCGCCTGCCGCATCCTCCAGGGCTGCGGCGGCTCGATGATGGTCCCGGTAGGTCGGCTAACAGTGGTGCGGACGTTCGCCAAATCCGAACTAATCCGCGCCATGAGCTTCGTCGCCATTCCCGGTTTGATTGGTCCCATGCTCGGACCGATCGCCGGCGGCCTGATTGTCGGATATTTTCACTGGAGCGTAATTTTCTTCGTGAATATTCCAATTGGTCTCGCTGGTTTGGTCATGGTCTACCTGCATCTGCCGGACTACCGCGAACACACCGATCCTCTCGATGTCGCCGGGCTGATTCTCTTCGGATCGGGTATCGCGCTGCTTTCGTACGTGCTGGAGGTATTTGGTGAACACACGCTGAGCGTGCGCGAAATTCTGGGGCTGTTGGCGATTTCCGTCGTGCTTTTGGTAGGCTACGGTTTTCACGCGACGAGGACTGCACATCCGATGCTGAATCTCATCCTATTTCGGATTCGCACCTTTCGCGCGGCAGTGAGCGGCAGTTTTCTCACTCGTCTGGGCATCGGCGGCATCCCATTTCTCTTTCCACTCTTGTATCAGGTTGGCCTTGGGTTCACGCCGATCCAATCCGGCCTGCTCATGATGCCGCAGGCGATCGCGGCCATGAGCCTCAAGATGACAATGCCGCGAATTTTGTCGAAATTTGGATATCGTGCCGTGCTGGTTTCCAACACTCTGATCATCGGCTTCCTCATTTTGCTTTTCGCGACGATAGGGAAGGGCACGCCGCTGTGGCTCGTGGTGACAGAAGTGTTCTTCTACGGATTTTTCACGTCCCTGCAATATACGAGCATGAACACGCTGGTCTATGCGGATATCAATGAGGAACAAGAGAGCAGCGCAAGCTCCATCGCGAGCACTGCGCAGCAGATGGCTATCAGTTTCGGTGTCGCTTCCGCGTCCCTCGTAACAGCCATGTTCATTCCGGATCGCCATACTTCCGGCGCCCCACAGTTCATTCACGGCATCCAGCGGGCGTTTTTCGTGCTCGGCGGGATGACCCTCGTCTCCACGATCGTTTTCTACCAATTGAAAAAAGGGGATGGCGATGCGGTGAGCCAGTTGAAGCAGAAACAGCTACACCCCGGCTAGGTGCCACTAAAATGTAAGGGTGATGAATGAGCTCTGAAGCCATAACGGAAATTGTGTCGTCTCAATGCGTCTTCAAGTGTTCGCGGAAAAACCGTTCGAGCCCAGCGCGGTCTCTAAACGCTTCCGTACCGCCCTCACGAATCGTCGAGTACGCTCCGGCTATATCGGCATATTCGAGGCATTCCTGCGGGGTTGCTCCCTGTAAAAAGCGATGAATGAAGCCCGCGTCGAAACTATCGCCGGCGCCGACTGAGTCTGCCGATTTCACTCGCATTCCGCTGCGGCTCCATTGGCCAGACGAGTTCCGCGCAATTGCCCCTTTTAAGCCGCGTTTCACCACGACTAGCCGGCACACTTGCGAGAGCTTGTTAATTGCCTCCTCCAGATCATCCGTCCAAGCAATCTTTTTTGCCTCGCGCTCATTTGGAAAAAAAATATCTACAAATGGCAGCACGTTCATCAAATCGTTTCCCCACTTGCCTTCCGGATCATCGTTACTATCAAGCGACGTCGAAAGACCCTTCGCCTTGGCTTCGCGGAATAAGTCGGCGATATGCGGACGAAGAGATTTGTGCAGAAAGTACGAAGATAGGTGAAGGTGCCGCGCAGAGAAAATGTAATCGAGATTTAGGTCGGCGGAGCTCAGTTCAAACATCGCGCCCGGATAAGTCAGGATGAATCGATGTTCCGGGTGCGCGAGTATCACAGTCAGGCCTGTGGAAACTCCGCGCGTAGAAACGCAAACATGAGTCAAATCGACGCCGGCATTCCCGAGCCAGTCGGAGCACATTTTTCCCAGAGAATCAGCGCCGATTCTTGAAACCATGCCAACTCGAGTGCCAAGCACTGAAAGATTGTGCGCAAAAATCGCGGACGAGCTTCCGAGTGTCAGGCGAAATCCATTGATCAGAGATTCTTCCTCTGGCTTCAACTGTTCCGGCAACCCGTAAAGAATCAAATCCGGATTGATCTCGCCAACTACGCAGACATCAAGCGGCATTCTGCAGCCTCGACTATTTAGCGCCTTCCAGCATCACGACTCGTGACAAATTCTTGGGTTCATCTGGATTCAGTCCCTTCTTGATTCCTGTGTAGAAGCCAAGGAATTGACCCGGAATGACGCACGCAGGCGCGCGCGCCGCTTCAGGAACATCGAGTGACAACTCGACGAGATGGTCGGTGGCGCGGCGAATCGCGGGATTGCAAACGTTGGTAACGGCGAGCGTCGTTCCACCTAGTTTTTTGATGTCCTCGAGAACCGCCACCTCTGCATCAAAACCACTTTCGCTGATGATGAACGTGATCAGCGTCTCTGGGCTGACAATTGCTTTCGGCCCGTGCCTGAACTCGAGCGTATGAAAGCATTGTGCGTACGAACATGACATCTCTTTCACCTTCAGCATCGATTCCTGCGCGATTCCAAAGAACGGACCCTGCCCGAGAAATACATAGTCCGCAAATGTTCGCGAGTTTACCAGTGACATTATCGTGGTGTGAATTTCGCTGAGACGCTCGGTGACTTGGTCGGGAAGCCTGCGAAGCGCATCCAGGAAATCTCCGCGATCTCCCCGAATCGCCGCGAGCGATTGCAGCACAAGGAGCATCGAGGTGAACGATCTCGTCATTACAGTACTTTTTTCATCCGCAGCGGGCAGTCGGATGATGTGCGACGCGATTTTCTCGATAGGAGTATCCGTGCCGCATGTAATCGCGAGAGTTCGAAGGTTCCGTTTGTCTTCGAGATATCGAGCGGCCTGCAGCGCTTCCGATGTATGCCCCGAACGGGTAATCACCACGGGTTGGCTGGGGATTGGAAGCAGCTGCGGAAAAAGCATAATTTCAGACGCGGGAATCGCGCGAGATTTCTCGCCCGTCAAAATGGACCAAGTCGCCGCCGCCGTTTGTGCCAGATAAAAACTCGATCCGCAGCCGACGAACACCCATTCGATATTTCTCGGCAGGTTATCATTGAGAGATTGCAGCTCGGCAGTCGTCTCCGCGTTCTCGAGACATGTTTTCCATGTCGCAGGCTCCGAAAGAATTTCGGCGATCGTGTGGACTCCAGCTCCTGATTTCAGTTCCGCCAACTTTGCCTCCAAACCGGCACAAATGTGAACGTTCAAACGAGCATGACTTTGATATGTGCTGCTCGAAGCCCCTTAAGGTGCTTGGCAGAAATCTTCCGGTCCGTGATCGCGTGATGCACGGCCGAAGTGGGCGCGATGAAGGAAAGGCTGCGTCGCCCGAACTTGCTCGAATCGCACACGATGATCGTCGTCTTTGCATTTTCCATCATCACGCGGTTTGCACGGGCCTCAAGCAGGTTAGGTGTCGTAAGACCATATTCAAGGTCGAACCCATCGACCGCGAGAAATAGAAGGTCGGCAGTGACATGCCGCAACGAGTCTTCGGCGAGCGGCCCGACAAGCGAAAACGAGTTCCTTCTCAGCGCGCCGCCCGTTAATATGACTTCGACTTCCGTTCCAGCGAGCTCAGCTGCGATGTTCACGGCGTTGGTAATCACCGTGAGGTCACGAACGTGTTTGATCGCGCGCGCAACGGCGGTAGTCGTAGTCCCCGAATCCAGAATTACGACGTGGCCGGGCTGAACGAAACGGGCTGCTGCCCCGGCAATCTTTAGTTTTTCGCGCCGGTGCAATTGTTCTTTTTCGTGCAGCGATGGATCGCGCAGCGCTGATGCGTCTATCGGCAGCGCGCCCCCGTGCGCCCGCTGGATTCGGCCCATTTGGTGGAGCGATTCCAAATCTTTTCGGATGGTGATTAGGGATGTGGAGAATCGCCGCGCGAGTTCCTTCACCACGACGCGCCCGTCGCGCTGGGCCAATTCGAGAATTCTTCGCCGTCGCTCTTCCGCCAGCATGGGTTGAGGCGCTGCTTTCGAATCCTTACTTTTTGTTACTATTTTGCACCCGGCGGTGATAGCTTGGCACAAACGCAAGCGAGGAGCAACAATTTATGCCCGATTCGACGATCGTCTGCGTGAGCGCCAACCCGGCCATGGATCGCCGGTTGCGCGTAGGATCGCTCGCAATGGGCGAAGTCAATCGCGCGGAAAGCGCGCACGGATTTGCGGGAGGCAAAGCTGCTCACGTCGCCATGGCTGCTCGCGCGCTGGCAGTGAAAGCCGTATGGATTGGATTTCTCGGCGGGCCGATTGGCGACGATTGTGCCCGGCAGATGGAGGATCTCGGTATTCAAGTCGTTGCGATTCACACCGCCGCAAGCACACGCGCGAACCTTGAAATCATCGAAGATTCGGGAAGAGTCACAGAGGTTCTCGAACCGGGCATCGCGCCAACCGCGGCAGAAAAAGACGATTTTTTGCAGAAATGTACTCAGGAAATCCGTGCACATTGGAAGGGAATACTTCTCGTCATTTCCGGCAGCTTGCCTGCAGGTCTCAATCCCGATTTCTACGTCTCGGTTATCGAAGCTGCGCGAGAGGCAGGCGCGAAGGTTTACGTCGACACCAGCGGCGATGCTCTGCGCGAAAGTTCGAACGCTGCTCCAGATTTTGTGAAGACAAATCGCGCTGAGGCAGAATCGCTCGAAGGAAGGCCCCTAAAAACTACAGAAGAGATTGCCCATGCCGCCGGGGAGATCATTCAGCGCGGATCAGGAAGCGCCGCGATCACATTGGGTCGCGAGGGCCTCATCTGGTTCGAACGCAAGAACGGCCCGGTATGGATGGCGCGCCCGCCGCGCATGAACGTAATTTCCACGGTCGGTTGCGGCGACGCCACGTTGGGAGGCTTTGCCTGCGCCGCAGCTCAAGGGATCATTGGTGAAGAGGCCCTCCGCCTCGCAGCGGCTTGCGGCGCTGCGAATTGCGTTGCGCACGCACCGGGCAGAATTGAACTCGCGACAGTGCAATCGCTCATTCCGCAAATCGAAGTGCAGCAACTTTTATGAAACAAGGCGATATGCGGGCGCTCTGCGATTGTCTTCGACGTTCCTACTTCGAAGAATCCACGATCCCCGGAATCCAGCGAACAGCATTTTCATGATAGATGCGCCGAAGAACCGGCTCAGGCAAATTGAGCCCCTCAATCTGGCGGCTCCGGTAGGGCAGCATCTGATCTGTGGCCAAAAATTTCCAATCTCTCGCGTACGTCTCCCGCCACTCCTTTAGAGCCTCCGCCGTGGGTTCGTCGCTAAGAAATTCGAGGTCGGTACCATACAACATCCTGTCCTGATACTTGATGAGAAAGTTCCGCACTTTCTCTCTCGGCTGAATCATCAAGTATTCCATCCGTGCCGCTGTATCCACTGCAAAATTTGGATAGCGATCAAAGCGCTTCGCAATTTCATCCACGTCGGTTTCCATGCTTCCGAGGTGCGCGCCGACCACGCGAAGTCTTGGATTTTCAGCGAGCAGGTGATCGCGCGCCGCCAAAATCACTTCCTTTCGAGGGTGATCGGGATGAAGATACATGTACCACTTCGGATTTTCCTTGTAGTAGTCGTAATCCGGACTCTCAGGATTGGGCGGCTGCCAACACGAGGAAGGCTCAGCCACATGAGCGATCAATGTTTTATTTTCCGCCGCGATTTCCCGGTAGATAGGCTCGAATGCGGCGTCGTCAGGCATCACGTAACGCCCGTCCGGCGTCCGTAATTCCATTCCGATATTCTTCCAGATTTTCACCGCCACAGCGCCCTCGGCAAATTCCTGCCGGATTTCCCGAACGGTCTTCTCAGCGAATTCCTTTTGCTGAAAGTCAAACGGATTGAATGTGACGCACAGCCTCGCATGGTTGTGGCTGTCTTGGACGAAGCCCTTCGCGCGCGCAAGTTCCGTTGCAAGATCGCCAAAGCTGCGGTGACTATCAGCCACGCAAATGTCCAGAAGATGCAACCGCAGCCGCACAATCAGATCGGCGAACTCCGCATCACTCTTAAACGCGTGAACGTGAGTGTCAACAGGCTCCACCGCCGCAAAAGCCTGCAGTTCATCGCCGGGTGACCGAACAGACGCAGTCGCCGCAGCTACCGGCACAGCTACAAATTTCCGCAATGCGAAGACTGCGCCAATCAGGCTGGCGGCAATCAACGATATTAAGAAAAGCCTTTTAAGGTTGAGATTCATTTCACTCAGTGCTTCGCCGTGCCCGGCCGCGCGCGAATCCGCGCTGCTTCACTCCCGTCCGTCTCGATAGGCTGCTTCCGCACGTCTGCAAGAATTAGCTCCACGCCAGCTTCACGCAGCGGCCGGAGATATTGAGGATCCGCGCCCGAATCCGTAACAAGAATGTCGATATCCGTTATCGGTCCCACATAGGCGAATCCCTGATTGCCGAATTTGCTGTAGTCCGCAACGGCGATGCTAACCCGCGCTGCCTTCAATATCATCTTCTTGATTTGCGCTTCGGCCTGGCTCGCGGTGGAAATTCCGTAGCTGGGATCGATCGCGCTGACTCCCAGCACGGCCTTGTCAACGCGTATCTCCGCGAGCGCACGCTGCGCCCACACTCCAGATAGGTAAAAAACGTCCTTCTGAAGCTCCCCTCCGGTTGAAATAACGGAAACATGCTGGCTGCGCTGAAGTTCCTCTACAATCGGTGGAGAATTTGTAATCACCGTGAGCCTGTTGCGATGAAGCAACCGCCGCGCCAATTCATAAACCGTCGTGCTGCCTTCCAAAAAAACAGTCTCGCCATCCAGAATCAAGCGCTCTGCCTCTCGGGCAATCGCCTGTTTTTCGGCGCGATTGCTGCGGCCAAGTGCCTCGTACGAAGGTTGAAAATTCGTGCTTGAGGTGCGGGAAACGGCGCCGCCGTGTGAGCGAACCAGCACTCCTTCTTTTTCCAAAGCAGCAAGATCGCGGCGAATTGTGGCAGCGGTGACGTCGAGCGCGCGTATCAATTCCGAGGCCGTGACGGTTCGCTCGCGAGATAGAATCTCGCGAATGCGAAATCTCCGTTCCTCGGCCAGCAAGCTCATCAAAGCATTCCGATGGTGTTCGCGAATGAAAAACCAGCCGATTGTGCCACAGATGCCGCTCAAATGAATCGCAAAATTACAAAATACATCATTTTCGATTAAAAACGTTGACAAACGAACATATTGGAGCTATTTACCTGACCGATTGGGGTGTCTTACTGTCCCGAACGGTTCACGTGCCGCACTCGGCGACACAACGATCCGGGGCCAATGATTCTGGGTGGGGGTTACCAGTGATCGACCATAGCCGCAGTGTTTCATTCCGTCGAGACGATTCGACAAGTAGACCCGAGCGGCGTTCGCGTGCCGCAAGGCTGCTTCCGCTCGGACTTTTTGTCTCGTTCCTTCTAGCGCTTCTTTTTCCCTGCCCTAGCGCGTGGGCGCAAAAAGACACCGGCGCAATCTCGGGGACGGTAAAAGATCCCTCAGGCGCGGTTGTAGTAGGCGCGAAAATCAAAGTAACCGATGTGGACCGCGGAACCGTAGTTGACACGGTCAGTAACGACGCGGGCGAATACACAGTGAGCCCGCTAAAAGTTGGCCGCTACAAAGTCACCGTCACTAACCCCGGATTCAAAGTCGCTGTTGCTGGACCGCTCGTCGTGGAAGTTCAAGCTCACATCTCCGCCGACGTTACGCTTCAAGTGGGCCGCGCGAATGAGACTGTAACGGTGACGACGCAGAGTCCTTTGCTCGAGACCGAAACTTCCGATCTCGGCCAAGTCATTAGCGGTGACAGAGCAATCACGCTTCCCCTCAACGGCCGTAATTATGCGCAACTCGCGTTGCTAGGTGCGGGAGTCGTCCCTAGTGAGCCGGGCTCTCGCGTGGAAACCAGTTACGGCTTCAGTTCGAATGGCGCCCGCGCTCTTCAGAATAATTACTTGCTCGATGGCGTGGATAACAACTCCAATCTCGGCGACGTTCTCACCGGCCAGGCATACGTAATTCAGCCTTCCGTAGACGCGATCGAGGAATTTAAAGTTCAAACCAACGCCTACAGCGCAGAATTTGGCCGTGGAAATGGGGCAATCCTCAATGCCGTAATGAAATCCGGCACCAACAGCTTCCATGGCGACGTTTATGAATTCTTCCGCAATGACGCGCTCGATGCTCGCAACGCCTTCGATACAAGTCGACAGGGTTATCACCAGAACCAGTTTGGCGCCACGTTCGGCGGCCCGATCATTAAAGATCGCACATTCTTCTTCGTAGACTACGAAGGTCTGCGCATCACCCAGGCTCTGCCGCAGCTCTCGCTCGTCCCTACGCCGGCCGAAATTGGAGGCGACTTTTCCAGCTTTCTCACCAGTACTCCGGCGATGGCCGTGGATATGAGCGGCAATTCCACCAATCAAGTGGCTGTTGACTGCAGCGGAAACCCCACATTTGTCGGAGAAATCTTCAACTCGCGAATGGCAGGACTGTCCGCTCTAAATCCGAGCGGCTTCTGCGGGACGCCCATCGGTGTGGATGCGTCCGGCAACCCCACGAACATTTTTCCTGCAAATTTGATAGATCCCTTGGCGGCTCGGCTCTCAGCGCTCTTTCCGGCGCCGAACGCAAACGTGAACGGATCGAATTACCTTGTGGACCCGAATCGCACTGCGAGTCGCAACAATTTTGATGTTCGTATCGATCACAAATTTTCTGATAAAGACAGCCTGTTCGGCCGGTTTAGCTACGAAGGCCAACCCAGCTTCACGCCATCCCCCTTCCAAAACGCATTGGATGGGGGAGCGTTCTCCGATGGAATAGAGGACGACACCTTCCACAGCGTAGCCATCAGCGAAACGCATCTTTTCTCGCCGAATCTGGTCAACGAATTCCGTCTCGGATATAACCGCATCAATTCACACCGGTTGCAGCTCAACGCCAACGAGAACGTCTCCGCGAACCTGGGGTATCCCGGAGTTCCGTTCGGCCCCGATCTCGGCGGCCTGCCGCAGATCAGCATCAATGACGGCACGGCAACGATTGGCAGCGCCGGTTTTCTTCCTGCAATTGAAAAGCAGAACAGCTATGTCGTCACGGAAAATTTGACCTGGATATATGGCCGCCACTCCGCAAAATTTGGAACCGAAATTCGCAACGAACAATTCACTTTGTTTGAGCCGTCAGCCGCCCGCGGCACGGTGAATTTCGCGAGCGACTTCACGGACAACCCCGCTGCGCCCGAAACCGGCGGCGAAGCCTTCGCTACATTCCTGCTAGGTGTTCCGGACTTTGGACAAATCACCAGTACCCACAATGTTGACTATCATCGGCAAATTTACTCGGTGTATGCCCAAGATGATTTTCGGATGACTCACCGCCTGACGTTAAATCTCGGCTTGCGCTATGAGCTGTTCACAACCATCAAAGCCGCAGGAAACGAACAAGCCACATTTGATTTTTCGAACGATTCGATTGTCGTTCCGTCAGGACAAAATGCCCAACTTACGCCGTTCCTGGCCGCGAATATTCCTATCGTCAGAAATGGCAGCGCCGGCCTAATCTCGCCGGACCTGAATAATTTTGCGCCGCGCCTCGGCCTCGCCTACCAAATCACCAGTAAGCTCGTGCTGCGTGCCGGTTACGGCATTTTCTACGGTGGACAGGAAAACGGCCCATATTCCAATCCAAGTCCCGGCTTCAATCCGCCTTTCTTTGTAACAAATTCGTATAGCCCGCCATGCTTCAATCCGTCGGCAAGCGCGGCTGCCGGCGACTGCTCGATTCCGGGATTAAACATGTTCTATCAGGGTTTCCCATCGAATGCGCTGACCGATCCCAACACGCCGATCCTGTTTTCAGTCAGCCCAAAGGTGCGCACGCCCTTTACACAGCAGTGGCACCTCGGATTTCAATATGAATTGCCAAGCCAAACAGTTCTCGAAATCTCGTATGCGGGTTCACATGGTTCCGACCTCTACAATTTTTACAATGGGAACCAAGCTCAGCCAGACGTGGCGTTCTGCAGCACTCCTCCCAACAACTTCGGTAATTGCCCTACCGCGCCGCGGCGCCCCGCGCAGATGTGTGACAATTCCGTTTTCCCGCCGAACTGCAACGAAGTTTTCGACACGCCAATCGATTTGCTTCGGACCGACGGTTTCTCCAATTACAATTCTTTGCAGGCGCGACTGGAAAAAAACTTTTCGCACGGACTACAATTCGAAGCGTCGTACACATACGCTCACGCACTGGACGACGCCTCCAGCGCCGCGTTAGGCTCGCTCAACAACGGCGATTTTCGCAATCAACTTTACCCGTTTGAAGAGTATGGCAATGCCGATTTCGATGTGCGCCACCGTTTCGTGATCAGCTACATCTACCAGTTGCCATTCGGAAACGGAAAACAATTTGCAGGCAATGCCACAGGTCTGATGAACCAAATTATTGGAAATTGGCAGGTCGCCGGCATCACCACCGCTTCGACTGGGAATTGGTTCACTATTACGGATTCCGTCACGAATTTCTCGGCAAGCGATGGCGGCGGAGGCGTCGGCTACTACGAAGTGCGTCCCAACGTCGTAGGAAATCCAAACGGGACGCCATGCATGCCCGGCACCGCTTTCAATACCTGCGCTTTCGCGGACAACATGATTCCATTCACATTCGGCACCGCCGGCAGGAACATCGTTCGCGGTCCCGGCTTTCAAAACTGGGATTTATCCATCTTCAAGCTTTTCCCCATACGCGAACAGATGCGCGTCGAATTCCGCGCCGAATTTTTCAATATCTGGAACCACGTAAATCCGGTGTTCGAACCCGTCGGCGAGATTAGCGAGGAGCCTCAGCCCTTGGAATTCGGCACTCCGCAATTCGGATTTGCGCAGGGCGCTCGCGATCCGAGATTTATTCAGTTTGCATTGAAGTATTACTTCTAAAAAAGCTGCGGCGCGCAAATGCTCAATTCAAACTGGAAACGGCGGATAACAACCGGGGTGTTGCAGGTAGGGAGTTTGCTCGTTCTATTTTCGTCAGCAGTGAGCGCTCAGGATGCCACGCTGCGAAATTCGCACATGTCCGTAACGGTTCGATCTTCTGACAGTTCGTACTCGATACAAGCCGCCGGCTCGCAACACGCCGCGATCCAAGCGATTGTTGCCGCCGAGATCGATCATCGCTGGATCAAGTCCTCCGATTTCCCAACTCACCAAATCTCCGAATCGAAGTTCGAAGACGCTCTCGGCCCAGGCCATCAAATCACCGTCACTTCGACTGGAACGAAAAATACCCCGAGCCTCACGTACATCGTGCGTCTTTACGACGCAAAACCGTTCGGCGATATCGAAGTGAAAGCGCGAAATGAAACGGCGAAATCGTTCGATATTCAAAGCATCCGAAGCGTCCAGGCGATTGGCAACCAGCCAATCTCTTTGGGCGAAAACGAAAGCTCCGACCGCGTACTCTCAGACAGCTTCAGCGAAGACTGGCCGCCATTTCAAATCTACGATCTCGGCAAGGCCCCAGACGGATTGCATCTCGGCGTCGGAAGCCAGCTCATCTATAACCGAAATAGCGGCCAAAGCCTCTTCTTCGGAGCGCTAACCTCAGATCGCTTTCTCACCATCCTCCATCTGAAAACTGGGGCCGATTCTTCGAACGGCGCACAGATCGCTTCTTTCACCGTTGACTCGACGGGAACCACCGAAATCCAATCCACAGACGAAGAATCCGGCCTCCGAAATGCTCCGCCCGAAAATCGCATCGAGTTAAGCCTTCCGCTCGCTCCCAGCGCCACAATGAATTCCGAGCGCCTAATGTTCGCGGCTGGCGACGATTATCACGCCCAACTCGAAGCTTACGGCGCCGCGATTCGCGAACTGCATCATGCCAGCGTCACCGGCGACAACCTGCTCGGCTGGTGGAGTTGGACGGCCTTCTACCACAAAATCACCAGCGGTGACGTCCTCACCAACGCTCAATGGCTCGCTCAACATTTGAAATCTTTCGGCTACAACTATTTCCACATTGACGAAGGCTATCAATACGCCCGCGGCGAGTACGCCACGCCCGACGCAACGCGTTTTCCGAACGGAATGTTTGATCTCGAGCACGAAATTGGCCATCTCGGGCTGACGCAAGGAATCTGGACAGCGCCTTTCGAAGCCACAGATCGCTCTTGGGTCTACCAGAATCACAAAGATTGGCTGGTCCACAACGCTCGTGGAGAACCAATCGGCGTAGGCGATGTGGAGGAAGGCATTCCCGACCACATATTCGTGCTCGACGCCACAAATCCTGCCGCGCAGGATTATTTGCGGCAAACATATCGAACGCTCGTCCGCGATTGGGGCGTTCGCTACATCAAGCTCGACTTCATGGATACCACGGCAATCGAAGGCTACTACCACCGGCCACATACCACGGCGCTTGAGGCGCAGAGAATCGGCCTCGAGGTGATTCGCAAAGCCGTGGGCGACGACGTGCTGCTCGACAAAGACGGCAGCCCGATGCTCAACGTCGTCGGCATCCTCAATGAAGGCCGCGTCTCCCTCGATACCGGCCACTCGTTCAGCCACAGCCTCGACGCCGCTCCCGGAATATTTGCCCGTTATTACATGAATCGAAATTTCTTCGTCAACGATCCGGACGCCTTCACCGTTTCAAAACAAATTCTCGACGAGCATCCGAACCCTGCGGCTCTCACGATCAACGAAGCGCAAGTCTCCATTGTTCTAGCGGCGTTATCCGGGGGCATGTTCGAAATCGGCGATGACCTCCCGACCCTCGGCGCAGATGCCGATCGTGTAGCTTTGGTTGAAAACGCAGATCTCTTGCAAATCGCAAAGCTCGGACGCGCCGCCGTTCCACTCGATCTCTTGAGCTACAGCGCGGAAGATAAGCAGCCGAGCATCGTGCTTTTGAGCGAGGATCGTCGCCAGTCCATGCTGGCGATATTTAATTGGACCGGCCAGCCGCGTTCTCACAGCTTCACTCTTTCTGGATTGAAGTTCACCGCGGGGCACCCGTATGAGTTGTACGACGTGCTGAATGGGAATCAACGCATCGCGCTCGACGGTGAAACATTGAAGCTCGATAACCAGCCGGGCCGCTCCGTTAAATTGATCAAAATCATTGATGGCTCCATCTCCGCGACAGCGCCTTCGATCACCGTGAATTCTCCCAAGCAAGGTACCATGGGCGAAACGATCAATTTTTCTGCGAATGCCGCGAGCGACGGAGTTCCCGCAACTGATTATCTGTGGGATTTTGGCGACGGCGTCGTCGTTCGAGGAAGCAACGTCGCGCATGCGTACACGCGCGAAGGGAAATATGAAGTGCATTTGCGCGTGGACGGCGTGGACGGAATTCCCGCAGGCTGGAACGCTTCCGTCACAGTCAGCGGTGAGGCGCAGACCTCGCCTCCGCGGCGCTACGTTCACCCGAATGATTGATAACTGGCACGCGCTTTGACTAAACGAGCCAGCGAAAAGGCATTTCGTTGAGTGATTGCGGAAAACAAATCCGGCTAAATCGAGTTGTCCGGCGCGGCCGGAAATCCTTGGTCGTCGCCTTCGATCACGCAATTGTCTTGGGGCCTATTCCAGGCACCGAAAATCCCGCGGACCAAGTCAGACGTTTCACCGAAGCCGGCGTTGATGCCGTTTTGCTGAACCTGGGCCTTCTCCAGAATTGCCTTGAATCACTTCTCGGGCCCTCGATGCCCGGAATCATCGCGCGAATCGATTGGACGACTCTGTGGGGCACCCCCGGCGCAAGTGAATCTGGCGATCTCCGTAGCTGCCTCCTGGCGCGGCCGGAAGACGCAATGCGCCACGGCGCGGATGCAGTGATCACATATCTCGCTGTTGGCACCGGCGACGCCGATTTCGAAACGAAAGAAGTCGCGCGTAGCGCGGACGTAGCCCGCGAGTGTGAGCGGATCGGCATGCCCCTGATTATCGAAACGCTGGCGCGGGGCAAGAACGTCAAGAATCCTTCCGATCCAAAATGGCTGAATCTTCACACTAGAATGGCCGCCGAAATTGGTGCCGACCTAGTAAAAACGGATTATGCCGGCGATCCCGAATCCATGCGCGGCGTCGTCGAGAATTGCCCGATCCCGATTCTCGTTCTTGGCGGCAGCCGCCACTCGTCCGACGCGGAGGCTCTCGCGCTTATCCGCGGTGTGGCAGCCGCTGGAGCCGCGGGTGTGTTCTTCGGCCGAAATGTATTTCAAGCGGACGATATGCTCGCGTTATTGGAAAACGCTCGCGCCGCTCTAGATGCGAGCGAAAAATCTCCTGCCGTGCGATGAGAGACACGTGCCGAATCTCGCTGGCAGTGTGAATAAGCTTTTCTGACGCCTTAGTGTGTATCTTGAATGAGTCTTCTCGCCATCGACATCGGGTCGAGCCAATGCAAAGCTGTTGTCTTTACGGCCGCAGGATCTGTGATTGCGCGAAGCGTCTGCCGCTATTCGCCCGATTTTCCGCAGCCAGCTTTTGCGGAAATGGATCCCGCCATTTTCTGGAATGCCGTCTGTAAGACGTCTCGCGAAGTAATGAGCGGTGTAACCAACAATGTCGCGCGCGATCTGATTCCCGATCCCGTCCAAGCTCTCTGCCTGAGTTCGCACGCCGAGACTTTCATTCCGGTCAATGCTCAGGGTGAAGCAATTCATCCCGCAATCCTGAATATAGATAATCGCGCCACAGCCGAAGCAAACTGGTTTGAGAACGCGATCGGAGCGCATCGTATTTTCGAAATCACCGGACTGATTGCCCACCCGATGTACCCGATCCCCAAAATTCTCTGGCTGCGCCGGCACCGCCCCGAGATTTATTCCCAAGCCGCGCGTTTTCTGAGCGTGACAGATTTCATCCACGCGAAGCTCGGGTTTCCGCCATACGTCGGCAATTCGCTGGCTTCGCGATTTCTCGCCTTCGACGTGACAAAAGATCGTTGGTCGGATGAAATTCTGCACGCAGCCGAATTGAAGCCCGCTCAACTTCCGCTTCCAGTTCCGGCGGGCACGATTGCGGGCAGATTGAACGCGGAGGCCGCGAGCGCGCTTGGAGTGAATGCCGGCACGCCCGTCGTCGTTGGCGGCCACGATCAAGCCTGCGGAGCTTTGGGCGTCGGCGTGATTCAACCCGGCCGCGTCTCCGATTCGATGGGGACCTACGAATGCCTCGTTGCGGCGTCCGATGAGCCAAGCCTTGGCGAAGCGGCATTCGCCGCGCGACTGAACTCGTACTGCCACGTTGTTCCCGGAAAATTTCTTACTCTGGCGTATTTTCCATCGGGGATCATGGTTCAGTGGTTCCGCGATCTAATTTATGGCCGGGAAACGCCGTCGGAAAAGTTTGTGAAGAGTGTATCAAGCGAAGCTGATCAATATTCGAGCCTCGAAGCAGAATGCACGGGCGCTCCGACCGGACTTTGCATCACGCCGCACCTGATCGGAACCTGCAATCCTGATTTCGATCCTCGCGCCCGCGCAACAATTTTCGGCCTCAGTTCGAACTCCAATCGCAGCCAAATCTATCAGGGAATCCTCGAAGGAATTGCCTGCGAGCTCGCGCAAGTTGCCAAAATTCTCAAAGACGCAAATGGCAATTTTGATGATCTCTACGTCAGCGGTGGCGGCACGCATTCGCACCTCGGACTGAAGCTGCGAGCCTCAATCACGGGATGCCGCTTGCATGTGATGCAATGCGATGAAGCCGTGTGCCAGGGCGCCGCGATCCTCGCGGGCGTAACCGCCGGAGTTTATTCGCACATTGCGGAGGCCGTAAAACTCATCGTCCGCGAAAAAGAAGTCGTCGAGCCCGACGCGAGTCTTGCCGCAGCATATGCGGCTCAACTCAAGCAATATCGGCGTCTATGCGTCACGTTGAAAGCATTCCGCGATGAAAATTTACGCACGCTATCGAGGGAGGCAAACCCGTGATCCAGCCAATTGTGGGATTCATCGTCTACGGCGTTCATAAAGACGGCCTGAAGGATCCCATGGGAACGCCGTTCATTGACGATGCCGTCATCCAACGCTCCAAAAGCGCTCTGTCCGCGGCCGGTCTGAAGCTTGTCGAGCACGATGTCATCGTCGCCAGCAAAGAAGAAGCCAAATCCGCTCTGAAGGCGATGAAATCGAATGACGCGGTCGACGCCGTAATTCTGTTTTCCGGCACTTGGGTCTGGGCCGCGCATTTAGTCGGCGCGATTCGCGACTTTGCCGCATCGGGCAAAGCAGTCCTGTTGTGGGCACACGATGGCTCGCAAGGCTGGCGTCCCGTGGGCGGCCTCGTGATTCACGGCGGACTACTCGAAATCGGCGTCCCCCATAAGTTCGTGTACGGCAGCACGGAAGATCACGAAACCGTTGAAAGCATCGTCGCCTTCGCGCGCGCCGCCCATCTCAAAAACATTCTCAACATGGCAACAGTCGGAACGTTTGGCGGCCGCGGCATGGGCCAGACCTGCGGCGCAGCCGACCCATCGCAATGGATGAGCATGTTCGGAATAGATATAGACTCGCGCGACACGACCCAGCTCATCCAAACCGCCGAGCGTATCTCGCCCCCGAAAATCTTAGAGCTCGAACCACGCCTGAATAAACTTTTCGGCGCCGCACCCGAAAAAAATATCGTCAACGACAAATCCATCCGCCTCTATCTCGCCCTCAAGCAAATCATCGAAGCGGAAAAATTCGATTTCTACACCATTCAATCATTCCCCGGCCTCAGCGATGATTACGCGGCAACATGTTTTGCGCAAAGCATGATGCTCGAAGATGGCCACGGCACCTCGACTCTCGGCGACCTAAATACCGCGCTCACCGTATTTCTCCTCACCAAACTAAGCAAAGAGCCCGTCTATTACGGAGACCTCCAGCACATCGACAAACGCACGAAAGAAATAAAAATAATTGGCGACGGAGCCTGTCCTCCTTCATTGGCAGGAAAACTAGGCCCTGCAGGTTTCGCTACGCACGGAATTCCGACAGAAGGTAAAGCTGGCGGCGTTTCAGTGAAGTTAATCTGCAAAGTTGGCGAAGGCGTCCTAGCGCGGCTGGGCCGCGTCAATGGCATATTTCAAATGGCCATCACACGCTGCACGATTTTCGAGCCGCCAGCCGATCAAATCGATCGCCGCCTCAACGAATGCGGTATTCCTTTTTGGCCCCACGGATTCGTCACCGCTCATTGCGATATCGATGCCCTAATTCAGAATTGGACCAACGAGTACGCCTGCCTCGGCTACGGCGCCGATCTCTATCCCGCGCTGCGAGATTTCTGTGAACTCACCGGCATAAAACCCATTCTGCTGTGATGGGAAATCGGCGGCATGCACGATCGCTGCCAGTCTATGCTTTGCGTGCGGCGCCCAGTTCCGGCAGACTAGGAATCGAAACGGATACCGTCACCGAAGTCTGGGGCGGCTGCACTCCGCTCTGAATCCCTCTTGCGAGCATTTCAATCGCTTGTCCCGTCAAAGGAGGGATCAGGATCGTCGCAGCCAGGAGTCCGCGTTCGACCCACTTTCGGCCCCCTTTCGGCACACCATCGCAACCAGTGAACGGCAAGCTCAGCCACGCATCGCGATCCTCGCCCGTCTGAATTTCTTCAAACGCTTTGCGCGCTCCCATGGCCATCGAGTCGTCTTGTGCACCGACAAGACCAAACTCCGCTTTCGACGACGTAGCCAGATTTAGCCAGGAACGAACGGCCCGCTGAGCGCTCTCCTCGGTCCATCGCGCCTTCAGCGTCCTCACGCGAATATTCGGCGGTTTGGTTTCTAGCATCCCGGCGGTGCGTTTATTTGCCGAAGAGCTTTGCGAAGGGCCTTCGATATAAAGCACAGAGCCGCCATCCGGCAGCAAGGCAGCAAATTGTTGCCCTTGAATCCGTCCAATCCCGACATGGTCTGACGTGATCGTAAAGATGGGTGCCGTCGCGCCGCTACGCAGTTCGGCAATGTCGTCCGGAGCGCGGTTCAACACCGCCCAGCCCACTCCGGCTGTGCGAGCCAAGCGAGCCACTCGTGGAAGTGCGTCGCCGCCAACGGGTTCAAAGACGATGCCATCGGGGCGCATCTCAGGATCGCGCTGGAGCGCCTTCAAGATTTGCGTGCTTTGATTCACGGCGTCGTTCTCCGCGTAGGAAATCTCCACGGCGATCCCATGTTTGCGCGCCGTCTGTTCTGCGGATCGCGCCTGCTCTATTTGGAAATCATTCTCGCGGGTAGGAAGTGACACCAGTATTTTCAGCTTTTGCGTCATGCCAACATTTCACCGTGAATTCGATAATACGCCCACAGATGTCCTATCTCCTGCCAACGCGTGCATGCAGAACCGAGTAATCAACACTGCGCCTCGCAGCAGCAGGAATTCATATCGCTGGCATACCAATCTTTTAGGCCGTAGATTTGGCTCGCACCTCATCGAAGTTCAGCACCCGTGGTATAAGAGTCTGCGCCGCGAACGGGTCAGCCAAGGAATTGTCGTGAGCTGTGGCACGCGAGGATTTCTATGCGCGCACGAGAGACATTTCTGCGAATCGCTACTTATCTGCTGCGGAAAGTTCCGCCAATCTCTTGAACGGTCCCAGTTCTCCCTTGACCAGAGTGCGATGGTCGATCTGCGCGATGCTATTCTTCGCCGCCTCGATTAATTATCTGGATCGCCAGGTCCTCGGTCTCCTCGCGCCCACGCTCCAGCACTCCATCGGTTGGACGGAAGCGCAATACGGCTACATCGTCGGCGCATTTCAATTCGCTTATGCCATCGGACTCATTCTCGCCGGACGCCTCGTCGATAAGCTCGGCACCCGCATCGGCTACATCATCATCATGGCCTTCTGGAGCGCCGCTTCGATGGGGCACGCCCTCGCTTCTTCCGCGCTCGGTTTCGGAATCGCTCGCTTCTTTCTCGGGCTTGGCGAATCTGGCAGTTTCCCCGCCGCCATCAAGACGACCGCGGAATGGTTCCCCCAGCGAGAACGCTCTCTCGTAACCGGCATTTTCAATTCCGGAACGAATATCGGCGCGATATTTGCGCCCGCTCTGATCCCATGGATCACCATAAAATTCGGTTGGCGCGCCGCCTTTTTGACGACAGGTCTCTTCGGCGCAATCTGGATCGTCTGGTGGGTCACGCGATATCACAGTCCCGAAAACCATTCGCGCGTCAGTCCCGCTGAATTGCAATACATTCATGAAGGCCGTCCGCAGACCACCGCGCAGATTCCCTGGAGCAAGCTACTCGCTTACCGGCAAACGTGGGCGTTCGCCGGAGCAAAATTTCTTACCGATCCCATCTGGTATTTTTATCTGTACTGGCTGCCGAAGTTTTTCGACGCCCGGTATCATCTCGGACTCGGCAGCATCGGTCTGCCGCTCATCGTCGTATACAATTTGTCCGCAGCAGGAAGCATCGGCGGCGGTTGGCTGCCGGAAGCTTTCAACAAAGCAGGAATGCCGATGGCCAAATCGCGGCTATACGCAATGCTCATCTGCGCGTGCCTCATTCTGCCGATCTTCCTTGCAGGCCGGGTCTCCTCGGTTTGGTCCGCGGTCGGAATTTTGGGCCTCGCGACGGCGGCGCATCAGGGATGGTCGGCAAATCTGTTTACGACAGTTTCGGACATGTTCCCCAGCAGTTCCGTCGGCGCAGTCGTCGGTATCGGAGGAATGGCGGGCTCGATAGGCGCCGTTTTATTTTCGCTCAGTACCGGCTGGGTGCTGCAGTCTCACCACGGCTATACTCCTTTATTCTCCGTGGCAGCGGCTTCATATCTTGTTGGACTCGCATTTCTCATGATCGTGGCGCCGGGCCTGAGAAGAGCCGATGTACCTGCTGGTCCCGTTCGTGATTCAGAGCCCGGAGGCCCCGCTTCGGGAATTGAGGCGCGAGACGCGAAATAAAATTTCAGTGACGAAGAGCATTCGTACATGATTATCCTTGTCATGGATGTAATCGGAGCAGGGAACACCCGGCCGTAAACAATGAGTCTCTATTGCGCTCAAGGCGGACCGGATCGCGAGCTCTCCCCGAGCGAGCTGAAAGACTTTTTGTTCGCCGCGCTCGATAAGCTCGGCGCGCGCGAAAATGTACTCGTAGTTCCTCCAGACAAAACGCGCCTCGCATCGCGGGCCGGCGAGCTGACGCAGTATGCCTGGGATTATTATCGAGAACATCTGCGCGCGGTCCTGCCGGCGTTGGGAACTCACAAAGCGATGTCGGCAGACGAGACTGCCGGAATGTTTGGCGATATTCCGCACGAACTCTTTCGTGCGCACAATTGGCGCGAGGATGTAGAAACCATCGGCGTCGTTCCGAAGGAATTTATCTATGAGCAGTCCGAAGGGAAGCTAAATTACGAATGGCCCGCTCAGGTGAACCGCCTCATTTCCCGCGGCAAATTCGATCTGATTCTTTCCGTAGGCCAAGTTGTGCCGCACGAAGTCATCGGAATGGCGAATTACAACAAAAATATTTTGGTCGGAACTGGCGGACCAGACAGCATTAATCGCAGCCACTATTTGGGTGCCGTCTACGGCATGGAGCGAATCATGGGGCGCGCGGATAATCCCGTGCGGCGCGTCCTGAATTACGCGGCTTCACATTTTCTAAAGAATCTGCCGATTGTGTACGCCCTCACAGTCATAGGCAGAAATATGTCCGGAGAAACTGTGGTGCGCGGCCTTTTTATCGGCGACGACTCGGAATGTTTCCATGCTGCGGCGGAGCTGAGTTTCCGCGTAAACTTTGTCCTGATGCCGAAGCCCATGCGCAAAGCCGTCGTTTTTCTCGACCCAAACGAATTTCACAGCACATGGCTCGGAAACAAAGCGATTTATCGCACGCGGATGGCGATGGAGGATGGCGGAGAGCTGATGATTTTAGCTCCGGGCGTATGCCGCTTCGGTGAAGACACCAGAATCGATAATTTGATTCGCAAGTATGGCTATCACGGCACCGCCGCCACCCTGTCGATGGTTGAAAAAAACGCGGACTTGGCCGCTGACTTAGGCGCGGCCGCGCACTTGATGCACGGATCGTCCGAAGGACGGTTCCGCGTCACCTGGTGTCCGGGACATTTGACTCGCGAAGAAGTGGAAGGAGCGGGTTTCGGATTCGGTGAACTGAGCCAGCTCACCCAGCTGTACGACCCCGCGAAGCTGCAGCAGGGTTGGAACCGCGTGGCCGGCGAAGACGTTTATTTTATCGAGAATCCTGGGTTGGGTTTATGGGCGTCTCGAGATCGATTTTAGGATAGGGCTGGCAGGACGCGGACAAAATGTATCGAGCTATGGACTTGTCAGGCAAAGTGGCCGTAGTAATTGGCGGCACATCCGGTATAGGCCGAACGCTGAGCCTCGGGCTCGCCGATGCCGGCGCAAACGTAGTTGCCACTGGGCGAAATGCGGCGAACGTCGAAAAGATCGCCCGAGAGATCGAATCACGTGGAAGAGACACGCTGCGAATTCCGGCCGACACGCGCGACACAAGTTCACTTCAACGATTGCTCGCCGCATGCCTCGAGCGTTTTGAAAAAGTTGAAATTCTCGTGAATTGCGCCGGAAAAATCAAACGTGCGCCCACATTGGACTTTCCAGAAGCAGAATGGAACGACATTCTGGAGACAAATCTAACCGGAACGCTTCGTGCCTGCAAGGTGTTCGGTAAACATATGCTGAGCCGAAAGTACGGAAGGATCATAAACATCGCTTCGCTAAACAGCTTTGTGGCTTTGCACGAAGTGGCGGCATACGCCGCAAGTAAAGCTGGTGTCGCCGCGCTGACCCGGGCGCTCGCTGTGGAATGGTCGAAAGACGGCGTTCTGACCAACGCCATCGCTCCGGGAGTTTTTCGAACACCGCTCAACGCGGAACTATTGGACGGTACGCCGCGCGGAAAAGAATTGTTGATGCGCACCCCGATGGGAAGATTCGGCAGGCTGGAAGAGCTGGTGGGAGCGGCGGTTTTTCTCGCGTCGGACGCCGCATCGTTTGTGACCGGTCAGATTCTCGTAGTGGATGGCGGCTTTCTGGCCAGCGGCGTAAATCAGTAGTTTTGTATTATCCTGTTTAAGAGTGCTTGGCGTGAGATCACTTACCAAACGGCTGTCCGTTTTCGCCTTCGCTGTTTTTGTTTTGTCATCGCCGCTCCATGCGCAGCAGTCCTCAGGTCAGGGCGGCGTGCCATCCGTCTGGCCCGGCACGACTACCGAATCCGGGAATACTCGTGGTGGTCCCGATGAGTTGCGGCCGCCAGACGCCACCCGCACAGACGAATCCTGCTTGCTGTGGATGGTGGTGCGAACACCGGCGCCCACCGTCAGCGTTGCGGCCTTGCAGGTTCCGTCCAAAGCCAAGAGCGAATACAACAAAGCCTGCAGCGACGTGAAGGGCAAGAAGTTCGCAAATGCCGAGGGCCACTTGCGCCAGGCTGTCGAGGAATACCCGCAATATGCCGCGGCGTGGGTTTTGCTGGGACAAGTTCTTCAATCCGGAAATCGAACGGAGGAAGCGCAGAGCGCGTGTTCTCAGGCCTCGCACGTTGATCCGGCGTACGCGCCGGCTTACCTTTGCCTTGCGGATTTGTCCGCGCAAAAGAAGGATTGGAGCGACACGCTGAATCTCACCGATCGCGCTCTCGCCCTTGATCCGGTGCAAAACGTGTACGGCTGCTTTTACAGCGCCATGGCCCAATTTCATTTGGACCTTGTACCCGAAGCGGAAAAAAATGTTCTTAGAGCCATCGAGGCTGATCACGAGCACCGCGTGCCCAAGGCGCATCTTTTGCTGGCGCAGATCTACGAAGGGAATAACGACTTTCGCGGCGCGGCCGCCCAGCTTCGCATTTATTTGAAGGCTGCTCCGAACTCTCCAGAGTCCGTCGAAGCCAGGAAAAGTTTGGCTGAGCTCGAAAACAAAATCCCCAAGTGAACGAATCGCTCGACTCCACAAGACGCGCACTTGCACAATCCGAGACGCCATGCTATTAATGAATACGTTATGAAATTAAACGATACAACTCCAATCAGCGGCCGGCTGGCGCGACTCGTCCCGCCCCAGGAATGTTACCGCACAAATTCCCGCCGGCTTCCGTCATGGACGCGAGGCCTCTAGGCAGCCGCCACACAGATCCGACCCGCCCTTTCGCCCCAATTCTAATCGATAGATCAAAACGATTAGAAATGTCCGTAATCAAACAAAACAAACGATCGAGGCCATTTCTAATCGTATGAAAATTGGCCCCTTTGTGGCCTCGCATTCCCGCACTTCATACAGGCATCACGGTATGGAAATGGCGCTTGCAAAGCACCACACTGCGGTACTATTTAGGCCCGTATGGGCGTTACATGCGGAATTCGATTCCAACCAACGAACTCAACCAAGAACTCAACAGACACAATCTGCGATAGATATCAAGTGCCACCGGCGGCGACGCCGCCTCGAGAGGAGAACTGATGCGTATGCGCTTTATTCGTACAGTATTGTTGGCGATAGCGACGCTATTCGTGTCCACGGCGTGTTTCGCGCAAGTCGGCGTGGCGATCACAATTGCGCCACCAGAGATTCCGGTTTACGACCAGCCTGTATGTCCCGGCGACGGCTACATCTGGACGCCAGGGTACTGGGCTTATGGTGATGTTGACGAGGGTTATTACTGGGTGCCTGGAACTTGGGTGTTGGCCCCCGAAGTGGGATTTTTCTGGACGCCGGCGTATTGGGGTTGGGGCGACGGAGGATTCCTTTTCTATGAAGGCTATTGGGGCCCGGGGATTGGATTCTACGGCGGAATCAACTATGGCTTCGGATATTTCGGCCATGGTTACGAAGGTGGGCGCTGGGACCACGGCCATTTCTTCTACAACAGCACAGTGAACAATATAAATGTCACCGTGATTCACAACGTTTACAACGAAAGAATCACAATTAATAACACCAGCCGCGTCAGTTTCAACGGCGGCCGCGGTGGGATAACCGAGCGTCCAACTTCGCAGGAAGAGGCTTTTGCACATGAAAGGCATGTTCCTCCAGTGGCCGCTCAAGTCCAACACCAGCAGTCGGCTCGCAGCGATCCGCAGCAACGGTTTTCTGTAAATCACGGCGCGCCAGCAGTTGCGGCAACGCCTAAACCAGGAGCGTTCAAGGACCGTGACGTAGTAGCGGCCAAGCCGGCGGGAGGAGCGGCACGGCCCGAGGGAAACGCCCGTCCAGAAGAAACCGCCCGGCCGGAGGGCAACGCCACTCGTCCTAGCACCGCAGTTCATCCTAGCGACTTGCCGCCGATCGAGCATCCTGCCCCGCCCAACACGGGAAATCCGAAAGTGGACCAGAAATACCAGAAGCAACAGGATCAGTTGGTCGCCAAGCAACAACAGGATCGACAGAAACTGCAAAAGCAGCAGGATCAGGAACATCAAAGACTGGCAAAGCAAAATGCTGACGACGCCAGGAAGCAACAGGTAGAACAGACCCACCAGCAGCAGACGCAGCAAATGGTGCAAAGACACACCCAGCAGACGCAGCAGATGCAACAGAGGCAGGCGCCGGCACCGCGCGCGACCGAGTCCAAGCCGCGGGGCTAGCCTTATTGTGGTTTAGATCTGTGCGGCGGGGCGTGGGCCGAATCGGCTGATGCCCTGCCGCGTTTGCTGATGACTGCAACAACAGGTATCGAAATACAGGAAATAGTTCGCAGTTCATCCTCATACTAGAAAGTCGCGAGCACGGCCGGCCTCACGGCGGGAAAAAGTGTGTGACGAGCGAAATAGTTCTGTGCATTCTTGACGCAATTTCAATTCGACTATCATCGGATAGAATGTGACAGGAATAACCAAGGCGACCCTTCGAATCCTGATTGTTGACGACGAGAAAGCCGTTCGCTCGGCGCTCGGTAGATTGCTGGGCACGCGCGGGGAATGGGAGATTGTAGGCGAGGCTGCAGATGGCGCCGAAGGAATTCAAAAAGCGAAAGAGCTGAGGCCCGACGTCATAATCATGGACGTGACCATGCCCGAGATGAGCGGGCTCGAGGCCACACCAAAGGTGAAGAAGGTGCTTCCGGCTACGGAGATCCTGATATTTACGCAGCACGACTCGACGCAGATGGTCCAGGAAGCCCAGAATGCGGGGGCGAGCGGCTACCTGCTAAAATCCCAGGCGAACTGGCTCATCGATGCTATTGAAGCACTCGGCCAACATAAGACTTTCTTTCGGGGCAAGAATCTGCCAAAGGGGCAGTAGATTTTCGGATTTACGATGAGTTCTGAATGCCCAAAGGAAATATTATTTCTCGAAAATCAGTGAAGAAAAAGGGCGCGACCAGTCCGCAACCTCGAGAGGTTGGGCAGAAAATTCAATCCCGCAGGGAAGATCTCCTAAGTCCCGAACAAGAATTGGACGATACGAAATCGAAGTACGCGGGTAGACCTGAAAGGCTGACACACCCCGACCTGAATTCCAATCACGCCGCCGCCGCGAATCTCGTCAGAAATGTCGATGCCGCCATGGTGATCGTGGACAAGAGCCTTCGCATTCGCGGGTTTACTCCCAGCGCGGCGGAAATCCTGAGCCTAATTTCACCGGATATAGGCTGCCCTATTACAGACCTCCCGTCTGCTGCGATTTTTGCGCAGCTCGAAAGCAAGATCCGCGACGTCATGGCCAACGTGACAACGAAAGAACAAGAGGTCACCGACGTCCGCGGCGTTTGGCATTCGCTACGAGTGCGTCCATACATGTCGCATGCGAACAAGGTCGAAGGCGCGGTGCTGACTCTTACAAATATCGATAATCAAAAGCGGCAAGCCGCCGCGCAAAAACAGGCGATGGATGAGCTGCGGGGACAGTCCGAGCTGTTGCACCTCGCCCATGACAGCATCATGGTGCGCGACGTGAATAGCGTCATATTGTTCTGGAATCGTGGCGCGGAGGAAACGTACGGATGGAGCGCGGCGGAGGCATGCGGAAACGTATCGCATCAATTTCTGGAGACGGAATTTCCCGAGCCGTTCGATCAAGTAAACGAAAAGCTATTCAACAGCGGATCATGGGAAGGCGAGCTGATCCATCGGACGAGAACAGGGAAGCAGATCACAGTCGCAAGCCGCCAGGTTCTCCAGCACGATCAAAACGGCCGAGTGGTGGGTATTCTCGAAATCAACAAAGACATTACGCTCCGCAAGGAGGCTGAAGAATCGCTGAGGAACCTGTCGGCGCGGTTGCTCCAATTACAAGATGAAGAGCGCCGTCGGATCGCTCGTGAACTTCATGACAGCACGGGGCAGAGTTTGGCCGCGTTAGTTATACACCTGTCCGCAATTAGTGCGAGAGTGGCCGAAGTTGACCAGACGACTGCCGGGCTACTTCGCGAGGCCATTCAGCTCTCACAGACGGCTTCCGATGAAATTCGGACACTTTCCTATCTTCTGCATCCTCCGACGCTCGACCACGCAGGATTAAGGTCCGCGTTGGAATGGTACGTCGAGGGATTCACTCAAAGAAGCAAAGTGAAGGTGGACTTGAAAGTATCGATTGGCCCGAACCGGCTCTCCGAAATCGAGGAAAGAACACTTTTTCGAATCGTGCAGGAGAGCCTGACTAACATTTTCCGGCACTCGGGGAGCGAGACGGCAAGCGTTCGCATTGCCCTGGATTCAGGAATCGTGCGGCTGGAAGTATCCGACAAGGGTAAGGGGATACCCGGCGATATTTTGCGAGCCCTGAACAGCAGTGGCGGACAATTAGGAGTTGGAATTCGAGGGATGAGAGAACGTCTCAGGCAGCTCGGCGGCTGGCTGCAAATCAGGTCTATGTCCGAGGGTACTACACTCAATGCGAGTTTTCCGATTCGGGAAATCGCTGAGGGCGAGGGCCGATCGCAGGCACTCGGTTCGAGCTAACCCTAACCCAATTCCGAAACTGCTGTAGACAGACAGTTTAGCTGTATTAGGCGGGCGGAATGTGGGCGGGCGAGCCCTTAGGTTGCACCGGGCGGCCGACAGGCTAAAGGGTATACCTCGATGGTGTACAGGATGACCCCTATAGACCGGCCAAGCGTACTGCGTTAATTTGGCGTGGTATGTCTTCTGGTCCCGGCTTACAATCGCCCGAAACGATACGCCCTTCTGGGAGCTCAAAGATGAAAGCCCTGCGCATTCTGATTGCCGACGACCACGATCTGATGCGACGTGGAATCAAGGCAATGTTGCTGTCGCACGCAGGATGGGAAGTCTGCGGAGAAGCGCATACCGGCCGTGAGGCTGTTTCGATGGCTCAAGAACTGAAGCCGGATATCGTGATCCTCGATATCAGCATGCCGGACCTTAATGGCGTGGACGCGGCAAGAAAAATCCGAAAGGATTCGCCGACTACTGAGATTCTTATTCTTTCGGTGCATTACTCGGATCAATTGATTCGAGATATTCTCGAGGCCGGGGTGAGAGGGTATATCGTAAAGTCAGATTCTGACCGCGACCTCATAATTGCCGTCGAGACGCTGGCGACTCACAAGCCATTTCTTACGTCGCGCGCGACGGAAGTAATGCTAACAAGTTTCAAAGAGGGACGGATGCGGCCGGAGCTTCCCACTTCTCTTCGGGATCGGCTCACATCCCGCGAGCGAGAAATCGTCCAGTTGCTGGCGGAGGGCAAGAGCAGCAAAGAAGTCGCTTCGTCGCTTAATATCAGCGTGAAGACAGCGGAAACCCACCGCGCCAATATCATGCGCAAGCTGCAGTTGCATACCGTCAGCGAATTGGTTAGATATGCGGTACGAAATCAAATCGTAGAAGCGTAATCACTTTTCGGCTACCAACATCCCCACCGACGGAAACTAGATTAGCGGGGCCGCTTCCAGGTTGGTAAATTGCCCCTGCTTTTGAACTGTGATGTGGCCCCGTAGTCTGTACCGCAAGCTGCGCCTTATTCTACATCCTTCGCCGTATGGCCTCTCCAGTTGAATGGCACTAGTCTGGCCCAGGCTCCGACGAACGAATCACTGTAGGCGTTCGATTGGAACGGACATTTGAATTCGTCAAAAGGAGTAAAACATATGTCAGGGAAAAAGATCGCAGTCTTTGGAATTTACTCGAGTCTGTCGACCGCGGACAACGCGACCGATACGTTGGTCCGAAACGGGTTTTCCGCCGCTGATATTTCCGCGCTGCTTCCGGAGAATTTCGGCCCGCAGCAAATTACTACAGAAAAATCCACGAAGGCGCCGGAGGGCGCGGCGACGGGAGCGGGCTCCGGCGCGGTTCTTGGCGGAGCGCTTGGTTTGCTGGCCGGGATAGGCGCTTTGGCTATTCCGGGCGTTGGTCCGCTGATCGCGGCTGGGCCAATCATGGCGGCATTGGCGGGTGTCGGAGTTGGCGGAGCCGTGGGCGGGTTCACCGGAGCGCTCATCGGTCTCGGCATCCCGGAATACGAGGCAAAGCGCTACGAGGGACACGTGAAGAAGGGCGGGATCCTGCTCTCCGTTCACTGCGACACTTCTGAGGACATCAAGCGAGCCAAGGACATCATGAAGATTACCGGCGCCGAAGATATTTCTTCGACCGGCGAATCATCGTCTGAAACTTCTGCGGCCAATGAAGTTCGGGGCACAGCATCGGGAAGGTAGGCCCTGCTTGATTTTTGCGAGGAGAAATTTTCGGTGACGAAATTTCTCCTCGCTGTTATCCATTCTCCTGGTTCGAACGAATAGTTCGAACGAAACCAGGAGACCATCGAATTCAAGTTCGTTGCATGGAGATCCAAAAACCGGAGGACGAAATGACTAAGGGTTCGCAGTGGACGGAAACATTTGCGGCGTTTGCTGTTGGAATTGGCGTCGGCGCCGCTGTGGCAGTGTTTTTTGCGCCGCGGTCTGGAAGGGGAACTCGCGAATATCTCGTTAACAGCGCTAAAGACGGACTGGACAACGTTGTCGCCGCCGGGCAGCGAGTGACGCGGCGCGCGCAAGATGAGATCGAAAACGTGAAAGACCAGGTGAACGATCGTGTGCGCCAGGTCAAGGAACAAGTGCGCGAGGTGAAAGACCAGGTGCGGCAGGCGACCGAAGCGGGAGAGCGCGCCTATCGCGAATCAATGAAGACGCCGGCGTAGTTCAACTTGGCAACAAGCGCCAAGCGTCTGTCACGTCCAATCACGCCTTCATGCGTGTGCTTGTTGCATGTATAGTTGACGCCGCAAGTTATTTCAGGAGGACACAATGCAGGACGAAACGGCGCAACAAGAGCAAAAGAAACTCACCCGCAAGGAATTAATTGATTTGTTGAACGAGGATCTGGCGCGGGAATACCAGGCGATTATTTCGTACGTCGTATATTCGCAGGTGCTGAAAGGCGCTGCGTACATGAACATCGCCGGCGAGCTGGAAAAACACGCGACTGAAGAACTGAGCCACGCCCTGATCATTTCGAATCAGATTGATTATCTCGGCGGAATGCCAGCAGTTCAGCCGAAACCGGTCCGTACGTCCGAGAAAGCCAACGAGATGTTGAATTTCGATCTGACCAATGAAGGCGAGACGATCCGGAATTATCGCGAAAGAGTTCGCCAGTGCGAGCAGTTGGGCGAGTACGCCATGGCAGAACATATTCGCGAGATTCTGATCGACGAACAAGATCATCAGATCGCGCTCGCCACTGCGCTGGGCGAAGATGTCCCGGTACTGAAGGCTCCCCAAGATAAAGAGAAAAAGAAATAGGAAACGGCAATTGGTTGGACCGGTCAACCGCACGACGAGGCACGCCGAATCATCACGGGAGAACACAATGAAAAACGGACGCAAGTCAGCCGCAAAAGATAACGATTTCCTAGTCAGTGTGGCCGAGTCCATCGGATCGACGCTTGGGGCTGTCGCCGCGAAGGTGAGCGGAACGGCCCGAGAAGCCCGTCGGCGGCCGGCTCGCCGCAAGCCTGTGGCGAAGCGCCATTCTGCCTCTTCGAAAAGCCGGCGCGCTCCCGCCAAAACAGCTACTGCTAGAGCTTTGCGGAGGGTTAAGAAAGTAGTCGGTGGAAGGCGAACTAGCCGGAGGAAGTCATCCAGGTAGCGCCATTTATTTCAGCGGGCATTTCAACGGAGCGTCCAGATGCGGCACCTTACGTCGTTCATATTCGTGCTTACGATTGCTTTCGGCACACTCAGCGGCTGCTCGGCCGGTCCGTCCAAATCACCTGACGTAGCCGGGGGCATCCGAACCGCCCTCGATCAGGCCGGCTTGAAAAGTGTGTCGGTGAGTCAGGATAGAGACAAGGGCGTCGTAAGTCTTACGGGCCAAGTTCCATCCGACAGCGATAAGGCGCAAGCCGAAACGATTGCCAACTCGATGGCGGCAGGGCAGGTCGTGGCGGACCAGATTGCGGTTGTTCCACCAGGGGCGGAGCATGACGCCAAGGCGATGAATGCTGATTTGGACGAGGGCATTGAAAAGAATTTGGACGCAGCGCTGATCCAGAACGGGCTGAAAAGGACCGTCGACTATAACGTCAAGAGCGGCGTCGTGACCCTAAAGGGTGAGGTCAATTCTGAATCCAAGCGCGCTTACGCCCAAAAGGTCGCAGCTTCCGTTCCGAACGTCCAGCAGGTGGTAAACGAGTTGCAGGTGAAGGATCAGAAGGCGAGCTCGACAAGGTAGCAGCCAAGTTACGCTGACGAAGCGTGCGGTGCTAGCGGGAGCCCAACCCCCGGTCTGCGCGAGGATTTGCGTCACCCTGGCTGGTGAAATCAGTCCTCAAAGCGTCGCGTAATCAGTCATCCAGGACTTCCGCCAGTGATTTATAGACTTCCAGCCGGCCATTTTTGTCGTATTGGATGTAACCCGACTTCCTGAACTTGTTCATGAATAAATTCACCCGTGGGCGCGTCGTTCCAACCATTTCCGCGAGTGTATCCTGGTTGACATTCGACATGATCGATACATCTGTGTTTCCCATTTCGTACTCGGCTAGCAACAAGAGAGTTCGAGCAAGCCGCTTCTCACTCGAGTTGAACAGGTGATCAATCAAGTCTTGCTCGATCCGGTGATTCCGCGCGAGCAGGTAGATAATGAACCGGGAACAAACAGACGGTTCCTCCGCAAGCACCCTCAGCATCCTGTCCCGGCTAATGACCATGATCGAGCTGGGCACAACGGCGACCGCTGAAGTCGAATAAAAGGCTCGGTTGCTTATGCAATTCTCGCCAAAGAAATCGCCCCGACCCAGAAAACCAAGAACACCAGCCCTGCCTCGTCTCGAAACCAGCGTCAATTTCACGACGCCTTGCTTGATGCAATGAACGGCGGTGCACTTGTCGCCTTGGGAGAAGATCGTTGCGCCCGCTTTGTAGTGCACAAGCCTTGATGCGGGTAGTCCAACCGGAAAGATGGCTTTCGCCCTATCGGCCGGTTTCCTAGTTTTCATGTAGCCCTCGTTATTACGGAGCGCTGATTTGTACTCTTCAGTCTCGCTTCCTTCTGCGATGCCAGATCTCGCATTTGGCACGATTGTGTCCGCCTTTCAACTTTCTAACTCCTAGAAAATATGGAGTCTGTTCAAGGTTAGACAGACGGCCGATGGAGGCCGGTGTACAATTCGCTGGTCAATCACGCAACCGGACAATTAGTGGCACTTGCCAGAGCATCTGAATTAAGCGTCCGGATGAGGCGAGCATGAATATGGGTTACGACATCTTCAAGACACTCGATGACGGCAGTCCGCTATGGGTTATGCAGATTGCGACGCTGGAAGACGCGAAAAAGCAGCTCGAGGCCTTAGTCACCGCTACTCCCGCCGAGCATTTCATTCGAGATGCCTCGAACGGCGAGATCGTTGCTCGTTTGGGACCCGCCGCATCGGCCTAAGCTGGCCCACGCGCGTCGAACGCGCTGCCGTGACGGTTCTAGACTGAGAAACCGGTACAGGATTCCCTGTATTCTCTAACTTTCGCTTCATTTGGAATAATCATCGTTATCAGCCTGCATTAGGGATGATAGACAGCACCAAAGATCTAGGAGTGCTGTCGCAGGCTGGATCTCCATTTGAGGTCAATCGACATGGGTACGATGAATACTCCTGCCTCCGATCCTGCACCTCTTGCCCCAATGGCCAACTGGTGCGATCGCGAATCTCGCGGACATTCCGTTCAATTCTATGCCGAAGACCAATCGCTGATTGACGGGCTTAGCAGGCTAGTCGGAACCGCTCTTGGTTCTGGCGACGCTGCTATCGTGATCGCGACGATGGCGCATCGCGAAGCGCTGGCGCAAAGATTGAAGGCGCGCGGCCTGGATACGCTGAAGGCCGGGATGCAGGGCCGGTACATCGCGCTTGATGCAGCCGAGACCTTGGCGAAGCTCAGTGTGGACGGCTGGCCGGATGCGGCGCGGTTCGCCAAACTTATGGGCGACATCGTCACTCAGGCCCAAGGGGCATCCGAAGGCGGGAATTCCCGCGTTGTCGCATTTGGTGAGATGGTCAGTCTATTGTGGGCACAGGGGAAGCGAGAGGCCGCGATTTATCTCGAACAGCTGTGGAACGATTTGGCCAAGACTCACAGCTTTTCTCTCCGGTGCGCTTACCCGATCGGAAGTTTCGGCACCGAGGCAGATGGCGAGCCTTTCCTGAAAGTCTGCGCAGAACACTCCAGCGTAATTCCCAGTGAGAGCTATACGGAACTGATCACCGACGAGGAACGCCTTCGTAACATCTCCCACTTGCAGCAACAAGCGCAAGCACTCGAGAAGGAGACGGCGGAACGGAAGCAGGCTCAGAAGTCCCTGCAGCGCCGCGAGTCGGAGTTGACCGACATCCTCGAGAACGCGGTAGAAGGCGTGCATAAAGTGGGTCCCGATCAGACGATCCTGTGGACGAATAAAGCGTTGCTGAATCTTCTGGGATATCCGGCCGAGGAGTACGTGGGCCACCAACTCGGTGAATTCCACGTCCACCAGCATGTTTTCGAGGATTTCTGGACGAAGCTGATGCGGCGGGAAGACATCTACGACTTCCCAGCAGAACTTCGTTGCAGAGATGGTTCCATCAAGCAGGTCGTCATCCATTCGAATGGGCTCTGGGAAAATGAAAAGTTTGTACATACGCGGTGCTTCGTTCGTGACGTCACCGAGCGCAAGCGTCTCGAGCAGTCTCTTCGCAACTCCGAAAAGCACGCGGCGATGGGACAAATGGCCGCAATCATGGCGCATGAGATTAACAATCCCCTCGAGACGGTGACGAACGTTTTTTACCTTCTTCGCGATCATCCGTCGCTCGATGACGATGCGCGGGGACTGGCGCGCATTGCTAATGAAGAGATGGCCAGGGTGCGGCACATAGCCAAGCAGACCTTGGCGTTCTATCGCGATTCAGAAAGTCCGGTCCCGGTATCGATGCGTCTCATTCTGGAAGATGTACTCGATGCGTTTCGCCGTCAGATGCAATCGAGCCGCATCACGGTGCAACGAAAGATCGACATCGACGCTCTCGTTCTGGGTTTTCCAGTCGAATTGCGTCAGGTTTTCATAAATTTAATCGGAAATGCGCTTCAAGCTATGCCGGATGAAGGCACGCTTCGGGTAAGCCTTCGCCAATGCTCGGAATGGACGCAGGGCGCCGGGCGCTCGGGCATTCGCATAAATATCACGGATACCGGAATGGGCATCCCGGCGAAGATTCGTCACAGAATCTTCGAGCCATTTTTTACTACCAAGGCCGATAAAGGAACCGGACTCGGCCTGTGGGTGAGCCGTGGAATCGTGCAAAAACTTAACGGAACGATCCAGTTTCGCTGCACAAAATGGCGAGGCCGGACGATGACTTCGTTCGCTGTGTTTATTCCGACGGACGGACTGAGCGTTCCCGTTGAGTAATCCCGACACTACACGCCTTGACCTCAATGCCATACCTCGGACGGCGTCCCAAATGGCGACGATTCTGTGCATAGATGATGAGTCGGCGGCGCTGAGTGTGCGGAAGCGAGTATTGGAATCTGCAGGCTATCGAGTGCTGGCTTCCCGATCGAGTGAAGAAGCCGTTCGGCTGTTCCGGACCGAGTCTTTCAACCTCGTGATCGTGGACTATTGGATGCCGGGCATGAATGGAATCGTCACGGCTCGCCAGCTCAAGAAGATTAATTCGTCCGTTCCGATAATCATTTTGTCAGGCCTCTCGCAATTGCCGGACGAAACCATTGGCGTCGCGGAACGTTGGATACTGAAGGATGAAGGACCGGAATATCTGCTGACCGCTATCAGGACCTTACTCAAAGCGGCATCTTGACGGCTGCGTAGAAAAGCCCACCCATGTTTGCTGCATGTTTTTCGAGAAGTGGTTTAAGGACTGCCCGCCAAGTGTAGTTCGACCAACTCCGCAACCTAAACGGCCCGGCCGGTTCGAGGTCGTCTTGTTTCCTTGATCCGGGCGCTCAATCCTTTGGCAAATTCCAAACGTAGAGGAAGCTCTCGTCTGTGGCCGTCGCAACATTTCGATTGCTCTTGCGCGTGGCGCGGTTCAACGCGGAACGAACATTCTCTTTTGAGTCTGCGAGGTCCGCTAGAGGCACTTTGATAGCGGCGCCCTCTTTCAAGCGATCGAGGTCGCGCAGTATCAGAGTCACGATCTTCTTGTGCTTACCGTTCCGCGAGTTCGGAACATCTAATTGCGCCACGGTGCTGAAATGGGCTGCTGGGCGGGTCGAACTCATAGCTCTCCTTTCGCGACTAACGTATAACTAACGACGCGTTATCCTACCGAGCCGCAAAGGCGCGTGTCAATAGAGAAGTTTTAAGCTATGGCGCCGGAAATTGCGTAATCGAGTCGAGCGGCGAAGATGCCGCTCGTCGCGCTTTCGTCAGCGCCAATTCCCCTAAATGAGCCTCTTTCCTGATCGAAGAATCAATTAAAGAGTCTCCCCGTACGTCTTCAAGACTGATACGGTGAGCTGTTCCACTGAGCGGTTTGTTCCCGGGGAGGATCGAACATGAAAGACGAACAAACGCATTTCGAGCAGGTACCTCGAGCCATGGTGGAGAAAATACGCGCACAGCAAAACGCGCGGCCTGGAAGTGAACCGGAAGGTAACGAGGCGGTGACGAAGCCGGCTGCGGACGAAACCGAAGAGGCCGCTGCCGCGTCCCCTCGAGAGTGAGGGCTGTCGCTGGCGGTGCGCTGGCTGAGTTGAATTGGGAAGAGGAGGTAGGTGATGGGAACGCCGGCAATTGGCAGGGAACTGGGCAAACAATCTTTAGTACGCGGACGTTGGGAGAAACTGATGGAAGTGTCGACTGAAAGTATTCTCGAATTCCTCGAACAAAATGAGAAATGGTGGGAACAAGCGGCAGTCACCTGCGAACGCACTGCCGCTGATCTTCCGCCTGGTGAGAAGGAAGTATGGCAGCTCATGGGCGCCGTATATCGTGAGCGCGCCGAGAAGCACGCGCAAATCATCGAGCGGCTGCGCCAGGATGGGGATGGAGCGCGTAGCCAAGATCCGCGCGGGCTCGAGGGCGATAGCGCTCACGGATAAACTGGCGTAGCTCTGTTCAAAAGTGAGCAGGCAATGGGCTCCCCGCCGGAGTATCGCAACGTCGGCTCCCGGCCGCCCTCCATTCGTTGCTTCGTTCCGTTGTCGTTCAAAGTAATCCGCGAACTCCGCTCACAATAAAAGCCAGCGATGCGAGCAACATCACCGCCGTTGCGGTCCAGCCAACCACGCGGAGGTACGGCGAAAGCGAAAACTTTTCCACGATGGCGCTATTCGCCGACATGATCATCAGCATCACCATCAGCGGAACGGCTACCACTCCGTTGATCACAGCAGACCAGAAAAGCGCGCGTATCGGATCCATACCCAAGAAGTTCTGTGCGATTCCGATCAGCGTGGCGGCCACGAGGACTGCGTAGAATTTTGGCGCTTTGCGCGGCGTGCTTTCCAGGCTTGCGCGCCATCGGAATGATTCGGCTACCGCATAGGCGGCAGAACCGGCCAGCACAGGCACCGCCAATAAACCCGTCCCGACTATTCCCATGGCAAAAAGCAGGAATGCGAAGTTCCCGGCGAGCGGCTGCAACGCTTTGGCGGCATCCGCGGACGTCTGGATACGCTGGCCAGCGCCCGCAGCGTGCAAGGTCGCCGCGGTGGTGAGAATAATGAAGAATGCCACCAGGTTCGAGAAGCCCATGCCCACTTTGGTATCAGTGGCGATGCGGCGAAATTGCTCAGAAGCCTCAGCGGGCTTCTTGTTGAGAGCATGCTCGCCTTTGTTGATTCGCACGTCTTCCGCTTCTTCTGAAGTTTGCCAGAAAAATAAATAGGGGCTGATGGTGGTGCCGAGGACGGCGACCAATGCCATCCAATAGTCGCCGGTCCACGAAATGGAGGGGATAATTGTCGAGCGAAGCGCCATTTTCCAGGGAACGTGAACGACGAACGCGGTGGCCACGTACGCAAACAGAACGACCGTCAGCCATTTCAGATAACCAACATATTTTTTGTATGGAATAAAGACCTGAAGAAGAAGAGATAGGAGTCCAAAAACGAGCACGTAGATGTTTATTGATCCCCCGAAGACGAGCTGGGCTGCCGCGCCCATTGCCGTAACATCCGCACCGAGATTAAAAATATTGGCCATACATAGCAGTGAAACAAGCCCGTAGAGAACGGGTTTCGGATAGTGTTTGCGAAGGTTTTCAGCGATGCCCGAACCAGTGATACGTCCCAGCCGTCCGCAGATTTCCTGTATCGCGGCCATGAGTGGAAATGAAAAGAGCATGGTCCAAAGCATGCCCATGCCGAATTGCGAGCCCACCTGCGAGTACGTTGCAATGCCGCTCGGATCGTCATCGGCAGCGCCCGTGATCAATCCTGGACCGAGCCGAAAAATAAAATCGGAGGCATTCTTGATAGGGCCGCGCCGCGGCTTGTTAGCGCGCTTTTTTACCGGTGCTACCGGCGATTCGGGCATTCAATTCTCCGCAAGATCGGAACAGAAGCGAAGAGCTTGTTACTGTGAACCGTTCCACTCTGCATCAGCGACATCGGTATATTGAGCAGGAATCTTCAGTCTTGCTCGTCTTGCCGCCTTTCTTCAATTCCGCTGCAATCGGGCCAATTTCGCCTTAGCGCGATGGCTTCAATTGATGAGCCGATCGATAAGTTTCTGAATGCCCGGCCTCGTAATCATCGCGATTGCGCAATTAGCGCGTTGTATTCTAGTCCCGTGCCAACTACGGTTAAGCACCATCGAAAGGCCATCAGCAGGGGCCGAAAACTCGAGTATTTCACCATTGCCTGGAACAGTATCGAAGCGCTCGTAGCGGTGGTGGCAGGAGCGCTCGCGGGCAGCGTTTCTATGATCGGCTTTGGCGCCGATAGTCTGATCGAGGTGGTCTCCGGTAGTGCTTTGCTTTGGCGCATGGCTGTTGTTCAAGAGAATCCCAAGCGAAAACGTCGCGAGAGAATCGCGCTGAAGATTGTCAGTTCGTGCTTTATTGCGCTGGCGATCTATATCAGCTTCGAATCCATCACGACCCTGGTGCATAAAAAGAAGCCTGAATCGAGTCTTATTGGCATCGTCATCGCCTGCCTCTCGCTGATCATTATGCCGTTTCTCTCGCATCTCAAAAGAAAAGTCGCGAAACAGATAGATAGCGCTGCCATGCAGGCGGATGCGCGGCAAACTCAGTTTAGCTTGTACCTGTCGATTATTTTGCTGGCAGGTCTCGTCGCCAACGCCACTCTCGATTGGTGGTGGGCCGATCCGCTGTGTGCGCTGGCGATGGTGCCGCTGATCGCCAAGGAAGGCCTCGACAATCTGACGGCCAAAACCTGATCGAACGCCAAATCTACTTCTTTTTCGGTACTTTCGCGCCCTTTTTGCGCGCTTCAGAAAGGCCGATAGCAATGGCCTGCTTTCGGCTCTTCACCGTGCCGCCCCTTCCGCCCTTGCCCGATTTGAGCGTGCCCTTCTTTTCCCGGCGCATCGCGCTCTCCACGCTTTTTCCAGCTGCTTTTCCATATTTCGTCATCGTTTCCTCCTTGAACATACCTTCCGGCCGCGCCGCACCTTTCATGCCGTCCTCCGGGAATTTATCGTCGCGGGATTTTACTGGGGGCGGAGTTAGAAAGTGGATACAGCGAAGAGCGTAGATTGATTGCGTAGTTTAGGTATCGAAGCGTTTTACTTAGTTCACTCCACCTGAAAGAGACAAACGATATTCCGGTGCCACCCTGCGCCGGCCGTTCTATCGGGCGTCACGCGCCGAACGCAGTTTGCGTTTTGCGCGCGCTGACCTCGCAATGCCTGCTTTGCAGTTCGTCGTATACAATCCCTTCCAAATCCTGCACGGACCTCGTGATCGTGGACAGCACGTTCGCACGCGCAGCGCCGCTGAGATGCGCAACGACTTGAAGCATACAGCGCACGGCCTCCAACTTTACGCGCAGCTCGGATATAAAGTCGCATGCCTGATTCGCCTTCGCGATGTCGGCGCGATACGCGGAGTGACTCATATTATCGACGAGCGAGACGAGCCCGTTTACACGCAGTCCGATGTTATGGACGGCCGAATCCTCAATCTCGCCAACCAAGCGTTGTGCTGGATGGCGAGTGGTGCGTGGCGCCGGAGTGCTAGCTCGTTTATTCATTGGTTCGACTCCTTCGAAGGGATTGCCGGGAAGGTCCATTTCACAGGATAGCCGCTTTCGAATGGCTTGCGCCGCTTCACAAATCTGCACATGTCAAGTCCACCATGAGCGTTTCACATAGTAAATGCGGCGGAACCCGTAATTGACGTAAGGGAAATCCTGTATTGGATCGATTCGCCACTCACGCCTCCCAAAGTACGAATTTGCTTGTACACGAGCGCAGAACAGCGATTTGTGCCGGCGTTCTGAGTTCGAAAATCCTCTATTTGCGCTGGTGCGGTGGTGCGGGGGTGGGAGAGAAGCGAGGGATGCGCCTCGCCTCTCTCGCGGTTGGTGGGTGTTACGACTTCAGCTGTGGGGGTTCCTTTTCAAGCGTCGCAATCAGATTGTTAAGCGCGCTCAAGCGCGGCGAACCAGGCCGCCGACCAACGCCACAAGAAACAGAATTAAGAACAGGTAGAAAAGAAGCTTCGCAATTCCAGCCGCGGCAACCGCGATGCCGGCGAATCCAAATACTGCCGCTATGATCGCGATCACAAAGAACGCGAGCGCCCAACGCAACATATTTCCTCCTCCAAGCTGACTGTTGTTCCGACTGAGAGCCTGAAGCGCGGCGCGCTCCATTCGGCTCACCGCGTTTGTACGCTGTAGCACTCAAATCCTCCATACCGCGAAAACCCTAGTATTCTCGCCACGTTAGTGGAGCACAGGACTGAAGGCGATCAGCCGTTTCTTTACACCTCTTACTGTATGGTGCAAACGCTGAGTTCCTGTTCTAGTACTTCATGTAGCGGACCCGCACCAATTTCGCGGACCGAGTTCGCGGACCGAGGGAGCATGGGCCCATTGCGCATCCTGGTGGCCGATGACAACGAGAGCATTCGAACCGTGCTTCGGGAGATCCTTCAATCCGAGAGCGGCTGGGAAGTGTGCGGCGAGGCCAAGAACGGCGAGGAAGCCATCCGGCAGGCGCGCGAGCTTTCGCCCGACATTATTCTGATGGACATCATGATGCCCAAGCGTGACGGCATCGACGCCACGCGCGAAATCGTTCGTTCGGCGCCCGACACTCGCGTATTGATCATGACGCTGTATGAGTTTCCTGAACTTTGCCGTGAGGCGCGCAATGTTGGCGCGCTGGGCTTCGTTCGGAAAGCAGACTCAGGCCGCTGCCTGATCCCTGCCGTCCGCTGCCTCGCGGAACACAAGACCTATTTCCCCAATGCCAATTAGCACCCCCCAAGAGGCTGCGCCGGGCCCGAATGGGCCTACGCGATGAACCCGTCTGACTTGAGTGGTTCCCTGTATTTAATCGGAACGCCCTTCATGGTTTCCTGAACGCGGCCGATATTCTTAGGCGCTGTGTTCGGACCGGCCACATTCATGAGGTTGGTCTAAATCTTAAGGGGGTTTTATGAACTGGGATCAAGTCGAAGGCAAGTGGAAGCAAGCAGCAGGAAAGGTGAAAGAGAAGTGGGGCAAGCTGACCGACAGCGACCTGACGGTCATCGGCGGCAAGCGCGATCAGTTGATCGGAAGGATTCAGGAGCGGTACGGAATCGCCAAAGAAGAGGCACAAAAGCAGGTCGATGAATTCACGAACACGCTCCAGTTCGACTCGACGGCCGACGAGACCGCTTACGGTACCGGTGCCGAGAAAGTTCGCGGCACGTCCGGCACTCGCTGAAGGCCAAGTGTAGCGGGCATTGACGGCAAAGATCCGAGATTCAACTCGGGCCGCGGTACACAATCTCCGCGGCCCGACGCAATTGTAAATCACGCGGGCCATTCAAAATTGGCGAACGGCGCGGCGAAAAAAAACGCGGCGAAAACCAAAATTTACGAGGTGAATCGTGAGCTGCACAAACGTTGAGCCGTCAAGCTACTCATCATCGGCGCCCGCTGTGCCCCTGCTGCGCCAACGGAATGGCGCTGGCGTGGCGCGGAGCCGGAGTGAAAGCGTCGCGACGAGCGAGATTTCCAAACGCGATCTCGACAACTCCCAGCGATGCGCGTTTCGTCTCGCATTCCGCATTACCCGGGTAAAGGAAGATGCGGAAGACGTTCAGCAGGAAGCTTTGCTGAAGGCTTACACGCACGCCAGCCAATTTGAAGGCCGTTCACGCGTCACAACATGGATTTCGCGCATCGCGATCAATGAGGCATTGATGTGCCTTCGAAAGCGGCGGGATGCGCTCCATGTGCCGCTCGAAGATTTCATGAATCCGGACGACTCACCGAGTATCAAGTTCAACTTGTCATCGCCGTTTGAAAGCCCGGAAGCCGCGTATTCGCGGATGGAACTGCGCGAAATGCTGAAGGGCGCACTGTGCCAGCTCCGGCCGATCTATCGTGAAGTTTTCACGATGCGTGTGATACAGAATCTTTCCACCACGGAGACGGCGCAAATCGGCCGCCTCTCTGTGAGCACAGTGAAGACACGGATGCGGCGGGCTCGATTGCAATTGCGGAAGATTCTGCGAGAAGCGCGCCAAGAACATTTGGTTCAAGCGAGCGCCTGACCTACCCACCATCTCCCGTGAGACAAGCGATGATCGCTGCGGTAACCGGCTTCGTCTCATTGGGGCCTCGAACGGCGATAGTAACAACTCCGGCTTCCTTCGCGGGATAGTCGTTGCCTCCGGGAAACAAGGCATCGCCTATAAAGATCATGTCGTTCAACGGAATATCCAGAAGGTCGCGTAGCTTTCTGATGCCGTAGGCTTTATCGATGCCTGGCTTGGTCACATCGATGGATGTCGCGCCGCCCAGGCGCACAGAAAACTCCGGAATAAACGTGTCGAGGATTGCTTTGATCTTCTTTCGCTTCGTGAACTCAGGATCCCATTTGTCCTTTTCTTCTAGTGGCGCCTGCTGACCTAATGCAGAGAAAGTTATTTGGCCTCCCCGGTCTTCAATGACGTCACCCCAGACCTTCTTAGCCTCAAAGCCTGCCACTCCGATCGCCTTGTTTAGAGAGCTGATGATTTTGTCTTTTTCATCTGCAGTGAGGTCTTCTGAATAGATCTTTTTCCAAAGCCCGGAGTACTGGAAGCACTTTGTCCCACATGTCGGAAGGAGCGATAGATTCGCCAACCGCTCGTCCTGAGGGAGATTGGAGAGCAACTGCTTTTCAAATTGCGGCCAATCGCCTCCCGAAATCACGGCCACCTTGACGATTCCGAGAAGGTCATGAAGCAGCGCTGACATTTCGGAATCGAGAGCCGATTTACTTTCGGCTAGCGTCCCATCCAGATCAAAAATAATAAGCTTTTTCACTGTTGAGGCATCGAGGGGGATGTGACCATCGCCGCAACGCGTCAGGCAAAGGCTAACTTAGTCGTGCAGGACAACGCTGAGAAGGGAATTGTTAATTTTGATTTCGCCGTTGTATTTGATAAAACCGAGCTTCCTGAATTTGTTCATGAAAAAATTCACACGGGAGCGTGTCGTGCCAATCATTTCCGCAAGCGTCTCTTGCGAGACTTTGGCAAGAACCTTTTGAGGATTACCTTGCGCGCCATAGCGCGCGAGCAGCAGCAAGGTACGCGCCAGCCGTTTCTCGGTAGAGTTGAAGAGCTGATCTATCAGGTCCTCCTCGACTCGGATGTTTCGTGCCAGCATATAGGCGATGAAGCGGTCGGAGAACTCGTGTTCTCCGTGAAGGACGCGATTCATTTCGCTTTTCTCAATGACGAGCACAGTGGTGGGTGCAATCGCGGTTGCCGTCGCCATGCAAATCAACTGGCCCGCCAGGCAGCCTTCTCCAAAAAAATCGCCCGGACCCAGAATCGCCACAACGGCTTCTTTGCCGGACTCATTCACCACCGTCAGCTTCACGCCGCCTTCCTGAATGTACATGACGCTCTTGGCGGAATCGCCCTGCGCGAAGACGGTTTCTTTTCTTTGAAACTTGCCAACTTTTCTCCCGAGACCTGTCGAGTCGAGAAACGACTTCACATCGAACGCAGGTCTTCTTAAACTCGTTTTTCGGAGAGAGCGCGGGATCTTTGCGGATACACGTCTACTAGCGGAAGACAGCATGGCTCAGAATAGCATAAAACCCAACTCTGCCGCCTGTGCAATTTTGCACAGTTCAATCCGAGACATTCTACCAATCGCGTCGGCGACATTCCATGCCGCCGGTTCTTATTGGCACATTCAACCCCGACAAGCGGCGACCAGCGCATTATTCGTCAGCTACGCCGCCTCGCGGCACTACATCATCTGAACTACGAAACTACGGCTATTCTGCGCGCAACGAGTCGACGGGGTTGACGGTCGCGGCGCGCCGGGACGGCAGATAGCAGGCCAGGTAGGCGGTGACAACAACGCCGACAGTCACGGCGGTATAGGTAACGGGATCAACCGGGTTGACATTGAACAGGAGCGACGACATCAGGCGCATAGCGGCGACGGCCGCAACGAGACCGCACGCGATTCCGATGCCGGTCAGCCACAATCCCTAGCGCACGAACATGGAGATAAGCGACGTCTTCTGCGCGCCGAGCGCCATGCGAATGCCGATCTCGCGCGTGCGCTGCGATACCGAGTACGCGATGACGCCATAGATTCCGACGATCCCGAGCAGCAGCGCCATGCCTCCGGCGACGCCGAGCATGATCAGCGTGAACGAAGTGCGCGCCATGGATCGCGTGTAATAGTGGCCCAGTGTGTGAACCTCCGCGAGCGGCACATTCGAGTCCGCAGACCACACGGTTCGGCGGACTTCATTCAAGAAAGCCTGCGAGCCGGCGCGCGGGCTGCGTATGACGAACGCGATGCCGCGGTGCAGATTTTCTTTCTGCCCCTCGAAGCGGTCCATCATGACCGGCCAATAGACAGACGCGGGCGCTGGCCTGCTCACGCCATCGTCGTGTAAGTCACCGACGACGCCAATGATTTCGCGCCAATCGTCGGTGGTGCCGACTCGAATTCGCTTACCGAGCGCGTTTCGAGCGTCATGCCAATACTCTCGGGCAAAATTTTCGGAGATGATCGCGACCGGCAATTTTTGGTAGGTATCCGTCCACGTCAGATCACGTCCGGCAACGAGCGGCGTGCCCAACGTCGCGAAGAATCCGGGCGAAATGAATTTGAAGCGCCGGACCGGCGGCAGCTCGCCTTCCGCGTATGCGCGGTCTTCCGCGAAAAGCACGTCATTCGAGCTGTTTCCGTCCATGGGAATGGAGGTGGAGAAGCTGACCGAGGACACGCCTGGAATCGCGGCGAGCTTGTTCAGAAGCTCCTGATCCATGCGAACGAGACGCTCGCGATCGGTATCCGGCACCTGCGTTTCCGGGACGTAAAAACGAAATGTTTGCACGGCATTCGGCCCGACGAAACCGGGCGGAACGCGCATAAGAGCGCGAAACGTCCGAATCATCAGCCCGGAGCAAATCAACAAAACCAGCGCCAGCGCGACCTGCACGACGATCAGGGTGTTTCGCGCGCGGTGTTGCTGGCGGCTTTGGCTGAGCGTGCGTCCTCCCTCTCGGAGGCCGGTGTTCAAATGCGCGCCGGTATACTTGAAGACTGGAATCGAGCCGAACAGCAAACTGGAAAAAAGCGCGATCGCGAGCGTAAACAAAAGCACCGGCACATCAATCCCGATTTCGTGGAGGCGTGGAAGGCCCGTAGGCGCCATCGCAACAAGCATTCGCAATGCTCCATAGGCGAGCGCCAATCCGAGCAGGCTTCCCAGCAGGCCGAGAACCGTACTCTCGAATAACAATTCGCCTGCGATACGTTTCCAACCCGCGCCCAGAGCTCCACGAATGGCCAATTCCTGGCGGCGTCCTTCGACGCGCACGAGCAACAGGTTCGCCACGTTTGCGCAAGCGATCAAGAGAACCATGGCGATCGAGCCCATCAGAACCCACAAGACGTTGCCCACATCGCCGACGACGTCCTGCTTCAGCGGCCGCAGGTTGGGCGCGATTTGCGCTTTTTCGAAGAGATTCACGCTGAAGCCTTCCGGCGGAGGAAAGCTTCGATTGGTGATGGGAAGTAGTCGCGCCACGTCCGCGCTGGCTTGCGCCATGGTCACGCCGGGCTTGAGACGCGCAAGTCCTTGATAGCTGAAGTTACCGAGCTTTACTTTGTTGCGATCGAACCGGAAGGGCACGATAAGCGACACATCATCGTAGTCGAGAAAATGAAAGCCCCGCGGCAATACACCGATGATTTCGCGCGGCTTTCCATCGAGCGTGATGGATCTTCCGATCACTGACGAGTCCCCGCCGAATTTCTGGCGCCAGTATCCATAGGTCAGCAGCACGGTTTCCGGCGAGCCCGGCGAATCGTCTTCACGCGTGAATAATCGTCCCAGAACGGGCGTTACGCCAAGAATCGGCAGCGTGCCATCGGTGACATCGAGCCCCCGCACCTGTTCGGGTTCTCCGGCGCCGGTGACGCTAAGCGAATCGCCTGTGTACATGCCGATATCTTGGAAAGTGGTGCTTTGTTCGCGATCGATGAAGTAATTCGAAGGCGACATGTTCAGTTCCTTGATGCCGACGCCCGGCGCTGTGTGCCACACGCCGATTAACTGTTCTGGACGGGGATAGGGCAGCGGCTTCAGCAGCACGCCTTCGAGGACGCTGAAGATTACCGTGTTCGCGCCCACTCCCACCCCCAGAGTGATTAAAGTGATCGCCGCAAAGACTGGCGTCCGGCTCAGTCTGCGTAGCACTTGTCTGAGTTGATCGTTGAACATTGCCATGCGCCAATCCTCCCGTGCAGACAAACAGCGTTCGCAGTCGCACTCGTGTCAGCTCCAAAACGGACAACGCGGGCGTAACGCGTGCGACGCCAACCTGCATCAGTTGGTACGCAGCCGGGCGGTGAAAAGTTTAATTTGCTTATGTAGGAGTGGCTCGGAGTCCCAGCCTACAATACCTGAGGCTAAATTCCATCAATCGCAAGGATTCGTGCAGTCAGGTTGTGCTTAGCGGTTCCGAAGGACTTTCCGCAACGACTGGCGCACTTCTAAGCCGCCATCGTAGTCGATGAATCCCTGTTTTCTGAACCGATTCATAAACAGGTTGATCCGTGGGCGGGTAGTCCCAACCATCTCGGCCAGAACTTGGTGATTTAGAATGGGGATCTCAACGAAGGCCGGGCCCTTCTCATCCAGGTGCGCCAAGCGCAGCAGCACGCGCGCGAGCCGTTGTTCGGCGGAAGATGTCAGCAAGTCCGCGACGTGATCCTGATACTTCTTGATGCTGGATAGCAGATAAGCCACCAGGGAATTTGACGCCTTATTCTTTTTGCGCAGTATATCGAGCATCTTTCCTTTTTGGATGACGCGAATGGAACTCGCGGTCAACGCGACGGCCGTGGACACGCGCAGGGGATAGCCTGCCAGGCAAAGCTCGCCAAAAAAATCATTTACGCCGAGGATCGCAGTAACTGCCGATGGCTGATGTTTCGTCCGGGTGGTGAGCCGCACCCCTCCTGCTTGAATGTAAAAAAGCGTGTATGCCGGCGCGCCTTGCGTGTAGATGTTTTGTTTGTTCCGATAGCGTGAGACCTTGCCGCCCAGGCTGGCTCCTGAAGAGAAACCTCTGAGGTGAGAATTCATCCGGTTCATGCCTTTCGTGATTCGGCCCACTCTCGTGGGCGCTGCGTTTGCCTATGATTTTGACGTCGCTGTATTCCCAGATTCCCAATGAGCTTCTAGCGACATCTGGTAAGCCTTATTGGCATGTTCGAGCGCGTGCTTGGAAAGTTCGTGTCCGGTCTCGTGGTCTTCTTCGCCGTGGTGCGCGGAGGCAATACGGTGAGCCTGCGCGGCCAGTTCGTGTAATTCGGCAGCTCTTTGGTGCGAAACGGTTGGCATCGTGTTTCCTCCTCGCTAAATCCTAGAACCAATATATTAACGAAACTGTTCACTTTTGAACACATATTCCGCGGCTATACTTTTTACGTTCAAATGAATGGGGCTGTCTCGTGGAGGCAGGTGGATTCTCGTTCAGGCGAAAATCTGCTTTCTCGTAAGCTAGATGGGAACTGGCGGTTCGAACGCACGCCCTCGAACTGGCTCACCCCGGCGCATCCCCAAATTACCTTGAGGGCCCGCTTCTTTGTCGAGCTTGATTGCGATTGCTGCCAGGCACCGTGCCCGCTCAATTAATTGAAGTTCTTTGGCAGAAGGCTTCCGTGGAACACTGCTGTACATGTCGAGGCATCCCAGCACTTCGTCATTCTCGGCGACAACGGGTTCGGCATAGAAAGTGCACAACCCAAAAAGCGCTGCGTTCGTGCCGATTGCAGCGGCATCGCGTGCATCGTCCGACGCCAGACAGATGAGCGATATTACGCCTCCAATCTGACAATCGAGTGCGCCGCAGATCCTGTTCAACACTTGCGGAAGCGGCGAACGGGCTGAAATCGATTGAAGGAGCTGTTCTTCCGCGTTCAATAAATATTGGATTTCGTCATCAGAATCGCGAGGCGCTTTGCGCTTTTGTGGCCTGTTGCGTATACCGAAATCACGTTCATTCATTTGAGCCTGCCCTCTTTTCAGGCCGTTTCCAGATCAAGCGGCCTGAAAATAATCTTGTTCAACTCAGCTGTGGTTCGGCCGCAGCACGAATGCTGTTGGGCAAGGGCTGCATTAGGAAACAAGAGCTGAGTATCGATGACCACGGTAATAGTAGCGTTTCCCGTGGCTGAGAGTTCCATGTCGGAACACTTGACCCACGATGAGTGTGGCGCGAACGAACGGGAAGCGATGTTCGAAATGGCACACTTCCTTGGCTACGCGAATTCAGCCAGGACATTGCAAGTCCTCGAGACATTTATGTGGAAGTTGCACGCGACGAGGGAGCTACGCGCCCAAGATTCGCTTGCGACCTGCCTGCGCGCTCAGGTAACCTCGCCGCTCGATCACGTTTGAGCAAGACAGAATGACTAGAGCATCAAGCCTGCGTGAGCTTTTCCGCTCATACTTCAAAACGGATGCGCAAATCTTTCGCGCGCCGGGACGAACGAACCTGATTGGCGAGCACACCGACTACAACGACGGTTTCGTTATGCCGGCGGCCATCGGTGCGTACTGCTGGATCGCCGGGAGCGCGCGAGACGATCGAAGACTCGTCCTGCGCTCGGAGAATTTCGACGAGACGCTCGAGTCAGATCTCGCCTCGCCGTCTCTACGGCCGACGAATTCTTGGAGCGATTATCCGATTGGCGTTGCCGTGATGCTCGAACGTGCCGGATTCAAAATTCGTGGCGCGAACCTGCTCATTCAGGGAGAAATCCCAATTGGCGCGGGACTCAGTTCCTCGGCGGCGATCGAAGTCGCGACGGCATACGCCTTGTTGAGCCTTTCGGGTCATGACGTCGACGGCATATCTAACGTCGGCCGCACAAAGATCGCGCGCATTTGTCAGCAGGCCGAGAATGATTTCGTAGGAATGCGATGCGGAATCATGGATCAGTTCGCGAGTCTAAATGGCCAGGAAGGGCACGCGCTCATGCTCGATTGCCGCTCGCTCGAGTTTGAGCCGGTGCCGATTCCCAAGAATATAGAGATCGTGATCTGCAACACGATGGTGAAACACTCTTTGGCATCAGGCGAATATAATCGGCGCCGCGCCGATTGCGAGGAAGCGGTTCGAATTTTGTCGAGCGCGATTCACGGAATTTGCGCGTTGCGGGATGTTTCGCTCGAGCAACTTGCGAAGCACAAGTCATTACTTCCGGCAGTCATTTATCGCCGCGCTCTGCACGTGATTTCGGAGAATGCGCGAGTGATTGAAGCGGCTGATTCGCTGACGCGCGGCGACATAGCCACATTCGGCCGATTAATGCGTGAATCGCACGACAGTCTCCGGGATCTTTACGAGGTGAGCTGTGCCGAGCTGGACGTGATGGTCGGTCTTGCGAACAAACAGAAAGGGACATTTGGCGCGCGAATGACCGGCGGCGGTTTTGGCGGCTGCACGATCAACCTCGTGGATTCCCGATTCACCGAAGAATTCCGCAAGAACATCGCGCGCGCCTATGAAGATGCGGCCAAACTGACGCCGGAGATTTATGTCTGGACCCCGGCCGGGCCGGCAGGGCCCGTCGCCGCTGAGCCCGCCGGCGAGTAATGGAATGAGACAGTCCACGCGAGGATCGCACGAATGAACTGGAAGGATCTCAAAGACTCGCCTCACCGGCGTTTCAACCCGCTGACGCGCGATTGGATTCTCGTGTCTCCGCAGCGAGACCAGCGCCCGTGGCAGGGCAAAGTTGAAAAAGTCGCCGAGCCGCCGAGCGTGCAATACGATCCCGATTGCTACCTGTGCCCGGGTAATCTGCGCGCTCGCGGACAACGCAACCCCGCGTATTCGGGCACTTTCGTATTCGACAACGATTTCCCCGCGCTCGTGCCCGAAACGCCGCCGGCTATTGCAGACGTCGAAAATCTAATTGTTGCTCAATCCGAACCGGGCGCGTGCCGCGTCGCATGCTTCTCACCGCGCCACGACTTGACGCTATCGCGCATGAAGCCAGCAGAAGTTGAGGCAGTCGTTCGAATGTGGGTGAACCAGGCGCGGGAACTTGCCGCTGTGCCGTGGATTCGGTATGTCCAGGTTTTCGAAAACCGCGGTGCGCTGATCGGTGCCAGCAATCCACATCCGCACGGCCAGATCTGGACGAATTCGGAACTTCCCAATCTGCCGGCAAAAGAGCAAGCATCGCAGGAAGATTTTCTCGCGCGCGACGGCAAGTGTCTCCTATGCCGCTATCTTGCGCTCGAAATGGAAAGCAATGAGCGCGTCGTTTGCCAGAACAACTCATTTACCGCCTTGGTGCCATTCTGGGCGCTCTGGCCATTCGAAATGCTCGTATTGAGCCGGCGTCATCTGGGCGCCTTCGACGACTTGACGCCCACCGAGCAAGCGGATCTCGCCGACATCCTTCGGCGCGTGACGATTCGCTACGACAATCTCTTTGAAACTTCGTTCCCCTATTCGATGGGATTTCATCAGCGCCCGAGCGACGAGCAACTGCATCCCGAGTGGCATTTTCACGCGCACTATCTTCCGCCGCTTTTGCGCTCTGCCACTGTGCAGAAATTCATGGTCGGCTACGAATTGCTTGCCACCCCGCAGCGCGACATCACCGCGGAAAGCGCCGCAGCGCGCCTGCGCGAGATGAGCGAAGAGCACTACCTCGATCGGCCGCGCTAACAAAATCTACGGAATATGGACTTGAGCGAACTTCAGCAATAATGTAACGGCGTCTGAAGTTCGGGGCTCTACCAATAGGGAGGATGATCGTGAAAATGATGATCCGCATCGTTACCTGCTTGCTCGCGGTATCTGCAGGACTGGCAGCTCTTTCCTCTACGGGTGCTCAGGGTCCCAACACAACTTTTCACAACGCTCCGCCTGCCACCAAGCAATGGAAGAATCCCTATGCAGGCCAGCCATCTACGAAGGCGAAATCGATGTACCAATTTCGCTGCGGCAAATGCCACGGCGACAACGGAGAGGGTTCGGGGAACATCCCCGCATTGTCCCACGGCCCGGCGCAATCTGCCACGGACGGAGAAATTTTCTGGTACGTCACCAAAGGCGATCAAGCCAACGGCATGCCGTCCTGGGCAGCCATACCGAAACAGGAGCGATGGCAAATCGTCGCGTACGTGAAAACCCTGACCAGTTCGAATGCGCAGGCGAGTTCGAAAGTTCCGGAAAGCTCCAAGGCGCCAGAAAGTCCGTCCCCGGCTATCACGAATGCAGCCGATTTAAAGCTGCCCGCTCCAACTCCTCCTTTCACCGACTTCCGCTACGAGCAACCTGGAAAAATTCGAAAGATCACCGTAAGCGATCTCCCGGCGCCCTTCGCCACGTCGTCGGCGGGCAACGCTCCGAAAGTTGTCGCGCGACCAAAGGACGCTTGGCCGCAAGTTCTGCCGGGCTTCAAAGTCGAGTTATACGCGACTGGGCTACACAATCCGCGGCTCATTCGGACCGCGCCCAATGGCGATGCTTTCGTCGCCGAAATGCAGCGCGGTGACATTCTGGTTTTTCGCGGGATCACTTCCGACGGCAAGCCCGCACAGACGAGTGTTTTCGCGTCAGGGCTGACAGAACCGTTCGGAATCAACTTCTATCCTCCCGGACCAAATCCGACCTGGATCTATGTGGGAGATACGAATGCCGTCATGCGCTTTCCTTATCAGAATGGGGATATGAAAGCGCGCGGCCCGGCGGAACACATTGTTGATTTACCTTCGGGAGAAGGCCACTCGACGCGCGATATTCAATTCTCATCCGACGGGAAAAAGATGTTTGTGTCGGTTGGATCTGCCTCGAACGTGGACGATCCCGACACTTCTCCTGCCGAGAAAAATCGCGCTGATGTTCTCGAGTTCAATCCTGACGGCTCGCAAATGCGAATTTACGCTTACGGCATTCGCAATTGTGTTGGGCTGGCTCGCCGCCCGAAAACGGATGAATTGTGGTGCTCGACGAACGAGCGCGACGCTTTGGGCGACAATCTCGTCCCGGATTACATCACGCACATACAAGACGGCGGCTTTTACGGTTGGCCGTGGTGGTACATGGGCGGTCACCAGGATCCGCGGCACCAGGGCAAGCATCCGGAGCTCAAGGACAAAATTATTACGCCGGACGTCCTGCTCAATCCTCACAATGCATCGCTCGAAATGACGTTCTACGACGGTGCGCAATTCCCGGCGGAATATCGCGGTGATATCTTTGCATCAGAACACGGCTCGTGGAATCGCTCGGTGCGCGTCGGATACGAGGTCATTCGCGTGCCCCTTCACCAGACAGCCCATGCGAGCGGCGAATACGAGGATTTCATGACCGGCTTCGTCGTGGACAACGGCCACGTTTGGGGACGGCCGGTCGGTGTCACCGTCGCTCAGGATGGTTCGCTACTCGTCACCGACGACGGCTCAAACTCCATCTGGCGGATCAGCTACGCCGGAAAATAAGTTTCGAAATCGTACCAACCGTTCTAGGTAACGCGGCCATCGGTTCCGGTCGGGCCGCTAGAGCTTGTAGCCAATCTTCCGAACGAATTCGTGGCGCTGGGCCGCGTGCTCCGCCGTTTCGACGCCCTTCGGCGAATTGCCATCAATTACGCCGAGGACTCCGCGGCCATGCCCCGAGTCCGCGACGATCGCTTCGACGGCATTTGCCGTGGCGCAGAAAATCGAGCAGACCTCGAAACAATCGCGCACCCGCCCCAGTATGTTGATCGGATAAGCGTCGCGAATCAGCAGAACGAAGACGTGGCCGGCCCCGATGGCCTCAGCATTCGAAATCGCAGAGCGGCGCAGTTCATCGTCGTTTGCTTCCACGCGAATCAAGCTCGGCCCGGAAGCCTCGCAGAATGCCACCGCGAACTTCGCCCCCGGCACCGTATTGACGATCACTTCGTAAATATCTTCGGCAGTCTTGATAAAGTGCGCCTGCCCAAGAATGAGATTGGCGCCCTGCGGGATGTCGAGTCGCACGTTGTGAAATTCCATAACGCCTCGCGCTAAGTAGATTTTTCCTGATTCGGCTTGCCCGCCGGACACGCATTCAAGTCGCGTCGCGGAAGTCCATTATCGGCACCGAGTAACGAGCACACAAGCAGCGAAGTGTCTGGCACGACACGTGCACTCGAATTCTGTCACTTCGCCGCAGATGGACGCATCCAAGTCTATGTTGGACAGCGTACAAGAGTCATCCGAGTGAGCTGAGAGAGAGCGACCCAAATGCTTTCGAGGACCATCGAATCCGCAAAGAAGATCCTAAAGATCGTGGCCGGATTTGCGCTCCTCGGCTTGGGCGTCGCTCTGATCTTCACGCCCGGCCCCGGCTGGCTCACCATTTTGCTCGCACTAGGTCTTCTTGCCGCCGAATTTGGATGGGCGCGGCGTCTCCTCGATCGCATGAAAGAAGAAGGCGCGCGCATCCGCGCCCTAGTCACTCGCCGCCTCCCTCGCGACGCCGACGCATAAATAAATCACGCTACTCCTCGTCATGCCCGCGTGTGTGTGCCAGTTTCTCGATCACTGACAGGTCCTCAAGCGTCGTCGTATCGCCCGTAACGCCGCCCTTTTGCGCCACTTCGCGAAGCAGACGGCGCATGATCTTGCCGCTGCGCGTCTTCGGCAGCAGATCCGCGAATCGCACTTCCGAAGGCCTCGCAATCGTGCCAATTGTCATTGCAATATGCTCGCCGAGAGCCGCTCGCAGCTCTCGCGAAGGATTCTGGCCGGAGCGCAGCGTCACAAATGCGACGATTGCCTCACCGCGAATTTCGTCAGGCTTCGCCACAACGGCGGCTTCCGCAACTGCCGGATGGCTTACCAGCGCGCTTTCGATTTCCATCGAACTGAGCCGGTGCCCCGCCACCTTAATCACATCATCCACGCGGCCGAGAACCCAGATGTAGCCGTCCTTATCGCACTGCGCCGCGTCACCCGTGAAATACACGCCGGGAATGCGGCTCCAGTAGTCGCGGCGATAACGTTCGTCGTCGCCGTAAATCGTTCGCAGCATCGAAGGCCACGGCCGCTCGATGATCAGGTAACCGGTTTCGCCGGGCTTCACGGTTTCGCCCTGCATAGTGACGACGCGCGCCGCAACCCCGGGCAACGGCCGCGTCGCGCAGCCGGGCTTTGTGGGCGTCGCGCCCGGCAACGGGCTAATCAAGATTGAGCCTGTTTCCGTCTGCCACCACGTGTCAACGATCGGGCAGCGCCCCTTGCCGATAACTTGCGAATACCATTTCCACGCCGCCGGATTGATCGGCTCGCCCACCGTCCCGAGGAGTCTCAGGCTACTGATGTCGTACTTATCAATCCATTCGTTGCCCCAGGCCATGAACGCGCGCACCGCCGTCGCGGAGCTGTAAAAAATGGTCACCTTATAGCGCGCGACGATTTCCCAGAATCTATCGCGCCGTGGGAAATCGGGAGCGCCTTCGTACATCACAATGCTCGTGCCGTTCGCCAGCGGCCCGTAAACCATATAGCTGTGGCCCGTGACCCAGCCGATGTCCGCGGTGCACCAGTAAATATCGTCGTCGCGAAGATCGAACACCAGCCGCGTGCTCCACTGGCACTGAAGCAGGTAACCTGCCGACGTGTGCATCACGCCTTTCGGTTTGCCTGTCGTACCGCTGGTGTAGAGAATGAAGAGCGGCTGCTCGGAATCGAATGCGATGGCCGGGCAGTCCTTCGACGCTTTCTCGACGAGTTCGTGCCACCACAGATCGCGCCCTTCTTTCCAGTCGACTTTGCCCTTCGTGCGGCGCACAACTATCGACTTCTCCACGGTCGGACAATTCTGCAGCGCGGCATCCGCCATTTCTTTCAGCGGAATTATTTTGCCCCGGCGATAGCCGCCATCGGCAGTGATGAGAATTTTCGATTTCGAGTCAGCGATGCGGTCCGCGATCGCGATCGCGCTGAAACCGCCGAATATGACGGAATGCACCGCTCCAATCCGCGCGCATGCCAGCATCGCAATCGGCAATTCCGGAATCATCGGCATGTAGATCGTCACGGAATCGCCGGCCTTCACGCCGAGGCCGGAAAGCACGTTCGCGAATTTGCACACGCACTCCTGCAGCTCGGTATATGTGAGCTGAAGCGTCGCGCCGTCCTCGGCTTCCCAGAGCAGCGCCGGCTTGTTCCCGTTTTCTTCGAGATGCCGGTCGAGGCAATTATCGGAAACGTTCAGCTTTCCGCCTACAAACCATTTGGCGTGCGGCATATCCCATTCGAGGACTTTCTTTGGCGGCTCAAACCAATGCAGCATCTTCGCCTGCTCGCCCCAAAAACCTTCCGGATCGCGCTCCGCGTGTCCTCGCATCTCTTCGTATTCTTCCATCGACCGCACGTGCGCGCGTTTGCTGAACTCTTCCGGCGGCGGAATCGGCGGTTCATTCAGCACTTGCGGATCAAATTCTTGCATTCCGTCTCCTTCAAGCGACAGCCATGTGTCGCCAGCCTCTTCCAAAACGTGGCACGCGCAGCCCTAAAGTACGAGACGCGCGCCGCACGGTCAAGCCCGTAAGCCGTCACCCACGACCTGCCCTCTTGGACGGTTGGCGCATCCAGAAAGTTGTGCATTCACACGGCTATGGCCGTGGCTCCCCGCGTCGGCCCCCAGGGCTGCCGGTACCTGATCGGCGAAAAGTAACCCTTTTGGCCGCATCAGATACCCTTCATAATTCTGGAACTTCCCGACGCTCTGGACGGAATACGTAACGAGAGGCCGTGCAGATCGTCATATTGGATATAGATGGTTCGGCTCAGCGGACACTCCGAAGACGATCTGGTGCGGCGGTTGCTCGCCGGCGATGAAGGCGCATTTGTGCTCGTCTACCGGCGTTGGCAGGCCCCGATTTACCGTTTCGCGCTTCATGTGAGCGGCAACACATCAGTCGCGGAGGATGTCACGCAAGAAGTCTTCATGACGCTGATTCGAGAGGGCGGCCGATACGATCCCGCGCTCGGCAGCCTGTCCGGCTACCTCTTTGGAATCGCGAGAAATCACGTCCGTAAGCGTTACGACCGCGATCGATTTCTCGTTCCGTTCATCGAGAATCCGACAGATGACGCCCGCTCGAACGGGCACGCAGGCCGCAACGGAAACGGTATGCATCCGAGCATCGTTGTCGCGCCTGTGGATCTTGGCCGCGGCGAAACAATCGCGATGGTGCGAGATACTGTATTGAGCCTGCCGGGTCATTACCGTGAAGTGGTGGTGTTATGTGACTTGCAGGAGATGAGCTACGAAGAAGCTGCATTGGTTCTCGAGTGCGCCGTTGGCACCGTGCGCTCGCGCCTGCATCGCGCTCGCACCCTGCTTACGGAAAAATTGAGCGAGCTTCAATCATCCGAATCGAAGTCCGCAGCCGGCGGCATGAGGCAATGAAGGCTGATTTATGAATTGCGTTCAATTCCAGGAAATCGTTCACGATCTCGCAAGAGATGCCGGGCTCGATCAGCCCGCGCGGCGCGATGCCCTCGCACACGCCGATTCCTGCCCGCGCTGTGACGAACTCCTGGCTGAAGCCCAATCGTTGACCAGCGCCCTACGCTCTCTCGCTGCGAAGGACGGTGCGCTCGGCGCGAGTGAAAGTGTCGAAGTGGCGCTTATCGGAGCGTTCCGTCAGCAACGTGGCCCGGCCGTGCATTCGACCCGGCCGTGGCAATGGGGCCTGGCAAGCGTCGCAGGCCTCGCGGCCTTGGTGTTGTTGTCTGTACTCGTGCTGCGCCATCCCGTGGTGAGTCCGCCAACTCACGGGAATGGCGCCAGCGCGACTCCTTCGAGCGCCTCAGTCGTGCCTGAATCCGCTGCGCCAACGCAGCAGCTCGATGCGTCGGTTGAATCTGCGGCGAACGCCAATTCAAATTTGACCGATGCCGATACCGAATATGCGTCAGCTTTTGTAGCTCTTCCTTTCAACGGCGAGACGTCGCCCGTGGGAGATGAAGTGGTCGTTCGAGAGTCTTTGTCGCCGGCGGCGCTGGCGAATTTGGGTTTGCCGGTGAGCGAGGCAAACGCGGGAGAAAATGTGTTGGCTGACTTTGTTGTTGACGAGGATGGCACGCCGCGAGCGGTGCGCCTCGTCGAATAGCGAGCTGGTACGCACGTTGGAGGCAGGAGTAATAAGACACGAGTTGAATTGATCCCGGAGGAACGCAGATGAAGAAGCACCTAGGAATGTTGGTAACAGGAATGAGCGCTCTGATTCTCACTGCAGGGCTTGTAGCCTACGCGCAGGATGGCCCGCCGCCGGGACCCCCTCGTGGCGAAGGAATCATGGGCTTCGAGCCAGGATTTGGCGGGCACGGCCCAGTCGTGAAGGGTGTGCCATTCTCGGCGCAGACAACCGCCGAAACCGTCGCCGTGCTGCAAGACGGCACGCACATTGACCGGAAGACCAGCGGCACGTTCGCTCGCGACAGCCAGGGCCGCACGCGACGTGAAGAAACTCTGCCTCCAATCGCTCAGGCCGGGGAATCCGGCACGGCGCCGCACGTCGTATTCATTCAGGATCCGGTCGCGGGAACGCACACTATGCTTGAGCCCGACAAGAAGATTGCTCGTACGGAGACGGCTCACGGCCGTGGGCATGAGGGCGGCCCTAACGCCATGGCCCAGAAACGCGGTCCGCGCGCGGACGCAGCGAACGTGACCACCGAGTCGCTCGGCACGCAGACAATCAACGGCGTTGCGGCGACCGGCACACGCACCACGCGCACGATCCCGGCGGGCGCGATCGGCAACGACAAGCCAATTCAGATGGTGACCGAAAAGTGGTACTCAGCCGATCTGCAAGCGGACGTAATGACGAAGTACACCAATCCGCTGATGGGCACCACGACCATTCAGCTCACGAATATTTCCCGCGAGGAGCCTGCGGCAACGCTTTTCCAGGTGCCCTCGGATTACACCGTGAAAGCAGGCCATGGAAGAGGCGGATTCGGACAGCCGGCAGCACCACCCCCGCCGCCGTCTGAGCAGCAGTAAACAGTTTACTCCCCGGGCACCGTCTCAGTGCCCGAACCCCCAACGGGCGGAGAGTGGCGTCTCCGCCCGTTTTATTTTTGGCGTCTGTAAAAATTGAATTTGCGGCGGCGAATGTCAGTTGCTCGTGAGGGCGCGGTCCAGAAGTTCGACCACGTGGAGAACTTCCTGCCCGGTATTGAATTTCGCCGCGCCGGCTCGAAGCTGCAGAATGCATCCCGGATTCGCGGTGACGATTGCGTCCGCTTGAGTACCCCGCGCCAGTCGCATTTTTTCTTCAAGGAGCGACATCGAAGCTGAAGTTTGCGTCACGTTGTATACGCCTGCGGAGCCACAGCAATGGTCGGCCAAGGGCATTTCCACGAGTTCAACGCCTGGCACCGCGCGCACCAGCCTTCGCGGTGCTTCACGAATTTTCTGCCCGTGGACGAGATGGCAGGAATCCTGCAAAGTCACGCGCAGCGGCACCCGCCGCGTCGGCCTCATCGAGGCCGTGAGGCCCAGTTCATCGAGAAATTCCGTGACGTCGCGGACGTTCCGCGAAAACAGATCCACTTGGGCCAGCTCATCGCCAGCCACCGGAAAGAGCTGCGGATATTCCTTGAGAGCCGACCCGCATCCTGCGGCGTTGGTTATAACGGCGTCAACACTATTGACATCAAACGCGCGAAAATTGCGCTCGGCCAAATCGCGCGCGACGTCACGCATCCCCGCATGCGCCGCGAGCGCTCCGCAACATACTTGATCCTTCGGCACTACCACTTCGCATCCATTGGCTTGCAGCACGCAGATCGTCGCATCGTTCAGCGCGGTAAATGTGACTCGCGCGATGCATCCGGCGAAGAACGCGACTCGCGCGCGTTTCTTTCCCTGTGCTGGAAATGTCTGGCCGAGTTGTGAAGCGAAAAACTTGCTGTCAATACGCGGCAGAAGCGCGAGGCGATCTTCCATGCCGAAGGCGCGGGCGATTCCAAGCTTGCGCGTCAGTAATTCGAGCCCGGAGGTCTGAAAAAATCGCGTCAGGCGCGCGAGGCCCGCGATTCGATTGGGATAGGGCAATAGCGAACGATAGACAAGGCTGCGGAGCATGCGCGATCCAAGCGTCCGCGACTGTTTCTGCTCGATCTGCCCGCGCGCCAATTCGATGAGCTTTCCATACTCCACGCCTGATGGGCACACCGTCTCACACGCGCGGCAATCGAGGCAGCGATCCATGTGCGTGATGAACGCCTCGCCAATTTCGAGCTTGCCCCCATCCACAAGGGCCATCTGGCGGATTCGTCCGCGCGGCGAATCGGCTTCTTTGCCCCACAGCCGATATGTCGGGCAATGATTCAGACAAAGGCCGCAATGAACGCAGCGCGAGTAATCTTCGTATGCAGGCTTCTCAATCGCCGTGTATCCACTTTGCGCCGTGGCGGATATCGCCACTGCATCGGCGTGAATTTGTGCTGAGTCCGCAGCCATCCGCCTAGAGGCCTCCCGCAAAGCGGCCCGGCGCAAAAATGCGGCGCGGATCGAAAACCGTTTTCAATTTCTTCATTTCCGTAAAATCCGCGCGCTCTGGTCCCCAAACCGCAAGGAAAGATTTCCATTTCGCCGGGCACCATGGGATTGTCGAGTTCCCGCCGAATTCGGAGCAGGCCGCAGCGATTCGCGCGGTTGCGCCGGAAACTTTGGTGCGCGAATCATTGCTTCCGTCCGGCGGAAGCAACGCGAAATAGATGACGCCAACTCCGCGCGCAAGCGCAACACATCGAAGGCCAACGTTTTCGCCCTCTCCCGCGGCACGCCCCAGCATTTCGGCTATCCGCGTAGGCAGAACGCACAACTTCATGATCGTAGTCGCGGGCGAAGATGCGAGTGCAATCGGAACGAATTCCCGCTTCCGGCCCCATGCAGCCGGAAGATCGTGGAAAAGTACCGCGATCTCCGTCGCACCAGCCTCATCTGCCATTTGCCGCAAATCCATCTCGTATCTCGCAAGCACGCGGTCACTCCCCGCGTAGCCTGTCGTCAATGCCCACTTCGCATTAGGAAGAAGATTTGGACGCAGCGCACCGGGCTCGATACGCGCGGCATCATCGCTATAGAAAAGTTCAGCAACTCCGGGACTCAGAATCTCAATCGTCGAGGGAGCAAGCGCCGACCGTGCAATCCGATGCCGGAAACCAAGCGTCGCTTCCGCGGTATCGAATGCCGCCACGAATCCGCGACTGGCCGCCGGCGATGGAAACGTTCGGAAATTAATCTTCGTGATGATGCCAAGTGTCCCAAGCGCGCCGATCATTAGCTTGTGCAGATCGTAGCCGGTGACATTCTTCACCACGCGCCCGCCGCTCTTCGTCAGATTTCCTTCGCCGGTCACGAATTCCATCCCGAGCACGTAATCTCGCGCTGTGCCGAAAAGCTGCCGCAGTGGAGTGTCCACGCCGGTCGCGATCGTTCCGCCAACCGTCGTGCGATCGAAGAAGGGGACTGCAAGCGGAAGAAACTGGCGCTGCTCCTTCAACACGCTCGCCAATTTGTGCAGCGGAATTCCGGCTTCGACGCCCAGCGTCAGATCTCCGGGGTCGTAAGCAACGATGCGGTCGAGCCGCGTCATATCAATTGCAACGTCGTATCGGGCCGGCGGCATTCCAATTCCGAGCTTCGAGCGTGAACCCGTCGCAATTACCGCGAGATTTTCCGCCGCGGCAAGGTGCACAAGTTCCGACACTTCCTGCGCGTCTCTCGGTCGCGTGACAGCCGCAGGCGCAACTCCGTCAATTTCGAATGACGAGAGAATTTCAGGATCGAGCGCGACGTGATCGGCGCCGACAATATCGGCAAAGCGCGTCTCGGAAATTTTTGCCGAAGCGCTCATCGGGCCATCGTGCCCGCAAGCGGCAGGGGCCGGACGCGTATCTCACCGCAACCTTTGCTTGTTGGGAAAATTTTTCCGGGATTGAGGAGGCCTTTGGGATTGAACACATCGCGCACGCCACGCATCAGATCGAGCTCAATTTCGCTGAAGAGCAGCGGCATTAAGTGATCCTTCTCCATTCCGACGCCATGTTCGCCCGTGATCGCTCCGCCCATCTCAATGCAAAATTGAATGATCTCGCCCGCCGTGGTGACGACGCGCTTGAATTCATCTTCATTTCGCGCATCAAATAAAATGATCGGGTGCAAATTGCCGTCGCCCGCGTGAAAAATGTTGCCGATCTCGAATCCGTTCTGCCGGCCGATCTCCGTGATGCGTCGCAGCGTCGCGGGCAATTTCGTTCGCGGAATCACGCCGTCCTGAACGTAGTACGTCGGGCAAATTCTGCCGATCGCGCCGAACGCATTCTTCCGCCCTTTCCACAAGAGATCGCGTTCCTGCGCGTCGCGCGCTACGCGAACTTCGCGCGCGTGGTGCAAGCGGCAGACTTCGGCAACGCTTTCCGCTTGCTCTTCGACAGCTTCGCGCAAGCCGTCGACTTCGAGCAGGAGGACGGCCGCGCTGTCGAGAGGGAAGCCAGCGTGAACGTAGGCTTCCACCGCGCGCAGCGTCCAGCCGTCCATCATCTCGCACGCAGCCGGAGTGATGCCGCGCGACGTGATATCCACGACCGTTTCGGTCGCATCGTCGAGTGAGTCAAACACCGCAAGCAGCGTCTTTATCGTTTCCGGAAGCGGCGTCAGCCTCACGGTAATTTCAGTGACGAGCGCTAGCGTGCCTTCCGATCCGACAAAAAGCCCGGTCAGGTCGTAGCCCGTTGCGTCGAGCGCCGAACTGCCAATCTGCACGGCTTCGCCGGTGGGCAGCACAAGCTTAAGTCCCAGAACGTGATTCGTCGTCACGCCGTAAGCCAGCGTATGCGGCCCACCGGCGTTTTCCGCGACGTTGCCGCCGATCGTGCACGCCTTCTGGCTCGAAGGATCGGGCGCGTAGTGAAGGCCAGCGTGTTCGACAGCCCGCGTGAGATCGAGATTTACGACTCCGGGCTGCACCACAGCACGTCGATTTTCGACGTCAATTCCGAGAATTTGATTCATGCGCGAAAATACGACGAGAATTCCGCCATGCCGCGCGAGCGCTCCACCCGAAAGGCCCGTTCCCGCGCCTCGCCCAACGAGCGGGACTTCATGGCGATTCGAAAGATCAACGATCCGGACAACATCTTCGGTCGAGCGCGGGAATACCACGCATTCAGGCCGCGCCACTTCCACAGAGCCATCGTATTCGTAGAGAAGCAAATCCTCGCGGCTCGAAAGGACGCCATCATTTCCCAGAAGTTGCTCGAGTGAGCGGATGAGATCGCGATTCATGGATCGAATGCCTGTTGAGAAGCTCCCGATTCACTATAGTCGCGGCGTTCAAGCACAGTCAACGCGCATGAAACGCTTGTGTTTCGCATCATGTTTCATGCGACGTTTGGCGGCATGCTTCGACATTTGGATGATCGCATTGCCGCTCAGCAGCCGTGTATACTGTTCGCGCTTCGCTGGAAAATCTCCGCAATGGAGTGAATCGTGGACCGGCCTAAAATCCTCGCGACAAATGCGCTCTTCGAGGCAGCGCAGAAATTACTCAACGCGCGTGGCGACGTCGAGTATTGGTCTACTCCCGGAAGCATTCCGCGTGACGAATTTCTTAAGCGCGTCGCCGACAAAGACGGTCTAGTCTGCCAGCTCACCGATAAAGTGAACCAGGAACTTCTCTCCGCCGCGCCGAAATTGCGAATCGCGGCGACCGTTTCTGTCGGCTACGACAATATAGACGTGCCGGCTTGCACGAAGCGCGGCGTCGTCGCGACCAACACTCCCGGTGTGCTTGATGACACGACCGCCGATTTTGCCTGGGCCTTACTCATGGCCGTCGCGCGCCGGCTGGTTGAAGGCGACGCGATGATCCGCGCGGGAGAATGGACCGGCTGGAATCTCGATCAATTCCGCGGTACGGACGTGTGGGGCAAAACGCTTGGCATACTTGGATTCGGCCGCATCGGTCAAACGGTCGCGCGGCGCTCCCGCGGATTCGACATGCGCGTTATTTATTTCAATCGTTCGCGTGTGACTCCCGAGATCGAGAAGGAACTTAACGCCGAGTACGTCGATCTCGATACGCTATTCGCGCGTTCCGACTTTCTTTCTTTGCATGTTCCTCTTACTGAAGACACGCGCCATCTCATCAACGCCGGCAATTTGCAGAAGATGAAGCGCACCGCTTTCCTGATCAACACTTCACGCGGCCCCGTCGTGGACGAAGCCGCGCTGGCAAGCGCGCTACAGGCTGGCACAATTGCGGGGGCAGCGCTTGATGTTTACGAACGCGAGCCTCAGGTTACCCCGGCGCTGATTGCGCTCAAGAACACCGTTCTCGAGCCGCATCTTGGCAGCAATTCGCTCGAAACGCGCACGAAAATGGCGGTGATGGCCGCCACGAACGTCGCCGAATTTCTCGAGGGCCGCCGCCCGCCGAACGCGCTCAATCCTGAAGCTCTCAGCAAATGAAGATTTCGGCAAATAAATCCTCGTGAAGGAAATCGCACGGCGCATTTTCCGCAACACACTCGCCGCCGTGGACGTCCGCGTGGCATTGGAATACAAGCTGGAGCGTCACGGGCCGTTTATTCACGCCGCCGGGCAGCACATTGATCTTCGGCAATATCGCGAAATTCTGGCTGTGGCCGTGGGCAAGGCTGCCTTCGCGATGGCCGAAGGTCTCGACGCAGCACTCGCGCCCGATTATCACTCGCGCGGCATCCTTGCAATCCCGTCGTCTCCACCGCGCGCGCTTCCCGGATGGGAGATTGTCGTGGCTGGCCATCCAATTCCGACAGCCGCCAGCTTTGCCGCAGGCGAAGCAATACTCAAACTTCTCAAGCAAACGAGCGAACGCACTCTTATCTTTTTTCTTCTTTCGGGCGGCGGTTCCTCGCTGGTGGAATTTCCTCTCGATCCTAAGATCTCGCTCGCTGACTTTCAGCAGCTGCATCATGTTCTTGTCACGTGCGGCGCGCCCATCGAAGAAATCAACGCGATTCGCAAGCATCTCTCTGCAACGAAAGGCGGGCGGCTCGCGCTCGCTGCACCTGATGCTATGAAGATCACACTCGGCGTCACCGACGTGCCCGAAGGCCACGAGTCCGCGCTGGCGTCCGGGCCGACGCTGCCTGATCCGACGACCATCTCCGATGTCGAGCGTATCGTCGCGCGTTACAGGCTCGCCGAAAAATTGCCCGCGAGCATTCGCGCCATAATCGAGACCCGCTCGCTCGTCGAAACTCCGAAGCCAGGAGATCCCGCTTTTAGGCGCGCGCATTTCGCACTACTCCTCGGCATGCACGATCTCATTCATCACGCGCACTATGCCGCCGAGGCCGAGGGTTTCCAGTGCGTCTGCGACTATTCAACGGATAACTGGCCGATTGAGCGTGCCGCCGATCATTTGCTCGCGCTGCTCGAATCTCTGCGGAGCGAAAATCCGGGGAAGCGCGTCGCAGTGATTGCCGATGGGGAGGTCTCGAGTCCGGTTACAGGCGACGGAATCGGCGGCCGCAATTCCGCGTTCGTCCTGGCGTGCGTTTCAAAAATTGCGTCACGAAAAATAACGGTGCTTAGCGCGGGAACCGATGGCGTGGACGGCAATAGCCCCGCAGCGGGCGCGGTCGCTGATGGCGAAACGCTGGCGTGCGCCGGAGCGATTGGGCTCGACCCCAGCGATTATTTCCGCCGCAGCGATTCGTTCACATTTTTTGAACGGCTCGGCGACGCTGTGCTCACAGGCCCGACTGGAAACAATCTCCGCGACCTACGGCTACTCCTGGCATGGTAAACGGGCATGGCAGCCCGGCACGGTAGGCCCGCCTGACAGCGTGCGGGCGGCGGTCAGCGTGCTGCCCGCGTTTTATTTCTTTCCGCTGCCGATCTGAGACTCTATTTTCTGCAAACGCGAATTCACTTCATCGAGCTGCTTCTGAATTCGCTCTAGCGTTTTCGCCGTGTCTCCGCCTGCATCGGATGCACTCGGCTGCGAATCCGAGCTGCCGCCCGGCCGTCCGCCCGGGCCGCCATTTCCGCTGGCGGCAGCGCGAATCGCCTGAATCTGACCCTGAATTATTGAAGCGCCGAAACCACCTGCCTTCGCCAGTTCGTCAAGTGTTGGAATCGCAGCGGGGTCGCCTCGATGGCCCAGTGCAAGCACGGCAGGGAATCGGACGTCGCGGTGTCCCTCTTCCGCGTAAGAGATGAGCGCCTTCGTAATCTCCCTATTGTCCTTGTCGAGCTGTCCGAGGCTGCTGATCGCAGCTGCACGTGAGGTGAGCGGTTTGCCGTCCGCGGACCACTCCAGCACGAGCGGCGCCGCTTTATCATCGCCCAGATCGCCAAATGCGCGAAGAGCGCCACGCCGCAAAATATCGTCCGGCGAATCGGATTTTACCGCGGCGATAAGAACATCGAGCGCATTCGGCGCTTTCGAATCTGCGAGCGACTGCAATGCCGCAGCTCGCACGCGGTAAGCCGGATCCGTCGCCGCAATTTTCGCGAGCTCGGCTCCCAGCGAGGCATCCTTGAACTTTCCGAGTTGCGTCACTGCGACTTCGCGCACCCAGGGCTTGTCGTTCGCCAGCGCAGCTTCGACCTCCTTTTCCGCCGCGGAATTACCGATTTTACCAAGCGAGCGCAGCGATTCGTTGCGGACACCCCAGAATGGATCGCTCGCCGCCGCGGCTCCGAGCGCGCGCACCACGTCGTCATTATCGTTCACGTCTCCGAGCGCGCTAGCCGCGTCGGCGCGGTCTGGCACCGTCTCCGCATTTTTGAGTTCGAAGATCAGCGCGGCTGGATCGCGCTTAAAATCGAGAGTTTTCAGAATCTTGTTGCCGGCGTCGAAGATCACCATCAGCGGCGCGCCGTCGAGCGTGAATGAAAACGTCTCGTCAGCCTTGCTCACATCAATCGGGAACGTCTTGCGCCCCGCAGCCGTTGCGACTTCGACGTCAATCGGAACATGGAATAGTCCGACGTAATTCTCGACTTTTTGCGTCTGCTTCACTTCGAGCTGAAGCTGTTTCGCCGCATCGTCGTACTTTTGCGTGACTTCGAACTTCGGCGCCCCGGCGCCGTAAACCCACTGCCGGAAGAATTCGTCCACGCTCACCGAAGTGTCCTGCTCAATCGCTTTGATCAAATCAGCAGTGACCACGTTCTGGCCGCGATTTGTTTCGAGATAATGGTGTAGCGCGTGGAAAAACGCATCGTCGCCCAATTTTTCACGCAGCATCCGCAAAACGAGGCCGCCTTTGCCGTAAATGTTGCCGCTATTCCCGATCGGGTTCGTGATGTCGTAACTCACGATCGGATTCGGAAACAGCCGCTTTTGCGCCGCCCAGCGATTCGAGTCGGTCCAGAATTCGTATTCGGCGTCGTCCTTGCTGAAGCCGGCTTCAATCCAGTAGTGCTCCATGTAGGTTGCGAAGCCTTCGTTCAGCCAGATGTCCGCCCAATCGCGGCAAGTCACCAGATCGCCGAACCACTGGTGCGCCAATTCGTGCGAATCGAGGCTGTCGGCGCCTTGAAGAGTTTCCGCGGCCAGCGCCGGATTCACCAGCGCTCGCGCAGTCAGCGTCGTGGCGCTCGTGTTCTCCATACCGCCGACAACGAATTCGTCCACCGACGTTTGCGCGTATTTCGCCCACGGATAACGCACGCCGAGGCGGTCGGAAAACGCGTCGAGCATCTTTTTCGTCCGTTCGAACGTCGTGTCAATCTTCGATTCCTGCCCTTTCGGCACGACGTATTCCACCGCCATCCCGCGCCACGTATCCTTCTTCTCTACAAGTTCACCGGCCACCACCGAAATCAAATAAGTCGAAAGCGGCTCCGTCTGTTTCCAGTCCCACGTCTTCGTACCGTCGGCTTCGGTCTTCACGCCGGCAAGCCTGCCGTTCGAAATCGTGAGCCAGTTGGCCGGCACGGTCACGAGCATTTCCGAAGTCGTGCGGTCGTTGGGATAGTCGTAGATCGGAATGTAGTAGCGTGTGTCTTCGGATTCGCCTTGAGACCAAATCTCGCGCGGCCGGTCCGGATAATCCTTGTCGGGAAGCACCCAATAGAGGCCCTTCGTCGGCGTGCCCCAATAGTGAATGGAAACTTCCATGTGCTCGCCGGGATGCGCGGCTTGCGGCAGCTTGACGATCAAATTATCGGCAGTCGTTTCAAATTTCGCAGTCTTGCCGTCGAGCGTCACGCTTTCGATTGTCAGCGCCACCGAGTCGAATTTCAGCTCGGTCACATTTGGGCGCAGAATCGAAATGCTGTGCGTCACTTCGCCGATCACTTTCTTGTTGTCGGTTTCAAAGCGAAGGTGAACGCGAACATTCTGCAAGTCGTAGTCGCGAGTTCGCGGAAAAGGATCGTCTGCGCGCGACGCGTCCGCGCTTCCCAGCGCGCTAAGGCATATTGCCAACGCCAGCAACCAACGCGTGGCCACACTGAGTCGAATCGAAAAGGTATTCATGAATTTCCTCAGACTTTGAATATCGCTGCAGGCAATCGCCACTAAGAGATCGAATTCGCGCCCGCGGCCGCTTAGAGCAGGCTCTTCACCCAACCGCCATCCACCGCCGTCGTCGTCCCGTTGATGTAGCTCGCGCGCTCCGACGCAAGAAACGCCACCAGCGCGGCAAATTCTTCGGGCCGCCCAATTCGCCCGACTGGAATTTGCGCGCTCATGCGTTCGAATATTTTTTCGCGCGAAAGTCCAGTTTCAGCAGCTTGTTTGTCGGCGAGACTCTCGAGCCGTCCAGTCTGCGTGTAACCTGGACACACGTTGTTCACCGTAATCCCATCCGCGCCGAATTCGTTCGCCAGTGTGCGCGCCAGTCCCGCAACAGCCGCGCGTACCGAATTCGACAGAATCAGCCCATCCACCGGCTGCTTCACAGTCATAGAAGTAATCGTAATCAGCCGGCCCCAGCGCCGCTCGCGCATCTTCGGCAGCACCTCTCGCGCAAAATACACGGCGCTCATCAAATTCATCTCAACCGCGGCGCGCCATTCCTCGTTGGAAGTCTCGAGAAATTTCTTGGACGGCGGCCCTCCCGCGTTCGTTACGCAAATGTCCACGCGCCCGAAACGCTTGCTCACTTCCGCTACGAACTCGCGCACATCGTCGTAGCGCGTCACATCGAAAGCCTTCCAATGCGGCGCGCGCCCCGACGCTTTCTCAATCGCAGCGGCGGCTTTCTCAAGTTCCACCGAATTTCGCGAGCAGATCGCCACATCGGCGCCTTCGCGCGCAAACTCCTGCGCCACGGCCAGCCCCAGCCCCTTGCTCGCCGCTGCCACAATCGCGACGCGTTCTTTCAATCCGAGATCCACGATGCCTCCTAAATGCCTGTCGAAATCGAGTCGGTTGCGGAGCCTCTGTCACCTTCCGCGCGCATTCTGCAAACCTGCAATCCTCCATCGAAATCGCGCAGTCGTCAATCCCGCGTATCATTCCCGACAAACGCGCGCTTCCCCGCGAAGTTGTTTGCGGCACGAGTCCCATTGGACTAAGATGCGCGCCATTAGACGCCGCGCTGGCTTCGAAGCTCTGCGTTTCTGGCCCGCGCACAGGCGCCCTGTTCAAGCGGCAGGAGGTCCACATGAAGCGCATCGCATTCATCTTCACGCTGATTCTCTTGGCAGCCACGGCATCGAGAGCTCAGATCGGAAAATCGGTCGCGGTCACCGCCGGCACGCCTGAAGACAAAGCACTCACCGAAATTTATGCCGCTCCGGATGGTCCGGAAAAGGTCGCCCTGCTCGACAAATTCATGGCCGATTACGGCAAGGGCGATCTCGAATTGCTCGGCGATCAGCTCTACGCGAGCACGTATCTCGCGCAGAAAAATGACGCGAAGGCCATTGAATACGCTGATAAGGTCCTCGTTCTCGACCCGGACAATCTGCCCGCGGCGGTCACCGTCGTTCACGCAGCCGATGAGTTGGGCGACACCGCCAAGCTCTTCGACGCCGGCGAGCGCGCCGCCGCAATCGTCTCGCGGTTCAAGAGGCAGCCCATGCCCGCCGGAATGTCGCAGAACTCTTGGGACGACCAAAGGAACGGCATACTTCACGGCGCGCAGGCCGATCTCGATTACGTCCAGAACGCGCTCTTCAACGCGGCTTACAAGACAACCGACCCGAAATCCAAAGCCGCCTATTTCGAGCGCTTCGCCACCGCATTTCCCGATTCGCCTTACGCCTTGAACGCACGCGAGCAAGTCGTCTTCGCCGACGAGCAAGCGCAGAATGTACCGAAAATGATGGAAGCCGCGCAGGGAGTTCTCGCTTCGGACCCGAATAACGTCGACATCCTTCTCCTCCTCGCCGATTTCTGGAGCGAAAAAGGCCAGCAGCTTGACAAGGCCGCGCAATACGCACAGAAAGCTCTCGACGCGCTGGCTAAGGCGAAAAAGCCCGATCAAACGCCCGATGACCAATGGCAGCAGCAGGTTTCGGTGCAGCAGGGTCTCGCGTACTCCACACTCGGCCAAGTTGACGTGATCAAGGGCCAGAACGCGGAAGCCGTCGCGGCATTCAAGAAAGCGGGACCCCTTCTGAAATCGAGCACCGTAAGCTACGCGCGCAATCAATATCGCCTGGGATTCACGCTCGCAAAGATGCAACGCATTCCCGAAGCCAAAGTGGCGCTCACCGAGGCCGCGTCCCTCGACAGTCCGTACCGCGCCATGGCCCAACAGACTCTAGCCAAAATTGGTGGCGGCCCAGCACACACCGCGAAAAAATCCCCGTAGTCCGCCTCTCTCAGCAAGCCTGCTCGCATCTCGGTGGGAGCCCTCTGCTTCAGCAGGGGGAGCTGGACTTTCAGTCCAGCGGAAGAGAGGCTTCGCACCGATAACGGGCTTTCAGCCCCGGGACTCCCGCCGCACTTGACCGCAACTCCAAATTTCGCCTTTCACGACCGACCCGCAAACTCATGCAGCACACCGAGACCGCCCTATCCGCCGGTACCAGCCATTTCTTGGTACTTTTGTACCATTCAGCATGTGTCTTGCCAGTTTCCCCCGCCGTTCTATAATTGGTGTCGAAAGGAGCAATACCGTGAAAACCTTCGGTCTTGCACTCTTGTTTCTCTTCTTCGCTCTCCCGGTCCACGCGCAACGCACGGGCAGCAACGGCGTAACTCCCACCGGCGGCGGTGGTGGTGGTCTCGGCGGCAGCTTGGAAGGCGGGGTCTCTGGCGGCAGCACCGGCCGCATTTCCGTCACCCAATTTTCGGTCGTATCGGCCCATGGCGATCCCGACTTCGTTATGTCGTCCTTCATGCCGTACAAACAAGCCGTGGAAGTCGGCCGCGCCGCGCTAGCTCAGTCATCGCAGTCACTCGGCGATGTTGCCCGCGCCTATCGCGAAGAGAAGGCCCGCAAGCAGGAATCGGGCGGCGTTCCGCAACCCTAAGTTCTTCCCTCTGTCACCTGGCCGCTCGCACAGGCCGCATTGACGGGATAGCTTACAGAGCGGGGAAAAGTGATACACCCCCCCATCTAGGTTCGGTCAAGCTCCGCGATGATATAGTCAACTCATGGTTGTACCCCTGAACATTTATTTCAAGGTGGCAATCGAGCGGTTGCAGAAAACTGGTGCGCTCAATGCGTATCTAGGAATCGACACGAACGTATTCGTTGACCCTGCTCTGCTACGCTCCACGCAGATTCCAGAGTTTCGGGATGTTACGAACGATTTCACCGACTATTTTTCCCCGATCATCAAGCTGCTTAAAGCAACGAAGGGTATTGGCGACATCGCGTGGGAAACAGCCGTAAAGAAGCTCCGTTTTCGTGAGGAGCACGGTGCTGCTCTTGGTTACTCGTCAGCGGGTGGTTCGGGCCGCGGTATCGGCGAAGGACTTGCTGAACTGATCGTACAACGCGGCAAAGAGATCGTCGATCTCGGTATTGACGACCCAGCGCTTTTCGAAGTGATCGGATTGTTTCAGGAAGGCTTCGGTCCCGACCTTCTGAGCGATATGGCGGTGTCGATTCTGAAATCCAGATTCTTTGCATACACGGAAAGAGTTGCCGCTGATCTTAAACTGACACCCACCAAGACATTCCGGCTGAAAAGCAAGGAATGGACGCTGCCGGTCCACCCTGACGGCAAAACGGCACTGATTTTAGTGCCTTCTGAAGTCCTCACGCCGTTACCGATTGCGTTAGATCGAAGCGAGATTGCCGAGGTAGCGCAGTTCAACGCCGAAGTCAGGGACGCGTGGAACGCGATCGTCGCTGCTGCCGCAAAAGAGAAACGCGACCCAAGCAAAACAGAAATCCGAGAGATGTTGCTTGCGAGGCCGAAGAATCTGGCCGACTTAATCGCCGTTTACAAGAAGGCCGCTCGCAGGGGTTACGACTTTGCGAGAGACACGCTGGGATTATTCAGTTGGGACTATTACGGACGCGCAGCAGCCGAAAAGTTTCCCCTGAAGATAGCTCAAGCTAGGCCAAAAACCACTGCGGAACTGATGCAGGTTCTCAACCTGATCGTTGCTCAGTTCAAGAAAAACATTGAAGATAACAAGCTTTACGAAGTCCTCTACGGCGAAAATGGAGAGCCGCGCCCTGAAGTGTTCGGGCAGCGTCTGTTCTACGCTATTGCTGATTCCTATTGTGCGGCGAACGACGTGGATTTGAGCAGGGAGCCGAATCCGGGGAATGGGCCGGTCGATTTCAAACTGAGTGTCGGCTACCACGGACGTGTTTTGGTAGAAATCAAGAAGTCCATGAACCCTAGACTGCTTCACGGGTTCGAAACTCAACTTGACGCCATCGGAAAACGGGAAACCGGAATCAAACGCAGTGGCTTTTCATATTCACAATCGTATTCCCGCAATGGGCATGAGGCACGGGTTAGTCGATGGAATTCGATGCCGGAGAGGTTAAGAAGAGTGGTGGAGCGTCTGAAAGAAATTCGGATTGAGCACCGAGACGCGCGGGATCTTCTCAAGATGTTCCTAAATCGGCCCGCTACTTTGGTTTACCTCGATCCTCCGTATCTGATGGATCGCGATCATGGTTACAAGGTGGATGCTAACGAAAGAGAATTTCACGTGGAATTGCTTGATCTCTGCATCCGAGCCAAGTGCATGGTCCTGGTGAGCGGCTACAGCAACAGGCTTTACAACTCATACCTAACCAAAGAACGCGGCTGGCAGAAACAGGTGATCGAGACCCATACGCGAACTACCAACGGGAAAAACCTCACGCGCAAGGAAGTTCTTTGGAAGAACCGATTCTTTACCAGTGCCTCTGAAGCTGGTCGAGTTCCGATCAGGCTCTCCAAGAAAGAAAAACGAAATTTCAAAGTGAATCCTGTCCGCCTATAGGAAAGCGGGGCCTCTTTTTCGCGTCCGTATCCCCGCTACATCCCCACAACACGTGGACTTGCCTTGGCTCGGGTGTATCACTTTTCCCCGCTCTGTAAGCTATCCCCAGGCCGCATTGACTTGCCTGTGTGAGCGGCCTAACATGGCCGCGTCATGTCCGAGTCGCGGTCCCCTCTGAATCAGACAATTTCGCATTACCGCATCACCGAAAAATTGGGCGGCGGCGGAATGGGTGTCGTCTACAAGGCCGAGGACACGATGCTCGGTCGCCCTGTCGCGTTGAAATTCCTCCCCGACGAACTCGCCTCGGACGTGCAAGCCCTCGAACGGTTCCAGCGCGAGGCCCGCGCCGCATCCGCGCTCAACCACGCCAACATCTGCACCATTTACGAAATCGGCCAGCAGGACGGCCGTTTCTATATGGTCATGGAGTATCTCGACGGCCAGACTCTGAAGCACAGAATTCAGCAACATCCTCTCGATCTTGGCCAAATGCTAGAGCTCGCGATTGAAATTGCAGACGCGCTCGACGCCGCGCACACTAAAGGCATCATTCATCGCGACGTCAAGCCCGCGAATATTTTTGTCACCGATCGCGGCCACGCCAAGGTTCTCGATTTCGGCCTCGCCAAGCAGTTGAATACAGATCTCGGCATGTCCGCCACGAAAGATTCAGGCGGCGTCGAGCCTCTCGAACTCACAAGTCCCGGCTCCACAGTCGGCACCGTCGCCTACATGTCTCCCGAGCAGGCTCGCGGAGAGCAGCTCGACACGCGCACGGATCTCTTCAGCTTCGGCCTCGTCCTCTACGAAATGGCCACTTCGCGCCAGGCATTTTCCGGCGGCACCTCCGCCGTGATCTTCAACGCAATTTTGGAACGCCAGCCGCCGGCTGCCGGTACCATCAATCCGAACGTGCCTCCCAAGCTCGACGAAATTATCGAGAAGGCGCTCGAAAAAGATCGCGAGACGCGTTACCAGCACGCTTCGGACATGCGCGCCGACCTGAAACGCCTGCGCCGTGAAACTGAATCGGGCCACTCCTCATCGGCCACTTCGGCTCGTTCCGGAACTGGTTCCACGACCGCTCCCGGTAGCGCTTCCGCGCGAGTCATGCGCTCGGCCTCGGGCTCCGGCTCGTCGGCCCACAGTGCTCCGATCCGCGGCATTGTCGCGCCTGAAGATGCGTCTCCGTCCACATCTCGCCGTTGGATCGCATTGGCCGGAGCCGCCATCGCAATTCTCATTCTCGCCGCCGGCGCATTTTGGTGGTTCAAGGGATCCACGAAGCCCGTTGTTCTCACTGATCGCGACACCGTCGTAGTCGCCGACTTCGCGAATTCCACCGGCGATCCCGTCTTCGACGACACTCTCAAGCAAGCCCTTAGCGTTTCGTTGCGGCAGTCTCCGTTCCTCAACGTTCTCTCCGACGAAAAAGTCGCGGCCACACTCCAATTGATGACCAAGCCGGCGAACACACCGCTCACGCCAAATGTCGCGGGCGAACTTTGCGAGCGCGCCAGCAGCAAGGCATTCATTGAAGGTTCGATCGCCGGCCTGGGGAGCACGTTCGTAGTGGGATTGAAAGCCGTGAATTGCCATACGGGAGACGTTCTCGCTCAGGAGCAGGCAACGGCCGCCAACAAAGAAAAAGTTCTCGATGCGCTCGGCGAGGCCTCCACGAAACTCCGCGCAGAACTCGGCGAATCACTGTCCTCGGTCCAGAAGTTCGATGTCCCACTCGCTCAGGAGACCACTCCGTCTCTCGAAGCTCTCAAAGCGTACAGCCTCGGCCAAAAGATGGAACGCGAAAAGGGATCGTCCGCCGCGCTTCCGTATTTTCAGCACGCTGTGGAACTGGATCCCAATTTCGCGAGCGCGTTCAACGGCCTCGGCACCATGTACAACAATCTCGGCGAGCCCGCGCGCGTCGCTGACGCCCTGACGAAAGCGTTTCAACTCCGCGACCACGCCAGTGAGCGCGAAAAACTTCACATCGCTTCCGCCTACTATCAACTTGTGACCGGCGAGCAGGAAAAAGCCGCCCAGACCTTTCAGGAATGGATCGAAAGCTACCCGCGCGACGCTGCGGCGTATAGCAACCTCGCCATTGTCTACTCGACTCTAGGCCAATACGATAAGGCGGTGGATGCAAGCGCGCAGGCTGTTAGTCTTGATCCCGGGAGCGTCATCGTACGCGAAGGACTTATGGGCAACTCTCTTGTGTTGAATCGTTTCGATGACGCGCGTGGCAACTTCAATTATGCTTTGTCGCACAAACTAGACGACGACAACCTGCGGCTTAACGCGTACGGCCTCGACTTTGTGACAGGCGATGCCAAGGGAATGGCCGATCAGGTATCGTGGTTTGATGGCAAACCCGAGCTTCAGCATGAAATCCTTGCCCTCGAAGCAGACACGGAAGCGTATTTCGGTCATTTGCAAAAAGCTCGAGATTTGACCCGGCGCGCCGTTGACGCAGCTGTGCGCGCTGGCAACAAGGATTCCGCGGCATTGTGGCAAGTTGCCGCTGCGATTCGGGAAGCGTACTTCGGCAATTACTCGGACGCGCAAAAAGATGCCGCCTCGGCGTTGAGCCTCTCGCCTGGTATACGCGACGTCACCGCCATCGCGGCTTTCGTGTATGCGGAGTCTGGAGACTCCGCCCGTGCGGAATCCCTGTCACAGGATCTCAACAAACGCTTTCCACTGGACACGTCCGCGCAGTCCTTCTGGCTGCCTACAATTCAGGCGCAGATTGCATACTCGAAGAAGAATGTGTCTCGGGCCCTCGAGCTTCTTCAGACAGTCCTTCCTCTCGACATCAGCAATGGTCCAACTTCGTGTGCGCCTTCGATCTACCTGCGCGGCGAATCGGATCTTGCGAGCCAGCAGGGAAGCGCTGCCGCCGCGGAATTCCAGAAGATTCTCGACCACCGCGGCTTCGTGCTGAATTGTTCGACCGGCGCTCTCGCGCACGTCGGCGTCGCGCGCGCCGAAGCCCTCGCCGGCGACAACGCCAAGGCCCGCGCCGCCTACCAGGATTTCTTCACCCTCTGGAAAGATGCCGATCCCGACATCCCAATCCTTCGCGAAGCCAAATCCGAATCCGACAAATTGAAGTAGGAATTTCACTCGTGGCGCGGGCATCTTGCCCGCGATGTTTCTCCCCATGTAGCTCAGGTCTTCAGACCTGAGGCTTTTCTTCGAAACGCGAAAATGCCTCACCTCTGAAGACGTGAGCTACATGAGATTTCCGCCCCGCGAATTCCCGTCACGTCCCAGCATTTCCTCCAGAACCCGGAGGCTCCCGCCTCCGGGACCTCGCCCAGCGCTTCCAATCACCTTAACGCCGCTTTTATTTCCGCTTCCGCGCGGTCCGTCGTTTCGCCGGCTGACTCACCATCGCCGTCGGCGCCGCCGCCGCAGTTTGCAGCAATCCGAGAAATACCTGAGCGTCCCGCGTCAACGGCCGATGCCGCGGCGACACCACATCGAGATTCCGATGCAGTGATTCCGCATCCACGATCTCGATGGCGACCAGCTTTCGCCTTCGCAATTCGTGCGTCACGGCAATCTGCGGAAGAAAACTCAACCCCAGCTTCCTTTCAACCATCCGCTTCGCAGCTTCAATCGTCTCCACCTCAAGCACCACCGTCGGCAGCAGCCCCGCCCGCCGAAATAACCCCTGGCTCAGCGTCCAATCGCTCGATCCCATGTCGTAAAAAATCAATGGCAGCGCTTCCACTTCATCCAGCCGCACCCGCCGCTTCTGCGCCGCCGGATGCGCCGGATGTCCCACCAGAATCAGCGGATCGTCACGCAGCGTCGTCGTTTCCACTTCAGGATGATTGAGCGATCGCGCAAACCCGAGGTCCGCCTCGCCGTCCAGCACCATTTTCAGCACCTGCAGCGAACTGCCCGAACGCAAGCTGACCATCACCTTCGGATTCGACTTTTGGAAATCCTTCATCACGTCGGGCAGGAAGTAGGTGCAGACCGAAAGGGACGCCGCGATGCGCAACGCACCGCCCGCCGACGGCTGGATTTCGCGCACGGCATGCCGCGCGAGCGCCACGGTTCGCAGAAGCTGCTCGGCATGTGGACGCAGCGCCTTGCCGGCAGGGGAGAGCGAAAGATTCGATCGCGCCCTGACGAACAGCTTCGCGCCAAGCGAATCCTCGAGCGCCTGGATGCGCCCCGTCACCGCCGGCTGGCTGACGTGCAGAGCCTCGGCGGCGCGATGAAATCCGCCGTAGGTAAGCACCGCCAGGAAAGTCTCCATTTGGTCGATTTCCATGTTCGCCCTCCCCCACGCGCGAGTGCATTGCCGGTTGGCCCGATTCGGGACAAGTACGAAGAGTACCAGGCCCGATAAGAAAAATCTATCGTGGCGATAATTACAATCAGTTTGACGAATTGAGTTCACTCGGAGACAATGCGTCCTACGCGTTACGCGTGCGGCAGGCGGCGACCGGAAGGAGCCAACCATGGAAGGCGGCAGCACACATCATTTCGCGAGGACCGAACTCGATAAGCCCGTCGATATCCAGATTGGCAAGCAGACCATCCGAATCGCGAATCCTTCGAACAACGTCAGCGTCGGCGGCCTATTCGTGCGTCGCAGCGATTTGAAGGTTGGGACGCCCGTTCACGTCAAGATCCCCGTCCACAGCCACAGCTTTGAAGCCGATGGTCAAGTTGACACAGCGAGCCAAGCCGGCGCAGGAATACATTTCGCGACGCTCTCCGCTGCCGAGCTAGAAACACTCTACGAACTGATTGCGGACCTCACAATCCGCGGCCAAGCCGCCGCCTAAAATCGGTCGGCCAGGTAATTTCCGGCACTTGTAGCGCCCGGCTTCAGCCGGGCATCTTTCCTTTTCTTCCAGGCCGTCGCTGATCTGATCTGTTTATTCTTATCGAATTTCATACTCACACCACCCGACCCGTATCAGAAAAATCAATGTCGCGGTCTGTTTTTGCGGCGATTGCTCGAATATCTCCCGTCTCTTTCCTGGTCAGTCTCCTCATTTGCTTTTTTGTGAGATCAGCCGTGCATGGTAATCGGTCGCGCGTCCGCGCAAAGGCCGGCCTGCCAGCCGAATCCTTGGCGTAGGCTGGCGGAGAGGGTGGGATTCGAACCCACGGTAGAGTTTCCCCTACACTCGCTTTCGAGGCGAGCTCTTTCGACCGCTCAGACACCTCTCCGCTTGGTGAGAACCTAAGACTAGCAGACGCGTCGCTGACCCTCAACCGGGCAGAGCAATTTATCGGAAATGTTCAAAGTTACGTCTAACGGCGCGCGGCAAAGAAAGTTTGAAGAAGCGCGGCGCATTCTTCCGCGCGCACATTCGGCACGAGCTCGACGCGGTGATTCAGTTGCGGGTTGTCGAGAATGTTGAAGCAACTGTGCGCCGCGCCGCCCTTCGCGTCGTCCGCGCCGTAGACCACGCGCGCAATTCGCGCCTGCACGATCGCGCCAGCGCACATCGAGCACGGCTCGATGGTGACGTAGAGCACGACGCCCGTTAGCCGGTAATTCCCAATCGCTTTTGCCGCCGCGCGAAGCGCGATCATCTCCGCATGCGCCGTTGGATCGCAATCTCGAATCGTGCGATTCGAGCCCGTCGCGATTTCGCGCCCCTCGAGAATAGCGACGGCGCCAATCGGCACTTCGCCGGCATCTCCCGCGCCCCGCGCCTCATCGAGCGCAATGCCCATCCATCTGAAATCGGATTCGATTACGGTGGACATGTCAGGTGGAAAGGGGACACTGGAAAATTGAAAACGGAAAATAGAGAAGGGGCGCGTTTGAAGGTCGCCGCGGTTTCGGGATACTCGAGTGACGAAAATAAAACGTGGCGGGCGCGCCCTGATGACCGTTCTGCGATTTCGTTCCCTTTAGCATAGTTCCTAAGCGACGTTAGCAGACGGACAAGATACCAGCAAATCGACAAAGTGTAAGGAGCGCAGGAAGAGTCCGGAAATATATGGGATTCGTTAGAAAAAAGGCGAAGACGCAAGATTTCACATCCAGCCTGCGAAAACCGACGAGGTGTTAGCGGGTTCGCCAAACTGGGCGGAAGTACTATTGGGATTTGCTGTAGCGGCTTGCAAAACTATCCGCACGAGGCGGCCATGTCTTCCCTGTTTCCTAAATTGATGCTGGCGCTGTGTTTGGTCGCCGAAGGGATGCCGGCGCCCACTCAGGTCAACAGTCAGCAAAATACGAATCAGAACGAGCGCATGCAAGGGCAGCAGCCAGCGTCAGGACCGGTTGCTGAGCCAATAACTGGCGCGACCGCAGATCCGCAGCAGGCGGCTGCTGCTAATCCGCAGAAAAAGCCTCACAAACGGGTGATCACGAACGACGATCTGGAAGGCAAAGGCGCGGGGCTGTACGCGCAGATCGCCGGGATAGATCTGAGCCGCGTGAACGAGTGCGATCGATATTGTTATGAGCAGGTGCGCCAAGCGTCACGGATTTCGCCGGGGCCAAACACGCAGTGGAAGCGCGAACTGCTGAGCGGCATCGAGAAAGTCAAAGAAGACGGGGCATGGCAAGGACGGCTCGAGGATCTGGCGCGCGTCAAAGGCAAATACTGCCGGCTCGAGCAGGAAAAAAATGCAGAACTGGCGCGGCGCGGCGATCCCGCCAACGTGACGAAAGTGGAGCTCGACATCGACGATCGATACGAGCGCAAATTTCAGGCCGAGCAGGGCGAGTTGATTTCCGCCTACGACCGCGCCGAAGCGGTCCGAAGATACTACACGGGAATCGTGGTGCAGTTTATGACGTTGCAAGAGCAGCGGATTTCGAACGCAAATTGTCCGCCGTCGCAGTTCCCGGTTGGTCCATCGCACGGGGACGACGACCCGTGACCTGCAACATGACCCGCAAGATGACGCGCAACACGGTCCGCAACAGGATAATTCGAGTCGCGGCGCTCTTCTTCGTGGTGTTCCTGGCTTCGGGTGCGCGCGAGACCGCTGCGGCGCAGTCGGCGCCGCCGGATGGCTCGCATCCGTCATCGCATTTATCCGCATCGCAAACAGAAGCCACGAAACCAACCGCCCCGGCGGACAAGGATCCGATAGCGGACGCTTCGTCAACCGCCCGGCAACAGAAGCCGGCGACTCAGCACAAGGTAATCACGAACGACGATATCGATGCAGAGCACGCCCGAGAAGCAGAAAGTACTCAGAATGGCAAGACGGGCGTCATCTACGCGACGGGACTTTGCGATGCGGAGTGCGCGGACGAAGCGCGCGAGGCAATGGGGTTCGGCCCTCAGCGAGAAGGCGAGTGGCAGATTCGGCTGCTGACCGCGCGGCGCAATCTGCAGGCGGACGCAGATTGGCGGCGTGCTTATAGCGGCCTCGGCGACGCGCTGAATACCTACTGCACGTTTCAATATCAGCTTCAGGCGGCGGTCCTGCCGACTTCCAACACTTGGGACGCGGCAATGGAACGGGCGAAGAGGCAACAGTACTCTGAAAATATGGGACGCACGCTCATGCAGCGAATCCAGGGCGCGAATCTTCAGTTGGTTCGAATCGCACAGGCCGTGCGGCCCATCGAGCCCGTGCGCGCGACACTCATGGCTGTGCTGGTATCGAGACGATACGCGTCGTCATGCATGGGCGAAGATCCGTGAGTCAGAAAAGACGAATTCCAAAACGCCACGCGCTCGTGAATCCTGAGCTATCAAGGGAGTCGCTTTGAGATCAGAGAAGGCAATCGTCATCGTGACTGCCTTAGCCGTGATTTTAGCGGATACCTCTTGTGGACACCGCCGAAGCGCGGAGCGAGCGGGACGAGCGGGACGAGCGCGAATGTCGGAGCATCAAGCGGCGCCTCGGGACCACAAGTGCTATGGAGGTTCCAGACTGAACAAAATGCCGTCAACAGCGTAACGTTGGGGCCAGGCGCCGCGATTTACGCGGGCACCCACAACGCGATTTATTCGATATCCGCTGACGGAAAGCAAATCTGGAAGACGACAATGGCCGGGCAGCTCTACACCTCAGTCGGAACCAACGGCGAACTGTACGTGGCGAGCTCGTACGGGTTTATCTTTGGCGTATCGGTTGACGGAAAACCAAACTGGGACCCGCGGGCGGGCTTGATTGGATTCGGCGGGCCGCCAGCGATCGCGTCGAACGACATTGTGATCGTGGCAAATACGGTCTCCGATATATATGCGTTCCAACCGGCGCAATCGACGGCAGCAATCTGGTCCCAGAGCACGTTTCGCGAAGGCATCATCTCGGCGAACGCAGCCATGCCGGGAACTGCCAGAACTTCGACGATGCCCAGCAAAAATTCCCCGGCAATCTGGCGCGATGAAACGATCGTTCTTTCGCGGCAGCACTGGCTGCATTATTTCAATCCTGATGGAACGCCGGGGTGGTTCACTGAGTTGACCCCAGGCGCCCTCGGGCAAATCGCGCTCGCTGACGATGGAATGATCTACGTGACTGACGACCAGGGCATGCTTTTTGCGGTTGACCGGCGCGGAAATTTGAAGTGGCAGTTCGATGGTAAGGAAATGCTGTACGGCTCGCCGGTCATTGGAATAGACGGCACGATTTACTTCGCGACGTTTTCCGCGGTGCATGCGCTCTCTGCCGATGGCACGGTGAAATGGGACACGAAAGCGCCGCAGGCCGTTTCGACGAGCCCGACGCTCGCAAATGACGGAACCATCTACGTGGGTGGAAGAGACGGCCTGTTCGCATTGCGTGCCGACGGGAGCCTGAAGTTCAGTCTGCATACGATGCCCGCCACCGGCGGGCCGAACATTGGCACTGACGGAACAATTTATTTCGCATGCGGCTACATGTGGGTATGCGCTGTGCGCGACGAAGGCTCACCGCTCATGCAAAGCGCGTGGCCGAAACCGTTCCATGATCCGGCGAATACGGGACACAGCCTAACCAAGTTTTAGAGTATAGCGGGTGCGATGGTGGTTGTTGACATCTGTCTTGTCAGCGGAAAAGATGGGTAAATGAGGACTGATCTCGGCTCTCTCGTGCTTGGATTGACGTTTGTCTGTTGCGGCGTGGGTTGGGCGCAGAATTCTGCGCCGCCTGCAACGACACCGGCACCTGCACCGGCACCGGCGACAACCCCGAAATCAGCAGCCGCACCAACGCCGATATTCGTTCCACGCGAATTTTTCGAGCAGCCGCAGTTCGAGCAGATCGCCGGAACGTGCGCGACAGAGATGTCGCCGAACCAAGCTCTCACTGTGGGAGGCGTATCCAGCACTAGTCTGAAGCCGGAAGATGCGATCGATCAGCTTGAGAAGCAACTCGGCTTGATTCGGAGTTACGTGGCCGAGAAGCACGGCGAAATCCAAACGCTCGAACGCGTCCGTACGCTCAAAAATCCGCTGCCGGGAAGAGCAGAGACCGAGCCCCCATTTCAGGTGGTGCAGCGGCTGCAAGCAACGTTCGCCGCGAATGCTCCCATAGACGCGATATTGGAGAAGCTGATCGAGTTGGGCTTCGACCGCTATGGCGACAATGTTTTGAGCAACTCCAATCGCCGCGAAGTTGTGATCCGGTTCCGCATCACCGATGCCGATGAAAGATTGAAGAACTTTGAGAATCAGTGTACCGCCGAGGCCTGGAAGGAATGGTGCAGCACAGCGACCGCCAAAGAAATTTGCGGCAGTAAAACGCCTCCGGCCACATTGGATGTGCAATCGTTCAACGTGCGTTCGAAGGAGTCGCTGATGCGGCCCGATGGGGGAAGCGCGGCGTGGCAATTCAACGTCGGTCGCGGGCAGCAACGATCGCCTGAAGTGCCGGACCTCATGGGGAACGTGACGGTTCACCTCATTGGGAACATCAATCTCTTGTACCGCCGCGAAGAAGAGAAGCCTTGAATGTGTTCGCGATGCGCGGCCGAACAGTGCGTCTCCTGCTCGCAGTAGTCACGTTGTCCTTCGCTTGTATTCTTCCCATTCGCGCGAGTGCGCGTGAAACTTTGCCGCAGCGCCTGCTTCGCACCATTCAGATTGGCGTGCCGCAAGATATTTCCATCGACGCAATTCGCAAAGTCGCCGAAAGCGACGATACTGACTACACCACGGAAATTCTGGCGCGTTCGGCGCTGCTCGTTTTGCGGCAGGACGAACCAAAACTCATTCCCTACGACGAGTTACTCGACACTCTCTTGAATCACCTAGTGAGCGACGGCACTCCGTTCCAACCGTTGCCCAGTCTTCCCAGCTTTCGCGGAAAAGAGACTGTGTTCACCATGGTCTACGCCATGGTGATGAGCGGAAACCAGGAGCGCGTGATTGATATTTTGCAGAGGCATTCGCTGACGGGAAGCAGATACAAGCAGGCGATCGTACTCTCGGCGTTGCGAAACGTAGGGACGCCGCGCGCGATCGGCATCATTCAGCAATATGCTGAGAAGGGACAGGATCGCAATCTCGCGGAGACGACGCTAGCCGACGAAGACTACCCGGTGCTCTCCGAAATTCACGATCGCTGGGACATGGTTCCTCCCGCCCAGCGCACGCAAGATAATCTCAGACTCGTTGTCGAGAGCGGATGCAATCAGCGCAGCGCGCTCGCCGCTTACTGGCTGGGATTCTTTGCGCCGAATCCCGATCCGAAAAAAGAAGCCGCGGAACTTCATGCGCTCGAGAGCATGGCGCACACAAACACAGTCAGCTGCGAAATGATGGAGCACGTCATCGCGTTGAAATCGCTGGCGATGAGGTCGGCCGAGAGCGTGGATTATTGGAAGCGTCTCGCGCAAAGCACGCCGAACGTTTGGGAGCGGCACCAAATCGTGATCGACGCGTAGGGACGTTGGGGCGGAAAGTTCGCGCCCGCAGCGCTCGAATTGCTGCAGACCGATGGCGCGCAGTACGTGCAGTGGGAACTATTGAATGGCAACTTCGAAACGCGGCAAGGGCGCGAATATCGGAATTATTGGGACATCTGGATTCCGGCGGATGTTTTGGCGGTCCTTCAATTCGACGACGCGCAAGGGCCCGCTGCGTTGGATCCGGCGGAGCTCGACGCGATGCTCGATTGGCTCGAGGCGGGTGCGCGGCCGCGACATGCCGTCGTGCTGAATCACATGATCTATCACCTGGCCGCGTTTACTTCGGGCGACGATACGCGCCGATTGCTGCGTGTTTTCGACAAGCTGCCCGAGCGAAATCAGAACTGGTGGATTTTACAAACACTGCACGATCCGGCAGCGTTGCCGCTGCTGAAATATTGGAGCACGCTGCCCGCGCCAAAAGATCAACAGGGAATACTGGAGCATATTATCGGTGGCCTGAGCGCACGATCTCAGAACCGGGGAGCGGCTTTGAAATTGTGCTGCGAAGCCACCGAAGAATGCCTGTTGCAACACGTGAGGCACAGTGTGGCGCCTGCCGCGCTGGCTGCATCGGCAGACGTCGAGATTAGCTCGGAAACCGAAGCGCGCAACTGGCTCGATGGCGGCGCGACGCCGGCAGCCAAAATCACGATTCGCTACGTGGATGAGTTGAAGCGCTCGACCGTCGTGCGTCGCGGCGATGGGGCGGAAGAGCACTGGCAGTACTTGTACGACTGCTGGCGCAATGTCGATAAGAGTTCCGGTGACAATCCGACGCGATGATTCTGTTGGTACAATCTCCTAATCACTCCGATGTTTTTCGTGCTCCATTCACAATTCAGAGCCCGGAGGCCCCCGCCTCCGGGACATCACGCGCCGCCGCACGGATGCCATTTCAGCGATGCCCCGCGGCATTGCGGCCTATTCCAGAGATGCGTGTCTGCTCTTTGCTCCGCAAGATTTGAGCCGCGCGCGCTTCATTGTGCGCTCGGAGCGCCAACAGTAGCGGCAGCAACACTTGCTGCGTCCACTGAGAGCGGACTCTGCAAAACCAACTCGAATTGCCAGCCTGTGTCAAAAAGTACCGCGGTCGTTCCGCCGTGGTGACGACCCAACAGGACTAAGGTGACGACCACAGCAACGGGGGCGCCGAGCGTAATTCCCACAACGGTTCCAATATTTGGCCCCACCGGTTTTAGCGGCGGCAATGTCGGCGGCTGTTGAGCCGCGAGCGCGGAGTTTGATTCGGCCTCGCTTGCGAATTCTGTCCCTGCATAGTTTGGTCCGCTCTCGCTCTCACTCGGGAACGAGTTGCGCGTTTCGCCTGGTTGGCTCCCGCTCTCGCGCTCGCTGGCGAACGCCGCCCGCTCAGCGGAATTTGAATCGGGAGTCCGGGCATTCGCCTGCGCGTTAGTGCCGTTGACGCCCACGCTGTAGCCGTTGGGGAAGAGAATGCGAGTGAAATGCATCTGCAGGCTGGGCCCCGAGCGGCCTCCCCTCGTTACCTTGTCAATCACGCCCTCCACATACGTGCCGGCTGGAATCGCCAACTGCGTGCCGGCGGTCACGGGAAATCCTGTGATCGCACGGACGGAATCTCCATTCCGCGATTTGCTTGAAATCGGATTGGCGAGGGCGAGGGGAATCCGAGTTCCCACCGGAATGGTGATCGTCTGGCTCTGAGATGCGTCCGGTGCTTGCGTTGCAACTACTTGAGCAGGCGGCGGCTCAGGATTCGATGCCGGTTCTTGCGCCCAGCATATCGAGGCAGCGAGGATTCCGGCGAGAGCAAGCATTCGCATGAGTTTGTATCTCCTCTGAGGAACGAGCTTGAAAGTCATTTTGACTCGAAGTGCGGCCCTCTCTCGTCCTTTCGCCGGTCCGCAAATTTCTCACGCGGCACCTTGGTCAAAGTACAGCGCGAAGCTTTGCCCGGCGAATCGCAGCGACCGCAAAGAAACTGAGCCATCAGAATTGGTGTGCATCGAAGGCGCGTCGGCGTCCGATTTTCTATTCAGCAGCACGACCCGCGCCGTCACAGTAGCCACAACATTTCCGTTCTGCAGTATCTCCACCTGCGCCGAGGGAGCCAATCCTCTCCAACTGACTTGATAACTTCCGGCAGAGAGTTGCTTTCCGGAAACTTGAACGGACGCGTTGAGCTGAAACGGCTCTTTGTAATTCAGCGCCTTTGGATTCGAAGTAACGATGGGAGGGCCGGGGCAGGAAACGCCCGGCGTTCCTGGATTGCCATGGATGACTGAGTCCGGCGTTCCAGGCGTCGCTGGAATCCCAGGTATCACCGTGTCCGGCATTCCGGGTCCGCCAGGGATAACCGTAGGCGGAGTGCCAGGTATTCCCGGAGTTCCAGGAATCACTGTATCCGGTGATCCCGGCGTGCCTGCAATTGGCCGGCAAAGCGTCGCTGACTTGAACTGAGGAAGCGGCGCAGAGCCGGAACGGCGTACCGCATCGGCAACGCTGGCCGCGTTCAATCGGAGAGGCAGCTGCAGAACCATCTCGATCTGCGTGCTATTGTCGAGTAGGACGTCGCTTGATGAGCTGACGTCCACGTAAGCGCTGGCCACTGCCGCGATCACATCGTCAGCAAGAGCGGATGGCACCGCAGCAGCATTGGAAGTCGGTTGATCGGTCGGCGTTTCAGACGTCACGTTATTCGCACCGGGAAGTACAACGGTGTATCCGTTTTCATAAATGATTTTTGTAAAGTGAATCTGAAATTGAGCGTGAGGCGAAAGCCAGTCGGGTCGCGATAGAGCGTCGATCTGCCCCTGCACGTATGTGCCTGGCGGAATCGCCATTTGGTTTTTCACAGCTACAGGAAACGCCGTTTCTGCGTAGACGCTATCGCCAGCCTTCGCCGTCTTGGCCAAGATAGGATTCGAGAGCGCCAATGAGACCGTGGTTCCGGCCGGAACTACGATCCTAGGATTCGCTGCTGAAGGTTTCGTTTGAGGCGAGGCTTGCGAACCCTGAGGAGGTGGCGCCGTTTGCGCAGCGCATGCCAACGTGGAGAGCAATACTGCTATCGTGAGTCGCCGCATGGGTAGCGCCTCCGAATACCGTCTTAGCGAGCACTATTACAGACGGCAACGAGAACGCCGCGGTTTCGCCATTGCGCAACTAGCTTTCTTATAAACTGCCCGCAGACCGGCCGCCACGCTCTCCCACCGATTCGCTGTTTGCGCTATTAGGCAGATTCGGAAATCCACGCCTGCGGCCCGGCACTTATTTTTGCACTTTCTCTTTCGATGACGTTCAGCCCGTTCAGACCAGCCCTGTATTTCGTTCGATCGTCTTGATCACCTTGTCCATCTTTCCGCTCACTACCTGCTTGGAAAGGCTCAGAGTGAAGCCTTTGGCGGTATGGAACGGGACTTGCGACGGCAACGAGAGGGCGAAAGGATCGACGACAGCATCAACGACGACAGGGCCATCCTTGTGGGCAAGAGCGGCGGCGAGTCCTTCTCTGACGTCGCCAGGCTCCTCGATGCGGATTCCTTTCGCGCCCATCGCTTCGGCGACCTTGGCGAAGTTGGGACACTTGAATTCCACTCCAAACGGAATCATCCCGGCCTCTTGCATCTCGATATTGACGAAGTCGAGGGATCCGTTGTTGAGAACGATCTGCACCACGGGAGTTTTTCTTTGCACCTGGGTCAACAGGTCGCCTAGGGCGAGCATGGTGAACCCGCCGTCGCCGCATAGCGCGACCGTTTGCCGTCCGGGATACGCCAGTTGCGCTCCGAATGCATTGGGAGCGGCATTCGCCATCGACGCCCATGTAAACGAGCCGAAAAGCCTGCGATTCTTGCCGCCGGTGATATACCTTGCCGCCCAGATGCATGCCGTGCCGGTGTCAGCGAAAAACATCGCGTCATCCGAGGCGAGTTCGCTGAGTGTCGCAATGAGAAATTCCGGACGTATGGGCTTGATGCCGGGCCCCTTTTCGACGTAATGCTGCATAAGCTCGTGGAATGACTCAGTCTCCGCCACGCGCTTCTTGAGAAATCGGCCATCAGGCTTTTCGCCGATGCGTGGAAGCAACACGCCGAGAGTCGTCTTGACGTCGCCCACAAGTCCCAAATCGACGGCTGTCCGGCGGCCGATGTGTTTGGGATTCTTGTCGATCTGGACTTTCGTCACGCTTTTGCCGGGGAGAAATTCCGAGAAGGGAAAGTCCGTGCCGAGCAGCAGCAAAAGGTCGGCGTCGTGAATGGCATTGTAGGCTCCGCCGTAACCGAGCAGCCCGGTCATGCCAACCGCGTTGGGATTATCATGTTCGAGCCACTGCTTGCCGCGGAACGAGTAGCCCACAGGTGCATTCAGCTTCGTCGCCAGTTGAAGCACTTCGTCGCGGGCGTCCCTGCAGCCTTCGCCTCCAAAGATCGCCACTTTCTCGGCATCGTCGATCATTGTGACCAGCGTCTTGAGATCCGAATCGGACGGGCGATTTTGGGACGGCGAGGGAATCGTAATCTCGTACGAGCCTGAGGGTGCATCGGCCGAAGCGACGTCGCCAGGAATCGAAATGACCGCGGGTCCTTTCTCGATGATGGCTGTGAGAATTGCGGTGTTAATGATTGGCCGAGCCTGCTCTGGATTGACGAGCCGCCCAACATACAGGGCCGCGGCGTCGAAAAATTTGTAGGGATTTAGCTCCTCGAGCGCAGAGGTGTCGATGAGGTGCGTCTCGACGTCACCGGCGATGGCGATCACCGCGGCACCTTCCTTACGGGCATCCATCAGCCCGTTGAAGAGATGCACGGTACCGGGGCCGGCCGTCCCGCACACGGCCACGGGATTGCCAGTCAAATAAGCCTCGGCGACAGCGGCGAAAACACCGTATTCTTCATGACGGACGTGGATGAACTCGATTTTGCCGTTGCGGCGCAACGCGTCGATGACGGGATTCAGCGCATCCCCGACAATCCCGTAGCAACGCTTGACGCCGGCGCTCTCCATCATTTCCCATAAGACGTCTGCCACTTTTCGCGACATTGGATATCACCTCTTCGAGGCGGGGGTTGACGCCCTGCGCTACAACAGGCACAGGCGGTGTCCGATCCTCGTGGCTACTAGCGGATGACCGAGAATGCATCGAGCGGTTGTTGGAAGAACGTGAGCAAACAACGATTCACTTTACAGCGCACATTCGGTCCGCGCCTTTAAATACGCTTGTCCGCGCTCAAAGCCGTGGCGAAAGCCCGGCTGATCGACTGCATCAGGATAAAGCCAGCCAAGCTGATCGCGGGATTCGTCATAGGACTTTCCGCGGTGGTTTATATGCAGCGCGGCCTCGAAGCCGCGTTGATAGAAAGCCTCGTCTTTTTCGAAGCTGCCGCCCGTGGAATCATAATGCTGCTTCTCCGCGTCGCGCACGCCGACCCACCACATGTGGCGCGCTTTGTCGACCGTCTCTGCTCCGCTTGAAGTCAAAATCTCGCGTATCGTGGCCGCTTCGGTATCATCTTTGGCGGCTGCGATCAGGACGGATCGGCCCTGCCGCAGCGCATCCTCATAGACAAACAATTCGTCGCCGGGGATTCCGTCAGAGAGCGCCGCGTCCGCAGCTCCGCCCGCTTTCCCGCCGCCCACTGCGCCCAGCGTTCCGAGGATCGCCGCTGCGGTGGCTCCCACCGCCGCTATCGCGCCGATGCCGGGCAAGAGCACTGTCGCAAGCACGGGCCCCAATAGAAACCCTCCCGCAATTCCAATCGTTCCGCCCACGGCGGCGCCAAACGCTTTTCCCATGCCGGGCTGTTCCGCGTCCGTCGTCGGAACGCTTTCCACTTGCTCGATGGTAGATTTCGGGCTCAGAAAATTGATCCTATCCGCAGGGATACCCGCTGAGTGGATTGAGCTGGCCGCTCGTTCCGCGTCCGCCCGCGATCTAAACACACCGACGACTGAATTCATGGAAGCCTCCTGGCCCCAGATGCTATCACACACTTCCCAGAGACGATTTGAGAAGAACACGGACGCGATTTGAATTTCAAATGTAGGATTTCAGATGAAAGTACAGAAGGATGGGTACGATTTTCCGGCATATCGGCAACATTAAAATACCCTCAGCGCCGAAGATTTTGCTTCGGCGCCGAGGCACGCGGACAAGGCCACGCGGACAAGGAAGTAGAAACGGATGCTTTACTGCTATTCTTTGCCCTTAATTGAGATCAGCTCGACTTCGAAGATAAGCGTCGCACCGGGGCCGATGTCCGGACCCGCTCCGCGGTCGCCGTAGGCAAGATCGGCGGGCACGAAGAGCTGCCACTTCGATCCGACAGGCATGAGCTGCAGCGCTTCCGTCCAACCCTTAATCACCTGGCCGACCGGAAACGTCGCCGGCTGCCCGCGCTTGTACGAGCTGTCGAATTCCTTCCCGTCAATCAACGTTCCGCGATAATTGCAGACGACGGAATCCGCTGGAGTGGGCTTGGGTCCCGTCCCTTCTTTCAAAATCTTGTACTGCAGGCCGCTCGGAAGCGTTACAACTCCCTCTTTCGTTTTGTTTGCTGCGAGGAACGCGTCACCAGCTTTTTTATTTGGTTCCATGGATGCTTGCCTCGTTTCGTCTATTTTCTTTTTTGCTTCTTGCTGCGCCTGCATAAGCGTGTTGTGCGCTTCCATATCCGTCATCACCGTCTTGCCCGCCATTTCGTCTTTCAGGCCCCGCAATAGAATCGCCGGATCAATTTCCATGGATTGCGAGTGGATGCTGCGTCCGATGTTCATTCCTACCGCGTAGCTGAGCTTGTCCTTGTCGGTCTTGAGCGTCAAAGGCGCCACGGGTCGCTTTGCGGCGGTTGATTGGCCAGTCTTTGCCGCAGGCGTTGTTTGAGTTTTTGCCGCGGGCGCAGTCTGCGAGGACGCCGGAGGTTGTTGACCTCCTGCCGGAGCGGACTGCTGCGCGCGGGCGTTGCCTGCGAAAATTACTGCGCCTGCCAGGAGTGCAACGACAATTGTATATGTTTTTTTCATGCTAGTAGTGTATGACGGCCACGGCCCCATCGCAAACCGGCTGCGACGAATATTTTTGAACGCACGGCCGCATGGGGGGAATCAGGGATCCGTGGCGAGATTGCCTACATCCTATAATTCGACATAATCGGAATGCGAACTCGGCCATGACCGCGGAAAATTCCATTTCCCAAACCTTGCAAACCCGATGCTGCATCGTGGGCGGAGGCCCGGCCGGCATGGTGCTGGGTTTTCTTCTCGCCCGTGCGGGTGTCGAAGTATTGGTGCTCGAAAAGCACGGGGATTTTCTGCGCGATTTTCGAGGGGACACGATTCATCCGTCCACGCTCGAATTGATGTACGAGCTCGGAATACTCGACGATTTCTTGCGCCGCCCTCATCAGGAACTTCGTGAAATTGGCGCCCGCATCGAAGACTTTGAAGTAACGGTAGCGGATTTTTCTCACCTTCCAACTCACTGCAAGTTTGTCGGGCTAATGCCCCAATGGGATTTTCTGAACTTCATCGTTGAGAAAGCAAAAAATTATCCGCAATTCCATTTACGGATGGAGTCAGAAGTTACCGACCTGATCGTGGAAAACGGGCGAGTGGTGGGTGTAAGCGCAAAGACTCCAAACGGCACACTCGAAGTGCGCGCGGACCTGACGGTTGGGGCGGATGGCCGGCATTCGATCGTTCGCGAAAAAGCGGGCTTCCAGGTGATTGACCTCGGCGCTCCCATCGACGTGCTATGGATGCGCGTATCACGTCTGCCCAGCGATCCTCCTCAGACCCTCGGCCGCTTCCGTGCCGGAAAATTGTTGGTGACGCTCGACCGCGGCGATTATTGGCAGTGCGCGTACGTGATCGCGAAAGGCGAATTCGACGCGATCCAGAAAAAAGGATTACCCGCGTTTCGCGAGGATGTCGAAAGCGTGGCGCCATTTCTCCGCGGGCGCACAGCCGAACTGAAGGATTGGAGCGATATCAAGTTGCTATCGGTTGCTATCGATCGCCTGCGCGAGTGGTCGCGCGCAGGACTTCTGTGCATTGGCGACGCCGCGCACGCAATGTCACCGATAGGAGGCGTGGGCATTAATCTCGCCATTCAAGATGCCGTCGCCGCCGCGAACATATTATGGCAGCCGCTATTAAATGGCGCGCCGAGCGAGGAAGAACTTCGTAAGGTCCAAGAGCGCCGCGAATTTCCGATGCGCATGATTCAGGGATTTCAAGTCTTCGCGCACAAGCGTTTCATCGGCCCCGCCTTGAATTTCAAAGGCCGCGTCCAGCGCCTTCCGTTGCCCATGAAGCTCCTGCAGCGATTTCCGGTGCTGCGGCGAATTCCAGCCCGCTTCATTGGAATGGGTCCTCGCCCCGAGCACGTCCACACGCCAGATACTCGCGGCTAGAGGATGTCCCGCGCGATTTCTCGATTAAGCCAGCCAAGCCGCCGGGCGCATTTTCTGCCCGCTCTACCACCGGACGAGCCCGTCAGGATCGTCCACGAGAACTACTTCATATTTTTCCAACATCGGCATCAGAACATTCTCGAGTTCCGTCTTCCACAGTTCTCCTTCATAAAATTTGGCTTTCATCGGCTCGCGCGACGCTAAGTCCGGAAAGCCCCGCATAAAAAAGAAAGTGTCAGCATCTTCGACGGAAAGAAATGGACCCAAAATTTCCATCCCGATTTGCTTGTGCGCGGGAACCGATTTGGAGCGGAATATCTCAAGGAACCGAGAGCGCATGCCGGATTTGGTTTTGTACGTGCGCATTTCGATGATCATCTACTGCCTCCAAAGGCCGGCTTCACCAGAAGGATTCATTCGAAGGATCGAAATCAGCTGGCATTGTCATGCGTCATCTTGGCGCGCATCGCTTCCACCCGCTTCAAGGCGAATTTCAGCCGCTCTCGTCCGTATTTCGTGTGGGTGATGACTTTCTCCACGTTCAGAAAAACTTCCGGGTCTTCCAATTTTTCGCGCAGCTCCTTGAGGAACGGTTGCACCTTCGCGAACACCACAAACATTTCGCCGCTGAACGCAGGCTGGAGAAACAATTCTTCGTTCAATGCGCCGTGGAGCACGAACGACGCCGCCAGTCCCCAGTAACCACCCACCTGGCGCAGCCATTGATTTTCCTGACTGCCCACATCCCAGGCGACTTTTAGAAAATCTTCGACATTGCGCGGCCAGAACTTGAACCACCAATTGCGCGCCTTGCGCATTTCGGTCTCGCGGCGCAAATCGTACAGCTGAAGGATCAAACGAGCATCCGCTGCCGTTGGCTTGGACATCATTTCCTCCGTGTAAACTGCGGCTTAATAGCCATTGACGCTTAGGGTCTCACATCCTTTAGCTGGAAGATTCGGGAAGAAATTGTAACTGAGCGCGAGTCGCCGCGTACGCCGCCAATTGGCGTAACATCGCGATTACACTCACAATCCCCACAGCGCTTGCAATCAAATGGCGCATTGTCGGCAAGCCGGAAGTAATGGCGCGATCAGGTCTCCTGGAATTACCTCCGCGTAGTTCGTGATCTTGGCGGAACACCAATCGGCGCAAAAGGAATGGGTGCAGGCGTGCCCTCCGTGATAGGAGAGTCTCCCACTACCACCAGTTTTGAGCTTGGATTGTGTAATAAACGTTGGCCTTGAAGAACACCCAGCCCGACGGTAGCTCTGAATCTGTCCAGACAGGATCGTGGCAAGGAATGGTGGCTTCGCAGGGCAGAAGGGCGGAATCCTGCGCCGTGGCAGGACGGGGATACGATGTTGCATGGACAGAGCCGTCATAGTCGAGAAAATAGCTTCGAATACAGCCATCGCCATAGGTCATGCATTGGGCAGAAATCGCGAAATCCTGAGGCCTGCCAACCGGAGGAAGAAAATACCTAATCGAGTAGCAGGCTGGTCCGCCGCCCATTCTGATCAGACGCGTTGTCGGAACCTGAATTTCGCCACAAGTGGACCAGGTTCTTTCCTCCGCGTTAGGAACTCCTTCGAGCGAAGGCAGAGCGTCCGCATGATTTGTTCGCATGAATTCGCGAATTTTATCTCGCACAACGTATACAGACTGAGCTGGGCTGTCGCCACGATCTACGGTCTGAAAAGGAGAATCGCTTCCATACGCTTTCTTTCGCCAGGCAGCGGTGCCGGATAATTTCTCGAAGCCGAGAATTCCGCCTCGCCCGTCCGTGACGATTGGTCCCCATTGCGTCGTGTCTCTTTCCGCCGGAAGATCCTGGATGCGGAAATCCGCAATGCGGCGCGTGAACAGACCCCTGGCCGGCGAATAGAAAAGCCAGTACCCCGGAGATATGCCGGCGTTCGCGATCTCGGGATTGCAATTCCAATCCGTACGAATGTTCGTCAACGAACTTGGAAACCCGTCTTGAGGATGAAGGAACTGGTGGCGCAGCAGGCAGCCCGCAATCGCCATAACCTGAACCGTGGGGCCGATGGCCGTCGAGCCGGGAAGAGGTCGACCTGGTCTCTCGTAGGCGTTTCTTTCGTTTAGGGCCCCACTGCCACGCACGGATAACAGAAGTATTAGGGGGAAGGCGAGAAGAGCGTAGCCGATCGTGCCGGCGGCACTGATGAAAAAAGCTTTCCGGCTCCGTCCCCGCTCTCGAAACGCGGGCACCAGCAGGCAGATCGCTCCAAGAGCAGACACGGGAATCAATCCTTTCAGCGCAAGGAGGTTGGTGAACGACTGTCCTGTGTCCCAGATGGTGAGCACAGCGTACCCATAGAGGAGAGGAGCGAGAATCAAATAAGCTAAAGCCGCGCCGAACGCAACCCCCGCACCCCGAACGATGCCATCACGGCTTTGGTTCCTCGTTACTAGTACCGTTGCAGTCATAAGCGGCAGTTCGCCAAGGATGAGCAGCTGCATGAGCGGCGGCGTATCCCACTTTTCGCCATGTTGCGTCAACCAAAGGATGCGTGCTGCCAGCGCGATGGCCGCAAGCAGCGCCAGCTTAAGGACGACTAAGTTGCGCGCCGACGATGCTGTTCGGCGGGGTTCAATAGTCGTTGCGCCAATCACGGATCAATCTTTTCACACTCCTCGCTGGCATGCCTGCACCAAAAGTAAATTCGGCGACCGACTGATAATCGACGGGGGGTTGTGCTTTGGGTCCTTTCGTAGGTCCGAACACGGTGCTCGCTCCGCTCTGGAGACGTTTCGCAACCGCAGCGCGCCGATCTTGTATCCCAATACCGGCTTTTCAGAAGAGCAAGACGCCCGGCGCGGATTTTGGGACTAGCTCTCGCCAGCCGTAAATAGCAGCCGGGACGCAGTGTGTATGGGCCTATACTCCTTGCCGGGCGATCACGAAATAGAGCCGCGAACGCAAGGAGAAGTCTCAATGGAAACCGCAATCGGTGTTTTCAATTCGCGCGATCGAGCCGAAAAAGCCTTGAAGGAGCTTTTGCATCGCGACGTCCCCGAGGAATCCATCGTCTTTCTGACAACTTCCGAAACGGAGGCCGCCAGCCTGGCCATCGAGTTCGGCGCCTTGGCCGGCGGCGTCGCCGGCGGCGCCGCCGGGGTTACGAGTGCGCTCGTGGTGACGACTCTATTCCTGATTCCAGGTTTCGGGCAGGCGCTAGCGCTGGGTATCGGCGCGACGGCCCTTCTTGGGTTGGCGGGCGCCGGAGTCGGCTCAGTGGCGGCAAAAGCGGCGTCAACAGACCGCACCATTCCGCAACCAATGCCTGACAACAGGGATGCTGAACTGTTCCGTAATGTTTTAAAGGAAGGCCGCTCTCTGATCATCGTGAGGACGAACTACCATGATGTCGCCAGCGCAGCCTGCGCCATCCTCGATCGAATGGGCCTCAGCTTCCAACAACCTCCAAATCTAAAAATGCATGCCGCGACGCGAGACGTTGGCGACGTCAGCGTTGTGGACATGAGCGGAAGAATTACGCTCGGCGAAGGAACCGTGATACTCCGCGACATCATTCGCGGATTGATACGTGAGGGGAAGACGAAGATCGTCCTCAACCTCGCAGGGGTCGAGCACATCGACAGCGCCGGTATCGGAGAACTTGTGGGGAGCCACACCGCGGTCCACAGGGCCGGTGGGAAATTGAAGATGGCCAATCCCGGCACCCGAGTGCAGGATATGCTCAAGATGACCAGCTTGAATACGGTGTTCGATATTCACAACGATGAAGCCAGCGCGATCAAGTCCTTCGGCCAGCACTCAGGTGCGACGGCGTAGTGCGCGAGACCAAAATGAACGCCGGGCGCGCGCCTCTCGCGTTTCGGAGAAGCGCCCCGCAATTTGCGGATCGTCAGCCTTGCCTTTCGGAGGGAGCCCCCGAAATGCGTCGATCGTCGGCCTTGCCTTTCGGAACGAGTCCCCGCAATGTATGGATCGTCGGCCTCGCCTTTCGTGGGAGCCCCCGCATTCATTCATGCGGGGGTAGGAGCGCTTTAGCGCTCCGGAAGGAGTCTCGCTTACGATCGTGCGCTTTAGCGCTGGCCTCTGAGAAATTCCGGAGCTAAGAAAGGCCCGCGCGCACTATCCCTTCGAAACTTGTAGCTATTCGCTAAAACGATGCATCTAAGAACTCGATGAACACGCAACCGCCGAACCCGAGCCTCACTCCGCGGGAAGTGTTATCCGCGTGGGGAAGAATCTTGACCGGCCGAGTGCCGCTGCTCTCCATTGAGATCACGCGCGAGTGCCCGCTCAGTTGCCCCGGATGTTATGCGTACGGCGATACGCATCTCGGAAGCGAAGTCACGCTAAGCCAACTCAGCGATCTGCGCGGTGACGCGCTGGTCGAGGGCGTTCTCGGCCTGGTGCGAAAGCATAAGCCCATTCACGTTTCGCTGGTCGGCGGCGAGCCGATGGTCCGTCACAAAGAACTCAGCCGCATTCTCCCCGCGTTGAGCGATATGGGCGTCTTCACGCTTGTTGTCACCAGCGCCGTGATTCCCATCCCGGCGGAGTGGATGAAAATCCAGCGCATGCGCGTGGCCGTGTCGGTGGACGGCCTTCCCGAGGACCACGACATTCGGCGCATGCCAGCCACCTACGAGCGCATCCTCAAGAATATCGAAGGCCGCGAGGTCAATATTCATTGGGTGATTACGCGCCCAATGCTCGCGCGGCCGGGCTACCTCGAGGAGTACGTAAAATTTTGGCAAGAGCGGCCGGAAGTGAACCGCATCTGGGTGAGCGTTTACACTCCTCAAATCGGCGAACAAAGCCCGGAGATGTTGACCCCTGAAGATCGCGTAGTCATGGCGAAGCAACTACCGTGGCTCTGCAAAAAATATCCCAAGCTGCTAGTCACCGAGGGCATGGCGCAAGCATTCGTCAACCCGCCAAGCAATCCCGATGACTGCCTCTTCTCAAAAATGTCCGCAAATTATTCCGCTGATCTAAAAACTCGCGTCGAGCCCTGCGTTTTCGGTGGAACTCCCGATTGCTCGCAATGCGGCTGCGCAATAAGCGGTGCCTTGCACTGGATCCGAACGGTGAAAGTTTTAGGCCCCTTGAAGGTCGGCCACTTCGTCAGCGGCTCAATCGGAGTAGGACGCGCGGTCAACCGCCTGCGTCAAGATTCCGTGAAGCCTCCGCGCTGGGACCCAGACACCGCAAAGCCGAAAGCCGGCCCCGGCCCCGGCCTCGTCCAAATCGGCTCGTAAAGCTCTCCCACACTCATACACGCAAAAGGCGCCGTCCGCCGGGTGTTTTTCAGCATATACGGCCCTGGCCCTCCTGAACCAGAGCTCTCTCGCGTCTCGGTGGCCGCAACCCTCTCGCGTCTCGGTGGGAGCCCCCCGCTTCAGCGGGGGGAAGCTGGACTTAGTCCAGCGAAACAAAGCCTTCGCTCTCATAACGGGCTTTCAGCCCCGGGCCGTCTCGATTATCGTGCAGTCGTCTCGCGGAGCACAAGCGCGCTAGCGGGACAATCTATGCAATAGATTCTTCAGTGGCTCTCTCGAAACGGAAAATAGCAGCATAGGGGTTCCAATCAGGACGGGGAGCAACGTCGAATTACCTCCGTCGGATCGAGCGACTACCCAGAAGAGGCAGACGGCAGCAATAGTTACGCTTACCCGTTCGAATCTTGAAAAGTCGCGCTTGTTATAAAACTGAATGCTGAGAACTGCCATGAGCCAAAGAGCTACGATCAGGCCAAGTGCGGTCCGGACTGATATTCCTCGCTTCCCGATAAAGAATATGAGAAACGTTGATCGTACGGCCAAGTAGCCAGCGATTGCGCAAAACCAGTTCGCCCAGAACCTTACCGTGACGTACATCGCAAATATCGTAGTCAAAAGAACAACCCAACCCAGAGCAACACGTTGCTTTTCCGGACTTGTGATATCGATGTAACCAATGGAAAAGAGGACCATCGCAACGACTGTAGCGAGAATCGCTCCAGCGATCCTAAAACCTGACTTCACTTGTTCGATTGCTGGTCGATTGTCCATTACGCTCGATCTTATAACAATCAATTCCAACGAATCAGGCGATCGGAAACTGACCCACTACCTGACATCGAGTTGACTTCGGTTGGAGCGTCCCATAACCTAATCGTTACGTAAGAAATTCGCGCGGGAAAAAGTATAATGAGCCGCGCGAATAAACCCACGCGAACACAATAGAAGGATGGTCGAGCAATGTCCGATTTAAAGCTGCCGCTGCGCTCCGAGGATTTCTCGGAATGGTACAACCAGCTAGTGCTGCGCGCGGAACTCGCGGACTACGCCCCGGTGCGCGGCTGCATGATCGTCCGGCCATACGGCTGGGCGCTCTGGGAAAACATCACGGCGCAGCTCGACCGCCGTTTCAAAGCCACCGGCCACGTGAACGCGGCGTTCCCGCTGCTGATTCCGCGCAGTTTTATCGACAAGGAAAAATCGCACGTCGCTGGATTTTCTCCCGAACTCGCGGTGGTGACGATCGGCGGCGGCGAAAAACTCGAAGAGCCGCTAGTGATTCGGCCGACATCGGAGACGATCATCGGCCACGCCTACGCAAAGTGGATTCAGTCGTACCGCGATCTGCCAGTCCTAATCAATCAGTGGAACAGCGTCGTCCGCTGGGAGCTGCGCACGAAACTTTTTTTGCGCACGCTCGAATTTTTCTGGCAGGAAGGTCACACGGCACACGCCACGCTAGAAGAAGCGGAATTCGAGACGCGCCAGATGCTCGATATCTACGCGGACTTTGCGATGAAAGAAGCGGCGGTCCCAGTGATTCCGGGCCGCAAATCGGACTCTGAAAAATTCGCCGGCGCCGACATCACCTATTCGATCGAAGCGATGATGGGCGATGGCAAAGCACTGCAAGCAGGCACGTCGCATAACCTCGGACAGAATTTCGCCAAAGCCTTCGAAATCCGCTATCTCGATAAAGGCGGCGTGCTGCAGCATTGCTGGACCACGTCCTGGGGCCTTTCGACGCGCTTCATCGGCGCCATCATCATGGTGCATGGCGATGATCAGGGATTGATCCTGCCGCCGCGCATCGCGCCATTCCAGGCCGTGATCGTCCCAATTTACAAAACGGACGATGAAAAAGCCTCGGTGATGGATGCAGCCCGAAAAATTCGCGCGGAACTGGTGGCGGCGGAAATTCGCGTGAAGCTGGACGAGCGCGACGGCATGAGCCCCGGATTCAAATTCAATGACTGGGAAATGCGCGGCGTGCCGCTGCGAATCGAGCTTGGGCCGAAGGATGTCGCGAAGGGAAGCGTGGTGCTCGCGCGTCGCGACCGCCCCGGCAAAGAAGGGAAGTCCTTCGTGCCGCAAACGGGATTATCCGACGCGGTCAAAACGATGCTCGCAGAGATTCAGCAGGCCCTGTTCGATCGCGCGCTGGCGTTCCGCAAAACGAATACCGCCGAGCCCAAGGACTACGGCGAATTCAAAACGGCGGTTGAGCGCGGATTCGCGCTCACCCACTGGTGCGGCCGCGAAGATTGCGAAGGCAAAATCAAGGAAGAGACAAAAACCACCATGCGTTGCATTCCTCTCGAACAATCCGGCGAGCCCGGCAAGTGCATTTTCTGCGGCCAAGCATCGAAGGAAAAGGCGATTTTCGCCAAAGCCTACTAACTCGTTCCATCGATGTTTCGAGGCCTCAAGCGCTCGTACCCAACTCCCAGGGCATTCCGGCCCCCGGTCGAAGGCTCCGAACCCCTGGAGCCATTCGACTTAACTGGAGTTAACTCCTCGCGAACATGCCTTGGCCTCCTTTCTCGACACCCCCGAATTGGGGTGCTAGCCTGAATTGCATATCGCTCTCGGTTTGTTTTGAAACAGGACGACGCAGCTTTTATGGGGAAAGAATTGCGAAACCGCGAAACAGGTGTGGGCAAGATCAGCGGGATCTTATTCCTGGCGTTCGTGGCGCTATGCGTGTACGTCGGCATCAAAGCCGGCCCGGCCTTCATGAACAATTACGAAATGCAGGATTCCATGCAATCCGAGGCACGTTTCGCCCTCAGCAGCCGCAAAACAACGGAAGAAGTCCGAGACGCCGTTTACGCCGAAGCGCAGAAGCTCGGCCTGCCTGTTGAGAAAAAAGACATTCGCGTCAGGTATCCGGGCATCGAGCAGGGCTTGATGGGCCAAGTGGATCTTGACGTTGATTACACCGTCAACGTCGATCTGGGCTTCTACAACCTTCAATTGAATTTTCATCCCCACGGGGACAACCACACCATTTAATATAGGAAGTGCCTCCGAGAAGGGCAGGGAGATGGGGCGTCATCCCGCTGCTGTCCGGCCAGGCTTGGCCGATTACCGCCCGGCGCTGACCAGCATGCTCGACCAACGGCAGCAACGTTCTATTATGGAGCCGCCTCACCGAGGGGCTCTATGGAACGACTTCTCCGAAGGACTTCACGGTAGCGCGTTACGGCAGGGGGAGACTTGAAGATTCGGCTCGGCCGCGGATTCTGGACCTCGAAACTCGGCCTCACCTTGCTCGGCACGGCTCTGGGCATTTTTGTCATCGGCGCGGGCATCTGCACCTATTACTACATCTCGTTCGGCCGCATGATTGACGCCCGCCTTTCCGGGCAAATCTTTCAGAACACATCGCGCGTCTACGGCGCGCCACAAAAGATCTTTACCGGCGAAACGATGAAGCCGGGCGAGTTGGCGAGCTATCTCCTGCGCGCGGAATATTCGGAAAGCGACATAGACGGCTCGCCGGGGCAATTCCATGCCGGCAAGGATTTTGTCGAAATCCGGCCATCGGGCGATTCGTATTTCAACGGCGGCAATGGTCTGCGCGTGGATTTCAACGGAAAATCCATCTTACGGATTACAGCGCTCGCCGATAGCGCGTCGCTCACGCAGGCGGAAATCGAACCGGAGCTGCTGACCAATCTTTTTGACACCACGCGCGAGAAGCGCCGCCTCGAGCGTTTCGACGATCTCCCGAAAGAACTTGTTCAGGCCGTCCTTTCCGCCGAAGACAAGCGATTCTTCGAGCACGGCGGTTTCGACTTCATCCGCATTCTCGGCGCCGCGTGGGCGGATGTTCGCCGCGGCCAAAAAGCGCAGGGCGCGAGCACCATCGACATGCAACTCGCGCGCAGCTTCTTCTTCACCACCAAGCGCGATTGGAAACGCAAGATCAAAGAGACCGTCGTCGCCATCGAGCTCGACCAGCGCTTCAGCAAGCAGCAAATTTTCGAGCTGTACGCCAACGAAGTTTACATCGGCAATCGCGGCAGCTTCGCCATCCGCGGATTCGGCGAAGCCGCGCAGGCCTACTTTGGCAAGGACGTTCGCGAATTGACGCTCGGCGAATGCGCCTTTCTCGCCGGAATTATTCGCGCGCCGAACCGCTACTCCGCCGCCGAAATCCATCCGGATCGCGCCAATGAAGTGCGCGACCGCGTGCTCGGGGAAATGCTCGAGAACGGCTACGTCACCGCCGCGCAGGTGGACACCGCCAAGAAACAGAAGCTGCATTTCGTCGGCGGCGGCGTGAACTCGAGCGAAGGGCCGTATTTCGTGGACATGGTGAAGGAGCACTTGCTCGAACAGATTTCGGAAGCCGATCTTGCCAGCGAGAGCTACAGAATTTATTCGACGCTCGATCCCGAACTGCAGCGCGCCGCAGGAGCCGCGGTCGCGGCCGGCGCGGAGAATCTGGACAAACTTCTCACCAAGCGCTACGCCAAATGGAAAAAGGCGGGCGAAGCATCGCCGCCTCAGGTGCAAATCGCTCTCGTGGCCTTGGACCCGCGCACCGGCGAGATTCGTGCGCTGGTCGGCGGCCGGAACTACGGCGAAAGCCAGTTGAACCATGCCACCGCGCACCGGCAGCCCGGTTCCGTATTCAAGCCATTCGTGTATGCCGCCGCCTTCGATAACGCCGCGGAAGGCATGCAGCCCGTGATCACGCCGCTGACGCCGGTAGTCGATTCGCCGACCACTTTCACGTTCGACAACAAGACCTACACTCCAAATAATTTTGGCGAGCAGTTCTACGGAAACGTGACCGTTCGCGAAGCTTTGATCCACTCGATGAATGTTGCCACAGTGAAAGTGGCTGAAATGATCGGCTACGACCGCGTCGTCACCGTAGCGCGGCAGATGGGGCTGGGCGCAAACATCCAGGCCACGCCGGCCGTCGCACTCGGCGCCTACGAGATGACCCCGATTGACGTCGCGGCCGGATACACAATCTTCGCGACCAACGGCACACGCGCCGAACCGATATTCCTGCGCAGCGTGATTGCTGAAGACGGCAAGATCGTCGAAAAAATGGAGCCAAAGACGCGGCCCGCCCTCGATCCGCGCGTGGCGTACTTGGTGACGACGTTGATGGAAGACGTCATCAATCACGGAACCGGCGCAACAGTTCGCGCCATGGGTTTCTCGCCGCCGGCCGCCGGGAAGACGGGAACATCGCGCGATGGCTGGTTCGCGGGATTTACCTCGAATCTCGTATGCGTGATCTGGGTCGGCTTTGACGACAATCGCGACCTGGGTCTTTCGGGCAGCATCTCGGCGACGCCCATCTGGGGCGATTTCATGAAACACGCCGTGGCGTTGTCTGAATACAGCGATACAAAACCGTTCGAGTCGCCCTCGGGCGTCGTGCAAGTCGCAATCGATCCGCAGTCCGAACAACTCGCCACCCCGCAATGCCCCACCACGCGCGATGAAGTTTTCATCGCCGGAACTGAGCCCACAGAGTTCTGCTTCATCCATGGCGGCCGCGCTCTCTCTCACGCGCCGCCGGTTTCGTGGCTCGCGCATCTGTTCGGCAAAGGCGATTCTGCGTCTCCTCCTCCGCCGGCGAGCGGCGTTCCCGCGGCCAAAAATGAAAACGGCCAGGAGAAGGCCGACGGTCAACAGGACGCCGACGCCCAAAAGAAAAAGTCCGTATTGCAGAAGATTTTTGGTATCTTTGGGGATAGCAAAAGCAAGAAGCCTGCGGATCAGCCTAAACCAGACCCGAACCAGAACCCGTAGGCGTCAGGCGCGGAACGAAGGAGAAGTATGATGATCCGCCTCGCCGCATGTGTCCTACCTGCCGTTTTCCTTTCAACTTCAATCGCTTGTGCACAACAGCCCCAAACATTCGATCGCGTGGCGCAAGCCGCGAGTTCGGCGCCGTCGAATGCCTCGGACAGCACGCCTGGAACTTCGCGCGCGACCCAGGAAATGCGCGGCGACATTATGATGGCGCGAAAGATGTATCCCGAAGCCATTCACGCCTACGAGCTGATTCTCGTCACCGCGCCCAACGACGCTACGTTGCTGAATAAGATCGGCGTGGCCTACCAGCAGGACGCCGAAATCGCCACGGCCGGCCGCTATTACAAGCGCGCCATGAAAGCCAACAAGACCTACTCGAGCGCGATCAACAACCTCGGAACCATCGAATACGAAAAGAAACATTACGGCAAAGCGATTCATCTGTATAAGCAGGCGATGGTGTTGAAGCCCGCGAACGAGATGGGCACGCTTTACAGCAATCTCGGCTACGCCTATTTCGCCGACAAAGAATTTCCGCAAGCGCTCGATTGCTTCGAAAAGGCCCTGGCGATTGACCCCGACGTTTTTGGCCACCACACGGGCTACGGTTCGACGATCCAGCAGCGCTCAACCACCGATCCAGGCCTCTTCAATTTCCTGGTCGCGAAGACCTTCGCCAAGCAGGGCGACGTCGAGCGTTGCGCGCATTATCTAAAGATGGCGCGCGACGATGGTTACAAGAAAATGGCCGATGTTCAAACCGACCCTGAATTCGCCCGCGTGATCAAAGACCCACGCGTCCAGGCAGTCTTGCAGACCACGCCCTCCTTCGCCGGCGATTCGCAGAAGCCGCAACCGCCCCAGCAGTGATTCGCAATTTGCGCCCGTAATTCGCAATTTGTGTTTGTGGTGTCATTCGTCGCGGAGCGAGTTGTCCGCGTTTCTCCTTTCCGCGCCTCATCTAGGAGCGTCTTAAGCCCCGGACGCCTTATCGTGCGATCGTGCCCAGTTCCAAACGAGCCGGGTCGAAGCGTCGGAAATAGGGCATCGTTTTTCTATCGATTAGAAATGACCTCCGTCATTTGTTTTGTTTGGGTTACCGCGATTTCTAATCGTTTTAGTCTATCGATTAGAAATGGCAGGATGGCGCCTTGGGTCGGCCTCGTAACCGCTCTGCATCTGTATCCTTTAGTTATAACTCCGTGGGAAGATATCAGGCGGTTCGCGAGTGCGAGCGTCGTAAGGGTCCTAGTACGGAAATGCGGACTGGGAATTTGAAAATGGAAAAGGGAAATGAGGGAATCCGGAAACGCTCACTGGAAGTGACGAATTAAGCTGCGTCGCACTTCGGTCAGTTTCCGATTAATGCTGCGGGTTCAAAGGGTCGGCGCAACACTTGCGCGCAGTTTACTCGCGGGAGTCTGAAAGCCCAACGTTTTCGCGGACGTTGATTTAGACGCAGCGCGATTTTGTCCAGTTGGGATTGCGTGTAGCCGGAAAGGTCAGTTCTCTTCGGCAAGTATTGACGCAGCAAGCGGTTGGTGTTTTCGTTCGTTCCTCGC
>Ga0302325_10000465_pt1 | contig 113132 bp, 83 predicted proteins | sample Palsa_T0_2_FD_201948 | JGI IMG/M metagenome (GOLD analysis project Ga0302325, IMG submission 201948) | Peat permafrost microbial communities from Stordalen Mire near Abisko, Sweden - Palsa_T0_2 | ecosystem: Environmental > Terrestrial > Soil > Palsa > Peat permafrost | place: Sweden: Abisko...
GTGACGATCAGATTATCGTCATCGACAATGATCAGGGTGAGTCGGGCGCGTCGGCAGCCTGGCGTGAAGGCTTTCAGCGCCTGGTCACCGATGTGGGCATGGGCCAAGCCGGCATCGTCATGGGACTGGAGGTCTCGCGTTTGGCGAGAAACAACGCCGACTGGCACCGCCTGCTGGAGATCTGCGCGCTCGCCGACACATTGATTCTCGACGAGGATGGCGTCTACGATCCAGCGAGTTTCAACGACCGGCTCCTGCTCGGCTTAAAAGGAACCATGAGTGAGGCCGAACTTCACGTTCTCAAAGCCCGGTTGCGTGGCGGAATCCTCAACAAGGTGCGACGCGGGGAGTATCGCTGCCCCCTACCCACGGGATTCGTCTACGACGAGGCCGGCAATGTCGTGCTCGACCCCGACGCACAAATCCGGGAAACAATCGCCTACTTCTTCGAAACGTTCTCGCGCGTAGGCTCGGCCAGCCAGATGGTGAAGGTGTTTCGGAATGAGGGCCTTCTCTGTCCGTCTCGACTCCGCGTCGGCGACACGGTCGTCTTCCGGCCACTGACAGCATGGACTGCGACGCGCATGCTGAACAATCCGCGATATGCGGGCGCCTACGCGTACGGGCGCCGGCAATACCGGCGGGCCCTCGATGGCAAGAAGCAGGTTCAGAGGAAGCGCGAGTTGGGAGACTGGCTCGCTTGCATTCCGAACGCTCATCCCGGCTACATCAGTTGGGAGCGGTTTCAAGAAAATCTCAAAATCCTCGAGAGCAACGGTCGCGCATACGAACTGGCGCGCGCGTCACCGCCGCGGGAAGGGGCGGCGCTACTGCAAGGGCGGGCTGTCTGCGGTCGGTGCGGAAGACACTTCCGTGTCCGATATGCCACGCGACGAGGTAGGCAGGAAGCTTGGTATGTTTGTGATCGCGGACACACTGCGCGTGGCGAGTTGAACTGCCAATCGATCGCAGGAGCGCCAATCGACGAGGGTGTCGGATCACTCGTGGCCGAAGAGATGACGCCCGCGGCTGTCGAGTTGGCCATCGAGATCAGACGCGAGGTCGAGGCCCGGTGCGAGGAGGCCGACCAGCTACGCTGCCGGGCGATGGAGCGCGCCCAGATCCAAGCGGATCTTGCGCAGCGCCGATTCATGCTGGTCGATCCGAGCAACCGCCTGGTTGCCGACACCCTGGAACGGGAATGGAACGAGAAGCTACGTGCATTGGCTGAGACCCGAGAGGAACGAGAGCGGGCGCGACAGCAGGATCATGTCGTCCTCGACGAGGCAGTCCGCCAGAGGTTGGTAGCCATGACGACGGACTTCCGCCAGCTCTGGGATGACCCGGACACGGCAAATCGTGAACGCAAACGACTCCTCGCCTACATCATCGAAGACGCAACGCTGATCAAGATCCCGGCCGAAGGGATTACGAAGATCCACGTCCGGTTTAAAGGTGGCAGGACCAAAACGCTTACCACGCGGAACCCCAAATCATCTGCGCAACAGATTAAGACGCAGCCCGAGGTCGTGCAACTGGTGGACCAACTACTCGACCACCACGTTTACTCTGAAATCGCAGCTATACTCAACGAGCGAGGGTTTCGTCCGGGCGCATCCGCACGACCAGGCCGAGCGGCTGACCGCTTTTCGGCGAAGCACGTAGCCTATCTAATGCACACCTACGGCCTGCGCTCGCGCTATGATCGGCTTCGCCAGCGCGGAATGCTGAACAAGAGGGAAATGGCAGATCGCCTCGGTGTCCATGAGCAGACGGTCGATCGTTGGGCGAAACATAGGCTCATTGGAGCGCATTTCTATAACGACCACGGATGGCAGCTCTACGAACCCCCGGGGCTGAACACGCCGGCGAAGCATTGCAGCCGGTGGGACCGCTTAGCGGATCGAGCGGCAGGTTTGCAGACAGGCCTCCAAAATGTCGGCCTGGAACTGAAGGAGGTGTAGTGTGAAGACGGTTAGTTGCTCCACAGCGCAAATCCATCCTGTTCCCAATACAATATTTTGACGCGATCCCTACGACGGCTGGCGAACACAAATAAATGACCGGCGAAGGCATCCAGTTCTAAGTGTTCTCGCACCAGAGCGTGCAGGCTGTCAAAGCTTTTGCGCATGTCGCAGGGTGTCAGACACAAATACACCCGCACGCTGCCCGGCAGGTGGATCATGCCCGCAACGCGGCCAATACCGTGCCCAGGGTTTTCTGGTCTATCCCGGAGCTGATGCGCAGCCGCTCGCCAGTGTTCAGCACCAGTTCCAGCGCCGGTTCCGACACGCTTCCGGCCAACGCTGCTCCGCGTTCCACCAAGGCGAAACGCACCGGTTGCTGCTGGTTCCCTAACCGCTTGCGCCAATAAAAAAGCAAATGCTCCGCGATGCCCTGTTCCTTACAGTATCTCCGTACCGACAACCCGCTGCGCTCCTGCGCAGCGATGCGTTCGCGCCACTGATCGTTTTTCGCGATCGCCTTTTCGTCGACAACAGTTTCGGCCATGAGACCAATATGCAGCCCCGTCGGACCTTTGGGAAGAGGGGTTCATCGGACGCTTACGTTATTCAACGTCTTTCAGAGCTTTCGTGGTTTTCAGTTCGAACCGGTGAACGGAACGTTTTCAAGAATTCAATAACTGCGCCCTGGTCTCTGGAACCGAGCGCGAAAAATTGCCGTTCTCTACTGACTGAACAGGGTCTGGAGCTCTCCGCCGCACATCAGGAGATTAGCGACAGCCTCCCCGCGCACGTCGCGGATATCCGTCAGGCGTTCGCCGAGGAGTGGAGCTCCGACACTTGAAAAAGTTCTGGCGCGGCGACTGGCGATCGAAAGTCTCATAGGCAAAACTGGATGAACTGCCGGCGGTGCCACAACGCGCAGCGGCCGCGGCCGATTCTCGGGGATGCGATGTTATGCTCCCCATGAAGCGCTGCGAAAGCTGAACGATGGCCTGTCGGACATAACCGGATGGGTCGGCCTGGCTCAGAATGTGTTGGCCACATCCCGCACTCGGCGTGGCTGCTGCATTTGATCCCTCGGCCATATACGAGCTTGTGAACCCATTTCAAGGCTTCGCAGCACAAACGAAAGTTGTGGACTCGACCTTCCAGCCGGGCATTCTACAAATGCTGGTGCGTAACTGGGATGCGGTCCCTGTGCGCGCTGACTCCGCAGTAATCCTGGCAGTCCAACACGCCAAACAGCAGATCGAGGGCGCTGCTTCCAGCGATCGGAACCAGATGTTCCGCCAATGTCCGAAGAGGCTCTAGCAAAAGGAAGAGAAGCGCACGCGATCAATCGGAGCGCAGCTGCCGAGGCGGATCCGGCGAGGGCTCATCACGTGACAATGACTGCTCGACAGCGCAGGGAATGTGACTCATGTAAGTGATTGTGCGCACTGAACAAAGTGCATCAATAAGGCCTCCCGTGTGACACATTTCTCATTGTCAGCGAAAATGTGCCACACGGAAGTGACTGTGAACACTCGCTAAAGTGCGCGTGGAAGCCCCCTCGTGTGACACATCCCTTTATGTTCCACTACATTTTTCTCGGCTGTTTTGGCTGCCTCACTGGTTGGCTTTGCAACAGTTTGTAACAGACGGGAACAAACGGGAACAGATTGTAACCGTTTGAAACACTCTGCAACAGTTTGTAACAACCTTTAGGCGCAGTACGTGACATCGGCACTGGCAGACAGGGGGCCAGGATTTTTACGCGCTGAAGCGCACCTCGCGGGCGTTAGCAAATTTGCAAGAGCAGCGGTGTTTAGCCAGCTCGGCCGCCGCGGCTGCTGCAGCGGGGGTATTGGAGGGAGTACTCCTCCCTGCTGCCGGTTTCCGGGTTGGGTCCCTGCGGTGTCGCCATTCCCTGCAGTATTGCAATCAATGGACCCTCAAAGGAAAGCTTTGGCCGGCTGCTGCCGACCAGCAGGGCTGCTATGGTTCTGGGGTCTGCGAGCCCAATGCCCAGGGGTGTTACAAACTTCACTCGCCCGTGAATCGCGCTACGCCCGGCCGGTTTCGAGGTCCTTCTTACCGCCGACAGGAATATGCGCTATCAGCAGAACCTTACAAGCCGTCGCATAGCCCTAAGTTGTGTTGAGCACGCCCGACGGCCGCTCGTTCGATTGCACCTTGATTCCATAGCCGGCTCTCGGCTTGCCTAAGAAGCTTACCGTTGGAAAGCCTGTCCCAGGCAAGCTCTGGCTGTCATAACAGAGTGGCCGGCCAAGTACGGTGCTAAAGACCGGTATATTGTGATCAAAGAGAATCCGCATTCACGGAAGCCGAGACCATCCCGCTGTAGCCTCCGAGCTGCGCGCGGTAAAGTCGATGCGCTGAACGATGAGCTCTTTCGGAATTTCAAACCATTCCGAGATTTCATCTACCGTGGCGCCGGCCGGGAGATTGTCGAAAACAGCGGAAATGGGCATGCGGGGTATCGCGAAACACCCATGCGCCACTCAACCGTCCTGGTACGCCTTCAACGGCAGGGCATTGTGACCAATCGAGCCTCGGCATGTCTAGTGCTCCTTTCTCATCTCCCTACCCTTCTTTTAAATGGCCATCTGGAAGGCGAGCTCTTTCGTGATCTTGTCCGGCGGCCAGGCGGCAATTTCCTTAATGATCTTCTCGAAGAAGCGGAATGAGCCGATGCGCTGTCCTCGCTTGCGCTCGCGGCCTGTCAGGAGTGCCAGTCGGATGCAATCGCCTCCGAGGGTTTGATACTAGCGCAGGCATGCCCGGTCTGCGGCCGAGGAAGTGTTTCCGGTTAGCCTTTCGTAAAGTTGAAGGGTCCCTAAATCATCATCATCAAAGTCATCATCAAAAGGGGCCATTTTGCAAGCTAGGCCATCCTGGCTTGCAAAACCACGCAATTTGCCTTTGAGCGCGTCGATTACAAAATCCCTTACACTGACATGGTTTTCAACGCACCAGCGGCGGGCATCCTCAAATTAAATCAAGAGGAACCCGCACGCTGAGCATATCGTTATTGCGGCGGCTGGGAGCTTGATGTAGTGACGGCGGGGCAGCTACATGGCTTGCCAGTTCGACCTGGCTTGCCTGGCTTGCCAGTTTCTGGCTTGCCAGCTCAGGCACCTTCTCAACAAGCTCAGGCTTCGGTTGCGTTGCCTCTGGCGCGGCCGTCCCCCATCTTTCCTCCAAGGCCATCAGATCCTTATAGCCGACCAACTTCTACAGTTCAGGCAACGGCTGCCTCCTCCTGCTCAGGGATAGAAATTTCGTTCGCGGCCGACTCGATCAATTCGGGCGTTATTCTCGGATACTTCAGCCGTTTGGCCATGTTCCACGCGTGGGCGGCGATCTTCAGCGTTTCGCGCGGAACGCCGCGGGAAAAGTCGAAGATGCGGTTGCGGGCCGCGGCATCGAAGGGACTCTTTACCCGGGCCCGCTGGCAGCGGAAGGCGATCATGGCCGCGGTTTCCTCGGACGAAAGGGGATTGAGCATACAAGGTGCGCAAAATTCGACTGCGCAGGGCCTTGTTGCGCTTGGCTACGATGCGGTCGCGCAACTCCAGCGTGCCGGCCATGACGATCTGCAGCAACTTGTGCTCGGTGGTCTCGAAATTGAGCAGCGCCCGGACAACACGGCAACCGAGCGGAGTAATACGCAGCAAGGAGCGCCTCGATGACACGAATCGTTAACGTCTGGGGCAAGTTGAACCGGGGGAATCGGGCGTATGCAGTTATGGTGTTGTGCACAACGGTGACCGGTGGTCCTGCCAGCGCAGCCTTTGACCACGTTGACCACGCTATACAGCTTCTGTATGCAAGGCGCCCCTTCTTGCACAGACGGCGCACTGCCCTACGAGAGTGTACTCCAGGCCAGCGATCAGAACTTATACGGCACAACGTACAGTGGCGGGACCGGAACCGGCTGCGCTCCGGGAAGTTATACAACCCCAGCAAATCTGACCTGGAGCGCGGGGAGTACCTGTACTATGGATTTCATTGATCCGCAGTCTATCAGCGGCGTCGAATACGAATTCGTGTCCTCAACAATTAATGGTAGCGGTATCTCACACGAATCCGATTACGGTTTCCTCGGATGGCGGCACGCTGTTGGTTAACGGAAGTTTCAGCGTGGTAAACGCCACCGGGCCGGGAGCGGCTACGAAGTTCGCGGTATCCGCTCCGTCAAATGCGACTGCGGGGCTGCCCTTTACATTCACCGTGACGGCCCTGGATTCGAATAACAACACCGTGACCACCTATAACGATCCGGTGCATTTACCCCGCCGCTACGCTGCCCGGCGATGCGACGCTTACCAATGGGGTGGGGACGTTTTCGGCCTCGTTGGTCACTCCAGGCTCCGCCTCGCTCACGGCCTTCGATTTGTTATCGCCCGCCGTTAGTGGAACCAGCGGGAGTATCTTAGTGTCACAATCGACCTCGGTATTGCGTTTTATTCCGATGGCGCCCTGCCGGGTGGTCGATACGCGCGATCCCACCAAGCCATCCGGCTTCGGTCCGCCGTCAATTTCGGGTGGGACCTCGCAGCTTGCCGATACCGGGCGGACCATGCATCTACATCCCTGCCAACGCCCAGGCTTATTCGCTGAATGTGACGGTGGTTCCGGACGGCGAACTCAGCTATTTAACCGTGTGGCCCACCGGCCAGAGCCAGCCTCTGGCATCCACGTTGAATTCCCTGGATGGCGAGGTCCAAGCCAACGCGGCGATTGCGCCTGCGGGGACCGGGGGCGCCATCAGCGTATATGCGACAGACAACACGGATCTGGTTTTAGATATCAACGGCTATTTTGTATCCAACGATTCGGCGGCATTGGGATTCTATCCGGTGACGCCTTGCCGGCTAGTGGACACGCGGCCAGGTGCGCCGTCGACTATCATCACCGGAGCTTTGGCTGGCGGGACCAGCACCACGCTGCCGATCCTATCAAGCACTTGCAATGTACCGGCGACGGCGGTGGTGTATTCCTTGAACTTCACGTTAGTTCCGCCTGGACCGGTGGATTATCTGACGGTGTATCCCACGGGAGAGAGCCTGCCTGTTGTATCCACGCTAAATGACCCGACCGGGACAGTGGAGGCGAATGCGGCGATCGCACCGGCTGGGACTGGGGGCAGTATCGAGGCCTTTGTGACGCAGACGACGGATCTGCTGGTGGACATCAATGGCTACTTCGCGCCGGTGGGTGCAGGCGCGCTGTCGCTGTATGCGCTACCGCCCTGTCGGGTGCTGGACACGCGCAATCCTCCGGGCGCACCGCCGTTCGAGGGAGCCATAAACGTGAACGTGCTGGGAAGCGGTTGCGGTGGAACCAGTGCGGCGCAGGCGTATGTGTTTAATGCCACGGTGGTTCCGCAAGGCCCGCTGGGCTACTTGACATTATGGCCGGAAGGAAGCACCCAGCCGGTGGTTTCGACGCTGAACGCGAATGCGGGAGATGTAACCAGCAATATGGCCATCGTCCCCACGACCAATACTGAAATCAGCGCCTACGCCACCAGCGCCACGTATTTGATTCTCGATCTCTTCGGCTATTTTGCGCCATAATACCTTGGCTGGGGAGCGCCAGACCTGAATCGCTAAGGTGCAGCCCTAAGGCATCCTGGCGAAAGTGCCGATTTGACAGGCATGAACTCGTCAACACGAGTCTGCCTGCTCGCGATGCTCCTCGCCGGCATGCTTTCCGCTTTCCCCGCCCGTGAATCCAAGTCGAAATCCATAGTCAGGGCTTATGGGAAAAGGCCGCTGCTGTTTGAGCAACATCAGGCCGCGGACGGCGCAATGGCGCAGTTCAGCGCGCATGCTTCCGGCCGCAAGTTGTTGTTCAGCGCTTCTGGCGCGTTTTCCGAGTGGAGCTTGGGCGCGGGCGCGTCCGATCCTCAGCCCGAGATTGCCATGCGGCTGATCGATGCGCGTCCTGATGTAGCGCCTCGGGCCGTCGGGATGCAAGTGGGCGGCGCAAACTACCTGGTGGGCCCCCGTCCGGATCAGTGGCGCACCGGAGTGCCGCTGTTCGGGAAGATTATGTGTGCCGATGTCTATCCCGGCATCGACCTGATCTATTACGGCAACCAGCACCAGCTTGAATACGATTTCGTAGTGGCTCCGGGCGCGTCGTGGCGCTCCATCCGCATGGCATTTAGCGGCGCACAGGCTGTTGAAATCGATCCGCATGGCGATTTGAAGCTGCAGACCCGTTGGGGCTGGCTGCGCCATCGCCGTCCACGGGTCTATCAGCAGCTCGCCTCCGGCCGGAGAGAAATCTCCGGACATTACGTGCTGTACGGAGATCGCCAGGTGGGCTTCGAAATCGGCGCCTATGACCCCGCTGTTGCGCTGGTGATCGATCCCACGCTGGTCTACTCCAGCTATCTGGGCGGCAGCGCCACCGATTATGGTTACAGCGTCGCTGTGGACAGTTCCGGCTGCGCCTATACGGTCGGCGAAACCTGGTCGACCAATTTCCCGCTGCTCAACTCCAGGCAAAGTGTGCAGGCCGGCGATACCGATATCTTCGTCACCAAGTGGAATGCCGCGGGAACCGGAATTCTATACTCGACTTACATCGGGGGTAGTAACCGGGATGTGCCGCTGAGCATTGTAGTGGATGCGACGGGCAACGCCCACATCACCGGCTACACCTATTCGGCGAATTTCCCCATTACCAGCGGCGCCCTGCGGAGCACCTTCAGCGGCCAGAGCAAAGCCTTCGTCCTCGAACTGAACCCCAGCGGCAACAGCCTGATCTATTCCACGTTCCTGGGCGGCAGCGGCAATGATTATGCCACCGGAATCGCCGTGGATGCAACCGGCCAGGCGTATATTTCCGGCTATACCGCGTCGATCGATTTTCCCGTCAGCTCAAATGCCTTCCAAAGCTCTTACGGCGGCGGTGAATTTGACGGGTTCTTCGCCAAACTGAACGCAGCCGGCTCACAGTTGGTGTATGCCACTTATCTCGGCGGTATTGGCAACGATACGGCCTACGCCGTGGCGCTCGATCCCGCGAGAAATGTTTACTTGACGGGACAAACGCAATCGTCGAACTTTCCGGTACTTCAGGCCCTGCAAACCACGTATAACGAAAGTGACGCCTTCGTAGTGAAGCTGAATGCCTCGAGCCAGGTTTTGTATTCCACCTATCTGGGGGGCACCGGGTCGAGTACCGGAACCGGCATCGCCGCGGATGCGTCCGGCAACGCCTACGTAGCCGGATACACCACAGCGCCGGACTTCCCGGTCACTGCCGGCGCCTACCAGTCCGGTAACCACGGCAGCTACGATGCCTTTGTGGCCAAATTGAGCGCCAATGGGAGCACCATCTTGAACGCTACCTACTTTGGCGGAAGCGGCTCGGAGAGCGCTTCCGGCATCGCGTTGGATAGCTCTGGCGACGTGTTTGTGTCCGGCTCCACTAACTCGATGGATCTCCCGCTGCAGGCGCCGGTGCAGGCCACTTACAGCGGCGGGGGCGACGCGTTCCTTGCGGCGTTTAACAACCAGTTGAGCAACCTGTATCTTTCTACCTATTATGGCGGCGCCGAAAGTGAGACAGGAGCCGGTATCGCCGTCGATTCTTCCGGCAATGCCTACCTGATAGGATCGAGCGACAGCGGCGCATCCACTTTGGGCATTCCCGTCACCGCGGGCGCGTTTGAAATCTCGGGGCGGGGCAGCTTCGATGCCTTTCTGGCGAAGTTTTCCTTCTCCGGCATCTCGCTTACCTGCAGCGCATCCAGTCCGGCGCCGTTGAACATTCCGGCCGGCGGGGCCGCGGAGCAAGTGGGCGATCTGGTGCTGACCTGTACAGGCGGCGCCGTGGGACCTACGGTGGTGACCGAAATCCAGCTCACCCTGAATGGCAATGTCGCCAGCGGCGTACAGCCGGAGTTACTGATCGATAACCCGCCACCTTCCTCCCAGGTCCCCAATGTCAATCTGTTTTTGGGCAGCGTGAACGGAAGCAGCTCCATCCTCTTCTCCGGCGTTTCGTTTCCGGTCCCTGGACCCGCAGCCGTGCACCTTCTCCGAATTACCGATGTGCTGGTCGTTGCCGCGACGATCCCCTCGCCAGGCCAGGTCGTCGCGACAGTTTCTGCGTTGAGTTCCTCTCCGCCTTTCGCGGTGATTCAACCCCAGCAAATCGTCGCCACGGCCGATGTACAGTTGCAAGGTTTTGTAATGTCGGCATCCGCCGCTCCAGCGAACTGTGTAGCGCCGCCGGCGGTTACCACGTTCCCGGCCAGCGCCTCTCAGGCCCTTCTCTGGTTCGCGATTACCGGCGCCGCGGCAGGGGATGTGATCAGGACGGACTGGTATGCGCCGGGCGGTATTTTATACCAGAGTTCTACGTTAGATGCAGGCGCCGGTTCGGGCCTTGAATGTTTCTGGGACACCCTGAACATCGCAGGGTTGTCTACCCTCATGTCCGGTGCGTGGCAGGTCAACACGTACTGGAACAACGCTCCGCTTTTCTCGGCGCCTTTCAGCATATCGGCAGTAGGCGTGACGCAACTCGCCGTCACCATCACCGCATCGCCTTCCGGCGCCTCCATTACAGTGGCGGGAAGCGGCTGCGCTCCGGGAAGTTATATAACACCGGCGACCCTGACCTGGAGTGCGGGGGCTACTTGTACGATTAGTTTCACGGACCCGCTAACTATCAGCGGCCTGCAGTACGAGTTCCAGTCCTCGACGGTGAATGGCAGCGCCGTCTCTCATACCAATCCGCTAACCGTTAACTCCGGCGGCGGCGCTCTGTTGATTAATGCGGTTTTCAGTGCAGTCAGCGACATCGGGCCGGGGACAGCCACACATTTCTCGGTAACAGCTCCTTCGAACGCCACTGCGGGGATACCCATCCAGTTCACGGTGACGGCCCTGAATTCTAGTAACAATACAGCTACCACCTACTCGGATCCAGTACACTTCACCAGCACGGACCCCATGGCTACCTTGCCTGCCGATGCGACGCTGACTAATGGCGTGGGAACGTTCTCGGCCTCGCCGGTCACTCCGGGCGCCGTCTCGCTCACGGCCAGCGACTTGTTATCGCCCTCCGTCACCGGAACCAGCGGGAGTATCGCGGTGTCGCAATCGACCTCGGGGCTGCGTTTTATTGCGATGCCACCCTGCCGGGTGTTCGACACGCGCGACGCCACCAGGCCGGCCGGCTTCGGCCCGCCGTCCCTCTCGGCCGGCGCTACGCGCTCCTTCTCCCTCCCCAACGGAGCTTGCGGTATTCCTGCCAATGCCCAGGCTTATTCGCTGAACGTGACGGTGGTTCCGGACGGCCCGCTCGGCTATTTAACTGCGTGGCCCACCGGCCAGATCCAGCCCGTAGCATCGACGCTGAATTCCCCGGAGGGCGAGGTCCAAGCCAACGCGACGATCGTGGCGGCGGGGACCGGGGGCGCCATCAGCGTATTTGCGACAAACAATACGGATTTGGTTTTAGATATCAACGGCTATTTCGTGCCAAACACGGTTTCCAATGGATTAGGTTTCTATCCCATGACGCCCTGCCGGCTGGTGGACACCCGGCCGGGTGCACCGTCTACGGTCGTCACCGGAGAATTGATCGGCGGGACCAGCACCACCCTGCCGATCCTATCCAGCACTTGTGGCGTGCCGGCGACGGCGCAGGCCTATTCCCTGAACTTAACGTTAGTTCCACCGGGACCGGTCAGTTATCTGACAGTGTATCCCACGGGAGAAAGCCTGCCCCTCGTATCCACCCTGAACGATCCGACCGGGACGGTCCAGGCGAATGCGGCGATTGCACCGGCGGGGACGGGGGGCAGTATCGAGGCCTTTGTGACTCAGACAACGAACCTGGTAGTAGATATTAATGGGTACTTCGCGCCCATGGGTGAAGGAGCGTTGTCGCTGTATGCCCTGCCGCCTTGCCGCGTGCTGGACACGCGCACGACTGGGGCACCGTTCGAGGGAGCCATCAATGTGAACGTGATCGGGAGCGGTTGCGGCGTAACCAGCGCGGCGCAGGCGTATGTGTTTAATGCCACGGTGGTTCCGCAGGGCTCGCTCGGCTATTTGACATTATGGCCGCAGGGAGGCGTGCAGCCGGTGGTTTCGACACTGAACGCGTATGACGGAGAGGTTAGCAGCAATATGGCCATCGTGCCCACGAGCAATACTGAAATTGGCGTCTACGCCACCAACGACACGCATTTGATTTTGGACATGTTCGGCTATTTTGCGCCATAAGAGGAGCTGCACTTGCAAGACCGAAGCGGACAATGTTTTCACGCCAGGCAGAGTGCCCATTCCAGGCATCACCCGCGCCGGCGTCCTTCAAAGATCGCGTAGATCTCCTTGCTGACCCGCTCCAACAGGTACGGGCTCGCGGCAGCGGGTAGCCACTCCGTCAAATCGCTTCCGATGCTTCGCGCCAGCGCTAGAGCGGACGCGCGCCGTGAAAGCTGTAATGCTTCCGCGGCGAAGCGCGTCATGGCATCCACATATGTCTGCGGATGGTGGTCTTTCAGCGACCGCCGTCCGCGTTCTCCCATGGCGCGAAAAGCGCCGGGATCGGCCAAAAAGGCGCGCAAATGTGCCTGAATATCGGCCACTTCGGATGCGGGCCGGACAAACGCCGTGGCATCTTCCGGAAGCGAGGCGTACCAGCCCGTGCGGGTGACCAGGGTGGGTAGGCCATAGTCCCAGAATTGCAACTGGCTGAGCGAGGCTTCCCCCATGGAAGGGTATCGCAGATTGATGGCGAGATGGCAGGTGCTGAGTTTCCGCTCCACCTGGTCGTCGGAAAGAAAACCAGGCAGGCTTACGATAGAGTTCAATCCGAGGCGCTCGATCTGCTCACGGATATGACTTTCGTCCCAGAGCTGCCCGCATAATTCCAGCCGAAATTGTTCCCGCTCGCCCAGTCCGGCCAAGGCCTCCAGGAGGGGTTCCAGCCGCCGGTTCCGATTGAGGTAGCCGAAGACCACCAGGCGATAGGGGGGATGCGGCACGCCATCCCGCGCCGCCAGCCGTGCGCGGTAGCGCGACTCTTCGGCGGCCGCATAGGGGAAGTCCAGAGCGGCTGCGGGACAGGCAGGCGTTTCCTGAAGCTCTTCGAGCGCCCCGCCGCAGTGCGTAATGGCTCCGAGCGCGTTGCGAGTGGCTTCTCGTGTGAGCGGAAAGTTCTGGGTCATGGATTCGGCGCTGACACCGCCCGCACAGAAAGCCTCCGCACTCTGGCGGCCCTCCTGGCCGTACCAGCGCTCCATGGCGTTCAAGTAAGCGCCGCGATCCTTTCTGTGGCGGACTAAAAGCGTGAAGAAGAAATCGTGCAGGCAAAGATCGTGCAACACGACAATACCTGGCTGCTGTGTGCTGACCTGCCAGAGGCCTGCATGAAAATCCAGGTGATTCCCCAGGTGATAAATGGAGATGGTGCCGTTGTTGATCTCGCGCCAGGGAGGGGCTCCCGGATGGTAGCGCGCTATGGGCGCAATCTGGTGCACTTCCGGCGCCACCTCGTCCTGGTCTGTCCATAAGACCACTTCGTGGCTCCGGGCGAGCACTGGCAGAACCTGCATCGCATAATGCGCGATGCCGCTTCGCGCCGGTGGCAGCGGCGAGAACCAGTTGATCTTCAGCACAGCAGCTTCTCCACCACGTTAGGCCAGGAAATATGCAGGTCCTGATAATGCGCCCGGCCGGCCTCGCCCATGGCGGCCGCGCAACGGCGGCCGGCCCACAACCTATCCATGGCTTGCGCCAGCGACTCGGGAGTGGGGTGGGCCACTAATCCCGTCTGATCCGCCAGGACAAACTCCAGCGGGCCGCCGCAATCCGAAGTGGCGATTACCGGCTTCGAAGCCAACATGGCCTCCAGCGCCACGTATCCGTAACCTTCGTCCACACCTGGAAAGATGACGCCGCGGCAGTTGGCATACAAATCGCGTTTTTGCTCCTCCGATAGCCTACCGAGCCACTCGACCCGATCGCTCCATTTGCCTTTGTTAACGGATTTGGCCTGCTGGGGAAAGCTGGCAGGCTCTCCGCCCAAGCGTATGTGCACGCGCTCCCGGCATTGGGCTACGGCCTGTATTGCAAGCCATTGCCGATTTGTAGAGTTCACCGGGCCCGGGCAAAAGAAGTAATCGCTCGCAGAGCCGTTATGAAACAGATGGGCGTTTGCCGGAGGATGGTACAACGGTTCCGCGGCAATTCCGGAATAGCGGCGCAGGCGTTCCGACACGTTTTCCGATAACGCATAAACGGCCCGGGCCTCGGGAATCAGCTCGCGGTCGGCCTGGCGAATAGCTTCGCGAATCAGGTGGCCGTCCGGATAATGCATGAGATCCCCCGCTTCCGGTTGCTCCCACAGTTCATATGCCGCACGATGCTGGTGCAGCAGCCAGATGACTTTCTTCTCATGTGGGATCAGATAAGCGGGGAATTTGAGCCCGATCACCCGGTCAATCCGAACGCCGCAGGTCTCGGTGAGATCCAACAGCCGGCAAGCAAGAATCTGCTCCGGGATGCGGCTGGGCGGGCAGGGCTTGAAAGGAATAACGACAAGTTCGGCTTGGTGGCCGGCCTCGGAAAGCGCTTTCCGCAGACTTTCGGCCAGGATTTCGGCATCGCCGCGTATGAAAGGGACGCCCGAGGTAGCGATCAGGATCTTCATTGCAGCAGGTTCTCTATGACGTTGCCCCAGTCGATGCGCAGGTCGCTATAACGCTGCCGGCCGGCATTGCCCCACTGCCTGGCTCGTTCGCGATGGTTCCATAGATCATCCATGGCGGAGGCCAGCGACTCTGGGGTTGGTTCCGCCACGATGCCGGTCTCGCGATCGACAACGAATTCCAGCGGGCCGCCCGAGTCGGTGCAGGTGATGACTGGTTTTTGGGCCAGCATGGCTTCAAGAGTGATATAGCCGTAATCCTCATCGAGCGGCGGAAAGAGCACCCCCAGGCTGTGGGCGTACAGATCGAGCTTCCTCTCTTCCGACACCGCCCCCAGCCATTGCACGCGGTCCGCAACGCCATTTTTGCGCGCCAGTTCCGCGCATTTCCGCTCCAAACCGGGTTCCTCCGCAGGCACGGAAAAGTATATACGCACCGGAGAGCGTGTACGGGCCAGCGCCTCCAAGGCCAGATTCTGCCTCTTGAGCGGGTTGATCCGGCTTGGGAAATACAGAAAGTCCTCCGCCGGCCGAGTATAGAAGCGGCCGGCATCCAGCGGGGGATGGTAGAGCGGCGCGGCGTTCAGTCCGCAATATGTCTTCAGGCGGAGGGCAACATTGCGCGAAATCGTAAAAAGCCAGCGGCTTTGCGGAAGCAGCTTGGTATCCGCGGCATGAATGGCCGTACGCACTTCAGCGCCATTTGCATATGGGTGTAGATCGCCGAGCGGATGTTGCCATAAATCATAAGCCTGCCGGTGTTGATGAATCATCCAGATTATTTTGTGTGGATGCGGTATCAGGTAAGCGGGAAATTTCAGCCCGATCAGCAGATCGGTGGGAACGGCGGCGGTTTCACTCAGGTCCAGGAGCCGACACGCCAGCATCTGGTCCAAAATGCGCTCCGGAGGATAGCCCTTGAAAGGTATGGCGACGATTTCGGCCTTATGGCCGGCCTCGACCAGCACCCGGCGCAATTCCTCGGCAAGGACCTCGGCGCCTCCGCGCACAAACGGAATTCGTACTGTGGCAATCAGTATTCGCAATCCGCGGCCCGCACAGCGCCATCGGCGGTTTCGAGGGTCTGGGAGTGCGACGCCGGCGCGGCCATGAGAACTTGCAGTTCGCCTTCGAGTTGGCGGATACGCCGCTCGCCGCGCTCCAAAATCTTGGCCTGCTCTTCCAAGGCACGCAGGGCGGAATACTGGAAATGCACGATCTGAGGCGTGTACCAGAAAAGCAGCCGTTGTACCAGCTTGATCAGCCGGGCGCCGATACGGCCGCGAACGGTCGGCGGCTCCGGAGGCAGCCGGCCAACCATTGCGTAGCTGGCTTGTAGCGTCGAGAGTGCGGACCGCAGAGCCGCGAATTCAACGGAGAGCGGCTCCCGGGCTTCAGCCTGTGCGATGCGTTGACTGGCTTCCGGAGGGCGGTAGGCACGCTCCATTTCGTCCCGAATCTGCTCCAGGACCTCCTTCCCATACGTCCCCATACCTGCAACGCTATCTTTACGCGTGCTGCCCGGCCTGGCTTGGCAGGACATGGCGCTCCACTCCCAGCGCCCGGCAGTCCGCCTCCACCATTTCGTGAACCAAGGCTTCGAAGGTGGTACTCGGCATCCATCCCAGTTGCGTCCGGGCCTTGGCGCAATTGCCCAGCAAAAGATTCACTTCCGCGGGCCGAAACAGCGTTGGATCCGTCGCGACATAATCTCTGTAATCCAGGCCGGCGTAAGAAAAAGCGAGCTCCACGAATTCCTGCACGGAGTGAGTCTCGCCGGTTGCCACTACATAATCGTCCGGTTCGGGTTGCTGCAGCATCAGCCACATTGCTTTTACATATTCACGCGCATGTCCCCAGTCCCGCTTCGCTTCCAAATTCCCTAATTGGATGTTCTGACTCTGCCCCGCCAGGATGCGGGCCACTCCGGACGTGATCTTTCGCGTGACAAATTCGAAACCCCGGCGCGGCGACTCGTGATTGAACAGGATGCCGCTGCTGGCATGCAGGCCGTACGCTTCACGGTAGTTTCGGGTCAGCTCGAAGCCGCAGACTTTGCTGATCCCATAGCTCGAGCGCGGGTGAAAGCGGGTTCGCTCGGTTTGCGGCAACTCCTCCGCTTTACCAAACATTTCGCTCGAACCGGCGAAATAGAACCGGCACTCCGGAACCAGGTCCCTGACCGCGGAGAGCAGAAAATGCGTGCCGTTGATATTGGTGTTGAGAGTGGAGAACTCGTCGTCGAACGAGTAGCTGACGAAGCTCTGCGCCGCGAGATGGTAGCATTCGTCGGGCGCCACCTTGGCCACCAGCCGATATACGCTGGCGAAGCTTTCGAGCGACGCGGCATGCAGCGTAACCTGGCGGCGGACGGCGCTCAAGCGCATCAGCCTGTGTTCGGGATCCTCAAGGGCCACACGCCGGACGGCGCCATGTACTTCGTAGCCTTTGGCAAGAAGGAACTCGGCAAGATAAGATCCATCCTGGCCGGTGATTCCGGTGATCAACGCACGTTTGCCCATTGGTTAGCGTCCACGCTGCCGCGCACGCGACAGGTCTGATTTTGTTCCAGTCCAAGCGGCTCCCACTAAAAGCCGGATCACCCATTATAAGCGACCGGAGAGCCGCCGCACGGCGCCGCGTGGTATCCTGAGCAGGCGAAATCTGTTCCGCTTCATGAACCGTCTGGTTCCTCGGACAAACGGCTTGCCATGCCCACAGCAGATAGGCCTCGCGTTCTTATCTTCATCGTTGCTTACCACGCCGAAAAGACCATCGCCGAGGTAGTGCATCGCATTCCGGACGCGCTTCTAGATTCCTACCATGTGGAAGTCCTCATCATAGACGACGCTTCCGCCGACGCCACTTTCGAACGCAGTCACCACGTCAGCAGGCAATCCCCACCCTTCCCCGTTCACGTCCTGTTCAATCCCGTGAACCAGGGCTATGGCGGTAATCAGAAGCTCGGCTATCACTATGCGATCCAGAACGGCTTCGACTTTGTTGCCCTGATCCACGGCGATGGCCAGTACGCGCCGGAATGCCTTCCCACCCTTTTACAACCGCTGCGCGAGGGCCAGGCCGCCGCGGTCTTTGGTTCCCGCATGCTGATCCCTTCCGCCGCCCGCCACGGCGGAATGCCGCTCTACAAGTTTGTGGGCAACAAGATCCTTACCTGGATTGAAAACCGCCTGCTCAAAGCCAACCTGAGCGAGTTTCATTCCGGCTACCGCATCTACTCGACCGCCGCTCTCGAGTCCATCCCCTTCGATCGAAATTCCAATGGCTTTCACTTCGACACCGAGATCATCATCCAGCTCCTCATTGCGGGCAAGCCGATTGTAGAACTCCCCATTCCCACTTACTACGGCGATGAGATCTGCCGCGTCGACGGCATCCCGTACGGCTGGAACGTAGTCGTGGCCGCGCTGAAGGCCCGCCTCCAAGAGGCCGGCCTCTTCTACGACCGCAAGTTCGATTGCGCTCCACCCGGCGCTTCCCCCTACGTTCCCAAGTTCAACTACCGCAGCCCACACACGCTCGCCTTCGAGCGGGTCCGCCCCGATTCCCGCGTGCTCGACATTGGATGCGCCGGCGGCTATATGGGCGAGGCGCTCACCCGGCAAAAAAACTGCTCGGTGGACGGCGTGGACTCTTTCTCCGGCGTCCAGCCCGGCCTGGCGGCCTTCTATCGTCACGACCTCAACCACGGCCTGCCCAGGCTTAACTACCAGCACTACGACTATGTGCTGATGCTCGACGTTATCGAGCACCTGGCCCGCCCCGAAACTTTTCTCGAAGAGTTGCGGCGCGCCTTGAAATTGAACCCCTCCGTTGAAGTGATGATCAGCACCGCTAATATCGGCTTCTTCATCCAGCGCTTCATGTTAGCGCTCGGCGAGTTCAACTACGGCAAGCGCGGCATTCTGGATCTGACTCACACGCGCTTGTTCACCTTCACCTCTTTCCGGCGGGCCATCAGTCAAGCGGGCTTCGACGTCCTCGAAACCATCGGCATTCCCGGTCCCTATCCGCTGGCTCTCGGCGACCATCCGTTCAGCCGTTTTCTGCTGCGCATGAATCAGTGGTTCATCCATCTCTCGCGCGGCCTGTTTTCCTACCAGATGTTCATGCGGATCAGGCCGCAACCTTCGTTGGAATTCCTCCTGCAAACTGCCCAGCAGGAGTCTCTGCGCCGCGCCACCCTCCTTGAAGCCGCGGCCGGCCCCCCCGCCAATTGACGCGATGGCAGCGATTCCAAAACCAGCCAAAACCGGCCGCCAGGGTTGGAACGTGCTCGCCCGCAACGCCTCGCTCTTCGCCTGGCTGGGGCTCATCCTGAGCATGGTTTGCCTCTTCTTCAGGCTTGGCGCGGCCGATCCGGCGTCCTTGAATGTGTGGATTTCGAGCGACACGCTCTATCCGGTGAACGTCGTGACCGACGTCCTGCACGACGGCTTTACCCTTTCCGGATGGCGATTCTCCATCGCTCCCTGCTGGTTTCCCGACATCTTTGCCGCAGGATTCTTTTGGATCGTAACCCGCAATCCTATAGCTGCAACGCTACTCGCCGGATTTGTGCAACTGGGCCTGCTGGTTGCCGTCTTCTTCCTGATTCGCAAGGCCGTAGACCTCGGCAATGCATCGCTGCAGAACGTTTCTCTCCTGGCTGTCTGCGTTACCATCACCTTGTTCGTAGCTGCTCACCCCGGTTTGACCTATCCTGATTTCTACCGCTTCTTTCTTCCGCAATCCCACGTGGGCAGCCTGTTCATGTCCCTCGCCGCTCTCGCCTTGGGGCTGCTTTGCATTCGACAAGCCTCGCAGCGTGCCAGGGTTTCACACGCGGCCGTGATCCTGTATGCCGCCGTCTGCCTCCTGGCCGGCATGAGCAACATCATGTTCCTGCCGCAGATGTTGCTGCCCTTCACCATCGCCATAGGCTTTGCCGTGCTCTTCCACATCCTTGCCCTGCACAACTGCTGGCAGCCCATCCTCACCGGATGGCCAGCGGCCGGCGCCGGCATTGTTCTCAATCGGGTTTTGTTTCACACCACGGGAGTGTCCGCGCAGGCGCAGGTTTCCCGCAGTGCGGCCCTGACCGCCCTGGATGTCTTTGCGCGCGGAGCCGTGGACCGTCTGTTTGCGCGGGAGACGCTGCACCTGATCGCCCTGGCGTGGATTCTCGTATGCCTTGCCATCGTCGCCACTACGCTACGCGCGCTCACCGGGCGGTTTCCGGAGCACGTCGATTTGCGTCGACGCATGCTTTGCCTGTTTTGTGCCTTCTCTCTTCTCTCCGCTCTATGCAGCACCGGCGCGATCATCGCCGGCGGCAGCAATGGCCTGACTCTTTTCAAAGACTACAACTGGACCACCCACTACCTGCAATCCGTCTTCTTCATTCCTCTCTTCGGCCTGCCTATGCTGCTGTCCTGGTTCATCGATCGGGTTTTCTCCTCCGCCGTCTCCGGAGCCCTGGCATTCTCTTCGAGCCTGCTGGTGCTGATCGTTCCTTGCGTGGCTCTCGCGTCCACCCCGCGCCCTGCAACGGAGATCGTCAACTACCGGCCTCCCCTGGTCCGGTTCCTCGACAACCAGGCGTCGCAAAACGGATTGAAGTATGGCATCGGCGGCTACTGGCAGTCCCGCGTTGCCACGCTGCTTTCTTCCAAGGGTCTTCGCGTTTATGCTGTGGACGGCTCGTTTAGTCCCTTTCTCTGGGTGAGCAATGTGGAGTGGTACACCGAGGAACCCGATGACCATCGCAAGAAGCCGCCTGTCGATTTCGTGGTCCTCGACGATCCCGCTTTCAAGCTCTCCCGCGAGGACGCCGTGCGCATCCTTGGCGAGCCCGGCCGGGAGGTGCGCTTTCAGGACACGCGGGTTCTCATCTATAGCGGGGGCGCTCGGAAGCCCGCGCCGCTTCCCGTCGCCGGTAGCGTTGTCGACGACCAGCCGTTTACCAGCTTCAGCGAGCTTATCACCTCCCCGGTCCGGGTCCTTAGTGTACATCCTGGCGACACTACGTCCGTCCCGTTAACCATAACCAACACCAGCCGCGACTGTTGGGTCAGCGCGGGAAAATACCCGGTCACGCTGAGCTACAAATGGCTGGATGCGGGGAAACTGCTTGCCATAGAGGGAGTCCGGACGGTTTTGCCGCAGCCCGTGGATCCTGGCCGGACGGTTTCAGTCGATGCCCGGATCGTGGTTCCCCGGGACGGCCAGGATCTGGAGCTGAGGCTCTCGCTGGTTCAGGAAGGCGTGGCTTGGTTCTTTATCCGGGGCGCCGCGCCTTTGGATATTCCGGTGAAACTTAGCCGCAACTGAAGAACACGTTAAGCGACTTCTGATCGCTGTATAATTCGCCGTTCCTCACAGCCTTTTTTCGCAGCTATGCGCATTAATGTAATTCCACGGGAATATCCAGGGTTTGTGCGCCATTGCTCATGAACCAGGCGACGCCTTCCCACACCAGCGTTACTTTCACCATAAGGTTGCGGCCCGCTGCGGGAGCGACGATCCTGACGGACAGCCAAACAGTATCGCCCGGCCGCACAATACCCGGTAGCCCGGTTCTCTCGCCTTCAATGGGAAGCATCTTTTTGTTTTCAAACCATTTGTAAGAAACCAGGATGGGCTCTTTGCCGGCGCTCGACCAGGCTGCTCCACTCACATTTCGGATGGTGACCGGCAAGTTCACTACCTGCATCGGTTTTAGGGACAGGCGGGCGACACGCGACGTTATTTCGTCGGCAAAAGGAGAGCGGTGCTCAATGGAGATCGCAGCTTCGTTGTCCAACTGAACCGGGATTCGGAGCGCGCTTCCGCCGTTACTCAGAAACCATGCTACGCCCTCCTGCACCATGGTTACCGCCAGGGCCACGGAGCCGGTTCTGTTCGGAGCGACGATCCTCAATTGTATGGGGATCGCCTCGCCCGGCCTGAGGACGCCGGGGAGCGTCGTACGCTCGCTTTCCGCGGGTAATACAGTATCGCCGGCAAGCCACAGATACGAGAGCAGTACCGGTGCGTCGCCCCGGCTCACCCAGATCTCATGGCCTGCGTTCCGGACCACAACGGGCAGTTGGATCGCCTGGTTGGGTCGCATGCGAAGCCGCTTCAGAGGCGAAGTTATTTCCTGCGCAAAGGACGAGAGCGGCCGATTGAGACTGGCGGGAGCCGGCCTCCCACAAGCGGTGCAAAGCAGGCTCGCGGCTGCAAGCAGCCTTCCCGCGAGAACGGCCGTCACGCACGCGTTTGCCATCGCCATCAGATCCCGCCGGCGCGCCGCAGAACGATCCGTCCTACATCCAGCACGCCAAACCCCGCAAAAAACAAGCGCAGTCCAATCCTCTGATCCTCATGCGTTATTGAGAATTGAGCTCGCAGACGATTCGCATCGGCGCGCAGAGACCCGGAATACAGCAGCTCCTTGTCCAGATAGCCGACATCGATTGCCGCTATATTCGGGTCGCCATCGATCGACGCGGAATAGTTTATTTCAAGCGTATATCGGCCTCGATCCAACCGTGGAGCAAGCTGCAACACCGCGAATCCCGCCGTATCCTTGGGCGCGTGGGCAGCCCATACGCCGTGGGATGTGTGCCCGGTACTCGCGTCCAGACAGCCGCCGGCGAACTCCAGCCTGTCAGAGCCCTCTTTCCGTTCTGGCCCCCCGCAGTTTTGCGCGCGAGCGGCTTGGGTTCTCTGTGGATAGACCAAGGCGGGGACTCCGCCGACGGCGAGTATCGTAGCTTCATTGCCGAATACGGCCTGGACATCGCTCTCCTCCAGATTGATAGCGCCATCGCGGAGCACGGCGAAGCTGAATACTGGCGGACGATTCCGGTCCTCTAAAGCCTCCGAGTACCATTCAATGTTACTGACCCATTGATAAGGCCGGAGATTCCGGTCAACCTGATATACGCGTAACCCGGTCTTTGAAAGGAGCGTTATCAATCTTGCCTGCCAGTAACCCGCAACACCGTACTTCAAGCCGTATGATCTCGCATAACTGTCGAGTTCACGGACCAGGCGCGGCGCATATTGATGTAGCGGGGTTCTTGGCATTTCTGTCCGCGCCAGTAGCACACTGCAAACCATGACGCTGGCCGCCGCTCCCGCAAGAATTGCCATATGGACAGCTCGATCCCGCGCGACCCACCGGGAGAACCCCGCCGCAATCGGCCACGCGAACAACGGCATGAAGAACATGGGGTGGAGATAGCGCATCGTCAAGCCGTAACTGTGGTATCCGATCAGGGTTGCGGTGCCTCCCATGATGGTCGCGGCGGCGCTGCCGGCGGACGCCCCGGAGGCTACCACAAAGAAAGTCATCCTCAACGAGTCATGTGGCTGCCAGCGTTTACGACTTCGCACCAGAAAAACAAAAGACATGACGGCACAGCCCACTAGCCACGTGATGGCCAGCAGATGCAGAAAATCACCTGCTGCAAGCTGCGCCAGCATGCCCTGAATGAAAATGTCGGCCGCGCTTCTGAACGCGCGCCACCCGAAAGTCGATTGCGCGCTCAGGTCAGTCGCATTCAAGAGGAACCGGTTCGCCGCAAATCCGAGAATTGCGGCAGGCCATCCAGCCAGTACCAGCCACATCCCCGGCGCCCTTGGCCGGCCAGTCGCCCACAGCAGCGCGATCGCTACCGTGACCGGGAACAGGAAGTGGACCGCAAACAGAACATTGCTCATCGTAGCCGTCAGGCAAACTGCCGCATAAGCCCAGCCGAGCGTACGGCGCCAGCGGTCGTCCGCACGGTCCAGCAGAAGCAGTGCCAGGCCGAGAGCCCACACCAGGTTCACTAAATTCCCGATATGCGTCTGCGGTAAAAAGAATTGATGATACGCCCCGTAGCCTGCGTTGATATGAAGCGCCGTGTACAGGGTTACCCAGACGCCCGTCAGAAGCGTGAGCGTCTCAGCCGCAACATGGGCCCTAAGCCGTAACGCACGCCAGCACAATCCGACACCGGCAATCAGAAGGAGAAACTGCAAAAAACCGCCCAATATAGTGGCGGTGACGGCGTTTCGTGTCGCGCCATAGGCGAGACCAACCAGAACGACATCGGGGGACCAGCACGGCGCTATCGAGAATTGCCACCCATGCAGGTGATAATTATCCACGAACAAATCAGTGATCAGGTTTACGGGCCATAACGTATCGCTGTTAACCCAGGCGGGCGCTTCGCCGATCAAGGCAAGTCGCTGATATAGGCACGCGAGAGAGAGGATTAGGGCCAGCCAGCAATAAGTGCGAGGATCGCAAACCAGCCTGTGCCACGCGGCGGGACGCTGCGAGGATAACTCCGCGTATTGCGACGACCGTTCGTCTTGCACGCTCGCAACTGCGGACCGCACCGATTTCGTGATGGGCCGCTTCCTTCTCGTACCCTTCTTCATGCCGCTATGTCAAAAGGCTCTTCTCTGTCTGTATCGTGTTTGCGAGGACCTAAGGGTTGCTAAAAGTGTGCGAGCGCAACCGCGTCATTCCCGATTAAAAAGCTGACATCTACTTCATCTTGACCCGGATCTCAAGAGGCTTTCCGCCGGCGGTCATAAACCACGCCACGCCTTCTTGAACCAGGGTGAGTTTCAGAGTCAAATCCTGACCGCCAGACGGTGCTACCACCTTTGCCGCGAAAGATACCTCGTCCCCGGGATTCAAGGGCCGGGGCAACAGTGTCCGCTCACCTTCTATGCCGAGCATCTTGCCACCATCAAACCACTTATAGCTAAAAGCTACCGGGAAACTGCCAGCGCTGGATAAACCGTGGTTGCCAGTGTTCTTCACGGTTACCGGAATCGATAGCGTTTCCCCAGGCGAAACCGCCAGGCCGTGTACAGAGGAAGTAATCTGCTGGCTAAAGTTCGTCAAGCGTTCATTGGTCGCGTTCGGATCGGCCGGCGCCTGCGGACTGGAGCCCCGTGGTTCGGTTGTCGGCGACTTGCACCCCACAAAAACGGCACAGGCGAGCACCAGGAGTGAAACGCAAAGCGCAGGAATCTTCAGTCCGTTTGTTATTTGCATAATGGCCAAGTCAAAGATCATTCCTGGCGGCGGAACAAGCTGAACAGAGCGCCTGGCGATTTACTATCCTGCGGGACGGCTGCCAGGTTGGAGACATGGTACTCGTCGATTTCCGGAGCATAGACGAACTCGGTCGTCGTGGATTTACCAAACTGCTCAATACTCACCAATTTGTAGCCGTAGCTTTTGAAGATACGTAGCAGCTCATTGGGATCCAGACCGTTCACCTTCTTCAGGCAGTAGGGGTTGAACTCGAAGAAGACCAGGGGCCGGTCCCTCTCCAGGATACGGGACATTCCCTTCACGGCGTATAACTCGGAACCCTCGATGTCCATCTTGATGCAGCCGACCTTACAGTCTGCCGGAATTATGTCGTCCAGCCTGACTTTCGCGATATCCAGGCCGTCGAAAGCGTCAGTACACGCCGGGGAGGACGGCTCGGCGACGAACATCCCGACGTATTCGCTTTGTGTCGCGCGGGTGTAGAACAGGCGTCCGACGGATTCTTTCTCATGCACGGCGTAAGGGAACGCGCGGATGTTGTGGATTTTATTCTCGGCGATGCTTTTCTGGAGCAAAGCGAAGTTTTTGGGGAAGGGTTCGAAGGCAAAGACGAGGCCACTGCTGCCGGCGAGTTTGGACATGAGCAGGGTGAAGAAGCCGATGTTGGCGCCCAAGTCGCAACACACCATCCCAGGTCTTACGGCTGCCTGGATAGCGGCGGTCAACGGAGATTCATAGGCGCCGCGAGCAACGCCCCAGCCGACAAAGGTATCGCTCAGGTAGAAATACAATCGGAATCCCAGGTTTGTTTCGCAAATCACTGGAACCTCCGGTAGCCCCGTGCGGGCCAGGTCCTGCCGCTGGTGGAATTCCTCAGAATCGAGAAATCCTTTCACCACGGCTTGTAGATTCATGATGCTTGTATGGGCCTCGAACGTATCCAGGTCAAAGAACTCCGGATGCCGTTGGAGAAGAAGGCGGTAACAGAAAAACAGATCAATGGGATAGGCCTTTCCGAAACCCGGCCCGTCCGCTTGTATGTTCCGGAGGTCGGCACGAAAGCGGTCGTATAAGGATTCGCGGGCGCAAGCGTTTGAAATTGTTACTGGCGGCATAGAGTTGCAGCGTACTCCTCATTCCGTGACTGGGGTGCCCGCATAAAGCGACCGGCTCATCCGACATCGCATTATAGTCCCATTCGTTGCACGTCTCTAAACTTTGCGCCCGATCACCGCGTAATCCTGCTCGCTGAATAACAACTGGTTGAGCAATCTCGTCGCCGGACGCCCGTCGTCCACCAGCCGGTAGCTCTCCGGATACGGATGCAGCGGGAGCACCTCTATGTCACAGAGGCCGCGCGCCTCCGCCACGAATTTCAGCAGGTCCTTCGGCAGCGGATTGCGGTGAGTCGGATCCAGGTAAAATGTCTCCGCGCTGACCCGCAGGTTGGATGGATTCGGAGTTTCAAAGATCGCCATGCCGCCTGGCCGCAGAACGCGGCTGGTCTCATCCAGGAGCGCGAGCAGGTCGGCTAAAGGCAGGTGCTCCACGATATGAAATCCCGTCACGACTCCCCTGCTTCCGGCCGGAAGAGAGCGCAGGTGCCGGATGGCTTCCCCCGCCGTCACCAATAAGCCCCGCGTCCGGCATTCCTCTACCATGGTGAGATTCATGTCGACGCCGGAACCGGTCAGCCCCTCGTCGCGCAGGAGTTCCAGCCATTCCCCGCGCCCGCAGCCCAGGTCGAGCACGGCCATCTCCGGATGTCCGAGCCTGGCATCCTTCAGCCGCGGGATGTAAACTTCGAAGCGCTGCTTGATTTCGTCGCGGCCGCCCCGGAACAGATCTTCGAATTCGACGTAGATCGGATCGGTTATTGGTGTGACGCCATCGCCCTGCCCACCGCTTCCGGTTTCGCCGGGAACCTCCGCCGCGGCGCGCCGGGTTTCCAGGAACAGCGTCGTCAGACGCCGCTCCTGCAAGGCAAGCTGCATGCGCGTTTGATGCAGATACCGGTCCGCCTGCCGCAGGTCGCCCTTCAATTGTTCGCTCCATTGGCCGGTCAGCGCCTGTTGCTCCCGCGTCTGTCTCTTAAGTTCCTCCACGGTCTGGTTGGTGCGCCCTAGATCTTCTTGCTTCGCGTGCAGCTCTTCCTGCTTCGCGTGCAGCTCTTCCTGCTTCGCGTGCAGCTCTTCCTGCTTCGCGTGCGTCTCTTCGTGCCTGGCCCGCGCCGTCTCCAGACCCTCCACCCGGGCCAGGACTTCGGTTATCCGCCGCTCGAGTTCTCCGAATACGCCCTCCTGTTTGGCCTGAAGAGCGTCCGTTCGAACGCGAGAACTGGCCTGCAGCGTGTGCAGGTTCTCCACACGCTCTGCCAGCTTCCCCAAACCCGCCCGAAACTCTGTTAATTCGGGGTCAAGCTGCCTCATACGCGCCTGCAGAGCTTCCATTGCCAGCCGCAGATTGACCATCTCCGCGGCTTGGGCCCGCAGGAGATGCGCATGCTCTTTCTGGCTCGCCGCGACGGCCGCCTGAAAGCTCCGGATCTGACCGCTCAGCCAGAACACAGCGCGCCGGACGAGACTCACCAATACCCGCCCGATCTTGGCCCTGATCGTGGGCGGCTCCTGAGGCATTTCCCCAACCAGCGCGGAGCCATCCTGAACGCCCGCAACCAAGGCGTCGGTGGCGGCCAGCCGCCGTTCCACCTCCGCCGTGCTCAGAGCGGTTGTTTCGCTCGCCGGCGCGCTGAAAACTCTGTTGAGCTCCACTTCGGCGGCGATGTCTTTGAGAAACGTGATGTCCGGAATGACTTTTCTCCTACTGGACCGAAGAGTCCACCATCCCCGCCCGCCCGCAGGAAGCCGCCAATGCCTGGAAGCGCTTGGCAACCCGCTTCCAGGAAAGCTCCTCCACCAGCGCCTCCTGGCGTTCGGTAAAACGCAGGAGTTTCACGGTATCGGTGGACAACTCGCAAAGGCGGCCGGCCAGCGCCGCGATATCGTGTGCGGGGTAACGGTGTACCACCTCTTGAAACTCGTCGAACAACGGCAGGTCCGAACAGAGAATCGGGGTTCCCGAAGCCAGCGGCAGCCGTATGGCCGCGCTCGACGATTCGGTGGATGTGGTGTAGGGAAGCACAATCAGGTCCGCACTCGAAAGTTCTTGTAGAATCTCGTGCTGCTCCAGAAAATCCGTGCAAATCTCCATGCGTTGCGCCAGCCGCCGTTCCTCGGCAAAACGCATACATTCGGCTGCGTAGGCTGCCGATGCGGAGCCCGCATAAAGAGAATTCACCAGCTTCAGGCGCAGCACCGGGTTCACCTGCACGGCGGCCTCGAAGGCCTGCAGCAGCTCGCGAATGCCCTTGGGGGGAAGAAAAAAACCGAAGCACGCAACCGTAAAAGCCAGCGGCCGCGACCCAGGGGCCGCGGTTCTGCCCGTCTTGTTTCGCGGAACATAAATTCCTTGCCTTTGGATCACCGCGCGCTCCACGCCGCTGTCCAGGAGTTTGGTCAGCTCCTCTTGCCGGTGTACGATCACCGCATCGGCATGCGCCAGCGCGCCGGTCAACTTGCCGAAATTCGGGTGATTGGTGGCATGCAGCGTAACCATCACCGCAATGCCGGAGGCATGCAACTGCTCGATCAGATATTCCACCACCGAAGGGGAAAAGAAGCCGAAGTTATACTGCAGCGACACCACATCGATACCGCGCTCCGCGATCTGCCGCACCAGCGCATTCGCCTCGTTCCGCATGTGCAGCGGCTCCTGGCTTTGCGCCCAACATCGAAAGACATTGTCCGTATCCGGCCGCACCGTCTCAGTGGCCCGGTCGGCAAAAACGGAATACGTCGTTCCTCCGTCCAGACTCTCGGCCAGATACCGGGTATACTCGGCAATGCCGCATTTCGTGTTCCAGGTCGAGATGAATCCGACGTGGCCGGCATCCGGGGAAGGGCGCGACCCTGTCCCGTCAGACCTTTCCGCCAGCACCGCCTCGCAGGCCGCCAGGTGCCGCCTCGCCACTTGCTCCCAGGTGAAGTTGGCCATGTGTGCGCGGGCCAGCGCCGTTCTCGCTTTCACCTCTTCCAGGGGCGCCTCAAAAACCTTGCGCATCTGCTCCCGCAGGGAGGTTACAGACGGCTCCGCCCAGTAGGAGGGCCCTTCGGTCAAATGGGTTTGCGCCGGAACGATCTGAAATTCCACCGGCCAGCAGCGCTCCGGAGAGCACAAATCGGCTTGGCCGCCATGGATCGTCGCGATCACCGGACAGCCCAGCAGCATGGCCTCCGCCACCGGCAAACCAAAGCCCTCGCCCCGGCTCGCCGATACCAGGCAGTTGGCGTTCTCAAGCAGAAAACGCATCTGGCCGCTGGTGATGGAATCGGTGATAATGCGGATCGGCGCATGCCCCCGATACCGCCGGTCAGCCTCGCGAACCAGTTCCTCAATGGTGTTGTGCGGATTGGGAAACGTCTTGACGATCAGACATGCGTCATCCGTTTGCCGGAACTCTTCGCAGAACGCCCGCACCAGAACGTCCGCGCCCTTGCGCGGAAAGCACGAAGACACGTGCAGGAAGTTAAAGACTCCGGACCGCGGAAACTCGACCGGGACCGGGGGCGAGCCCAGAATGTGGTCGGCGCCCTCGCCAACCACCTCGATGGGGATGGTCACTCCGTTATCTCTCAAAACCCGCATCACGTATCGGGACGTTACCGTCACCAGGTCGAGCCCGCCGTCGAAATCCCTCGCATACCGCCGCGGAAAACCCGACTCCTCCCATGCGTAGCAATGAAATGCCCGAATGGACCCGTGCATGTTGTCGCAATGCGGCGGGTAAATGTTCCGCGTGTGTATCTTCGGCCAAACGTTCGCGGCCGGCTCTTGATAATGCGCGGCGAGCGCCGGATGCAGCCGCGGGAATGCGGCTGAAAGAGGGTAGTCGGTAGTGTTGTCGCGCTGATGAAGCGCGATCGCGCAGCCCGCCGCCAACATTCCATAAGCCAGATTTCTGTTCACGATGGCGAGCGAGTAGTCGCTCTCGAAGGGGCCTTCTATGAGCACCGTTGACGGCATGAAACTGGAACGATCTAAGGAACGGAAACGAATCCTAGCTGATTTAAGCGTTCACTATATCTTTGCGAAAGGGCGCGCGGGCTATACCGATCACGAATCAGGCGCTGACCTTGTTTTCCCAAATTCACCCCCGCCTGCGGATCTTCATACAGCGAGCGCATGTGCCGGCTGGCGGTTCGCACGTTCGGATCGGCCCAGAAATGAGTCCCCTCGCTGTCCACATAAGGATACTCCCTGGGCTTGACCGCGATGAGCTCGTAATCCACCAGCCTGGCGGTGGACTCCGTACAAAAATCGCACACGCCGGAGAACGCCGTCACAATCGCCGGCTTACCCCAGTACATCGCCTCGGCCGGCCCGTATCCGAAGCCCTCGGAGCGATGTAGCGATACGTAACAATCGGTTACCCGGTAAAGTTCGGTCATCTCATCTTCCGTGAAGGTAGCATCGATCACCCTGGTCCGCCGGTCTTTCTCGATGCGATGCATGCTCCTTTCCCAGTGTTTGCGATCGGCGCCCGGGCCCATATTCGCCAGGTTTCTGGTCTTGATGACCAATCCCGCTTTTTCATCTCCTTGTGGAAACGCCTCCTGAAACGCCAGTATCGCCGCATAAGGGTTTTTACGTTCCACGATCGAGCCGGCGTCGAAATTTACCAGGAACAGATAGTCGTCTTCCGGGAGCCCGAAGTCGGCTCGCGTGCAGGCTTTCGGAGAAGGACTCGGGGAGACTACCGCCCCCATGTTCACCACCGGAATACCAACCCGGCGGCGGTACACGCCGGCCAGGAATTCACTCGCGACCCAAATCTCATCCATGAGACTCAGGCTTGGCGCATGTATCGCGCAGACGTCCGACAACTCCCAATAAAACTGGCCGATCAAATAGTCGTTCTCCCGGATGCGGCTCAAATTGCACATCACGCACTCCAGAACGTGTTCAGGATTGATATTGAATACCTGTATGTTCCGGAGGCTGTTGTTGAAGATCCGTCCGTTATAAAGCGCCTCTTGCTGGAGCTCTTTTCTCCCGATATTGTAGTCCAGGTCGATGGTTTCAATCCCCGTTGCGCGCAGCGACTCGATGGCATAACCCGCCGCTTTGGCTAACCCGCATACTGTCCTGTGGTCGCGGTAAGAAACAATCGATAGCTCCCGGGGCCGCGCCGGCGCCAGTTTTGGAATGGCCTTTTGTACTGGCGCGGGCGTGGAGAACAAATCCGCCAGCGGCAACTCCGGCGGCAGCCGCGCAGTATAGGAATTTCCGCCGCTGTGTTGCGCATGCCGCGCGTCCACGAGAGTCGTCACGTAATCGAAAGCCGTCTCGCCGCCGCCCTGCGAGGCGCTCCAGAATCCGGAGACAAACGCTGGAACCAGGCGTGCATTTCCCGCGGCAAGAACATCTCGCGCCAGTTCGTAGCAGATCGCATAAAGCTTGGCATCGGTGGCGTCCAAAATCCGCTGCCATCGATCCGGGCGCTCGATCTTTTCAAACGCCAGCATTCCGGTGGTCAGGGGCAGGCGTTCGTCATCGGCGGGCCGGTTCAACTGCTCTACCAGCGCATTCGGTAGAAGCGCCGGTGGTATACGGTGTTCAGGCATGAAACGAAACGCATACCAGGCCAGGAAGTCGAAGAAACCTTCCATCGTTTTTACATTGAATCGCCGCGCTTCCGTCTTCCAGACATACTGCATGTACCGGGAAAGATACTTCGGCTCCGTGTTCGGCCGGCTGGAGCGGAAGCCGGGCCCTTCGCGGATCTCCTGACTCACATCCACGGCCGGCGCGTTCAGCCACCTTTCCAAAGCCGGCGGCAGGGGCCACTGATGGCCGCTGCGGACATAAAACTGCAAGATATACCAGAAGACAAAACTTTCGCGTTTTTCCGCATCGGGTGAGCCTGGGTTGGCTCTTCCCGATCTGCGCCACATTTGCTCGAGGAACGGGGAAAGGGGAGGCTGGTGGCCGTTCGATTCGGCGTTGCCGAAAAGAATCGTGGCCAGTTCTTCGAGTTTGTTCATTTCCGGCGCCGCTGAGACGTGTGGCAACTCCTCAAGACCGCAAAGACTCTCGGGGGAAGACCCTCTCGCGCTCTTAAGAGGTTACCATAGACGGGCACACGCGCCGCCGCAATCCGCGCCTTAGGCGCGAGGCATCCGGACGGTTAGAGAATGGTCAATTCTTGAATGCTGACCCCGAGCATTCTGCGATCGTCAGTTCCCAGAAAGGCGGATGGCTGCCAGAGATGCGGAACTCTAAAAAGCAATTCGCAACTTCCCTGTATACCGGAGGGCAGAGTGAATTGCGCGCTGGCATATCCAGGCTGCGGCCAACGCAAAGTCCCTAAACTTTGGCCTTTCAGCAAGACCTCCGCCCAGTATGGGCCGGGGAAGCTGCTGGAGGAGCAGATGGCCAGAGTTGTTTCCCCCGGATTCACTACCACGGTCATACGAGACTCACGTGCGGCGGTCCAGCGGTGACTCTCTGCGCCCGCATGCCATTCCGGCGCAAATACCGCGTTTCCGCTGCCGACCCGATACACATTTCCGGGTTCCAGGGGGTTATACCCGCCACGAAAGCAGCGCGCTTCGAAAGGCTCCAGGGCGGCGCATGCGCTCGAATCCAGGGGTAGCGGCAGAATCGCCAAAATCATCCCGACACCAGGCAGAACGTGATCGGCTGCATAATGCCACTGCGGCGTAAAGCGGCGCACAATACCGGACATCTCGTGTCGCATGGAGCGAGGGGCTACTTGCGAGAGCCCCACCAGGATGCCATCGTCACCATAGGCGATCCCTCTGGGAAATGCGCCCGTGCGCAGCGCCCATCCTGTGCTGGCGACCAGCAGTCCGTCAGCCGAGCTGCAGGTCCCGACGTCCCCGCCGGCGGGAAAGATGTCATGCGCCTCACGCCCCAACTCCTGGACAGAATAGAGTTCCAGGGAGGACCGGCCATAAAACAGTAAATGGCTCGGTCCATTGTTATGCGCCAGGAGACAGATGCGGTCTCCATCGGGAACGATCGTATTGAAATGGTTCACGTCACGATCGCGCGCCGCAAGGTCGATAGAGGGGTACCATTTCATCCAGCGGCGGGCGGCGGTATCAAACACAGCGATTAGATTGTCGAAGGAACTGGTGACCCACAGTTTGCCGTCGAAACAGGCGATGCCGTGCACATCGCGCAAAGGGAACTCTTCGGGACGGAGCTCGGCGACCGGCAGCAGCGAAGCGGCGTCCAGAACCAGGATGCTTCCGGTTTCTCCGGCCCGCGCCGTTGCATCATACGGCCCTGTGGTCTGGTTGCGGCAGGATACATAGATGCACCGGCCGTCTTGGGCAAGCCCGTAGTAGAGGCCCTTTCCGGAGTGGACTCGAAAAAAGTGATCTTGGCCGTCGAAAGCGAGCACGTGGTGCGTGGTGGTGAGCAGAAACCCGGGCGTCATAGAGTAAATGCGAAGATGATTTTATTACGCCGCTTTCATTCTTGCAGGAATCTCTACTGAATCGCGACTCTGTTCGCGGTCTTCTCAACTCAACTGATGGGCCAAGGGCCAATCCCAAAGCCGGTGTGATCCGCGACTCCGAGGGTAATCTGTATGGCACGACTTACGGTGGTGCGCCTACGGCGAGGGAACTATTTTCAAGCTCTCGCCAATCAGAACGCAGTCCAAGGCGATTGTGCACCGCCGCAGCGATGCTGGCACTGAATGGGCTGATGATTTCCGTGGTGTCGGGATTCACTCACGGATAAGACCAGCTCCGTTGGCGGCGGGAACAACCATCGATTTCGAGGTTGCTTACACAAGCGATGCCTCCAACGACAACGTGGGTGTGATTGCAGCCATCAACCTGCTTAAATAGATTTCTTCTCCTGGTGTTCGTAAGCGCTTGCTTTTTTGGGCAGCTACAGTTAGGGGAAAGCCTTTTCACATCAGCGGGGCGATGGTTCAATACTCACCCTTTACGACGCAGGGGAGGAAGGATGGTTTACGGTACCCGAACGACACTTCCCGGCTGTATATTATCGAGCACGGCCCGAGCCGCCGGCATGATGGGCACCAAATCCTCGATCTGATTGGATGCCGCCTCGATCACGAGCAGGGCTATATTTCGAACCGCGAAATTCTGCTGATGCTCTATTCCGTGATCGATGGTAACCAGGACTTCAAATTGCTCACCGACGGCGACAGTCAGCAGCTCGCCGTTCTTCTTCCCGGACCACCCCATCTCCTGGACAGTGCGACAGTCGTGATCCCTGAGATGCCCTTTCAATGCGCGTGGCAGGCATTCGTCGATCAGAATTTTCATCGCACCTGGGCAATGACCAACTCTTTAGCGCGCTCCAGCGCGGCAATAGCCGCCTCGTACGTTACCGACGGAAAGTCGTCTAGGAACTCGTGAAGCGTGTGGCCACCTTCCAGGTAATCGAGCAGATTTTTGAACGGCACCCGCGTTCCACGGAAAACCGGCATCCCGCTCAAAATTTCCGGATCGCTTATGATCACCTCGCTTACCGGAGTGAGGGAGACATTCATGCTGGTGCGGATCGGCATACCCCCATCAATGGCACATCGGGTACGCGGCGTCAATTACGGGTCTTGCTGCTGGATTGGGAAGGGTGTCAGCGGTGCTTCCTCGCTGGAGCAGCGCTGGCTCACTTTCCGGGTGAGCGTGACGAAGAGCTCCAGCAACACCTGCGTGCTCACCCGCAGCCGGTCCTCGTCCATCACCGGTCATACAGAGCATCCCGGCTCCAGGTACGGCCCGCCGACTTCGACAAGACCTGTCTCGAATGCCTTCTTCAACCTCGTCCGGGCCAGACGCCTCCGGCCGGGCTGCTCCACCAATGCGATCAGATATTCCCGTACCAATTGATTCACACTGGTCCGTTGATCGAGTGCCGCTTTTCTGGCGGCTAAGAGGAGATCCTCGTCGACAACCAAGGTCACATTCCGTTTGGTTCTTTCCACGGTTCGAGTGTAGCGCGATAGGTGTGCGACACGGCTCTTGGGTCCAGTTTGGAAGGCGGCGCCCCTTGCCCGCAACGAAGCATTGAGCCGCCATAGCCGAAGTACGCCTCCATCGCCTGGCGGATGCGGCCGCTGGCGCAACCATCGCCGTAAGGATTGTGGATGTGGGCCATGCGGGCGTAGGCGGCGGCGTCATCCAGCAAACGCTCGGCTTCAAACACGATGCGGTCGGCGTTGGTACCCACCAGCTTCACCGTACCGGCGGCGACAGCCTCGGGCCGCTCCGTCTTTTCGCGCATTACCAGAACGGGTTTGCCTAACGAAGGTCCTTCCTCCTGGACTCCGCCTGAGTCGGTAATCAGCAGGCGCGCGCGCCGCATCAGGTCCACGAAGGGCACGTAGTCGAGAGGTTCGATCAGGAAGATGTTGGCTAACCCGCCCAGCCGCCGGTACACCATATCCATGGCGTGGGGATTGCGGTGCACGGGATAGACCAGTTGCACATCCTGGCGCTGGGCCAGACGGGTGAGCGCGTCGCAGATGTGTTCAAAACCGTCGCCGAAGTTTTCGCGCCGGTGGGCCGTGACCACAATCAACTTTTTGGCAGGATCCAATTGCGGCCAGGCGGCGGCGTGCAGCCGGCCGGCGGCTAGCGCGTCCCGCACATAGAGCACCGCGTCGATCCCTGAATTGCCCGTGACGTGGATACTCCGGGGATCGACGCTCTCCGCTAACAGGTTGTCCGCCGCTGTTTGCGTGGGAGCGAAGTGCAGGGAGGCCAGGCGCGTGGCCACTACACGGTTCATCTCCTCGGGAAACGGCTGGGCCAAGTCCCCTGTGCGCAGACCGGCTTCCACGTGTCCTACCGGCACGTGCTGGTAGAAGGCCGCCAGGGCGGCGCTGAGTGTGGTGGTCGTGTCACCCTGCACCAGCATCATGTCGGGACGCTCCGCCTGGATGACCGGCTCGAGCGCTGCCAGGATGCGCGCCGTGATCTGCGCCAGGGTCTGCCCAGGCTCCATCAGATCCAGGTCGTGATCCGGAGTCACTCCGAAGGCGTCGAGCACCTGGTCGAGCATCGCCCGGTGTTGGGCAGTCACACACGCGCGTACGTCGAAATGTGCACTCTGGCGCAGCTTCAACAGCACCGGACAGAGCTTGATCGCTTCGGGCCGCGTGCCGAATACAATGAGTATCTTCCGCAATAGACGGCCCATATCGTGGTGCCGCAGCGGTCCTAAAAGTCTCAAGCTGCTTCAGATCTGCCGGACTGGGCCGCTCGTGCAGGATTCCATGATGCCCTCAAAATAGGCCGCTACCGCAGGCCATCCGTAACTCTGCTCGACGAGTTGCCGGGCGGCATGGCCCAGCCGCTCGCGGCGCGGAGCATCGCGCAACAATGCAACGGCCTCGCGGGCAAAGTCGGCTGGATCGTCGGCCAGGATAATGTTCTCGCCATGCTGCACGGGAAGACCCTCGGCGCCCAGTGTAGTCGAAACCACGGCCTTGCCCATCGCCATCGCTTCGAAGATCTTGATGCGGGTTCCGCTGCCGCTGCGCAAGGGCACCACGCATAGCGCGGCTTTGGCGAGATAAGGGCGGATATCGTCCACCGCGCCGGTCACCACCACATGCTCGGAGGCCAGGGCCTGCAGGCGGCGGGGCGGCCTGCGGCCAACGGCCCAGAACGCCGCCCCGGGAATCTGGTCCCGGATCAAGGGCAGGATCTTCTCGACAAAGTAGGCCACCCCGTCCTCGTTCGGCATCCAGTCCATGCTGCCGGTAAAAGCCATGGTGTTGGGCTGCTCCGGCTCGTGCGCCGGCTGGAAATATTCGGTGTCCACGCCCGTGGGAATCACTGAGATGCGGAGGGGATCGACATAGGGGGCGAAAGAGGCGCGGTTGCTTTCCGAGACGGCCAGAACGTAGTCCGCCAGTTGCACATAATGGCGTTCGGCACGCTCGAGTGCGCGGGATTCCAGCCAGCACACCAGCTTCAGCGCCGGATTCGACGCGACCTTGGAGTGCCGCGCCCAGACCTCGGCTTCCACATTATGCGTGAACAGAATTTTGGGAGGCGGTGTTTTCCAATCGATGAGAGGAGCCGGAACCAGGAAATCGCAAACGATCAGATCGAATTCGCAAGACTGCAGCAGCGCGGCGTAGCGGCGGTGCACCTCCGGGTAGAAATATTTGTGGACAGTGAAGGGCCGGCCCGTCATCAGCATGCGCGCAGAGCGTGCATATTCGCCAAGACTGCGGCGCGGCGGGAGCGGCAAAGGTACGGCAACCAGTTTGGAAAACATTTCCGAACCGGCCGGATGCAGATCGTCCGGATGCTCCGGATAAAAGGTGAACAGGGTAATGTCGTGTTTGCGCGCCAGTTGCTTGAGAATGTGGAAGCTGCGGATTTTGCCGCCGGTATCAGGCGGGAGCAGGCCTCCGGCTTTCACCCAAAGAAGCTTCATATGGAAAATTCCTGGAGGCCGTCCTCGGTATTGGCGCGGTAGGTGAACCGCGCGCCGCTCGCGCCGAAGAAAAATTCGTGCGACCCCTGGGGTTGTTTGTAGAGGTAAGCGCCCGGGCCGGTCTGGGAGAACGCTCCGGGTTCGGCGGGAGCCAGTATTACGGCGAATTCAGTGGGCAGAGCAACTTCGGCGCTGAAATGTTGGACGAAGGCGGGTTCTTTTCTGCCATAGACAGGAGCCCAGTCGAACCGCTCGGTGGCATGCGACCAGGCGTGTCCGGCGGGCGGCAGGATGGAGATGTCGCGCTCGTCGAGGAAGTGCCAGTGGAGATCGAGGCGATGGCGGCCGGCGCCGGTAATTAGATCGCGCACCAGCCAGAATTTGGCCTTCAAGCCGAAGACCCAACGATGGTGGATCACGGGAGCATAGCCGTTGTGATGGCCGGCGAAGAGATCGAAGGTTTCTCCGGCACGCCATAGGTCCACGGTGGTCTCGGGCATGCCGGTCCAGGCGAACAGACCGGCTGGGGTGGCTTGATCGCGGCCATCGACCTGGAGGGTATTGTGGGCCGCTGTGCCGCGGAAGCGATTGCGCTCGGGACAGGGGTAACAGAATGTGCCGGGGTCGATCAGTATAGGGCGGCCGTCCGTGATGAGCTGGATGCTGAGAGCGTCGGCATGGCCATGGCCCCCCGCAAAGACGCCTTGTGGTCCGGCGTCGATGAAGAGTTGCGACCGGGGGCTGGTCATGGTGTAGATACCGGCGGAGGTTAGGGCTGGGGAGCGAGTGGCCGAGGGGGCGACATGGCGAGGGCACGAACCTAGCACGTGGCCTCCGTCGTCGTCTCCGAAATTTGGCGGGATGCCCGCTTGTGACAGCGCGCTGAGCGCCTCGCTCATCTTTTCGATGGTTTGCTCGAAGGCGGCTGGAATCGGAATGGCATTTTTCGCGGCCAGGTCTCGCGCGAATTGGAAGAAGTCTAGTGCGTAGACATGGTAGTAGACGGATTGTTCGAAGTGGAAGCCATCCGGGCGGACCTGGGTTTCGGCTTGTTGCAGGACGATGTTCCAGCCTCGGTCCCGCCAACGGCTGGCGTCGCGGATTTGCGGGCAAAGCAGTCCGATGGCGAATAGCGCTACCCCTTCGCCGAGTAAGTGCGTGTTAGGCGAGTAATAAGTCGAGAGGTAGCGCTCAATGTGCCAGCCATGAAGGTGCAGAGCGCGAAGTAAGTCAGCGTGGAAATCTCCGAGCAAGTGGCGAACCCAAAGCCAGGAGAGCGCGCGGAAGGCTACTTCCAGGGTGCTGGCCCAGTTGATGCCGATGGGGTAGGGGTTTTCGCGCTGCCATTGATCCCACTGCGATCGCAGTTCGGAGGCAAAACGCTCGTCTTTGGTGAGACGCCAGGCTTCGGCAAGGGTAACGAGGTGCTGGTGGCGGTTCAGTTCCCAGATGATTTTGTGATCGCCGACCTGGTCGAAATCGAGAAAAGCAATCTTGTACCAGGGCTTGCGCGGGGCGCGCTTGTGGTGCACGGGGTCGAGATGCCAGTCGATCGGGGAACCGAAATCGAGGTTCTCATACCCTAAGAGATCGAAGCGGTGTTGACAGAGTTTTTCGGCTTGTTGCAGAGAACAGAGCGTGGGTGCGTCCGGAAAAGCGGGGGTGGCGGAGCAGGCGATAAGTTGGCAATCCGGCGGCGCGCCCCAACGTTTGGACAGGGCCTGTTGCGCGCGAGTGCGGATTTCGTCCGGACCCATGCGGATCAGGCGGGCGAGGGTATTGGTCATGAAGCAGGTACGCTTAGCTTGCCTGCCTTGCTAGTGATAAAAATGTTGCCCCAGATCTGGAGGTTCAACAGACGCCAGATCCGATCGGTGGCGTCTTCCAGGCCGCTCTTGTGGCGGGCGAGCAAGCCGTTCAGATAAGTGAAATCAACATAGGGAGCCAGCAGGCCGTCGCGATCCTGGAGTTGCGCGATGAGCGAATCGGATTGAGCATCCATCAGCCATTGGCGGAGGGGCGTGGGGAAGCCCATCTTTTTGCGATAGACGATTTCACGCGGGAGTAGATCTTCGACGGCTCGTTTCAGAATGTATTTGCCGACGCCGCCGCGCAGCTTCATGTGATCGGGGACGCCGGCAGCGAACTCCACCATCAGGTGATCCAGAAAGGGGACACGGCTTTCGAGCGAGCAAGCCATGCTCATCTGATCCTGCTTCATGAGCAGCTCGACCAGATATGTTTTCTGATCCGCGTACAGCATGCGGGAAAGCAGCGGGGCCTGCGGCTCGGCGTTCCAATAGTGCAGGAATGCATCGTAAGTGCCATCAAGAGGCGCGCCGGGAGCCAGCAGGCGCTCCTGTTCGGTGCGGGAGAAAGCGGCGTAAAAGTTATCGAGATAGAGAGACTCGAAATCCGCGCTACGTCCCAATACGGAATGCTGCAGCTTGCGCCGGATATTTCCGGAGAGCAGGCTGGAACCGGCAATTTGGGAACGCACGGCATCGCGCCAGGCTCGGGGCACGTGCCGGTAAGCTTCCATCCAACGCCTGTTGAGGAGATAGAAGCGATAGCGTGCGTAGCCGGCAAATAATTCGTCGCTGCCTTCGCCGGTGAGGACGACTTTCACCTGCTCGGCAGCCAGGCGGGAAACGAAATAAAGAGAGACGCTGGAGGGCCAACTGATGGGCTCGTCCTCATGCCAGACTAATTGCGGCAAGGCGTTGAAGAAGTCGTCCATGCCGATGACTACTTCGTGGTGCTCGGTGCCGATAGCTTCGGCGACGTGGCGGGCATGGGCGAGCTCGCTGAATTCCTGCTCGCGATAGCCGACGGCGAAAGTTTTGACGGGCCCATCCACCATGGTCTTCATGAGCGCGGCGATGGCGCTCGAATCGACGCCACCCGAGAGGAACATCCCCAAAGGTACATCGCTCATCAAACGCGTGCGCACGGCATCTTCCAGGCGGCCGCGGCATTCGGCGATCCAGGATTGGTCGTCGCGTTTTTCGTAAGAGAGCGGGCACGGAATTTCCCAATACCGGCGGATTTCGAGCTGTTCGGGCGTCAACCGCAGCCAGTGGCCGGGCATGAGCTTGCGTATGCCGGAGAACAGCGTCTGCTCGCCGGAGCAATAGCCGAAGTTGAGATATTCCGAGAGCAGCGATTCTTCGAAGCGCGGCGAGATGGCAGGGTGTTCCAGCAGCGCTTTAATTTCGGAGGCGAAGGCAAATAAGCGGCCGTCCCAATAGTAGTAGAAAGGTTTTTTGCCGAGGCGGTCGCGGGCGCAGAACAGGGTGCGGGTGTTCTTATCCCAGATGGCGAAAGAGAACATGCCGCGAAAGCGCGTGACCGCATCCGGCCCATATTGCTCGTACGCGTGGAGGATGGTTTCGGTGTCGCACCTGGTGCGGTATAGATGGCCGGCCCGCTCGAGCGCCGGACGCAGATCGGCGTGATTGAAAATTTCGCCGTTGTAGGTGATCCAGAGAGCGCCATCCTCATTGGACATGGGCTGATGGCCGGCGCTCACATCGATGATGCTGAGGCGGCGGTGGCCGAGGGAGGCGAACGCATCACGATAAAAGCCGCAGCCATCCGGGCCGCGGTGGTGGAGGATGCCGGTCATGCGGGCCAGTAGCGAGTCAGGCGGGGTGTCTGGAAGCCGGGTGACAAATCCTGCGATGCCGCACATAGGGTTAAAAAGCGGTGAGCGCTACCTTACTGAATTCTCACACAAGATGTTATGGATCACCGGGAATCTCCATACCGGTCTAACACACGAAGGATTCGAATGGCTGTCTCCCGCTCGATGGCCCGCAACTCAGCTCGTGCGGATTCCGGCCATATAAACGTCATCAACTTTTCCGGCCCGAACTTCTTGACCCGCCTGCGTAATTATCTAAACCATGCACGCCTTGAGGGCGCCGTTCGTCACAGGTGCCAGAGGAGTTGTTTATGAGGTTCGTGATTATGGCCTTCGCTGCATCCTTGGCCTTCGGGCAAACCAATCGGGTGTTTCAGCTTACGCAGGACCAAAATAAGCAGGAGCTGGAAGAGATCGCGACGGTGCTTCGCGCGACGGGGGATATCCGGCAGGTGTCCATCGACGAGATAAAGAAAACCGTAGCCGTAGAGGGAACTGCCGGACAGATCGCCCTGGCCGACTGGCTGGTTCGCCAAATGGACCTGCCGACCAATGCACCTCTCTCCGGCACACACGAGTACCGGCCGCCCACGGGCAGCGATGATGTCGTCCGTGTGTTTTATCTCATCCATGCCTCCACGCCACAGGCACTGCAGGAAATCGTGACCACGGTTCGCTCCGTGGCGGATATCCCGCGGATGTTTATTTACAACACACTGAACGCTGTGGCAGTACGCGGAACCAATCAACAGATTTCGCTGGCCGCGTGGCTGGTGGATCAGCTCAATCAGCCTGCGCATGTGGCTGCTCCCGCCCCACATGAATACAAGCTTCCGGGCGACGATGAGGCACGGGTTTTTGAGCTGACCTATCCCCAGACTCCGCAGCAGTTGCAGGAGATCGTCACATTAATCCGTTCTATTGGCGATATTCAAAGGTTGTTTCTCTGTAATGAGCGGCGCGCTGTGGCCCTGCGCGGAACGGCCGAACAGGTTGCGCTGGCTGCCTGGCTGGTGGGCCAATTGGATAAGCCGGTGAATGGGCAAACGGCCACCGAGGACAGCGCTGCGCCGCACGAATACCGGCTCGCGAACGGCTGGGATAATCTGGTGCGAGTGTTTTACCTCGACAGCTCGCAATCCGCGCAGGACCGTCAGAAAGTGGCCACCCAGGTCCGCGTCACGTCCGGGATCATGCGGCTGTTTGTTTACAATGCCCTCGGAGCTTTGGCCGCACGAGGGACGGACACACAGGTGGCTATGGCGGAGAAAGTGATTGAAGAGATGAAAGCGCCATAACATGCCGCCGCGCTATTCCGCCCGCAGCGTAACCGCGGGATCTACCCTTGCGGCGCGCCACGCAGGCACCCAGCTAGCGATCGCTGACACGGCCACCAGCAATACGATGACGCCGAGATAAGTGATCGGATCGAGCCGCGCAATGCCAAACAGCAACGTTACGAGAGCTTGGGTAGCGGCCGCCGCTCCGACCAGTCCGATCAGGATACCGAGTCCGGTGAGCGTCATTCCCTGGCGAACTACCAGCGCGAGCACGTTACCGCGCGACGCGCCCAGTGCCACCCGCACTCCAATCTCACGCATTCGCTCGCTGACGCTGCCGGAAAGTACGCCATAGATGCCGGTGGCCGCGAGCGCCAGAGCGACGAGAGCGAATGCTTCGAAAACGATCATGGCGAAGCGTCGCTGGGACTCCGAAGCGGCTAGCAGATTGTCCATGGTGGCAACCCGTACGACCGGCTGGTCTTTGTCCACCGACCAGATGGCGTTCCTGATGGCGGGGGCCAGCGCCGTCATGTCACCAGGCGCGCGGACCACCAGCGACAGTGCATCGTCGGCGAACCACGACTGGGCGGGCGTGATGTACACCGCTTTCGGTTGGCTTTCCGCCAGGGACGACTGCTTCACGTCGCCCACTACTCCGACAATGGTGTACCACGGCCGGTTCACGGGGCCGACGTGAACGCGCCGGCCAAGGGGGTCTCGCCCGGGGAATTCGCTTTTCGCTAACGATTCGCTGATCAGGACGGCGGGCGGCGCGGTGGCTATATCGTGCCCGTCGAGCAGACGGCCGCGCCGGAGCGCGATGCCCATAGTTTCGCAGTAGCCCGGTGTCACCGCATAGCGAAATACGCCGTAACTCCCGCCGTTCTCGAACTGCGCACCATACCCGCCGTATCGCTCGCCACTCAACGGCAACAGGCTGGTGAACGCAGCGCCGGCAACACCGGGAACGCGACGCACCGCTTCCAAGGCCTGCGCGAGGAACCGGCGCCTGGCGTTGTCATCGTCATAACGGTGGCCGGCATACTGGACCTGCATCGTGAGTAGGTGGGAAGCATCGAACCCAGGGGCCACCGCGAACGCACGCGCGAGGCTGCGATACAGCAATCCGGCGCTCACCAGCAGCACGATGGCGAGGGCGACCTCGGCCACGACCAGCGTACGGCGCGTCCATTGGTGACCACCCGCGGTCCGCCGTGAGCTTTGCTGCAGCCCGGTGACCAGGTTGGCCTGGCAGGCGTACAGTGCCGGAATCAGCCCGACCAGCAGGCCGATGAGCGCGGTGACGCCAAATGCGAATGCGAATACGGTAGCGTTGACGGCGATGGCATTCAACCGCGGCAGCCCAGGGGGACTGAGCGCTACCAACGCCCCTATACCGAACTCCGCCACCACGATTCCGCCAGCACCGCCGAGGGTGGCCAGCAGCAGACTTTCCGTGAGCAGTTGCCGGATCAGGCGCCGTCGCGCAGCTCCCAGCGCGGCGCGCATGGCGAATTCGCCGCGACGCTGTGCGCCGCGGGCCAGCAGGAGGTTGGTCACGTTCACAGACGCAATCAGGAGCACCAGCATGACCGCGCCCAGAACAGCGAGCAGCACCGGCTTGACCCCGCGCGTGATCTCGGCCTGCAGCGAATTGACGATCAACCCGAACTGCAGGGCCGCCCAACGGGCCCTGGGAAACTCGGGCACAGGGGCCAGCGCGATGGCGTTCAGCTCCCGTCCGGCCTGTTCTGCTCCGAGGCCCGCCCGTAGCCGCGCCACCATGTGCAGATGATGGCCCCACTCCTGGGTTTCCAAGCTCGTGATATTGCCTGCGTCGTACTGCAACAGCGACCAGAGCTCCGCCGAGGGAGCCAGAACGTTCTCGAATCCACGCGGCATCACGCCGAGGACGGTATACAGATTGTCGTCCAGGGTAATCTGGCGTCCCACCATCGCGGTGTCCCCGCCGAAACGCCGCCGCCACAGGGCATCGCTGAGAATCACCACGTGGGGACCTTTGAACCGATCGTCGGCTTCCTGGAAATCTCTTCCCAGCACCGGGGAGACGCCCAGCGCGCGGAAGTAGCGCGCGGTCACGCTCTGCCCGTCGAAACGCTCCGGCTGGGCCGCGCCGGTCATGGTCGGCTGCCACGCCTCCATCACGGCCATCGCTTCGAAGGAACGGCTCCGGGCGGCCAGCTCGCGATAGGTGTGGAAGGTTACGTCGGATCGCGAGCCCTCGAAGATATCCCAGATCATCATGATCCGGCCGGCATGCGGATACGGCAGAGGCTCAAATAAAATGGGGTTCACCGTACTGAAGATGGCGGTGCTGGCCCCGATGCCGAGCGCCAACGTGAGTACGCTAAGGGCTGTAAAGCCCGGGCTATGGCGCAGCCGGCGAGCGGCGTAACGCAGATCCGCGCACCACGTTCCGATGAGGTTCTCCCATCCGTAGGCGCGCATCTGTTCCCGGAGGGCGGTGGTGTTGCCGAGCTCCCATCGCGCGGCTTGCCAGGCGGCCTCGGGAGAGCGCCCGCTTTCAACCAATGCGGCGGCGGCCTGTTCGAGATAGTCCCGCACCTCGTCGGCGACCTCCTGGTCCGCGGCCGTTCGATGGATCAGCACGCGCAGTCCGCGTGTGAATTGGCGCCAGAGAGACATGCGGCTAATTCGCTAACGATAGCGCATGCTTCCCTTGATTGTCAAGATGTGACAATCAACAGCTCGCCCGCTCTATCGGTAATTGGGCGTGGGTATGGGGTTGCGCGGTCCGGCCGGCGCATAATCCGTTCGTACGCGCGGCGGGGACGGTGGCCGCAGATAGGCCTCCGGCTGGGTCTTAGATGCTTTCATAGTCGCGTTCACGGACCGCTCCAAGGCTGCCGAGAGACCCGCCAGTAAGGGGAAGAAAAAATAATAGGCATTGCTCGCAAAAGTACCCGTAACGGCAAAGGCAATCAGAGAGAGCCACAGGCAGAATGCCATATCACTATAGGGCCGCAACTCGGGATGCGCGGCCGCGCCTTTCCGCGCGACGCGCGTGGCCTTAAAACAGAAATACATAGCCGCGCCATAAAAGAGCAGCGCCGGTAATCCTTCCTCGCAGGAGATCTGGGTATACGTGTTATGCGTCTGATGCCAGGCGGCAGGATGTTTCTTCTCCTCGGCATCGTTGGCGTCGGCGATCTGGAACATTCCTGGTCCGACTCCCAGAAGCGGGTGCCGAATCGTCAGACGCACACTGCTCAGGAACAGTTCTTTCCGGCCGAGCGTGGATAATGCCGCGGACTTTTCCGTTGTATTCGCGTAGTAAACGGTATCGCCGCTCTGAAAAATGGTCTTGTACCGATCCAGAGCGCCGCTCCCCGCAAAAATAACGGCGGCCACGGCCAGGAGCAACGCCATGATCGCCAGCGGGATCCTCTGCATGACCGGGACGGAAAAAAAGTACAGGAGAAACATGATCACCAGAGCCAGCAATCCCCCGCGCGAACCCGTTCGAACCACCGATAACGGGATCAGGAAAAGGCCCAGAATACACGCTACTTTCAAAGCCAGCCCCCGGCGCGTGCGCACCACCAGCAGGCAGAATGGCAGGCCCATAAGCAACAAGGCGGCGAAATCGTTGGCATTGGCAAAAGTGCCGGCTACGAAAGCGAGACGTCCTGCGTCCTTCGTGTTCTGCGTGCTGCCCAGGAAGAAACTCAGCCCTTCGATGCACAGGACCGACACCGCCACGGTATAGCCTGCCTTGCGGCATTGGTCCGCGCCTTCGATGCATCCGGCCAGCAGCACCAGACCAACCACAGATACGGCCCAAAACACGACCTGACTCACGCTGCCGCCACGCCAGACACTAAACGGACAACATAGGCAAAGCCAGCCGGTAAAAGCCGCCAGCGCCAGCACGATTTTGGAAGAGAAAACGCGATAAAGACTTCCGCTGAGCAGAATCCCCAGAACCGCAAGAATGGTGGTGACCAGCCCGAGACGCAGGCTATGGCCGGAGATCATGGGAACAAATTCGGGAAGCCTCGAAAAAGTGACAAATATATAGACGATCGCCAGATAAAATGCCGGCTGCCAGGAAACTCTGGACTGTTGCGGAATAGGTGCAGTCAATCTTATCTACAATGTAGCATCTTTCGCCACTCCAGGCAGCCAATGAGCGACCGAAGCCAATAGCCAGTCACTCCCCGGGGTCTTTACGGGCACGCCTTGTTTCTACCAGTTACGGAGGCCGCTTCCAAGCTTCGGTGCAGCAGACTGCGATTCGTTGGTCGAGATGAGCAAACGTAGAGTTCCAATGGGCCTTCTGTTGTGGGCGGTGTTCGGCGCCCTGGTGGACGGTCAGACTTTGGTCGATTTGCGCACGCAGAGCAAGAGCGTGGATTTTTCAGGCGCCCCATCTACTAAGCCCATACAGACAGGTAGTGGCTTGCCTTCGACCTGCGCGATAGGGCAGTTCTTCTTTCTGACCAGTGCTCCAGCGGGCAGTAATGTATATGCGTGTAACACCGTAAACACATGGTCACTGGAAGGAGCCAACGTCCTGTCGGTCGGGGGAGACATATCCGGCTTATCTAGCAGCGCTACGGTGAAAGGGTTGCAAGGGCGGGCGCTAAGCTCCTCGGCTCCTGCCAACGGTCAGGTACTGGAATGGAACACGACCACCAGTCAATGGGCGCCGGCGGCCGGCGAAACCGGGAACGCCGCGTATGTATTCGTGTCTCAGACCAGCCTGACCATTCCAGGAACCGTACACCAGTTCGGGACGGCCAATCTGATTGTGGATTGTTTCGACAATGAATCGCCGCCGCAGCGGGTGGAAGCGGATAAGATCCAGATCAGTCCCACGACGTATAACGTCAACGTCAATTTCGCCACCGCGCAATCCGGCTACTGCGTGGTGAACGGCGCGGGAACGGCCAGCGTATCGGGCGGGGGCGGGATTCCGGCAGTGGCGGGGGATCTCTCCGGCACGACCACAGCAGCGACGGTGACCGGCATTCAGAACCGCCCGGTGGCGAGCACCGCCCCCTCCAGCGGCCAAGCCCTGACGTGGAATGCCACCGCTTCCATGTGGCAACCCACGACCGTATCCGGCGGCGGCGCAGCAGTAAACAGCGTGTTCGGAAGGAATGGGGTAGTCACGTCCCAGACCGGAGACTACACTTTCGGACAAATCGCCGGGACGATCGCTTCCACTCAACTGCCCGGGGCGAGCGGAGATCTTAGCGGCACTCTGACAGCCGCCACAGTGACCGGCATCCAAAGCCGCGCGGTGGCCAACACGGCGCCGTCGAATGGGCAGGCGCTGGCTTGGAATGGGGCCCAATGGGCGCCCGCCACAATAGCAGGCGGCGGAAGCGGGGCGACCATGGCCTCCCAACTTGGGGACCTGGCCGTGGTGCTCACCTCTCCTACCGTGCTGACCATCGGATCCAACTGCGCGACCGCTACACCCTGCAATGTTCGTTTCGGATATCAGGTCTATACCATTACTACCAGCGCCACAGCGACTATAAGCAACAATGGGACCGGTATAGCGTATATTTACGTAAGCGGTTCCGGAGCTTTGGTGGTGGGGCACAACCTCACCGTAGCGTGCTCGACAAACTGTACTCAGCAGTCTGGTGTTACTTCCTTCCCGGCAAACGTCATCCCCATCTTCACCTGGACGGCAACTAATGGCACCTGGAACACTTCCGGCGGTCTTGACCAACGCTCGTTCCTGAGCGCCAAGGTACTTTCAGGCGGCCAAGGAATTATTATTACGGAGACTCCCGGGCAAAGCACCCTCGCCGTAGATACTGGCGTGATACCGACCTACCTCACCAATTCGGCAACGCTCACCTTCTCGAGCATCGCCAACAACGCCTGCGCGCCGGATCAAACTTTGACCCTGACCGGCGCGAATCCGGGCGACGCCGTGGCTCCCGCCTGGCCCTCGAACCTGCCCCCCGGAGTCCTGGGCGTCATGTTTGTGAGCGCCACCAACACCGTGGACGTGCGTCTTTGCAATCTGTCGGGAGCCGCCGTAGCGCCTCCCAGCAACGCTTTTCGGGCAACTATTGTGAGGAATTACTAGCGCCATGAGGATATTCACCGGCACGGCTCAGCTTTGCGTTCTTGCACTCGGCATACAGTCTCTGCTTACCGGGCAGACTACCATTAACGGAAACCGCGTAATCCTGGGCTCCTGGAATGCGTCGGGCGCCACACATACGCTACCCTCCAGGACCGGACTAACGGCTCAGTTGCCGTCCACTTGCACACAGGGAGAAGAATACTTCGCAACGGATGCCAGCGCCGGACAAAATAAATACTACTGCGCGACCACCAACGTCTGGACACAGGGGAGCGCCTTTCTCCGCGCCGTCACGTTTACCACTCTCGGTACCGCCGTGAACGGCAGCATCGTGTATTGCTCCAACTGCGCGCAGACCAGCCCCTGCACTTCGGGCGGCGCCGGAGCAGTAGCTGTGGCCCTGAACGCGGCCTGGTCCTGCAGCCAGGGAACAACCGGAGGCGCTACTTACACCTTTCGCGACGATCTTACCAATACATCGAATACCATCGACTTCAATCCATTCGATACCGGCTTGTTTCTGATCGATGAGTTCATGCCCAGTCAACGGGCCGCCGCCGGAAGCTTTGCCATCGGCGCCCTCGGCTGGGGAATCAGTTGTGTCGGCGGAAGCTCCTGTTATTCGGGTTCTGTCGCCGATCCTGGCGGCCATCCGGGAATTTACCGGATCAGCGGCGGCAGTACCGCGGCCGGCATGGGATCTTCTTTGAACCTGGCGGATACTTATGACACGCCGGCCGGAACCATGTCTATCGCGAATATGGGAACCGGCGGATCTTTCACCTACTGGGAGACGCAGTCCATCGTGGAGACGGACCTAAACAGCGTCACTTCTTCGAAATATCTCGTGGGATTTACGGACAATACCACCACCTATCATCCCTCGAACGGAAATGAAATAGCCGTGCGCTATGACACAGCCGGAGGCGGATGTTCTTCCGGGGAAAGTACAGTCGACTGGGTCTATGAAGTGATCGTGTCCGGTACACAGTATTGTGTGGACAGCGGCCAGCCCGTAGCCGCGGCAACCTGGTACAAGATCCGTATCTATAGCTCTACGCCCGGAACCATCAACTTTCAAATTGGCGTTTCCGGCGGCGCATTCGGTAATAGTCAGAGCCTCGCGCACGCTCCTACCGTGAATCTTACGCCTAACTTTCTTTCCATAAATGTAACTACGGGAGCTTACCACTACCTGTCGATAGACCGGTGGGCTTTGAAGATACGAGGGATCAACCGGTGAAAACACTCTTACCACTTTTCCTGGCAGCGGGCTGCTGTATGGCGCAGTCTAATGTGCGCGTACCGGGAACGACCGCCACACAGGCCGCCATTGCGTATACCGCGCCCAATGGATCAGCCTGCTCGATCGCCGTCAGCACCAGCCCCACCTACTCTCCTCTGATTAACGATTTGCTCACCGACAGCACCTCGGACCTTGCGCGCGCCAGCACCGTGACGTCCGGCAACTCACGGACGGTAATCATAGGCGCGCGCAATGCGCCGCTCAGCGGAATCAACGGCTTCGTGACCCAACGGATCAGCAACGCGCTCCAGACCAATACCTCCTACTTCTACCAGATCACTTGCGGGGCGTCGACCGCCACCGGCCAGTTCGCCACCACCAACATACCGCTCGGTCTCGGCTATGGAGATCCATGGCCAACCGACCCGGCGGCGCCCGGCGCCTGGGCCAGCCCGTCGTCGCCTGGAGCAATCGCCAACGAACAAACCACCGACCCCCAAACCGGCATCCTTGTGCAGCGCGCCACCTATCCAGGACTGGGCTACTCGACCGGTACCCAGGCGATGAACACGGCCTATGACCAGGGACAGTATCCCTGTGACACGGCTGGGCCATGGAGCAATCCATGCAACGCGGTCGGCACGGCCGGATACGCCAGCGTCACGAATTCGACGGCGCCTGTCGTGGTGCGGCCGGACAACATCACGAGCGACTGGGGAGACGACCTGGGCGAGTGTGTCACCAGCTCCACGTGCGGCGGATATATCCAGCAGCTCCAGGTGTCGATCACCGGGTATTGTACATCCGCAACCTCGACCAAATGCCAACTCGGGGTAGCCATCAGCGAGAACGCCGGCGCGTCCGCGGCGTCGAGCGTCCAGACCGTGACTCTGCCGCTGAACACGCCGGCGACCGTTACGGCAGGCGCCCACAATCCTGGCATTGCCGGCATTGACCGGTGGGTTTATGACAGCAGCCCGAAGATCACCCTGTTCGACTCTTTCCAATACACGGGGAACGTGACCGTGAGCGGCTCTACCGTCACCTATACCGGTGGCGGAAACAACTTTGACGGCGATTGGGTAACCGGCGGAAGCGGCCGCATGCGGCTATCGAACGTGTCCACTACAGACGCCTGCAAATCGAGCGGCGGGTCCTCCATAGAGACCACCCTGGCAAGCGGCTTCGGCAGCTCAGTTACGCTGACCTCCGCGCCGGGATCGTACTCGTATTACTGCGCGCAGAACTTCGCGGTCATGATCAACCGGCTGGTGGCCGACGCCGGCAGCTCGGTGAACATTCAGAACGTTTCGGTGCAGTACGTCACCGACGAGCCCGGTGAATGGATGGACGCCGGCAATCAGACAGTTTTCGCGCACAATAGCGTAGGCGGCGGCTTCCTTGGAGAAATTCTGACGGGCGGCGGATTCGGTCAACTGTCCTGGATTAACCCCTCCAATGGAGCCGTGAGCGTGGTGGGCCCGATGGTGGCGAACGCCAAAACAGCAGGCGCGACGACATCGGCAAATGACTGGGTCCAGCAGGGCTGCCCGCTGTTCAGTCCTGAGATTTACATCGCCGTCGATGACACACAGCCGATTCCTACATGGTATTGCGTGGTAACCGATGCGTCTGGCAATCTTGCCATGCTCAAGGTGGTCTACACAGGCTCTTATACCTCTTCGAACACCTTCTCGCAGAACGCCGCAATCGGTACCGGCGCGTGTGTTTCGAATGCCGACAATTATTCCGTTTCTTGCCCAGGTGCGGGCGGAGTGGGGACCGCCACGATCACCAACCTTACACCCAGCAGTCTCAATGCGTCTCTGTCGGCGTTACTGACCGCACACATAGGCGGACCTCTTTACATTCCGGCCGCCGTGCCGATGACGTCCTGCTCCGGAGGGCCGGTGCAGCAGGGCAACCTGATCGTCTACTGTAATATTGGGCAAAACAGCATGGCGTGGATCTTCGTCGTTTCCCCTGGAGATGGCGTTCCGGCAGACGCTGGAGGAGCTGGGGCTCACGTGATTGCGTCCCTCAACACCTGGCAGTATGCGTCGTCCAGATTCTCGGTCCTCCATAGCCTGCAAGACTACGGACAGAGCAGCCCCTATGTTGGCTATGGGCCGGATCCGATGTCGCCCGGCAACGCCACGCTGGGGAGTACGGCGGTAGTGGTAACGTCGAATTCGTCGCTCCCCAACAGCTCAGGCGTCAGTTGTTCCACATGGGGAAACCCACTCGGAATTACGGGGAACCTTTGCGGACAGATTCAAATCAGCGCCAATGCCGGGTCTTATGAGCCATACTATTGGACCGCGACCGGCGCCCAAGGTACGACGCCGGGTATTCCGGCTACGGCGGCCCCGGGCGACAGCGTTTGCATCAGCGAATCGTCGACTACGTGTGGCTATCTGAATCTCTCGGCGGAGTATATGATGCTGCTGCAAAAAGGCGTCGCCGGCGATCCGTCGCAATGGGTGTTCCGGCGCGGGCCATTCGCCCAGGGAAACAAGGCCGACACCAACCTCAAGTACCTGTTCTTCCTGCCCTCTAACTTTTCCAACACTAGCGGTGTGCCCGGTTGGGGAGGGATGTACAAGAATTTCCTTTCCTCCATACCAGCACCCATCTACGGTAATAACGTGATCTGGAATTATCAGACCGACCCCCTCGGGCAGAATGCCTTTTTCGATCCGGAAGGTTCCGGCGGTCATGGATTCGTGCGTCCCACTCAGGTGGTAACTTCGTCCGGACTGCCGTACTCTCCGTACACCGCAGACTACAACGTGCGTCACGCGCCGAACTTCTCGGCGCTGACATCCATTCCTATTTCAATTAGCTCTGCGAATCCGATCTTTAGCGGGATTGTCGGTTCCGCTGTCGCGAACGTCTACCAGTCGCACGCCGGCCCGTCGGGAGACGATGCTACTTTGTACGAAGGCCAGGCCGCGTTTGATGTAAGGCCCCTGGTCGGAACCAGCAACTCGGCCCCAAGTCCTGTCTTTGCGCTGGTAACGGGCAACATCTGGTCGATTACTTATACGGGTTCGAACTATACGGATATAGACGACTTCGGGGGATTGAATCGCAAGGTCTATGCTACGGCGGCCAACGCCGGTACGCACCCCCTGGTGGATGTGAGCGGTCCATCCTCGAATATCGCTACCGCGGCGCTCTATACCTACTGCGTCACGCGGGCTGCCGGGGAATGCTATACCGGCAGCTCGGTGGGGCAGATCTATGTGAATGCGCCTGGCGTGGTTTACCCGTGGTGCTACGGCAACCCGACCAGCGGCCAAAGCAATCCCCAAATAAACGATATCTGCGTGACCAATGCTACCCCGGTCGGCCAAGGCGGCGTCCAGTTCACCACGCTGCAATCCGATCCTCTGGCAACCTTCCAGCGCGTCTTGACTCGCACCCTGAATGGGGCTGCGCATAACACCTCGGGTTTCGCCAGCATCCACGTATTGCCCGATAACTCCTGGGCGATGTTCCAGGGCAACTACAACGACGGCATCAGCCGGAACGATTATATGGCCAAGATGCCTCCCTTTCCTCCGGTCGATTCGGTGGCGCGCAGCGCTTTCGTAGCTGTGCCGGTGACTCTTCATCCGCCGGCGGGGCTTGCCGTTAACAACGCGATCGCGCAGTTCGGCTATCAGGAGTACGGAGGCAATTGCACAACCCGGGCCGATGCATGTATAGCGAAAGCCGCGGCTATCCCGAGCGGTAATGCGCCCTTCCTGTTCACCAGCGAAAACCCGTCCGGAGTAGCATGCTCTACCGGATGCACGGTTACTATTCCGGCTATTTCGCAGCGGGTCCTGTACTACAAAGTGGAGTATCGCAATGCCTCTAACAATATTCTTTCCGTAACGCCGACTCAGGTGCTGGTGACGCCTTGAAGAAGACCGGATAGCAGGTGGCTGGGTGTTGCGTGCCATACTGAAAACGTGCCGGCTCAGGAGATCGGGATCCGTGCTCAACAGCCCCGCGCAGCGCCGGCTGTCAGGCTGGCGCTTCCCATCTGCGCCCTGGCGCTTCTCATCCTGCGTCTGTCTCTGCTTCCGTTCAGCAGCGACCTCACTCCGGCTTTCAGCCACGACAGCGGCTATATCGCCATCGTTGCACGCAATCTGCTGAACGGAAAAGGATGGGTCAACGATGCCAGTTGGGTGGTCTTCCTGCAGCCGGCCCGATTGCCAATGCCCTATCACAATGCGAATCCGCTGTATCCCCTCCTGACAGCGGCAGCAGCCGGGATCTTCGGAATCCAGGTCGTACCCGCGGGCCTGTTGATCTCGGCGCTGGCGAACGTCGGCCTGCTGCTCGCCGCGTTCTTCCTGGTTTCCTATTGGCTCAAAAATACCTGGAGCTCTCTGATCATCTCACTAGGAGTAACGGCCTTTCCGGCGCTATGGAAATTTTCCCTGCAGATGCTCCCGGATTCCCTCACCGTGACCCTGCTGATCGCCGGCATAGCCTGTTTTGTCCGCGCGGAGAACCGGCTGTTTGCGGCCACCGCCGGAATTCTATTCGGCGCCGCGTGGCTCACCCGATCCACCGCCAGTATGATGGGCCCCGCGGTGGCGGTCTACGCGTTCGCGGCATGGCGGTGGCCCGCAGCTCTGCCGCGCCTGAGTATAGCGGCGGTGACGGCCGTCCTGGTGGCCGTTCCATGGTTAATTCATACAGAGCAGGTATGGGGATCTCCGCTTCGCAGCGATGCTGGGTATTCCATGTTCCAGGATTTTTATGCCCGCAGTTACGGTGGTTCCATTCATCGTTTTTGGCGCAGTCCCACCCTTCCACCGTCCACAGCCGAGTTACTGCGAACCAATGGCGCGGCCGTCGTTATCGGTTCCATCACCGGCATACCTAAGGTAGTGCGAGTCTGGCTGCAGGCCGGCTGGGAGGATCAATACTACCCGCGCATTGTATTTGTGATCTTGCTGGTTTCCGTGGCTCTGCTGTCGAGACGTCACCTGACTGAGCCGCCTGTTCTGGCTGCCGCGGTCTATGGCGTGCTGCAGATCGGCGTGCTGGGCTTGCGCGCCGATTCTATGGAACCCCGCTATCTGGCGCCTTTGACTGCCCTGGCCGTAGTTTGCCTGGGATGCGGGATCGCCACTCTCCCCACCGGATGGCGTCCTCCCGCAGCCGCCGGATATGCCTTATATCTGGGCTGCGCGTTCTTCGCGGTTTACATACCGTTCCAGGACGCGCGCCTGACCTGGAATATTGCGCTGCACGAAGACCCGGCCAATGCCGGCCGGCGGCGCATCCGCCGCTCGCTCGCCGCTACCATTACCCACCACGATCCTGTAATCGTATTCGATCCTTATTTCTTTAGTTACGACACGGGTGCGCAGGCTCTATCCATTCCGGAATCCGACGATGCCTATCTCCTGAGCTACATGGATCGCTACCATAGCCGCTGGATCATCCTCTCGGAGGACGAGGTGCGATTTTGGAAGCCGGACTGGCAGGCACATCTTCCGTCCTGGCTGCGCATACGCGCCGTATCCGGCGGGAACACTCTGTTTGAACGCGTCGCGCCGTCATAATAGTCTCTGGATACGCCATGCCATACTAAGGGCGTGAACACTTCTCCTGGCCGGGATCGCGTGGCCGTACTGGGTCTGGGTTATGTCGGCTCGGTCACAGCCGCCGGGCTCGCGCATCTCGGTCACCGTGTTATCGGAGTAGACCGTGATACCTACAAAGTGGAAAGTATCCAGGCCGGGCGCACGCCGTTTTACGAGCCTGGTCTCGAAGAACTGATTCGCGAGGGATGCGCTAACGGCAGACTGTCCGCTACCGGCGCGCTCGAGCAGGCTCTGGATGAGTCTGACGTCGTCCTGATTGCGGTAGGTACGCCTTCGGAGCGCAACGGTAACCTGGATCTCGATCAGTTGCGCAGAGTCACGACCGAGATTGGCCGGTATTTGAAAGAGCATGCGCGCCGTCTGATTGTGGTGGTGCGCAGCACAGTCTTTCCGGGCACCTGCGAAGAGCTCGCCGCCGAGTGCCTGGGAGACATCGCGCGCTATGCCGTGGTGGCCAATCCGGAATTTTTGCGGGAAGGAAGCGCGGTGCGGGATTTCCTGGAGCCCTCGCTGGTAGTGGCGGGCGGCCAAGACCGTCGCGCGGTGGAGCGGGTGGCCGCTCTGTACCAGGCTCTGGCGGCGAAACCGTGCCTGGTTTCCCTGCGCACCGCGGAGATGATCAAGTACGCCTGCAACACCTTTCACGCACTGAAGGTGTCCTTCGCCAACGAGATCGGCGCGCTCTCCACGGCGCTTTGCATCCCTGCCGAAGAGGTGATGGAGACGCTGTGCCGGGACGTGAAGCTCAATATCTCGGCGGCCTATCTCAGGCCCGGCTTCGCCTTCGGCGGCTCCTGCCTGCCGAAAGATCTGCGCGCTCTGGTGTATCGGGCGGGCCGGCTGGATCTGCAGCTCCCACTGCTGGTCAACGTCCTGCCGAGCAATGAACAGCATCTGCGGCGCGGCATCCAAAAGGTGTTGGACCTGCCCGCGGAGCGCATAGGAATCTTTGGGCTGGCCTTCAAGGAGAACACCGACGATCTCAGGGAAAGTCCGGTGGTCAGTCTGCTCGAACAGTTGATTGGCAAAGGCCGCCATTTACGGGTGTTCGATCCGCATATCCGGCTGGAAGGTATTTACGGCAGCAACCAGCGCTTTCTGCTGGCCGCCATTCCGCACATTGGCAACCTGCTCGATTCCGCCCTCGAAACCACGCTGGAGTGGGCGCAGCATCTGGTCGTCACACAACCGCCTGCGCCCCCCTATGCGGAGATGATCGCACGCAGCGGCCTGCCTGTGCTGAACCTCGTGGGTGCAAACTGGTAGATGCAATCCGGCATCTCGCTGGCATATTTGCTCAGCCAATATCCGGCCATCAATCACCCGTTCATGCTGCGGGAAGTGAGACGCCTGCGCGAATTGGGATTTGCCATCCAGGTAGCCTCCATACGCCCACCGGACCGGCCTTTCGACCAACTGACTGGGGTGGAGCAGGAGGAAGCGCGCTCCACCTTCTACGTGAAAACGCCGGGCTTGCCGCGTTTGTTGCGGGCACACCTGGCGACGCTGCTCACACGTCCCGCCGGTTATGCCCGTGGCTTGTTCCGCGCGCTCCGAAGCGGACCCTCCGGTATCCTTTACTTCGCCGAAGCCGTAGTGGCCGGCGATTGGATGATGCGCCACCGGCTGTTTCACGTCCACATACACTACTGCTCGACAGTGGGATGGATCGCGGCGGCCATTTTCCCGATCAGCATGTCGGTCACTTTCCATGGGCAGGCTGAGTTTGTCAATCCGGATGGGTTTCAATTGCGCGAGAAGATCCGGACATCGCTGTTCTGTCGAGCGATCAGTCTTCACGGGCGCAGCCAGATGCTCAAGGTGGTCGACTACCGCGAGTGGCCGAAAGTTGAAGTCGCTTTCCTGGGAGTAGACCCGCGAGAGTTTCAGCCGTGGCCGTTCCGCGCCCACCCCGAGCCGTTTCAAATTGCCTGCGTGGGGCAGTTAGCCCCAGTGAAGGGCCAGCACATGTTGTTGGCTGCCGTGGAGCTGCTCGCGCGTGAGGGCCGTCGCGTGCTTCTGCGCATCGCCGGCGACGGCGCGGACCGGGCCGGTCTCGAACAGGATATCGCCAGCCGCAACCTGGCGCGCCACGTGATCATGGAAGGCTTTCTCAATCAGGACAAACTGCGCGAGCTATACGCCGAATGTGACATGCTGGCGCTGCCCAGCTTTGCCGAAGGTATTCCGGTAGTGCTAATGGAAGCCATGGCCATGGAGATCCCTTGCGTAGCTACCTGGATTACCGGAATTCCGGAAATCATCCGGCAGGAAACTGACGGACTGCTGACGCCGCCGGGTGACGCGGAGGCGCTGGCCTGTGCTATCGCCAGATTGATGGACGACCCCGAGCTGCGGCGCAGCCTGGGACAAGCGGCCCGTCTTCGCATTCTGGAGAAATTCGACCTGCATCGCAACACCGAACGCCTGGCGGAGATTTTCGGCCGCAGGCTCGGTTCAAGCTAAGATATCAGCGGCATTGGTAAGCCAGAACCAGTGACTGATCGAATCCTTCCCGGCGGATCTCATAGCAGGATTGCAGCTGCATCAGACTTGGAGTGGCTACTATCTTCGGACGGAGTGACTCGGAATGTCCTCGCTGTCCCGACGGGAGAAACATCCACACGATTCCCGGACGTTCAATGAGCGCGGCCGCCTGACGAAGATCCGTGATATAGCTTTCGATAGGATCGATGAAAACCGTCGGTCCATTGCGCGGACAGCAAGGCCAATCCGTGTTACCCACATAGATGCGCGGCGCAGCCCAGCCCTGCAGCCGCGAGTAGTAGTCATACTGCTCCAGCATGCGTCTGTGCACCAGCAACACGTCGGACGGCCCCATAGACTGGCGCAGCAGGCGCATCGCCTGGCTGTTGCGCTCGTTCGGACGAGGATAGCGCATCACACCGAAATTCAGGACGAGCACCAGGAAAAAACACGCCGCGGCCGTACCATAAAAAACGGGGGATTCGTTTACCCATGCAAGGCGCTGCCGGAGGATATTCAACAGCAGGTCCAGAGTGGCGGCCAGCAGGGTGGCGCAGGCAGGCAAGGTCCACAGCAGGATGCGCGGAAACGACAGCAGCGGATATTGACCCAACAGACTCGCCGCTATCGCAGCGGCGAGGGGCAGCGGCCCCAGCAGCAGGACCACCACGTCTCTTTTTGACCCACGCGCAGAGCCGATCAGCGCAATCACTGCGCCGGCGACGACTGTGAGGACCATCGCGGCTCCCAGATAGAACATTACCGGAAATTGTTGCGGCACCAATAATGCAACGAGGTTATTGAATAGAGCCCGCGCGGAAGCCAGCGGATGACTTGGATTGAGACAATTCATGGCCCAGGACTCTACCAGATTCTGACCGCGATTGGGCCGTATGAATACCAGGTAATTGATCGCCACGCACACCATAACGGAGGTAATTGTAAGGATGCTCCGCCGCCCATGCCGATAGGATGGCAATTGCCAGAACGGCCCCAATACAACCGCCGCTATCACAGCGGGTCCCATGAAAAGCGCTGTGTTCGCAAGAAACGAAATAATAAAGAAGCCTCCCACCAACAGCGTGAAGTTGCGCCGGTCGGGACGCTGACAGTATCTGGTAATCAGAAGACATAGCAATGCGCTCGAAAACAGGTCCGAGCCATATTGCTTTACCTGCTGCGCGTACTTGGCGGCCCACATGTTTACGATCACCAGACTGGTTCCGCAAAGTGCCGCCGCCGGACTAAACAGTTTGCGAAGAGCGGCTGCCAAAACCGGAATAGCCAGGAGCCCGGCGAATAGAGGCAGCAATCGCAAAGCAGGCTCCGAGGGGCCGAATACCTTCGTCAGAAGCCGGGATAAGACCAGAAACAGCGAAGGCGAAACCTGTACCCACCCAGGGTAATAAAACATCTCCTTCCAGGAAGGTGCCAGAATGGAATTCGCCACCCAAGCTTCATCGGTCCAGATACTCGCCCGCATGGCGACCAGCCGGGCCGGCAAGCTGGCCAGGATCAGTAGCGCGTACACGAGCAACTCGTTAGTCAGTTTGGCTTTGGCGGCGACTGTTCGCACTGCTCCAGGATATCGCAAGCATCCAGCGAACCCGGCGCGCCGGCATGTCATAATCGGAATTTCCCCGATGCGTAGATCCACGCCAGCTCTGGTATTGTTTATTACAGTCGCCTATTTAGGCTTGGCCATTATGAGCGCCTTGGCGATGCGTCCGTGGTGCGATGAAGGTTGGTTCTCGAATCCCGCGGAAAACCTGCTTACTACCGGCTCCATGCCGACTTCGGTGTTGGACCCCACAGCCGCCTGGCGCGGCGTCAATCTACAAGGAATCGACCGTCATACTTACTGGGTAATGCCGCTTTACATCTTAGCGCAAGCCGGCTGGTACCGTATCACTGGCTTCAGTCTGATTTCCATGCGTATGTTTTCCGTACTCTGGGGATTAGTGGCGCTAGCCTGCTGGTACATCATCCTGAAGCGTCTCTCGGGCAGCACGGCTGTCGGATTACTGGCAGTGATCCTGCTGGCCACTGATTTTCAATTTCTGTCAACCGCCGGAGACGGCCGCATGGACATGATGACGGCCGCGCTGGGAAGCGCCGCGCTGGCGTGCTATCTGAGTATGCGGGAACGCCACCTCGGCCGCGCTATTCTTGTAAGTCAGATCTTCGGGGCCGCCTCATTCTTTACTCATCCGCTGGGAATCCTGGGCGTTGTGGGAGTCATATTCGTTACCCTGTATTACGACGGAAAGCGCCTGCGGCCCGGTTATATCGTGCTGGCCGGCTTACCATACGCGGTGATTGCCACTGGCTGGGCCTTCTACATTCTGCAGAGTCCTTCGGATTTCCTGCCGCAGTTTGCCGGCAATGCCTCGGGGCGCATGGAGCTATTGCAAGCTCCGGCGACAGTATTATGGCGCGAGATTGAGCAACGCTACCTGACGCCTTACGGGCTGTCGGCCGGCATGTCGATAGCGGCCAGATTGAAAGGCATTGTCCTGGTTATCTATAGCATTGGCCTGCTCGCCGCATGCGCCGACAAACGTATCCGGAACGATCGAGGATTGCGCGTTCTGTTGATTCTGGCGGCTGGGAATCTGATCGGACTTACGCTGCTCGACTCGTTTGGCATTGGTTGGTATCTCATCTATATAATCCCTCTCGCGATCGCGTTGGTTGCAGCTTTAGCGAACGCCTGGTGGAGGTCCGGCCGGGGGCCGCGGGCTGCCGTTGCTCTGACGTTGGGTCTATTGATCGTCGTTCAACTTACAGTTTCTATTTCCCGTATCGCCAGGAATAGCCGGAGCGATTTTCTGGCCGCCTCCGATTTTCTACGGAGCCGCCTGAACGGTTACAGGCTGGTGATGGCCAGCGCCGAGTTTGGCATTCCACTCCGGTTCGACAAACGTCTCATCGACGATTTCCGGCTCGGCTATCGCAGCGGAAAGCGGCCTGATTTGATCGTGATGGACACGCCCAGGTATTGCCTTTGGACCGCCCTGCTGCGGAATCAGGATGCCGGCAATTATCGTTACATACAAGATCTGCTGGCGAGCTATCGCGTAGTCTACGATCACGGCGCGTACCGCATGTATGAGCGGCCCCGCGCCGTCTCCGCCGAAACCGCGAGTGTGCGCCAATGAAGGTGCTGCCACTCGCGCTATTCCTGACCGGCTACTCGTTGGCGGCGATCACCGGCGTGCGCGTGTCCGGTAGCACCGCCACGCAGGCAGTAGTCACTTATACTGCTCCCAATACATCGGTGTGTTCGGTAGCCGTCAGTGAGACAGCAGACTCTCAAGGCAATCCCCAGCCACCGCTTAGCCATGACACGGATCCTGCTCTGTTCCCAGGCGCGGACCAGGACAGTCGCGCCGGCAATACAGGAAGCGGCGTCCTGCGTACCTTCGTGATCGGCAAGCGGGCCGCCGCCACGGGCGTCGACGGCCGGTACTACTCGCGCGCCTTGGCGACTAATACCACTTACTACGGTAAGATTGCGTGCGGCGCCGATACGGCGCTGTTCACCTTCCAGACCACCAACATTCCGCTGGGTATAGGTTATACCGATCCGTGGCCCGCCGATCCCGCCGCGCCGGGCGCGTGGATAACTCCTTCATCGCCCGGCAGCATAGTGAACGAACAGTTTATCGAGCCGCAAACCGGCGTACGCCTTCAGCGCGTCACCTACCCCGGCCTCGGATACACGTCCACCGCCAACGTTGCTTTCGGTACGGCATACAATCAGGGACAAGATCCCTGCGACAGCAATGGCCCATGGTCGAATCCATGCCATCCTGTCGGTGGTAGCGGCTCGGCTGCCTCGGTGGGCAACTCGGCCGGGTGGCTGGTCCTGCGGCCCAACAACCAGTCTTTCGGGTGGGGCGGCACCTCCAGCGCTTTCGGCTTTTCACTCAATCAGTTTCAACTCGCCTTGACCGGCCGCGGGGATTCGCGCGACGCGAGCCTCCGCTCAGTAGACGTGTGTTTAAGTATGAACGCCGGCGCTACCTGTGCCAGCAAGATTCAAACCTTGACCTTCGACCGCAAGAACGGCATAGTCACAGCGGGCGCCTACCAGCCAGGCGCCATGGGCATTGATCCGTGGCTCTTCGATAGTACGCCGCGCATCAATCGTCCGGAAGCCTCCACTCATCAGGGCACAGTCAATGTCTACGGAACCGGCGTAAACCAGAAAGGTGGGGATATCTTCAGCGATTACTGGACCACCGGCGGCCAAGGGCGCATGCGTTTCTCGAACGTATCCACAGCCGACGCCTGCACGGCTCCTCCCGCCGCCAACCGCTCAGTCGAGGCCGGCATCGCCAGCGGCTTTGGGCAGCTCCTCACTCTCACCAGCGCTCCAGGCTCTTATAGCTTCTATTGCGCCCCGGACTTTGCGGTCATGATCCGCCGTCACACACCGGACACTGCCAGCTCCATTTACATTCAATCGGCCACCTTCTCCTATGTCTCCGGACATTCAGGTGAGTGGATTGACGAAGGCTACAATAGCTTGTGCTCGAAGGCCAAAGTAAGTAACGGCTATATATGCATGATTCCATCCGGGGGCGGAGGAGGCGTAGTAGCGTGGATCGATCCGGTCACCGGAACGTCCAACATGATCGGTCCGGCCAAGGTCAACGGAGATCCCGATGGGCGGGATCCGTGGCCGGATTCTCCCTGCCCGCTGCTGTCGCCAGAAGCTTTCGAGACCTTCGACGACACTAAGTCCGTGCCCACCTGGTATTGCATCGCGCCGTCCGGCCAAACATCCGTTATCTTACAGGTCACCTACACAGGCGCCTATGATCGCAGCAGATCGTTTGCGGATTCGGATTCCATCGGGATGGGTAGGCCGCGCGGAAGCAACGCGTATTCGGTCACTTACTCCAACGCCGTGATCACCAACCTTACTCCAGCCTCGCGGGGCACAGACCTCAAGAGCCTGCTTACGGCCTTTGAGCCATCCTTCGATCAAACCATGAGTTGCTACACCGGCCCGGTTCAGCAAGGTAACCTGCTGATTTACTGCTACCGCGTGCAGAATACCTTGGGATGGTTTGCCGTCTTCAGCCCTGGGGACGGGAACCCCGCGCACGCCGGTCAGCCGGGCGGACCCAATATCATTGGCGCCATGAACACCTGGAGCCACGGCGCCTCCCGTTGGAGCGTAAACCACTCCGCCCAGGATTACGGCTCGAGCGGCTACTTCGGCTATGGGGCAAATACCATGACGGCGGGCTCGGCGTCACTCGGAAGCACCGCTGTTATGGCCACCACGCACTCTCCCGTCCCCGGCGCCGGTGCGGATTGTTCGCAATGGGCCAATCCCGCCAATGTCACCGGCAATAACTGCACCCTGCTGCAGATCGACGCGAACAATGGATCCTACGAGCCATACTACTGGAAACAGGTGCCGCCGCAAGGCCAGTCTCCCGGAGAGCTGAGTACCGCGCAGGTCGGCGATATCTGGTGTATAGGTACCAGCCTGACTTCCTGTAACTTTATCAATGGCGCCAACGAGGTCCTGGTGTTGATCCAGAAAAACGCGGATGGACGATGGGTTTTCGAGCGTAATGCCGGCCGGTGGGTCACTGGTTTTAAGGATCTCCCAGTAACCGGAACTAAGTATTTGTTTGCCATGTCGAGCGCTACTAACCTGAACACTTACGACGCGAAATATCCTACTTACTATTCGGTGGCCTGGGGCAGCAACGTGTTTTGGGACTATGCCAACGATCCGCACGGCCTGCACCCTTTCATCGATCCGGAATTCTTCGATGCTCACGCCGTGCAGCGGTCCTGGATCGCGGTCGAAAGCAATCAATACCCCTATGCCCCCTGGGGGCGGGGCGCTTACCGGGTCAGGCACGCCGAGAACTTACAGCAATTGTTTGCGGCTCCCGTATCTTATGTGTCGGCCAACCCGTCCTTTGCGGGAGCCTACGCGGCGGCCGCCATCAATGTCTTTCAGTCGCACTGTTCGGTCAGCGGAGAATCGGCCAGCCCCACCGAAGGACAAGCGGCCTTCGACGTGCGGCCCCTGGTAGGTAAGTTTACCGGCCCGCCCGCGCCGCCGGATCTGTGGACACTGGTAAGCGGCCAACTCTGGAAGACCACTTATCCGGTAAAGGATCCGGATGATGTAGGCAATCTCAATCGCAAACTATTGCCCACGGCGGCCAGCTCAGGCTCTCATCCTCTCATCGACGTGAGCGGCCCTGCGTCGTCTCTGGCTGACAACGCCGCCGCCTCCTATCGATACTGCATTCCGCGCGCGAGCGGAGAGTGCCGTGCGGGCAGTAGGGTGGGAGAGCTATATGTCAATGCGCCTTCCGTGACCTACCCGTACTGCTACGGCGCGGGTGTCACGGGGCAAACCAGCCCCGCTAATGACATTTGCGTGGATAACATGCCTGCGGCCGGACAGGGCCTGGTGCAATTCTCGACGCTGCAGGCCGATCCGTCCGGACAGTTTCAGCGAATCCTGGTCAAGCCCATGAGCGGCAAGCTGAAGCTCACCAGCGGCTTCGCCAATGCCAGGCCGCTTCCGGACAATTCGTGGATCTTGTTTCAAGCTAACTATCTGGATTCGGCGCGGCGGGAGTTATACATGGCCAAGCTGCCTCCGTGGCCCGCTCCTGACGGCGTTGACCGCAGCACATTTGTACCGCTGCCGCTGCAGCTGACTCCGCCGTCCGGCCTGGGTGTGACCAATGCCATCGTGGAGTTCGGTTATCAGGAATTCAACGGGACCTGTACCACGCGGAAGGAGGCCTGCGTCGCCAATGCGGCAGCCGTCGGCGCGGTTCCCTTTCAGTTTGCGGGAGAGAATCCGCCCGGAGCGCCGTGCTCATCCGCCTGCACCATTGCTATTCCGGCCGTTTCGCAGCGCATCCTGTATTACACCGTGAAATATCGCGACGCCTCCAACAAGGTTCTGGCTGTAACGCCTGCTCAGGCGCTGGCCACGCCGTGACCGGCAGCGGTGGTATGCGGCAAACTCATAGGCTGCGGCGGCAGCACCTAGGATTGCTGATCGCAGCGGATGTCTTGGTCCTGTCACTCGTACTGCTATTCACCGAGTCTGCGTACCTTGGCGATACGGCGCGTTACGTAGCTGAGATCATGAATCATCGCGCCCATCTCTTTCCTGCCAGCCAGGATCCCTTCTGGGATTTCGGCCATCCCGCGTGGCGTCCACTGGTGAACGTGCTTTATGACCGCGCCGGCAGCACGATTCAGGGCATCAGGGGCGGTGACGCCCGACAGGCGCTCGCCTCGCTCATGATTGCGATCAACATGATTTCGATGCTGGCCGCCGTCCTTTTCTTGTGGCTATTTCTGCAAAGACATACGAACTCCGTGGCCGCTTCGGTGGCAGCGGCTGCTTTTCTATGCACCAACGCGGTGCTGGATTTCGGCCGTTCCGGGGCTCCTTACGTAGCGGGGCTTGCCTGCGTGATCATTGCGCTGTGGCTCGCTCAGTCGGCCGCGTATCGCCAGCCGGAAGGCGCCCGAGCTTTCGTGCCTGTGGCTTGCGCGGGCCTCAGTCTGGGCGCCGCGGTGGTGCTGTGGGTGCCTTTTATATTCTCCATTCCGGCGGTCATCTTATATGCCGTGCTGGCATCCAAGTACACGGCGTGGCGTGAGCGCCTGAAACCGGCGGTCCTGATCGTCACTTTCTGCGGCCTGGCGATAGCGGTGACTTACAGCGTGATCATTCACCAGCGGCAGATCCACTCATTCGCGGATCTGAAGAGCTGGATAGGTTCCGCTTCCAATGAAACCGCGCAGACCGACAGGTTAAAGCGCGCCGTCAGCGGCATTCCGCGATCGTTCCTGGACCTGGGCGAGGACACCCTGCTTTTGAAACGGTACGTGTTTCACGATCCTTACACCCGCGTCGGCCCGCTGCAGATTCTGTTCGCTGGGGGCACCATCAAATTGATCCTGTTCTACCTGTATGCCGGCACTCTCGTGTGGGTGCTCTGGAGGCAACCGGGTGAACGCAGGATCCTGCTTCTGCTGGCTGCCGCCGCTCTGTCTGTCCTCGTTTTCGCCGTAATCCTGTTCGAGCCTGGCGGCCCGGAAAAGTACATGCCCGCCTATCCGTTCTTTTTTTTGGCGGCGGCGTGCGCTCTCCAGGACGATGACAGCTCTTGGAGCAACGGCGCCACTCATCGTGTGGTGCGCTGGTGGATGGCGCTATTTTTGGTTGCGGTACTTTGCGCAGGCAATATTTACGCCAAGGCCGGAGGACGCCGGGCGGAGGCCTATCGAGCGTTTTTAGAGCGCAAGCACAGCCTGGATGCGCAGGCGCGACCCGACGATATGGTGGCCGTGATCAGCTTCTGGGATCCACTCTATCGCCTCCCGCCTTTGCGGCTGCTGGACAGCCAGGCCCAGCCGGACTTTTGGGTCTACGATGTCATTGAAGTTGCCAGCACGCGCGTTTTTCACTGGCGCCAGGATTTCGCCGCGCGGGCCTTGGCTAAGTGGTCCCAGGGAAAGCAGGTTTGGCTCTCCACTCGCCTGTTAGCGGATACGCCGCTCGCGGAATGGAAATGGGTGGAAGGTGATACAGGACGAGTCCAATGGAGCGATGTGCGGGATTTCTTCCGGACCCTGAAGGTCCAATCGCGCGTAGGCGGCGTCGACGGATTCGTGCTTCTGACTGACGGGACTTACAATGAAGAGAGGTTACGGGCGCTAAATCCATGAGCGCTCCCGAGAAGCGGCTGGGGCGAGGCTATCTCGCCTTATGCCTGACCGCGTTGGTGCTCTATGCGGTACTAGCCATCGGCTTGAGTCTGTCCAGGGCGCCGATTTGTGACGAGGGCTGGTATGCCGATCCGGCAGTGAGCTTAATTACGACCGGGGGCATGGGCTCTCCGGTAATCGAAGGTGCGGGCACTACGCTCCAAGATATCGCGCACTACACTTACTGGGTGATGCCGCTGCACGTACTCGTCGCGGCGCCCTGGTACCTGCTATTCGGCATAAGTCTGGTTTCAACCCGTATGCTTTCCGTGGCCGCCGGACTGGTGGCCCTGCCCTGCTGGTTTTATGTCATCCGTAAGATCACCGGCGACAGAAGGATCGCTCTGATCGCTCTGTTGCTGATGGCCGTCGACTCAAACATCCTGATTCTGGCTTCCACCGGACGCTCCGACCTGCTCAGCGCGGCATTCGGAGCGGCGGCGTTGGCAGCGTATCTTTCTCTGCGCGAGGACCATCTCCACTGGGCGCTCTTTAGCGGGCATGCATGCGCCGTGGCCAGCGGCCTGACACATCCGCAAGCCGGCCTGATCGCGGTACCGAGTCTGCTTCTGCTGCAGTTTTACTATGATCGTCACCGGCTGCGCTGGCGGCAAATAGTCCCCATCGCGCTGCCGTATCTGATCGGCGCGGCCGGCTGGTCGGCCTACATTTTGCAGAGCCCCGCATCCTTCTGGACACAGTTTAGCGGTAACTCCGCGGGCAGGCTTTGGCCGCTGAAAGACCCTCTGCTTGCGCTCCGGCGAGAGATTACAGACAGATTTCTTCCCGCTTACGGGATGCTGCCGGACGCGCATCGCGTGGGGAAGCTGCGCATCTGCGTGTTAATTATTTATGTGGCGGCGGTGCTGGGCCTGGGGTGGCCGCGGGCCATCAGACGTATGCCGGGCGCGGGAATCATCTGCGGTCTGATCGCGATCGTCTTACTCCTGCTCGTCTTTCTGGAGGGAGCCAAGCAGCCGTGGTACCTGCTCCATCTGGCATGGCTTCTGGCAGCGGCAGCCGCGGCGTCCTGCCAGTGGCACACACAACTGCGGCCGGCATGGCGTCCAGTGGGGCTAGTAGCTCTGGCAGCAGTCTTCTTGCTGCAGACCGGCTACGCCGCCGCGCTCATCGCCCAGGAAAGATACGCCAGCATCTACCGTCCAGTGATCGCCGTGCTCCAACAGGACATGCGGCCCGGCCAGTTGGTGATGGGGAGCGCCGAGTTGGGCTTCGGTCTCGGCTTCGACCGTGTCCTGGATGACGCGAACCTGGGCTACTACAGTGGCAAGCGCGCGGACTTCATCGTAATCGACACTAACTACCGGGCGCACCTGGCCGAGCTGGCGCACACTCGACCCGCCGTCTATAACGAAATCGAAAGCATGCTCGCAGGTCAGTACCAGCCTGCCTATTCAAATGCCGGTTACTCTGTATATACCCGTATTGCACCGGTTATCGCCTCGCTTGCGTCATGTTATTCTGCAATCAGGTTAGCTCGCTCCCACGCGAGCACTTGCGTCCTCCTTCTTAACCGGTCCGATGTCCACTTCTATCGAGAAGAACGGCTCTTTAACATCTCATGTGTCCTGGCTCATGCTCGCCAAGACACTCTCCTTCGCATTCACCATGGCGCTGCCCATGGTGCTGGTGCGACGTTTAAATCAGGCCGAGTTCGGCCTTTATAAACAGCTTTTCCTGATTATCCAGACCTCGGTGGTGGTCCTGCCGCTAGGCTTCGGCATGAGCGCCTACTACTTTCTGCCGCGTGAGCCGGAGCGGCAGCGCGAAACCGTCATCAACGTAGTTCTCTTCAACCTGATGATGGGGACTATAGCGGGGCTGGCCTTGTTCTTCTGTCCGTGGCTGCTGGGCTCGCTGTTCAGCCAGCCCGGACTGAGCTCCTACGGACACCTGGTTGGCCTGGTGATGCTGCTCTGGATTGTCACTTCATTTCTCGAGATCGTACCGATCGCCAATCAGGAAATCAAGCTGGCCAGCGTCGCCATCGTATGCGTGCAATTGACCCGCACGATTTTTTACCTGGCGGCGGTACTGTGGTTCGGAACCGTACGCGCGCTGATCTATGCCGCGGTGCTCCAGGGTGTGCTGCAAGCCTGCATTCTGGGGTGGTATCTGCAATCCCGCTTTCCGGGCTTCTGGCGCTACTTCAATTTCGCCGGGATGAGACGCCAACTCTCTTACGCGCTGCCCATCGGCTTGGGCGCGCTGCTGGTCAGTGTCGAGACCGACCTGCACAATTACCTCGTCTCCCGATGGTTCGGCCCTGTTACCTATGCTCTCTATGCCATCGGCACGGTGCAGCTACCCTTTGTAAACCTGCTGCAGGAAGCCACCAGCGCGGTTCTGATTCTGCGTATCACCGTGCTCCAGCAACGCGGTGAAACCGCCGAAATCCTGCGGCTCACTGCCCGTGCCATGCGCAAACTCGCGGCCGTGTACTTTCCGGGCTATTTTTTCTTTCTGATCTTCCGCCGCGAGTTTATTACTTTTCTGTTCACCGCCCCTTATGCGGCCAGCGCGGACATATTCGCCATCAATGTGACCCTTTTACCCATGGCCGTGCTGATTTATGACCCGCTGTTCCGGGCTTATATAAAGGAGCGCTTTTTCCTGCTGCGGCTGCGGCTGGTATTGTGCTCGCTGCTGGTGGGAGCGCTATGGTTCGCTATCCGGCATTTCGGACTTATCGGAGCTATTTCGGCTGTGGTGCTGGTCAGCGCCGTGGAGCGAGCCGCGACGCTGGCACGCATCTGCCGCATTCTCGGCGCGCGTTGGAGCGATCTCAAGCTGCTGAAAGACGTGGGTAAGGTGGCGGTGGCGGCAGCTTTGGCCGGAGGCGTAGCAGCGTTGGTGCGCGCGCTGATGGGGCCGCTGAAACCGTTCTGGGTATTGGCTGCCGGCGGAACGATTTTCGCGTTAGTCTATGCCGCTGCCGTGTTTGCGCTGCGCATTGTGACAGCGGAAGAAAAGGCGCTGGTCCGTACTAAATTCGCGATGTTGTGGCGGCACTCAGCTCCGGAAGTTGCGCGGTGATGGTGGTAGGGCCGCCCTATATCGACGCGGTCATCGTTTCCGGCGCAGCAGCCTTCCCGGCGGCCGCCCGGGGCTTGGCCTTCGCCTTTGGGGCCGGCTTCTGCGCCTTGTGATACGCTGCCCACCGTTTCTTGGTGGCCAGTTGAATGGCCCGGCGCCCTGCGGCTGAAAGCCTGCGCTTTTTCGGTTTCTCCATGTGGGCCTGCTTAGGCTCGGCATTGGCCTTCTTGTAAGCCTGCCAACGCGCTCTCTGTGCGGCGGCGATTCTGGCTCTGGCAGACGCACTCATGGTCCGCTTTTTCGGAGTACTGTGGTCCGTACCTCTTGTTGGTGCAGTCAGGCCCGAACCGCGCTGACCAAGCTGCGCCCGAATTTCAGTGATGGCGGCAGTGATTCGAGCCCGCTCCGCTTCATAACCGCGTACGGCCATTTCCAGAGTGGTATGGTCTAGCTTTAGCTGTGCATGTCTCGGCATCTTACTCTCCCTCTTCGAACATTCAGAACTACCTGGTCCAACCTAATGGTGTCTTGATTCTAACACCGCTGCCGCCAACTTACAATTAAGCCCGCCGTTATAGTAGACGAAGGGCATGTGCATTGGAATTTTGTTAACTCTTGCGGGTTCGTAAGGTTACTGCGGCACGAACTGGTAGACCGTCCACGACGATAGAGCGCCATCGCCTGAACCAAATGATATTACTTTCCGCCACACCAGCGGGTAGTCTCTCAACATCTCGTCCATGTAACGTACGTGCGCCTTACGCAGGTTATGGGGTTGCAGGCGCCAGATCAGCAAATCCACCGGGTTCCGGCGAAGATACGTCATCATCTCTTCAGACGATCGGAAATGAGATGTATAACCCTCTTCAAACCAGCCCTGCTCCGCAAACAGCTTGCTGGGACGTATGAGCTGGTAGCCCGGACGATGGCGGTCCTGCACGGCGAATTCGGCAATGATGGGCCCTTCCAGGTCGGGCGCCACGATTATCCGCTTACCTGCCCATGCCGTATCTCCAACTATGTCTCCGACGACGGACCGTATCGGATACACGGGAGGCCGCTCGTAGTTCCGCAGATATGCGGGCGCCACACAAAGCGTCACCATTACCGCTGACACCGGAGCGGCCCATGCGCCCATCGGACCCCGCCTGCTCAACGGTTCGAGCACCGCAGCCCACCCAGCAAACGAGAGCGCCAGCAGCCCGGCGCAGGGAACCAGAAGATAGCGGGATTCCGGCGCGACCGGAGCAAGTATGACAAACGCGAGGCAGCCGAGACAGAGAAGACCTATTACGGCCAGATCTGCCCGCCACGCCCTCGGCCTGACTATCAGGGCGAGTAAGCCGAGAATCACAACAACGGCAAGTAACGGTGGGAAGATGTTGAAGAGATCCGCCAGGTAACGTCCCATACGCCTACTGATCGGCGGCGGCATACGCGGAAGACCTACGGCTTGCAGCTTCAGCGTCCATAGCGCCCAGGGTCCGGCCAGTAACGCGATCACGAGATACTGCGCGAGGAAACTCGGCTTTCGCAAGAGACTAAATCGGCGCAGACAGATGCAAGCGGCGAGCGGCAATGCACACACGTAAGCGCCACTGTATTTGGTGAGTGTGGCGCACGCACAGCACAACCCACAACAGATCGCGCTCGGAAAATCGGGCTGCTCAAGATAACGCAACAGCAGGACGGCGGCGGCCAGGCAGAAGAACCCGACCATCTCATCCACCATTACGGCGCACATCCAGCGTTGGACCTCGGGAAGGCTGAGAAACAGAACACCCGCGCATACGGCGGCCACCGGCCCCGCCCGCTTGCGGACCAGGCCATACAGCACCCATGCCATGCCCGTCACTGCCGCCGCGGAGACGAGCAGAGCCTGGAACCGCCCTACGCCTGCCAGCAAGAACCATAGCCCTGTCACGACGTAGAACAGAGGCGGCCAATAGCCAATTCCAAAAAACGGGTAATGGTTGTAGTATTGGCGAGCGAACCGGCTCGGGCTTGACGGGAAGCCCGATGCCAGATAGTCGCGGACCATGACAGCGCCGACGAAGTGCCCAGCCTCGTCCGGATATGCGTCGAAGCTTGCATCCCACGCGCCGGTGGAGCCTTGGACGAACAGACAGAGCAGCAGAAAAGCGATGGCCACCAGGACGGAGGGCAGAGCCTTCCTGCCGGCTAATGCCCTCTGCATCCGTGGAACCGGAGAATTCCTGTCTTCTTTTATGGCGTGATCCATTCGGATTACTTATGGCTGACAGCCCGGGAGAGCCTCCATAGAAATTTATGAAAATGATATTCGCGCTGTAGAAGTCAATCACTCCCTCGGCTGGTTTCCCGTCAGCGCATACTTCACCTGGGCCTCAGCGCCGCGAATCCAGTGAAAGATATCGGTAAGCGTGGTGCGCGCGTCACGCCGCGGGCGCCAACCGTTTACCGCCGACAACCGCCGGTGATCGGTAAGATAGATGCGCACGTCGGCCGGCCGGGTCTGGGCCACCGGCGCGATCGGCAGGTGGACGCCGGTGATCTCCTCACACAGGCGCGTGGTTTCGACGAGCGAGAGACTAAACTCCACCCCGCCGCCCACGTTAAACAAACGGCCCCCATACGTTTCGAAATCGCCGATCTGCTCGAGCAGCAACTCGCACAAGTCGTCTATGTGCAGGAAATCGCGCACCTGCCTGCCGCTGCCGTCGAAGCCTATATAAGAAAGATTGCGCCGGAAGTAGTGCGCGGCAACCCAGAGCGCCAGCACTCCCTGATCGGATTTAGCCATCTGCCAAGGCCCGGTAAGCAGGCCGCAGCGATTGATGATGCAGCGGATTCCATATGCATCCGCATACTCGGTCACCATCAATTCGCCGGCCAGTTTGGTCATCCCGTAGAGTGAGCGCGCGCCCTCCAGCGGGAAGTCCTCACTCACACCGAAAGCAGAGGCGCCCGCTACCGTCTGATCCGCGGAAAGCTCGAAACGAGTTTCGCCTTCGGTGAAGGCCAAAGCGTTCAAGCCGCGGTAAGGGTACACGCGGCTGGTAGAGATAAAGACAAAATCGGCCTTGACGCGCCGCGCTAACTCCAGGCAGTGATAACAGCCGATCAGGTTGGTATCGATCAAATATTCCGGCGACCCGCCATAGCCCGCCTGCGCGGAAGGCTCAGCCGAACACTCCACGATCAGATCCGGGCGCTCCAGGGTCGTGAGATCGCTGAGCGACCGTATATCGCCATGAATAAAGCCGACGCCGGCTTCGCGGAGCCGTCCCAGGTTAAGCTCCGAGCCGCGCCGGTGGAGGCTGTCAAAGGCAATTACCTGCGCCGGGGGATTGTTCTTTTTGAGCGCCAGCGCTACGCTCGAGCCCACGAAGCCGGCCCCGCCGGTCACCAGCACGCGGTTGTGGCGGCTGTCAGTAGACATTTCCCGTTGGCCGCCGGATTTACGCGTGGCGCGGCGCGGCGCGATCTTCCACCTGTTCCCGCCGGCGTACATAGTCGCCGCGAGAGAGATGGTGTTCGAGCCACAGATAAAGAACGATGAAGAGATACCGGCTACCCATCTCTTTGAGCTTCAGCTTGGACATACCGGTCTTGCGATTCGTCCAGGAAATGGGTACGACGGTGTAGGAATAACCGCGTACGATGGCTTTCAACGGCATCTCCACGGTCAGATTGAAGTGCGGTGAGATCAGCGGTTGTATCCCGTCGATCGCTTGCCGCCGGTAACATTTGAAGGCATTGGTCGTGTCGTTATAGCGTATACGGAACAAGGTCTTGATAAACCAGTTGGCCATGCGGTTGATGGTAAGCTTGTGAACCGGGTAATCGATCACCGCGCTGCCTTGCATAAACCGCGAGCCAAAGACGCAGTCGTATCCTTCTTGTAGCTTGCGATAGTAGCGGACCAGGTCCGCGGGACTGTCGGAGGCGTCCGCCATCATCACCGCAATGGCATCGCCGGTCGTTTGCGTGAGGCCCACACGCACGGCCAGCCCGAAACCGTGCACACCGGTATTGATTACCAGACGCACACCAGGGTAGCGCTCCGTCACGCGCCGGACCAGCGCCGGAGTTTGATCGGTGCTGCCATCGTCCACCACCACGATTTCGTAAGGGATCTGTTCTTCGAGCAGCGCGGCAGCCACGTCGAGGAGAGTCTGCTCGATACAGCCTTCTTCATCCCGGGCGGGTATAACGACCGAAAGCTTCATAGTCCGGCTAACTCCGCGCGGCGCCTACGGGGATATCTTTTCCGCGCCAGTGCCGCTCCACGAGCTCGTCCAGAATGCGCGGCAGGCCGTACTCCATCTTCCATTTCGGGAAATGACTGTGGACCTTACTCAGATCCGAGATATAGCAGATATGATCGCCGATGCGGTTAACGTCCTGGTAGCCGTACCGGAGATGCAGGCCCATGCCGGCCAGCGCGTCGATGGTCTCGAGAATGGAGAGGCTGTTACGCCTTCCCCCGCCGAGATTGTAGACTTCTCCGCAGCGCGGTGAAGCGAAGAACTCCATGAAGAGGTGAGCTACATCGTAACTGTGGATTTGATCTCTTACCTGCTTCCCTTTATAGCCGTTGATGGTGTACTCTTTCTCCGTCGCGGCGCAGTACACGATATAAGCCAGGTAGCCGTGTAACTCGACTGCCGCGTGCTGCGGGCCGGTGAGGCAGCCGCCGCGAAAAACCCCCACGGGCATCTGAAAGTATCGCCCGAACTCCTGGCACATGACATCGGCTGCTACTTTAGAAGCGCCGAAGATGGAGTGCAGGCACTGGTCGATGGACATGCTCTCGTCGATGCCATCCAAACCGCCGGCATAGTCGTAACGCTTTTCCAGTTCCGTGAGCGGCAGGTAATTGGGCCGGTCGCCGTAGACTTTGTTGGTGCTGGTAAAACAGAAAGGCGAATCCTTGCAGAAATCGCGGGCGGCTACCAGCATGTTCATGGTGCCCAGCGCATTGACGTCGAAATCGTCGTAGGGGATAGCAGCGGCCTTGTCGTGGGAAGGCTGCGCCGCGGTATGAATGATGAACTGCGGCCGTTCACTCTCGAACACCTGCCGTATGGCCTGGCGGTCCCGTATATCGATAGCCAGGTGACGGTAGCGCGGCAGCGTGGTTTCGAGTTCCTGCACCACCAGACGCGTCGTGCCCTGCTCGCCGAAAAACTGCCGCCGCATGTCGTTATCGATCCCGAGCACGTCCCAGCCGGCAGCCGAGAGTTGCCGCACGCATTCCGAGCCGATCAGTCCGCCTGATCCAGTGACGAGGGCCTTCATGTGGTCTACCCTTAATCTACTGTTTCAGCGGCTGCCCGCGCAAATACAAACTCATTGCAACCGAGCGATCCGCCACAAGTTACCAGCCGCGTAAGAGTAAAACCGCGGCGTACATAAAAATCGAAGATGGCCTCGGGTTTGGCGACTTCAAAAGGATAGCCGCCGACCCAATCGATCAGGTCCCACCAGGCCGACATGCCGCGCTCCCGGCCGGCGCGCCGCCAGGTCTGGAAGGGCTTCAGCTTCAACAAATCCTTGCACGCCGCACGCCAGTTCAGGTGGATCAATACAGGGATCGTCACCAGGAAGCGCAGACCCCCGGGCAACTGGTTATACGTGCGCTTGACGGCACGCCAGCGATCGCTGATCTTTCCCTGGTCGTTATAGATGGCGATGAATAGTTTCCCGTTCGGGGCAACCAGCCAAGCAGCGTTATCCAGCGCCTGCCACATCGCCCCGGTATGATGCAGCACGCCCCATGAGTAGACTACGTCGAAGCGACCCAGCCGCGAGAGGTAAGCGGTATCGAGCGCCGAGCCCTCCGCGATGTTCCATTGTGTGTCTCCCGGGAAGTACCGCCGGCGTAGTTCGCTGGCACAGGCGACCGATTGCGGATCGTAATCGAACGACTCGACCCGCGCCCCCAACCGGCGCGCCGCCAGACTGAACACGCCGCTGCCACAGCCTATATCTAGAAAGCTCTTGCCGGCCAGATCCTGCACCTGCAGCATGTGCCGCAGAGAATCTTCCGCCTCGCGTATACGACTCTCGTCCAGAACGGAGAGGAAGCGCCGCCAGTTTTCTCCGAAAGCGAAGCGCTCCCCAGCGGCAATCTCCTGCAGGGTAGTGGTGCCCATCAAGCTCACTGTAGCAGTGGCAGAGATCAGGCGATGTTCTCCATGCCGGACAGGTTCGAGAACGGCAGCACCGCCTGGCCTGCGCGCTTGCGCAAGAGCCATTTGCTGTAGGGCGGCACTTCCGTCTTGGCCAGATCCTGCAGGATCAGATCGGTCAGCTCGCGATCGCGCACATCCGGCGCCATCCTCTCCAGGCGGCCTTCACGGCGCAGCAATTCCGCTTTTTCTTTCCAAAGCGCTTGCTTGGAAGAGTCGGTGAGTTGCTCGAAAAGGCTTTGCGCCATGGCTTGCCGGAATTGTTCGTATTCGAGGATCACAGCGCGTTCCTCGGCTTCCTGGTTCTGCCGCTGTATGGCGCGCTCGCGCTGCCGGTAGCGCTCCTTGGCGGCAGCTTCCATTTCCTCGTCCAATACGCGGCGGCGTGTAGCCGGATCTTTTACGATCTTGACCAGCAGACCGGCGGCGTTTTTGAGATTCTGTCCGGTGCGCTTCTTGTGCCGGCAGGTCTCGAGAGCCATTTCGCACCAGTCGAGCAGTTCCCTGCCCTCCCCGGACGCAGCACCCAGATCGAGCGCGCGGGATATATAACTGGCGGCCACGTGCGGCAGCACGCCATCCTGTTTCATGGCCTGCACCAGCTGGGCAGCGCGTTCGAGTGCGTACAATTGTTCCGGTGTTTCGGCCGCTTCGCTCCATGCCACGGATGCCTTGTAAGCGAAGCCGGCTTTTTCGAGCACTGTTTGGCAATGCGCGCGGCTCAGCTCCGGACATACCGTGCTCTGCAACATCAGGCTCTTACGCTCAGGCACGTAGGATGGATGCCGGTGCAGCGCGATGCGCCACTCCTCTGCGGAAATGCTGTGATACGATCCCAGCACCTGTATACGCATCAACTGATCGAAGGCGGGCTCGAGCGTTTGCATAAGCCGCGAAAAATAGTGCGGCGGGTTCAGAATCCCTACATGCTCCATCGCCAATTTGCGTGCGTCGATTACGATCAGGTCCGTCTTCTCGAAGGCCACGGCAAAAAAGCGGTACAGGTGCTTGGCGGTAATGCCGTCGAGTTCCATGTAGCGGCCCGCGTCCAACACGCGGAAGAAACCGTTATTGATCGACTGAATCAGTTTATCGGTCCATGTAATACTGCCGGTGCATCTTCCGGTCTCGCGATCCAGGAGAAAACTGGCTTCCTGGAAGACATTGCTCCATTTCACTTCTTCCTGCTGATCGGTGGCGGTAAGCGCGCGAAACCGTAACGGGATGAAGCGATCCATGGCCAGTTTCAGGCGCTGATAAAACTTGCCATGCACTGAACTAATGTTGAGCATGCGAGCGATTTCGCGCCCGCTGAAGGTCACGGTTTTTGCAAAGTTGTTACGGAAGGTGAGCACCCCCAGGGCGACGAAGATGTCCAAATCCTGCTCAGTCGGCAGGCCCAGTTCATTATTGCCCTGGATCTGCCAGACCACTTCCATCTCGCTGCCATTGGGTAGAATCTTGGTGCCTTTGATTTCGATCTTGCCGATTCGCTTGCCAACTCTCCGCTCCAGCACGGCGAAGGGGATGGCCGCGAGGTTTTCTTCCTCGACGGACAGGTTGACCAGTGAAGGTTTGAGATTGTGTTTATTCACGCGCAGCTCTCAGAACAAAAGTTCCACTCTCCGTTTTGTAACATTATCGGGTGAATCTGTTCTAGCGATTTACGATGAGCCCCATGGTTCCACGCCGTTTTTATTGGCAGGCACATGCAAACCAACCATAACCATGGCATAGTCGGGGCTATTACCGCCAGAGAGGGCGTGCTCTCAGGTACTTACCAAACCATAAACCATTCCATATAGAGGCCTGACTGCAATCGATCATGTACTTATAAGTATTTGTTTTACATGTACTTAGAGACAAATTTAGAGAAAGGCCAGCTATGGGGCTGAGCGTAAATGGCATGTGCCTGAGCGTAAATCGCGTGAGGCGGAGCGTAAGGTATTCGTAACTCATTCAAAACAGAAGAGATGCGGCTACGGGCCTGAGCGTAACGAGACAAGTGCTGTCTTTTCATTATTTTGCCAAGTATCTGCAGAGCTTCACGGTGCGCCATTTACGATCAGACACACGATTCGCATGGGCCGGTTACGCTCAAGCACTCAGCGGGATCGAGTGGTTTACGATGGAACCCGCGAGAGTGGTCTGGTGCTTACGCTTAAACTCACGATGTTTGGCGTGCGCCGCGGGTTTGATCGTAAGCGCGGGGCTGGCTAGATACCTGCCCAGATAACGGCCAACTCGAGGACCAACCCGACGACGGGCCCTTCGCCGGCCAGACGCTCCGGATCGGCAATTTGTTCGGGCTCGGCACCCGGGCGATAGACGTAGGCGGTGCGATGATCGGGGTCGAGCAGCCAACCGAGTTGCACACCGTTTGCGATCCATTCCTTCATCTTCGCTTTCGCTTTAGAGAGCCGGTCAGAAGGAGACATCAACTCTATAACGAAATCGGGATAGAGCGGCGGAAATGTGCGTTTCTGTTCTGGTGTCAGAGTCTGCACCCGAGAGCTAAGAACCCAGGATGCGTCGGGTGAATACGCGGCGCCATTGGGGAGCAGGTATTCGGTATTGGAATCGAAGGCCAAGCCCCGCCCGTCTTTCTGAGCCCAGTTCCCCAATTGCCGAGCCAGCTCGTTGTTGCGACGTCCGCTCTCAAAGCCCGCTGGCGGCATGATCAGGATATCCCCTTGTGCAGTACGTTCAATGCGCAGTTTCCGGTTGATCTGGCAGAACTGGAAGTATTCGTCGTCGGTCATCTGGTGTTCCCACTGGATGACTGTGGGACGATCTAATGCACTATCCTCGACGAGCCACTGCATGTTTCCAGAATATCCGTTTTCGCTTCGAGCTCGCGGAACCATAACTCGAGCATCAGCAGAGACCATAGGCGATGCGAATTATCACGGCGTCCGGCATCGTGCTCGGTGAGCATCTGCCGCACGAACGCAGGCGAGACAATGCCTCGATTGAGAAACGCGTCGCCAGTCAGGTGGTCCCACAGAAACGGGCGCAGCGCACCGCGAAACCACATCGCCAGCGGTACGCCAAAACCCATTTTGGTGCGATTCAGCAACGGCGCCGGCAAGCGATCTCCGAGTGCGCGGATAAAAATGTACTTGCCCTTCCCTTCCCTTATCTTCCAGGCGTGGGGAATGGAAGCCGCTAACTCGGCCAGCTGGTGGTCGAGTATAGGACAACGCACCTCCAGAGAATTCGCCATGGACATGCGGTCCACCTTCACGAGCAAGTCTCCAGTCAGGTTCTGCGTGGTTTCGAAATAGAGCGCTTGCGAGAGCAGATCGGCGCTGCCCGGGAGAAGAAAATCGGCAAAGGTCCGGGTAAGGAAGGCGCTATCGGCGGGCAGCATCCATGGTGGCTGCAGGAGTGCTTCGCGCAGGAACCAGGGCGTAAAATTGCTTTCAAAGTAACGCTCGAGCGCGGTCGAGCGGCTGAGCATGTGGAGATAATTTTTGCCGTAGGCCGCGTATGGCAGGCGGTCGGCCGTCCAGGAAATGAAGGAGCGTAGCGCTTGCGGAACGCGATCGAGCTTGCGTAATCTTTCGAGCGCCTGAAAACGGTCGTAGCCGGCGAACAACTCGTCGCCGCCATCGCCGCTCAGGGCCACTTTCACGTGACGTGCGGCGAATTCGGAAACGATGAAGGTGGGAATCGCCGAGGAATCGCCGAAGGGCTCGTCGAAATGCCGCACCAGCCGCGACACCAGGTCCACGGCATCGGGGCGCACGACGATTTCGTGATGCTCGGTGTGATACTCGCGCGCCACCATGGCCGCATATTCCAGTTCATTGAAGGCGCTCTCTTCGAAGCCTATGGAGAAGGTGCGCACCGGCTCGGCAGAGGCGTGCGCCATAGAGGCCACTACGGAACTGGAATCGATCCCACCGCTCAGAAACGCGCCCAGCGGCACATCGGCGATCAGGCGGATGCGCACGGACTCATCGAACTTTTCGCGCAGGCGGCTGCAGACGTCCTCTACGGAGAAGTCCGCGGGCGTGTTGGCCACCGGCTTGGGAAATTGCCAGTAGCGCCCCTGGCGGACGGTTCCATCGGCATCGTAAGTCAACCAGGAGCCCGCCGGAAGCTTGCGCACGGCGCGAAAACAGCTCAACGGCTCGGGGATGTAGGTGAACTGAAAGAACAGCCGCAGCGCGTCGGCGTCGATGTCAGTGGGCACGCCGGCTACGCGCAGGCACTTCAGCTCACTGCCAAAGTACAAGCCTTGCGGCAGCACCGCATAATAGAGTGGCTTTTTGCCAAAACGATCCCGTGCCAGAAAAATGCGGCGCTGTCGGGCATCCCAAATGGCGTAGGCGAACATGCCGCGCAAGCGGCTCAAGCCCGCCGCGCCTTCTTCCTCGTATAAGTGGACGAGCGTTTCGGTGTCGCTATTGGTTGTGAAACGGTGGCCGCGTGCGATCAGAGTGCCGCGCAGTTCCTGATAATTGTAGATCTCGCCGTTGAAGACCACCCAGACGGATTGGTCTTCATTGGACATGGGCTGATGGCCCGTACTGAGGTCGATGATACTGAGGCGTCGCATACCGATGGCGCAGCCGCCACTGACGTGGAAGCCTTCGTCGTCGGGCCCGCGATGACGGATCTGGTCGCACATGGCGCGCACCACGGATAACTCCGCCTTCCCATCCCGTAAGTACAATCCGGCGATGCCGCACATGGCATTTGAGACTAACTGCCCTTACTGTAGCATTGTGTAGCGGCGGGATTCCTGCCGCCCTCTGCGGTTTCGGATGGTATATTGACTGCATGTGCCGGATTCCTTTCCTATTGGCTCTTACGGTCTGTTCGCTATCCGCGCAGAGCGCGCCTCCGGCGACCCCAAGGAAACCGGTAGTCGACACTTACAACGGCATCAAAGTTTCCGATGATTATCGCTGGCTCGAAAACTCCGACGATCCGGCTGTGAAACAGTGGACAGCCGCACAGAATGCCGCCGCCCGCACTTTTCTTACAGCGCTTCCCGATCGAGAAGTCATTGCGAGCGAACTTCGGCAGGTCTTCCAGCCGGGCCAGCCGCGCTACTTTCCCATCGAGCAGCGCGGCGGTAAGATCTTCGCCTTCAAAAGCGACACACAGCATCAATACCGAACCTTGGTGACCCTGGATTCACTCGATAATCTTGCGTCCGAGCACGCGCTCCTCGATCCCGGCGCTATTGACGGCGGGCATCTCACTGCAATCAACTTTGCTGCTCCTTCTGTGGACGGGCGCTATATAGCGGTGTCGTTGTCTACCGACGTTAACGCGAGCGGGGACCTGCACGTGTACGAAACCGCGACCGGCAAGCCGCTTCCGGACCAGATCCCGCGCGTGAATTACATCACGGGCGGCGGCAGCGTGGCCTGGAACACGGACAGCTCCGGCTTCTACTACACCCGGTACCCACGCGACGGCGAAAGACCGCCGGCCGACATGCATTTCTATCAGCAGGTGTACTTTCACAAGCTGGGTGACAAGCCAGAGAACGATACTTACGAGATCGGTAAGGAATTTCCTCGAACCGCAGGAATTACTTTTGTCGCTTCGATTGACGGCTGGTATATAGCAGTGAGTGTCGCGCCCGGAGACGGCACCGACAATGAATACTGGCTGTTAGTGCCTGGCCGCTCCTGGCAACTGATAGCGCGGGGCGGTGAAGAAGTCAAGCAAATCGTCCTGGGTTACAAGAAAGATATCTATCTTGTTTCGAAGCATTATGCGCCTCGCGGAAAAGTCTTGCATATGGACGTGGCCGAGACTGTCGATCAAGCCAATGTTCTAGTGCCGGAATCGAGCGGAACCATTCAGTCGGTGGCGCCGACCAGAGATGGCCTGTTGGTGAATGAAGTGGCGGGCGGCCTTTCGGAGTTGCTTTTCCTGCCCGGCGACGGCGCACCGGTTAAGGTTCACGTACCTGGACTTTCGAGTGTGGACTGTCGCAATCTCGACGCTGCGGGTCCCATTTGTTATATGCAGAGTTACCTCGATAGCGGCGGCTACTTCCACTTTGACCCGAAATCGCGCAAGCTCAGTCCGACCGCGTTACAAACGCAGCCGCCTCCCTCTTTAGATGAGTTCGAAGTGGTGCGCCGGTTCGCGGCCACCAAGGACGGTACCAGGATTCCTCTGAATCTCATCTACCGCAAAGGTATGACATTGGATGGCAGCCACCCGACGCTACTCACAGGATACGGCGGTTATGCAGTCACATTGGCGCCCAGATATCTCGCGGAGTTCATTCCCCTACTCAAGCGCGGCGTGGTGATCGCTGAGGCGAATTTGCGCGGCGGCGGAGAATTCGGTGAGCTATGGCATTCGCAAGCCAAGTTGGTCAAGAAACAAATCGTATTCGAGGATTTCGCAGCGTGCACCACGTTTCTGATCAGGCGAAAATATACTCAGCCATCGGAGTTAGCCATCATTGGCGCGTCCGACGGCGGCCTCTTGATGGGAGCGGCGCTCACGCAACATTCGGAGATGTACCGCGCGGTAGTTGCGAGAGTAGGTATGTACGACATGTTACGCGCGGAACTCTCGCCTGGTGGCGCCTATAATGTTACTGAGTTCGGTAGCGTTCACGACCCCGAACAATTCAAGGCACTGTACGCATACTCGCCTTATCATCACGTGAAGGATGGCACTCAATATCCGGCCACCCTGCTGATAACCGACGATGATGACAGGCGCGCCGACCCCATGCAATCGCGAAAGATGGCGGCACGTCTGCAGGCCAGCGGTACCAGGCAACCAGTGCTGCTGCGAACCAGCAGCATCACAGGGCGTGGGGTTGATGCAGCGGCTGACGACCAGATAGCGCTGTGGACTGATATTGATGCGTTTCTGTTGCAAGAGCTGAAAGTCCCACACTCCAACGCGCAGAATCCCGCCACTTCGAGCTAATTGCGGCGCCGCGCAGTATTTCCTGAGCGGGAAGAACACACGTCCGAGTTGGCGTGTCGCGCCGGTCAAAGAGCGGACGGGACAGCCTTCGGTGAAGGCGAAACTCGCGTCCACGGCTTGATCATTCTGATTCGAGCACGGCCTGTGCCCATTCGAAGTAACCTACGTGTGGGCTCCAATATTCGTTAGTTCGCCAGTTCCCCGCATAACTTGTGTCCAGGATTGCCTCATCATCCGTGTTACCGCAAATCCCGTTCATAATGCCGCCTTGAATTACGCCCACATATCGCGAATGCGGATAGGGATTGCGTGCTCCGATGCCGCTGGCGAATGACGCTCCGAACGGATTGGCGCCGAAGGTCCACTCCAGTTGCCGGTAGGCAAGATCACGCCAATCGCGCTGCCCCCACTCGCGGGCCGCGGTAGCCAATAGTAGCGCGTGAGAAGCCAAATGGGCATTCACGCCTTGCCAAAAAAACCCTTTGCGCACCGGCATGAAGAAGCGGTACGTCAGCTCGCCCGCCAGGGGCCTGTAGCGCTCGGCAGTGGGCGAGCCTCTATAAAGTCCAAACGGCATGATCCCATAGGCGGATCGTTCGCACATGGGGCTTACGCAACCATCGATGTATAGCCTCGCTTGCTTGCGCCAGCCCCTGGCGGCTACGGAAGCGGGAAAAGCGCGCGCGGCTTCCAGCACGGCGAAGGCGGGCAACGCGCCGTGCGCGGCGTTCCGATATGGCTCAGGATTGCCCGGAGATGCCGGCCAGAACCCCGTAATCTTCTTCTGTCCGTCACAGGCGCCGGTGTGTTGCAGCCCGGCGAGCATCGATGTGATTTGTTCACCGGCCCTGCGATACTGTTCCTCTCGAGTGGCGCGGTAGAGTTCGACGGCGGCGAGGGTCCACCAGCCCAGTTCGAGGGTGGGGCCCTCATGGGGACTTGCGTTCCAGCATCGTATCGCCGCATGGAGACACTGTGAGGCGTAATCCGCGGCGGAGGCGCGGAACTGCTGGGCATACATAGCCTCCAAGGCCGTAAACATGGCTTGGACCAAGTTTGGCTGCGCGGGGTTAAGATAACGATCATCAGGGGTCCCGACAATGTTGTCGGTCCAGTGATTATCACTATTGTCGCCGTTCAAACCACCGGCCACATCCGCCCAAACTCGTCCATCGGGGCTCTGCATCTTTAGAAAGTATCGATTTCCCCAACGCAGTTCTTCTTCGAGCGGGGCAAAGCCGGAACCCGCCAGGTCCCAATCGCGGCCCAGGTGGCGGGCGATAGCGAGCAGCCCGAAAGCGTTCATGGTGGTGGCGTCCATCCATTTGCGCAGATCGCCGGCATCGTGCCATCCGCCGGTGGTATCCACATGGGCGCCGTTGCCGCGGAACCGGGCGTCGTCGAGATGGCATGCGGGGTGCGCATTCGGCACAGCGGTGCCGCAGCGCTGGACGCGATGATAGCCCACCACGGTGGGCAGCCAGCGCCGCCACGCATCCGAACGAATGAAGAACGGCGGCGAGAGCTCCTCGCCAATACGAATCTGATAGAGCCCACTGCGCGTAATCCGGCTGAAGTCCCCACTCATCGCTGGGCCAAGATCCGATGCGACAGGCAGGAGGCGCCGCTCGATCTGAAAGGGAGGTCCGCTACTGATGTCGCGCATGACGAAAGTGCGTGCATTGCGATTCCGCACGATCACCCGCTTCTGTGCGTCTGGGCGAAATCCAACGTGGGAGATGGCAAGAGCCGGCTGGGCGCCAGCGGTCATTTTTTCTATCTCATCGTAGCCCGGTGGACTTACTTGCGTAAGCAGGGCAGGAGTGCGGGAGACAGCGGTTGCCGTTGCCACGAATTGGCGGCGGTTCATGTGTATATTTTAGTAGCGTGCGTTGGATCACAGGCCTGCGGCTGCGGCGTCACGCCCTGGACGCCGCAGTTCTCCCGCCAGGCGCTAGAGCGGCGGAGTGCTTGCCGCTTTGGCGCTGGTGGTGATCTGGTAGCTGGAGAGGGACTGCGGATTCGTGACCGTGAAGGTGAGGTTATCGCCCCCTGTGGCGGCACTATACGCGACCGGGCAGGATACGGGTGGGGCCCCGGGCGCGAGACTCTGGAAGAAGGTCAGCAGACTCATGTCGCTGAGCGGCGACAGGAAGGTGCCTTCACCGTCCTCCCTGTTCGGTAACGGCAGGTTTGCCACCAGCGCTATGCTCGTGTCCGTCCAATTGGTGATGTACACCTGGCAGGACGTGCTGGTTGCCGTGTTCCATGGCACCCCGCTGGCTGCGCCGTCGCTACTGATCTGAAGATAGCTGACGCCCGAGGGGCTCTTGAGCGAACTTGCAGGGCCTGCATAGGGAAGGATCACGTTTGGCAGGAACCCGAAGCCCATCCCGACGATAGCCACGGGGAGTGGGGGCTGCCACTGGCCTCCGAGTTGCTTGTACTGCGCGTTGATTTGGGTGCAGGGATTGGAGGGGGAGGTGCAAGGTACAACTGTCCCTAGGACATTCACGCCGGCTCTGGCGATCGTGGTGAACTGCGTTGCTACAAAGCCGATTTTGGTCGAGTCCGTGCTCTGTACGCCGCACGCCAGGTACGGGGGCACCGCCGTGGACGAGGGCCAATATTGCTGGGGCCAAGCCACACAAGGGCCGCATTGATTCCCAGTGAGTCCTGGACTATTGGGAGTGGGAAGTCCGTTGGGAAGTTGGCCGCAGGATGCCGGGCTCGGCAGGTTCATCGCGCTTGTGTCGGCCTGCAGCGGCACGTAGCCGGGGTCGCCCGGGTTCTGGTCGTTCGGGTTAGCGTAATCGACCACCGGCAGGTACGGGCCCATCAGGGTGCCGCCGTTACCGTCCACGTTGGTATACACCGCCGTGCTGAAGGGAACGGACGCGCCGGAGCATTGGAACGCGCTGCCCGGGGTGGTGTTTGCCATCGTGTTTCGCAGGGTTAGTATGAGGGCGTCAGAGCTGGTGAAAAAGTTGGCAGGCAAAAACGGGTTCAGGTCAAGAACTGTGTAACCGCCGATGTACCAGACCGTATAGGCGGATGAGCTCGACGAGACCGGGGCGGCGCCTGTGGTCCCCCCCGGGGTGCTGCTGGTCTGCTGGAGCCAGGAAGGCAGAGTTCCGCCGACGTTTACCAGGAGGGTCACATAGCACGGTGAACCGCATCCGGGAGGCGCCAAAGCGGTATCTGCCAGGCTGACCATGGATGCCGGCGAGCCGCCCAAACCACCCGTGGCCGGCCCCTGCCACCCGAAGGTCAGACTCATGTATCTGAGCTGCTCGTTTCCGGTTAGCGAGCAGGGGTACACGCCGGACGCATTTGCCTCGCACGGTGTGTTGGGCATATTCGGGAGCTGCAGGCGAAACCGGATCACTTGTGAGTTACTTTTGATGCTGCTTAGTTCAGACGCGGGCACCGCCGCCCCAATGTAGGCGTCGTCCGGCCCGGGGCCTCCCACCCACGCCCCCCCGCGCGTCCACGCCACTTGAGTAGGTGAAATCCTCGCGTTGTTGGACGGCACGGAGCCATTGGCGTAGCATTCCTGCGGCACAAGCGAGATATTATTCTTGTGCAGGCCGATCTGGGTGTTGTCGAGCCAGTTCTGATAGCCGAATGTCTTGGAGACGTCCCGGCTGGAGACTATCGCCGTCGTGGGGTTGTTGAACCCCGTTCCGAGTGCGGGGGCGTCCAGCCATTTGTTCGTCTCCAGGGCCGCTATCGAATACGCGCAGCCCGTGTCGGCGTCGCGCACGAGCAGGTAAGGCTGCTGCTGACTGGCGATGTCCGGACTACAAGACCCTGGATTGGTCGATGAACAGGTAGTCGGGGGCAGGTAGCTGCGCACGGTAATGTATCCCCCCGTGTTTGACCCGTCGGTTCCAAAGCTGGTGGGTGCGGTGTGATCCGGCAGGTCGACCACGTGGGCCTTGCCGGTGTTCTTGTCGGCTAAGTCGGTGTTCCAGTCGCCGTTCGCGTGCCGCTGCGTGGCATCCATGAGATTATCCTCCTGGAACCCGACGATGCTGCATCCAGGCGACACCCCTGCGCCGGGCAGGTAGCCCAAGCTGACGGGGACTAGATAATTCTGATTACCGTTGTAGGGCATCCCCGGCAAGAACGGGTTGGACTGGGCTGGGGCAATAGAATCTATGTTGGCGTCCGCCAGATGCTGTGCGGGGGTCGCATGCATGTCGTTGTCTGCGATAGAGAAATACCGCGAGTCTGGGAATTTGCCCACTAAGATCAGCTCGAGGTGGCAACCGGTAGCCGTGGCGTTGGCGATGCTGTAGTACAGCGGGAAATACGTGCTGTTCAAATCTCCGTCCGAGTTCTGCCCGCTCTGCAAGGGAATTGCATAACAGTATGTGGACGCCGGGTAGGCGCAGTTGGCAGCGTAGTTCCCCCAGAAACCGGTAGTGGTGTCCGGATGCATGTCCGCTTTGGCGGCGGCCGTACATGTTTTGCTCTGGTATTGGGGCCAGGCCGGAATGGTCAGGAAGCAGAAGGCTGCCAGGAGAGCGCAGGCCCCAGAGAGCCTCCGCCGGGTCGAGCGTGGTGTGGTAGAGTTCGTGCCTAAGATTTCCATGTGGTAACGCCCCCGCATACGGATAGCTTGCTGAGGCATTATTATAGGCCAAATGAATAATTCTGCCTAGCAGCTTGCGGCAGAAGTGGCAAAACACCGCTTACTGACGTGCGCGGCTCAGTAGATTCAGTGTGTTACGGAGCCGCGACCGTCAGGGAGTGACTTCTGCTACGGGCTGTCTAGAGGACTAGCTCGTACCAGTACCCGGATACACACCCATAAAGCTCAGCGTGTCGCCCGCCACAATAAAGGCTTGCAATTGAGCTTGCGTATAGGTCACGCCCGCATCGCTGATGTAGTTATTCGTGGAGGGCTGATACAGCAGCCCATGTACCTGTCCCTGGATCGTGCCTCTGCCGATCAGGTCGTTATTGCCCGCCAGCGCCTGCGATTGCAGCGTCGACCACGCGGCTTGGGCCAACCTGCCGGTGACCGTGGAGGCCGTCAGCGTGACCGTATAGCCCACCGCCGGAGCGGTTCCCGTATCGAAGCTCATCACGTACGCCGCCATATCGGTTTTTTCCTGTGCGGTGTATTCGGTGAAGGACGAAATGTTAAAAAAGGTCGTGAGAGAGGGCGTACTCCCATCGTGGATCAGTCCAAAGCCATCGACGGACAAAGAACTGTTAGCGGTGAAGAGCAGCTTTTGGTAAATATTCCTCAATTGCGCGTTTACCATCGGCTGGGGGTTAGTGGTCTGAATCTGGCGGTTGGAGCCGGGACCCGGATTGGCGGTGTGGCAGCCGTTGCAGGTGGAGGGAGTGGTCAAATTGGGCGGCGTAGAAAGGACCAGCGTGAGGAAGTCGGTCTGTCCATTGACGGCGTTTCCGCCGTTCAGGGAAGTAGGCGGAGTGCGAGTCAGGGTCTCGTTGGGGTTCGGCAGGTATAGAACCGTATTGATGTAGTTGGTATAAGTCGTCATTTCCGCCGTGGATAACTCGGGGCCCCCCATCAAATCGTCGAAGGTCGAGTTAAAGGCTGCGAAGTTGGCCCGGTCCCCCCTCCAGTGGTAAGGCGCGAGATTCAGCAGGCCGCGCAAAGTCTGGGTAGTCATGGGTCCCTTCATCGGATGAAACAGGAAGGTTTGTCCGTTCTGCACCGTCGAGGCCATGGTGCCGGCGGGATTGCCCAGGTTCCATGCCAGTTTGTCCATGTCTCCGTCCACGTGACAGGAGGCGCAAGAGCCCGTGCCGTTTCCGGAAAGTTTGGCGTCATACAGGAATCCGCGTCCGTTCTTGATGGCTTGGGGCGTAGGGTCGGTCCCTACCTCGATCTGACTGGTGACCGTTTTGGTGGCAGTATTGATCACCGAAATCGAGTTGGAAATCCGATTCAAACAATATAACGTCTGGGCGGTCGAATTGAGGGCCAGTCCCCGCGGCCCGCGTTTGTGCGCGGGGTCCACCTGGGAGCCGGTTTCCGTGCTTGGACCGATCTCCACAAACCACTTCACATTGCCGCTGGTGTCCACCTGGGCTACGCGGTCCGTCCCGAACGAGGCCACGTACATGAAGTCCCCGCTGGGATCGAAGACTACGTTGGTGGGCTGTGCCAGCGCCGTGCTCAGCGCTTGCGGATTGGGGAGAAGGCCATAATTGATGGTCGGATTCAGATCGACCGGGGTGATCTGCCCGTTGGACGCTTGAATGTGCGTAATCCGGTTATTCACCCAGTGCCCACGCAGGTTCGGCTCGAAAAAGGTGAGGTTCAGAGCGTCGGTATTGGCCACGAACAGGTCGCCGTTCACCGGATTCACGGCGAGGCCGAGATTCACCGTGCCCACCCCTGAGTAATAACCCGCCACGGAAGGAGATGAACCCGTGTTGATGATGGCCACATCATTGTCCGGCATCTTATAAGTGACACGGCTGGTCCAGGCCGGATTAGTGGCAGCCACGATGAGAGCTACCTGGGGCGGAGGCGGCAGTTGCGTGTTGAATGGAGGAACGCACGCCGGGGCGCCCGCCGACCCGCACTGCGGCGGCGCAAGGGAGAACGGGATAACGGTGGTGGCGTTTCCGGAAAGAGCAAAGGCCGCATATACCTTGGTCCCATCCGGACTGACCGCCAACGCCCGGGGATTATCTCCTAACACCGTAAGGCTGCTGATGAGAGCATGCGTAGTGACATCGAATACATCGATCTGATTGGAGCGGGAGACACTGACGTAGGCCTGGTTGCCGACAAATACGACATCCATCGGCTCAGAGATGAGATTGGTGATCGTGTCGGTGACGATTCCCTGCGAGACCGAGACGATGCTCACGCTGTTGGAGACCTGGTTCACTACCCAGGCTTCCTCGTCGTTGAGCGGGTGTACCGAAACGGGTCCCAATCCCACGGGAATCTGGGCAATCAGGTTGGGAGTGGCTGGCGTGCTCACATCGAATACCGACAAGGAAGCGTTCGCCGTGTTCACCGCAAACAAGCGTGTTCCATCCGATGAAAGCCGGATGGGATTGGTCTGCGCCTCTTCGAAATTCGCAAAGGCAGCCGGGGGCGACTGCGCGGTCATCGCCACGAGGGCCAACAGAATTATAAAACCTGCAAAGAAAGCGATACGCAATGAAACTGGTTTGGACATTTTTTTCTTTCTCCCTTAGCATGTTTCGGCGCGCGGCGTCCTGCCATAACAAGGGACGCTGAGCCGCCTCGTTCCATGACACCGAACCGACCCTTTGAATCCAGACCATACTTCAAGCGGAACGCAATAGTCAAGAAGACCAGTACCGGCCCAGGACCGCTTCTTGTTTAGTGGCAACGTTTTGACAGAGTTAGCAGCATCACCTGCGGGCCCTTTCTCACGGTTTATTTATTTTTTTATAATATTACTTAAGTAAACCGGCGGCTTAAGTTATATAACTAAGGTTATCTTGTCCGCCTTATCCGCCCGGAACCGTTTCGGGCCGATGCAACGTCACTGCCTGGGGTCGCGCAATGTCTCAACGAGGGCGCGTTGTCCAAATTGGCGGAACTCGGGAACCCCCGCCAGCCTGGGGATTCCCTATTGTCGGCGGCCCGGCCTCGTGTAACTCAAAGTCCGCTGGCCTGAATCAGCGGGGCCGAAGGAGACGCTGGGTAGAAGATTTGGTGGACGGCGTCATAAGCGCCCCCAAAGGTTCCCGGCCTGAGCTCACTAGGCGTTTGCGCGACATACCATCCGGAGGGGTCCGACAGCGCGTGTCCTACGTCGTGCTCCACCCAATACTCGGACATGTTGGCTCCAAAACCCACCCTGGGACTCGGCCCCGCGGTGTTTACGAATGACAGTTGCCACCCGGCGATCGTGCTCTGGCCCGCGCGACTACCGCTAGTGTAAACTGCCGGAAGAGGCCAGCCATTCATGGCCCACTGCGGGTTAGTCGTTAAGGCATTGAGGTCGTACATCTCCCAGTTCGGCGCCGCCGTGGCTGGGCTATCCGTACCAGTAATGTCCACATAGCTCCAGGTACTTCCGCTCTGGGTACCGACGATTACCCGGGCTGCCGTACTCATGAGGGTGGGAAGACCATTCACCACGGGAGTGGAACCCCACGGCACCAGATACAGATATTCAGTTGTATGCGCGGAATCCCAAACTATTTGTGCGCCGGTGAATCCTCGAAGATTTGACGCAGAGCCCACACCGGTTATGGGTGGGGATCCCGCTGAGCCTAAGTTAGTAGGAGTTAGCGTCTTATACGCGGCCGGGTTTGTGAAGCCCGCGGGATTGGCTGTTCCCGGGGTACCATATTGCGTATCGTACCTGACGATCACGGTTCCCTCAAAGGGCACATAGTAAATGAAACGGTAGCCGTCGTAGGCCCCCGACTGGAATCCCACGGCCGACGAGAATGTAGCAGCCATGTTAAAGTACGACCACTCCCCTGTGGTCAGGTCGAACGGTGTGGTCGTGTTGTACCGCACGACGTTTCCGTGCGGGCCGGGGACTGGTCCCTTGGTGTCTTCGTCACTGGGAATGTAGTATACATATGTCCCGTCAAACACGCCCGTGCACCAGCCGTAAGTAGCACCGAGTACGCCGCCTCTGGCGGGCGCGCCAACGGTCTGGTACGCTGTGGGATCATCCAGGTCCTTGGCGCTGTTATAATCCACGAACGTAGGAAGCAGACCATTTTGATTGGGGTGTGGGACTAAATAGACTTGCCCACTGCTCGACACAACAGCGCCATTGTAACCTCGTGCGTTGGCTGCTCCCGGCGTTGTCAGAGTAGTCATGTCGAAGTACTTCCAGTTAGACTGCGTGCTGAAGCCGGTCACATCCGCGTTGTACGACAGAATGGCCGCGTTGTTGATACTGCTCGTCACGGCTTGTTCTATACCGGTTCCACCGCCGTTCGAGACCGCCCAGGGGTAATAAAGGACCTTCCCGTTAACCAGGTTCCCGCCCTGATAACCCACCTGGTCCTTGCTGACTGTCCCAGTGCTCGTGCTGAAGACAATGGGCGGCAGGCCGGGAAGAGTAGTCGCGCTCGGTTGAAAAATGGTAATCGTGGGGGTGAGGGTATTGAAGAGGGCGGAGGCGGTGCTGGCTGGCGCCACCGCGATGGTTACCTGATTGGACGTGGTTACGCCATTGACTTGGATTTGTAGGGATATCGCATTTCCCGTAGGCGTGCCTGCCGCTACCTGCACGCCGATCTGATACAAACCAACGTATTGCGGCGACAGCACCGCATACACGAACGTCGCCTGCACTCCGCCGATCGTCACCACCGGCTTCATCACCGTGTTTCGGTATACCCCGTCCGAGGCCGCCGCACCGGTCGCGATAGTCGGAGTCACGGCGCCCAGTCCGGTACACCAAACGATCAGGTAATCGCCGATATTGATCGCGTGCGCAGCAAGCGGGACGCCCGCGATAGTTGTAGCAGCGGCGAGGGCTCCGTCGGCGTTATCGGTGGCAACCGCCTGGCCCGATCCGTTCTCAGCCACGGTAAAGATACCTGGCATGGCCGCCACTATCTGTACAGTCTGCGCGAGAGACACCCCGGTGCTGCGCGTGACCACCACGCTCGCCGCGCCGCTGTTGACGTTCCAGGGTACCTGCGCATTAATCTGTAGGGGGCTCACATAGAACAGCGGCGCGGCAATATTGTTGAAGGTGACTGAGACCACGTCGCCCAAAGTAGTAGCGATCGGGATCTCAGTGGCTGCAGTGGCCGTACTAGCCAGGTTCGTGCCGAAAATGGAGACTATCGAGCCGGGCGCAACACCCCCGGTAGCACCACTGGCAGCGTTTACGATACCTCCTGGGTTTACCGCGGGCGCCTGCGCGCGGGCCAGAGCAGTCAGTGACAATATCATCACGCCAAGCCATAAAGATTTCATAACGTTCTTATAGCCCTCCGAAACGGACGTGGAACTCCATCGAGACTTCATGCCGTTGCTCCTTATAGCCAAGTCGAAACCCTCTTTGTTTGTAAACACTACAGTGGAATGTTTTACTCTCTAAATATGTCAAAAAATGTGACTCCGCGCCCAGGTTTTAACGCTTGAAAGCGGCGTACAGCCCGCTTTGCTCTTGGGGCTGCGGGCCAAGCGTATGATTTCAAACTGTCGGAGAATTCAAAACGGAATTGGTATGAAATAGCTCCGATAGTGGAATTGGCTGGACAGCACTCGCGGTCGTCGGGCCGAAGCGCCCCCGTACGGCCCTTCTGGGAAAAGCATGGCGTGCTCACCGCAGTGATCCCGAGGGTAACCGGAGGCAGGTCCGGCCAACCGGCCAACTGCCGTAGGACCTCCCACAAGGTCCGCATACCCCCATGGTGTGGTCTACAGATGGGGCATCGTCATGGAAATCAACCCATCATAGGGCAAAGCAGGTTGAAATACCCACAACCCCCTGATTCCAGCGGTGCGGCCGTAACGCTCACATAGTCACTTCGGCCAACTCCGCTGTGGCGGTTTATCGATTGTTTGTAAGTACTTGCCTGATCTCGCCTACATTCCTCACTCTGTTTTCGTTCTGGACTCGTCCCTTGGCCCCGCGCCTGCTTTTATTCGAACTGCCAACCGCTGACTTTTAATGTGTCTGTTAGAGGCGAATTATCAGATCCAATAAGTTCATTCTCACGCCTCCTGAGGACATTTATGAACACATCCAAACGAAGCTTTCTTTTATTGACACGGGTAACATTTTACTTACTGCCTGCGCTCCTGGTGTTGGTTTCTTTGCCTTGTAGCGCGAATGTTCCTACCCCGCCGGCGCCTCCTCCCCCGCCGGCCGGCTACTGCCAGACCATCAACACTGAGTTGACTGACGATCTGAATGCGTTCAACGCCACAGTCAGCTCTCTTTGGAACGGCACCACCTATCCCACCCTGTATGCCGGTAATCTGCCCAGCGCCAACGGCAATGTCGGTCCGGGACTGACCAACAGCACTCAGATGACTGCCGTGCTGAACCAACTGCAGGTGCTGCAAGCCATGGGGCACAAGGCGGTTATGATACAGGTCGGGTTCCCGGTCTTGTACGAACCTTTCTACGGCAGCCAGGCGGCCTATCAGCCATACGCAAACTTCTATACGCAGCTTGCCCAAACGATCCGAGCCATGGGGATGAAGATCATCGTGGAAAACGATGTGCTGCTTTCCAGTGACATACAGGCCGGCTGGACGAACACGGCTGCGTTCTACGCCACGCTGAACTGGACAGAGTATCAGGCGGCCCGCGCGCAGATGGCCGCCACCGTGGCGCAAGTCATCCAACCGGATTATCTGGTGCTCGGGGAAGAGCCTGATTCGGAATCCTTTCAAGCGGCACAGCCCAATGTCAACATTCCTGGGGATGCCGCCGCCATGATTGCTGGTGAGATTGCCGCGGTGCAGGCGCTGAACCTGCCCAACCCTCCTCAAATGGGCGCCGGCTTTGGCTCCTGGGTTGCGAACCTTAACGAGTATGTTTCGGATTACGTGGCGCTGCCGCTCGACTACATCGACTTTCACGTCTACGCCATCAACACCGAAAACGGTAACAGTCTGATAGGAAACGCGCTGACTATCGCCAGCGCTGCCGCCGCCGCCGGTAAGCCGGTGGCCATGAGTGAGACCTGGTTGTGGAAGATGGAAAATAGCGAGTGGCTGGTGCTCACTCCCGATCAATACCGGGCCCGCGATCCCTTCAGCTTTTGGGCGCCGGAGAATACTCTTTTCCTGCAGACCATGCAGAATCTGGCGAACTACACGAAGATGCTCTACCAGGCGCCCAGCGAACCCTATTATTTTGTCGCCTACCAGACCTACGGGGGCACCACCGCCAACGGCGGCGCGGCGAACTGCACCTGCACCACGGCGAGTTGTACGGACGGCACCATCATCAATACCGAGACATCGCTGACCAACACAGCCAATGCGCAATCCGTCTATACCACCACCGGCATCAGCTACTACAATTTACTGGTCTCTCCCGCCGATAAGGTTCCGCCTTCCCAGCCACTCAGCCTGACGGGGAGCGCGGTTTCCACCACTGTGAACCTGTCCTGGGACGCTTCTACCGACAATGTCGGGGTGGCTGGTTACAACGTGATTCGCAACGGCGTCTGGGTCGCCAACAGCGGCGACACCGCTTTTCAAGATACGGGCCTCGCCACATCCACCACGTACAACTATCAGATCCAGGCATTTGATCTGGCCGGCAATACATCCATCTCTTCATCGACCCTGTCTTTGTCGACGGTGTACACCATCCCGCCGACGGCGCCCACCAATGTAATAACGGCGCCTTACTCGACCACCGGGATCACCGTGAGCTGGTCCGCTTCTCAGGATCCTAAGGGCGTGAACACCTATAAGATCTTTCGCGGAGTTTCGTCATCCGGTTTAGTCCAGGTGGCGACCGTGCAAGGCACTACCGTTTCTTACACGGATCGTAATCTGACCGCATCGACGACTTATTACTACGGCGTAGAGGCCACTCAGGCATCTTATGTCTCAGTCATGTCCTCCGTGGCTTCGGGTACCACACTGCCCATGCCCAACGCGCCCACGAAACTGGTGGCAACCGCAACCTCCGGCACGAAGCTCAGCCTGAGCTGGAGTGAGACGGTTCCACCCAAGGGCTTGCCCATCTCGAATTACCAGGTCCACTGCGGTTTGACATCCGGCAACCTGACCAAGATTGCCACGACAGCGAGCGCGTCTTATACCTACGGTGGCCTGACGGCCGGGACCACCTATTATTGCGCCGTGCTGGCGTCCGATACGGGCGGTGACCAGTCTGCCTTGTCTACGCAGGTGGCGGGTACTACCGATGCCCTTCCCGACGTGCCCAAGAACCTGGTGGCGAGCGCAACCTCGGGCACGAAGATCAGCCTGAGCTGGAGTGAGACGGTAGCACCCGGTGGCCTGCCCATCTCGAGTTACCAGGTCTACTGCGGTCCGACGTCCAGCAATTTGAGCAAGATTGCCACGACCGCGAATACTTCTTACACCTACAGTGGTCTGACAGCCGGGACCACCTATTATTGCGCCGTGCTGGCGTCCGATACGGGCGGTGACCAGTCCGCCAAGTCTGCGGCGGTGGCGGCCACTACCGATGCCCTTCCCAACGTTCCCACCAGCGTCGTAGCCACAGCGAATTCCAGCACCAAGGTGACGGTGACCTGGAGTGAGACGATAGCGCCCGGTGGCCTGCCGATCGCGGAATATCAGATTTTCCGGGGCACGTTGCCGGGTAACCTGACCCAGGTGGCCACACGTGCGACGGCTTCGTATGTCGATACCACGGTGTCTCCGCTGGGGACATATTATTATGCGATCGAGGCACAGGACACAGGCAACGATCTCTCGGCGATGTCCGCCACCACCATGGTGGTCGTACCGTAAAGCTTAAATGGCAGAGTGTTGCCTTGGCTCTCCTCTGACGATCCACTGCTCCAAACGCCAGACGCAGTTGGAGCTTACAGCGGTCCCGATAAAATAGGGTGCATGGCCGCGCCCACTCCTGTCCTGCTCATGGTGCGCGAGCTGAACCTGGGCGGCAGCGAACGTCAAATGGCGGAAATCGCTAAAGCGCTGGATCGCTCACAATTCGATCCGCGGGCCGGCTGCTTCCGCCCGGCGGGACTGCGGGGCGAGGAGCTGCGGGCGGCGGGTGTTCCCATCGTGCAATTTCCCGTGCCGTCACTGGCCAGCGTGAAAGGCGCACTGCGCATTGCGGCTTACGTTCGGGAGCAGCGCATCGGCCTGGTGCACACCTTCGATATGCCTGCCAACCTGTATGCCGTTCCGGCGGCGCGCATGGCGGGCTCGGCGGTGGTAGTCTCGAGCCAACGAGCGGACCGCCGGCTGATGCAGCCGCTCTACCACCATGGTCTGCGCGTCACAGACCACCTGGTCGATGGCATCGTAGTCAATTGCGAGTTCATACGCCGCCACCTGCGCGACGACGAAAAAGTGCCCGCCGGATTGATCCACCTCTGCTATAACGGCATCGATACAGGCACGTTCTCACCCGTGCGCGGCCCCCGGCCGGAGGCGCTGCGAGACGCCTCGCTGGTAGTGGGAGTGGTCTGCGTCCTACGGCCCGAAAAGGGACTGGAAACGCTGCTCGACGCGTTTGCCGAAGTGCATGATATCGAGCCGGGCATGAAGCTGGCGGTGGTGGGCAGCGGACCTTGTCTGGCGGATCTACAGGAGCGCGCACGGTCGCTCGGCATCCTCGAGCAGTGCGTCTTCGAACCGGCCACGCCGCGCGTCGCCGCCTGGTTGGCGGGGATGGACATCTTCGTGCTGCCGTCGATCTCCGAGGCGCTCTCCAATTCCCTGATGGAGGCGATGGCCTGCGGATGCGCGGTGGCGGCCTCGCGCGTGGGTGGGAATCCGGAGCTGGTGACCGATGGGGAAACCGGCATGCTCTTCGCGCCGCGCGATCCGGCGGCGCTGGCGCAAATCCTGCGCGTGCTGATTCGCGACCCTGCACTGCGGCAGGCATTGGCGTCGAATGCGTCGCGCGCTATCGCCAGCCGATTTTCGCTCTCCGCGGCGGCGCGCAGGATGGGCGAAATTTACGCTGCGCTGCTGCCCCGCCGGTCCCTATGAGCCTGTTCTCACCATAACGCCAGCGGCACGTCACCGGGACTGAACGTAAACCCGAGCATAGCCCGAAAGTCGTTACGGCTAAAGCCATGGCCGGCGACCTCATAGCGGCGCGCGTCCAGACGCAGCACGGTATGGAAGCCTTTCCTCAGGTCACGGGTAACGCCGCCGCCCAGACCATAGGACGAGTAGGCGCCTAACGTCTGCGCGAGCGCGCTCAGGCGGGTATAACCGCCGTCCGCGCCGAAATTCCAATGGCGGGCTCCGGTGTAGCTATAGCCGGCCACCAGGGATTCCAGTCTAGAGGTCAGGTATACCCCATTGCCCGGATTCACGCCGTCGGTAAAGGTCAAAGAGAGTTGCGACCGCCGCAGGCTGTCGGTCAGACGCACGGAGAGATCCGGCACGTAGTGTAACTGATAGGCGGCCTGGATTCCGACCGATGTCCCCAACAAAGCCGCGATGGCTGGGTCGATGGTCACCTCTACCAGGCTCAGGCTCTCTACACGCGCGCCGCCCAGGCGGGCGGCCACCTGCAGGCGATGGGTGAGCTGGGTGGCGTAGTTGATGCCCACCGAGTGAATGTCGCTGCTGCCGAAACCCTGGGTATACCCGAAGTGGGTATAGCGATAGTCCGCCCCGATGGTGGTATGCCGGCGCATGCGATACTGCACATCGCCGTGCGCGTCGTACCCCGTCAGGCCGTACAGCGCGCTCGATTCGCGGCGCACGATATAGCCCTCTCCGCCAATGTCGAACGACAGTCTGGGCGTCAGGCGGTAAATCATGTCGCCCCCGGTGGTCAGAAAGATGACCCGATTGTCGTATAGATCGTTTTCCGGAGTCTGCAGGTAGTTAGAGTCCAGAATGCCAATCGTACTCGAAAGGAAGTAATTCCGGGAATAAGTGCCGACGCTATTTCGTAGAGTGAGTACCACCCGCTTGTTGGGTTGATGGGTGAGGATGAGAGACAGAAACTGATCGGTGCCGTCATAGTCGCTGCGCGAAGAGTAATGCCGGAAATCACCCTTATAATCAAGCGCCAGAGTGGTGCGCTTCCAGGTGTGATAACCGTATAGCCCCAGAGTCAACTCGACTCCGAACAGGTCGGCGCTGGGGATGCGGCCATTGGAATTTACCGAGACCGGAATGAGGCCGTCGTCATAGAGGGCACTCAGGCCGATGAAGGGGCGGAAGGCGATAGGCGCCATGGAGGACGCCCCGGGCATTTCGCCGCGGGACAAAATCGCGGGGCCGCCATAATCTTCGGCGGACGACACCACGGTCGCTGGGGCCGCGTCGGACTGCGCGGTGTCGGACTGCGCCATGAGCGACAGCGCGCAGGCAAAAAACAGGGTCGTGCGAATCACGAGCAAGAAGGGTCTCCAGACGCAGGCATGGCTCTGTATCCTGGGTTGTTGGATTCCGGCAAACTTTTCACCGTCTAGATGAGTTTACCAGCACCCGGCATCTGTCACCCAGCACCCGGTTTAGCGCCGCCGTGTATTGACATCGAGCGGCGGCCTGCGTCACCATCAAATCTGAATAGGTGGAGGCGGGTTTGCATTCCTTGCTCTGGCTAGGCTTCAGAGCATTTCTTATCTCTCTGGTATTGACTCCTATTTGCCGGGATATTTTCCGGTCTTATGGTGTGGTCGATGAGCCGGATCAAGCGCGCAAGGTACATCGCTACCCCATTCCGCGGGTGGGCGGACTGGCCATTGGCATATCGTACATGGCCGCCTATCTGTTGGTGCGTCCGGAGGAAGGCAGCCCGCTCGCGCAGCAACTCTCCCTGGTCTGGAAATTACTTCCAGGCGGCTTACTGGTACTGGCGATCGGGTTATTGGACGACCTGTTCAATCTGCGAGCCTGGCACAAACTGATCGGTCAAGTGGGGGCCGCGGGACTGGCCTGCTGGGGTGGCGTGCGCATCCTGTATATCGCGCACACCTTCACCGCGGCATGGTGGACGATACCGCTCACCATGCTGTGGCTGCTGGCCTGCATGAACGCCTTCAACCTGGTGGATGGGCTGGACGGCCTGGCCGCGGGCGTAGGGCTGTTTGCGACGCTGACCGTTTTCATCGCGGCCATGATGCAGCACAACATGGTGCTGGCGGTGGCCACGCTGCCTCTGGCGGGAGCCCTGCTGGCCTTTCTGTGTTATAACTTCGACCCGGCGACTATCTTTCTGGGCGATTCCGGCGCGCTGCTGATCGGCTACCTGTTGGGTTGCTATGCGGTGATCTGGGGAAATAAATCGGCCACGCTGCTGGGTATGACCGCGCCGCTGATGGCGCTGTCTGTTCCGCTGCTGGATGTCGCCCTGGCTATTGTGCGGCGCTTTCTACGCAGGCAGCCCATCTTCACTGCCGACCGCGGGCATATCCATCATCAGTTGCTCGATCGCGGCCTCACGCCGCGCCGCGCGGTGCTGGTGCTCTACGGATTGTGCGGGCTGGCAGCGGCGTTTTCGCTGCTGCAAGGCGTGATGTACAGCTTCTCTGGCGCGCTGGTGGTGTTGTTTGGCGTATTTGTATTGCTCGGCATCCAATATCTCGGCTATGCGGAGTTTGACCTGGCGGGCCGGCTGCTGGTCAGCGGCGAGTTCCGGCGCACCGTGAGCGCCCAAGTGGAGTTGCGCAAATTTCGGGCTGCGCTGACCGCCGCCGCCACACCCTCGGCCTGCTGGGAGGCGATCCGGGATGCCTGTGCCAAGTTCGGATTCCAGCATGCGCGGCTATGCCTGGGGGGCGAAGTTTACGAATACCCGGTCGAGGATGCCGAAGTGTCCGGCTGGACCATACGCGTGCCGCTCTCGAATGCGGATTACGTGGTATTGTCCCGCCCCTTCGCGTCCGCGCGGTTGCCCATGATCGTGGCCCCCTTCGCAGACCTGCTGCGCCAGACGTTGGTGGAAAAATTCCCCGAATCCGCCGCGGTAGAATCGGCCGGACCCGCAGTGTCGTTAGCCAGCGAATAACTCAATTCTTCCCGATAGTGATAAAGTAATTCGAAACGGGGGAAAGACATGCTGCAAAAGCTGGCAGCCTGCATAATTCTGGAAACATTAATGGCAATTCCGGCGATGCCGCAGGATGCCGACCCGCCGCGGCGGGCCGCGCGGCTGGGCGCTTTCACCGGCACCGTTTCCCTGCGGCCCGCCACGGTGGATGCCTCGACTCCGGCGGAATTGAACCGGCCGGTAACCACCGGCGATCAATTCTGGAGCGAAGCGGATGGCCGCGGCGAATTGCAGACCGATAACGCGGTAATCCGTTTCGGAGGGCGCACCAACTTCGCCTTCGTGGAGCTGAATGAGCAAGCTATCTTGATCAAAATGGAGAGCGGCACACTCAATATTCGATTGCATACTTTGGCGCCGCATGAAGTTTTCGAGATTGAGTCGCCGCACGCCGCCTTCACTCTCCTGCGGCTGGGGCAGTATCGTATCCAAGTCAACGAGCAGGGAGACGCCTCGATAATCACGGTGCGGCTGGGCGACGCCGAAGTGAGCAGAGCCGACGGCACGGTTACGCCCGTGCATCAGGGCATGCAGGCGCGGGCGGCCGCCGGTGGCAGCCCCAGCCTCGAGCCCGCTCCCGCCATCGACGAGTTGGATAGCTGGTCGATAGAGCGGGACCGGCACGAAGATTTGGCGGATACGGCGCACTACCTTTCGCGCGACATTCCCGGCTACGCCGATCTGGATGGCCACGGCTCCTGGCGCACCATCGACCAATACGGCGCGGTGTGGTTTCCGGCCGGCATGGATGCGGATTGGGCGCCGTACAGATTCGGCCACTGGGTCTGGGTCGATCCGTGGGGCATGACTTGGGTGGATGACGCGGCGTGGGGCTATGCGCCGTTTCATTACGGCCGCTGGGTGCAGGTCAACGGCGCCTGGGGTTGGGTGCCTGGAACGGCGGGGACACCCGGGACGTTTGTGGTGCGCCCGTGCTACGCGCCCGCGCTGGTGGCCTGGACCAGATTTAAGGCGGGGGCGGTGCAGCCCGATGCCGTGGTCGGCTGGATTCCGCTAGGTCCTGGAGAAGTGTGGACGCCGGGTTACGCCGTCACCCCCGCCTATATCACGCGAGTAAACCTCACCAACACGGTAATCGTGGACCGGACAGCGTTGGACAGCCCCGACATGGCACGCGCGAATTACCTGAATCGCGAAGCCATTACCGCCATGCGGCAGGACGAACTGGCAGGCGGCCATGCGGTGGGGCGGCAGTTCGTGCGCGTTACCCCGGCTGCCTTCGCCCAGGCGGCGGTGGGAGCGCAAGCCGGCCTGGAGCCGACCCGGGAGGCGCGCATCGGCCCGCGCGGATCCGCTCAGGGCGCGCCGGCCGCGATCGCGAATCGTAGCGTAGTGGCGCGCCGGACGCCGGACCCCGCGCCCAAGCCGTTCGTCCGGCGGGAGGCCGCGCCGCGGCCGGCGGCCGGCATCCAGCATAATGCTGCCGCATCGCAAACGGCTGTTCCGGCGAAGCAGCCGGGCGGAATTTCCGGAGCGTTTCACCGTCTCACCGGTGCCAAAAAAACCAACGGTACGGCCAAGCCGCCGGCATCGAAAGTCAAGCAGCCCAAGAAAACCTCATGAAACTGGAAACCATCTGCGTCGGTTGCATGGAAGACGATTCCGGCGCCCCGGTCTGTCCCAAGTGCGGATCGCCCTTCCAGCCCACCGTGAATAACATGCTGATGCTGCCGCCGCGCACGGTTCTGCGGGAGCAATATCTGATCGGGCGCGCCCTCGGCCATGGCGGCTTTGGCATCACTTATCTGGCCTGGGACATCGGCCTCCAAACGCGGCTGGCCGTAAAGGAATACATGCCCAACGGTGTGGCCGGGCGCACGCAGCAAACCAAGGTCGTACCGTTCTCCGACGTTACCAGGCAGGAGTACGAGTGGGGCCTCGAGCGCTTTCTCGAAGAGGCCCGCACGTTGAAGAAGTGCAATCACCCCAATATTGTCCCGGTCGACACGGTTTTCCGCGATAACGGCACCGCCTACCTGGTGATGGAATACCTGGAGGGCACGACTTTCGCGGAGTTTTTACGCCGCCGCGGAGGGACCATCCCTTTCGAAGATGCGCTCCGCGTAATGCTGCCGGTGATGGATGCCTTGAGCGCGGTACACGCCGAGAACATCGTGCATCGCGACGTCAGCCCGGACAATATTTATATTCCCAGGACGGGCAAGGTAAAGCTGATCGATTTCGGCGCGGCGCGCAACGCGCTCAGTCAAAAGAGCCGCAACCTGTCGGTGATCCTGAAGGCAGGCTATGCTCCCGAAGAGCAGTACCGGATCAGCGGCGTACAGGGGCCGTGGACCGACGTGTATGCCACGGCCGCCGCGTTCTATCGGGCCGTGTCCGGCAAGGTGCCGGCGGCTGCGCTCGACAGGCAGGCCGAAGATACGCTGGAAAGCCTGGCGCAACTGGGCGTGGCGATACCGGCTTCGGCGGAGAGCGCGCTGATGAAGGCGCTCGCGGTGCGTGCGGGGGAGCGGTTCCAGTCCATGGAAGGTTTCAAGCGCGCGCTCACAGAGAATAGCTCCGTTCCAGCCAGAAGCGCGGCGGCGACGGCTTCGGCTACGGCTACCCGTACGCCGGCTTTTGTCGCTTCTGAACCCCCGCCTCCGGCACCTGCACCGCCGGTCTCCTCTCCCTTACCCGATCTGGAAGCCGCCCTCAGGAAATACGAAACGCAGGAACCGCAGCGCCCCGTTTTCCGCACGCCGCGCCAGCTGGGGCCCTTGCCCAAATGGCTGGCTCCCGCGATGCTGGCGGCTATCGTGGTGCTGGCGGCAGCCACAGGCTTGATCTGGTATCGACGCCACTCCAGGGCAACTCTTCCGCCCAAGCCCTTGGTCACCCAGTGGCCGGCCCAGCCGGCAGGTATTCCGCAAACCGACGAGGAGCGCCAGCGCCTGCTCGAGGCACAGGCATCGCAGGAGCAGAATCCCGTAACGCCAACCCCGGCCCCGCCGGCCCAACCTCAGGCCTCGCCCCCGTCACCGGCAGCCTCATCGACGCCGGCACCGCCGCCAGCCAAAACGGCAGCCGTCACTGCGCCAACTCCGCAGCAAACGGCGCCACCCCCACCGGCGGCCGCGCCGCCATCCGCGCCCGTGGTCAGCTATGACGACATGCTCAAGCAGGCCCAGGAGTTGATCGGGAAAGGTCAATATGCCCCCGCGCAAACGCTGCTCAAGAGCGCCATTCAGGCCAACCCGCGAGCCTGGCAGGCTTACAATACACTCGGGCAAATCGAGCTCTACCAACTGAACTCTCCGGCCGAAGCATTCGATCACTATCAAGCCGCGCTCGCCAGGGGCGGCATGGCCACCTTCCGTGTGTCTCGCGAGCACGAGCCGGGATGGCTGAGCGTTTCCTCGGGTAAGGCCGGTTTCAAGGCGGACGGTGGCATGCATAATTTCCCCGTCTCGGCGGTGAAAGAGGCCAAGGCCAATAAACTCGGCAAGCTGATGGTGGGCAAAGGCCGCCACGCTTTTCACATCCGGCTCTCCGACGATCAGAACTACAATTTCGAGCCCACCAGCGCGGACCCTGGCGCGGAAGTGAGCTTCATTCTCTCGGCGATAGGAACCTGATCGAGTGAGGGACTACGCGCGTGTGCGCTGCAGAAAAGCGTTCAACGCGACTTGGGCGAGATGCGGGCTATAAGGGCAGGTGAGATCTTTCCGCAGACACATCAGTAAGGTCATTCCGCACGGGCAGGTACATCGCTGGCTCGCCAGATACTGGGAAAACGCGGCTCTTTCCGCCGTCGTCAGGCTCGCCAGATTCACCCGTGGCACGATGTAAGATTGCACCGCGGGCCTGCCGGGCAGGCGCGTCAAAGAGACATTCCACGAACGTTGCATGCGGTCTATACAAACGCCGTTGAAGCGATCGTGGGCGTCACTGGCATTTTTCCAGTCGCAGGAAAACTTATCGCCGTCGATCAGGTTGGTGTAGTTCGTGATTTTCATCGAGTCGGCGGAGGAGTCGTATTGCCACGTTCCCACCCCTGTGCTCACATTCTGAAGCAGGACGCGAAGGCTGGAATCGGGGTAAACCTCTAACTCTTCATCGAGCTGTTGGCCCGGGCCGGTGACCACACCTCGCCAGTTACCCACTAACTGGGAAGGGTTGAAAGCTGCCTCGATTTGCCGGGGCGGATTCGGTTTAGGGTCGTCAGACCGGAAGGGAGGGGCTGGATTCGGCACAACCGGACCATTTTGGTGAGAGTCTTGGTGGGAGCCGATATAACCCAGGGCGATGATCGCGGCGACCACCCCGCATGACACCAGTACCCAGGCGCGGCGAAACAGAGGCGGCTTGACCGCGGCCGGGCTACGCGGCCGGCCGAGCAGCGGCTCGAGCGCCAGAGTCAGTTTTTGAACACCTTCGTCCCAATATTGTTCGGTGAGCTCGATGGCGTTGCGGCCGCAGAGCGGCTGCAGGTCAGGGGGCAGATCTGCCTCGGCCGGCATGGTGGCGCCCCCCACCAGCACGGGAAAGACGCGCATGTTGCGCTTGAGCACGGCGGCGATCTCCTGGCGGACCGTGTCGCGGGGATCGTCGAGACGGCGCTTGCCGGCCTCATCGGTAATCTTCAGCCAGTTTCTGCCGATGATGACCAGGCAGGCATCGCTCTGGCTGAGGACACGCGCAATCGCATCGTGCCACTCGACGCCGGGAGCGATGGAGGCTACGTCGCGGAAAATTTTGCCGGGAAAACAGGCAGCCAGCCGGTCGTAAAGCCGGCCGGAGTCGGCCCGGCTGTCGTCCCGGCGATAATTGATGAATAACCTTCCCGCACGCATGGCAATTCCCCGGTGGGCGCTTTACTGTGGGGTAGTGTAAAGCAAAAGGATAGATAATTCAAGGGCTTCACGCGTCCGGGCCGCCCAGGTTTATCTTCCCCGGAAGGCTACTTCAAGCGAGGTATGCAGGATGATGTGCGCGTCGAGCGCCGGGGACACGTGCTTGATGTAATAGAGATCGTACTCCAGGGCTTCGAGCGCGTCGTGTGCGCGGCCATAGTCGCAGTTGAGCTGGCTCCATCCCATGATGCCGGGACGCACGGCGTGGCGCTGGCCGTAGTAAGGCATGTGCTCCATGAGCACCGGAATGAATTCGGGGCGGTGCGGCCGCGGGCCAACCAGCGCCATCTCGCCGCGAATGACATTCAATAGTTGCGGCAGCCCATCGAGATGCAGCCGGCGCAGCCAGCGGCCCGGCAGGGTGAGCCTGCCATCGGTGCGGCGGCAGCGGAACCGGTAAAGCACGAACGGCACCATGTTCAACCCCAGGCGCGGCTGCGCCTCCATGACCGGTCCGCGGGAAGACACCACAATAGCCAGTGCGGCCGGCGGCAGCAATACCGCCAGCAGCAGCAGTCCGGCCAGCGCCAGAATATTGGAGTAGATGGCTTGCAATGCGATCGCGCCGCGGCGCGCCCCCAGCTCTCCGGAGAAGATGATTTGCGAAGGCAGCAGCTCGGCTACGCATACGCGCTCGCAGGCCAGCTCGTAGAGCTCGCCCACCTGTTGGATTTCAATGCCGCGGAACTGCAGATCCAGCAGTTTCCGAAACGGCAATCCGCTGCGGCGTTCGGTAACTCCCACCACCACGCGATCTGGAAGGGCTTGGGCGACTATCCGTTCGAGATCCGCGGTGGCGCCGAGCACCGGCGCTCCATGGAGAGGCGTGCCGGCCGGACGCCCGTCGTCAATGTAGCCGACCGTGGAGTACCCCAGCTCCGGGTGCGCGGCCAAGCTGCGGCTGGCTTCGACCACGGCAGTATTGGTTCCGTAGAAGAGCACCCGTTGCATGCCCATATCCTTGCGGAGCACGGTGCTGTAGAAGATGCGCCAGAACAGCAGCGTCACCAGCGTCAGGGCGCTGCCCACCACCATAATCACAGGAGGCAGAACCAGATCCGATAAGCGCAGGTAGCTCAACAACGATTCCAATAGAAAGGTCACGCCGAGAGTCAGGCAGAGCTGCTGCAGGAGCAGAATTTTCGAGCGCACGCCCACCTGGGCGTACAACTTGTTTAACTGCAGGCCGGTCAGCAGGCCCGCCACGACCACCGCGATCTGCAGCAGCCCGTTGTCGTACCACAGAAATACGGAGGGGTCCGCGCCGCCGGCCCAGTAGGCTGCCAGGATGTAACAGGAAAAAATCAGGATGGCTTCGGGAACCAGGAGACTGAGTACACGGGTGGAGAAGAGGCTCCTGAGAAAAGAAAACATTGTCCTGTACGCATAGTACACTGGCAACCAAGGGCATGCGTGAGCTCAACTGGAAGCCGGAGCAATCCGTTGCATTAAGCGTGCTGGGCGACGAGGCGCGGGCGGGAGCGGCGCGCATTGTGGAGCTTTCCGGCCGCCGCATGCGACTGGACGGGGGAGTGGCGGTCAAAACGGGCGATGCCGTTCGCCTGGAATGGGACGGGCAACTGGTTCTGGGCGAGGTGCTGTATAGCGAGCCGTCCGGGTTCTGGATCGAGATCCATCACATGCTGCTGGATACCGCCGCCTTGACCTGGCAGCAACAGGGCTGGCAGCGCTGAGGCACGCAAGAATGCCGGCTAAGGCGCAGTGGCTGCTTCGTATCCCCGAAATTCTGGAGGAGTTGCGGGCGTTGGAAGTGCCGGTAGTGGACCGTGCCGTTTGCGAAGGACTGTTCCGCCTGCGGCGGCGGCGCGCCATTGATCTGCTGCGTTGGTTCGGCGGCTATCAGGCGGGCCGCACGTTTTTAATCGACCGGCCGAAGCTGGTGGCGCAGCTCGAGCAGATCCGCGACAGCGCGGATTTCAAGATGGAGTGGCAGCGGAAGGAGCGCCTGGGCGAGCGGCTGGCAAAAATGCGGCGGCTGCAGGCTGGGGCACGCGTAGCGATTCCGGTGAAACCGGAAGTGATGAGCCAGCGCTGGCCGGACCTGCCGGCGGGGGTGGGGCTGAGTCCGGGAGAGTTGCACATTCAGTTTCAGTCTTCTGAGGAGTTGCTGAGTAAGCTGTTTGCGCTGGCGCAAGCGATTGCGAATGATTACGCGGGGTTTGAGAAGCGCACGGCGGGTGAGGACCCTGGAAGCGCTGACCGGCGACGATGATCTTGAAGACACGTTTGCACAGGCGACGGATTGTCTGGCCGAGCTATTGCCGGCCGTATTGCCCGCAGTGATGATGGAACCTCGCGAAGCCGAAATCGATAGTTTGCTTCGCCGCTCCATGGCCGCGCCTGTCCCAAGCCTGCCGCCGGATTTCGACCAGCGCTTGATGCGCAAGGTGCGCCGTGGTTCGCAGCCGCTCGACTGGGGGGCTATAGCATTGATCATACCTGGGCCGCTCGCCGTGCTTGCGGCTGTCCCCTGGGCGCGGCGCGCAATGGAGGAGTGACCCCAATTGGGGATGGGCACCCACCTGCACGGAACTGTGCGTATCCAAGCTCGCAGCACGCATCGACGAGCAGCCGGTAACGCTATTCAAAATCTTCCCGCCAGCCGCCAGTTTCCCGGAAACATATTACGGCGGCAGAACCAATAAAAGAATACATTCACATCCACTAATGCTTTTCAATTCAGGTTGTTAAGCTTTATGCCAAGCGGTGTGCTGAAGCGGCCGCCGCCCGTCAGTTTATCGACCGGTGCCACGTGGGTTCGCGCGTTTTCAAGTGCCGGCTCCAGATGGTCTTCTGTTTGCGTTGTCTAAGAGTTATGAAACGCACTCTGACCGCCTTATTCATACTCTTGATTTCTATAACGGCCTTGAGCGCGCAGGAAAACCGCCCCATTAAGGTTCCGCCTCCGCCCGTGGTGGATATCGTAACTACGGTGCTGCAGACCGTGTCGGCGATATTCTTTTTATAAACCACGTTATTTCGCTTGCTTCTGTTAAATTATGGAAAGGGGATACATTCCATATATTTTTCGCATATCCCCTGGAACAGTCGGTGCACAGGATTGCCTTGGCAGGGCGCCCCTCGTGGCTGCCCAATTCCCATATTCTCGCCCTTGTGTTGGGGACCGCGGTGATTGCCGGCTTCGTCGCTTACGTAGCACGGCGCGATTACCAGACAACGTTAACCCTCTGGAAATCTGAGCTGGCTACCGATGTCGGCTATCGCACCTGGGCTTTGCGCAATTCGCTGCAGCAGAGCCAGGACGACGCCCATGTGCTTGCCGCATTCGCTTCGGCCAGGGCCTTGTTGCTAGTGAAGGCCGGCCGTAGCGCGCAGTCTATCCCGCGCGCCATTTTACAGGAGCAGGTCTCCAGTCTGTTTGGCGAATATAGAAAAATCTACGAGTATGGAGCGCTCTATTTGCTCGACGAGGAAGGACGGGTCGTGGTTCAAGAAGCCGATGCAGCCTCATCGAATAGTATGCTCCGAAGCCCCAAATTCCAGGAGGTTTTCGGATCGGCAATCCGAAGTCGCCATTACGCAGTTGCATTAGTGCGAGGCGTTGAACAGGAACTCGCCCTCATTTTCATGATGCCGGTTTTGGCGCCGGGTACTACGGACGGTGCCGGGGGCACGCCGGATTCCCCGATTGGCGTTGTCGCGCTGGTGGACCCTCTTGCCCGCGATCTGCTGCCACTGCTCAACGCCAGGAGTGTTGGCACCCGCACAGGCGAGACCATGTTGTTGCAGTTAGAAGCCGGGGGGTACCGCTATGCGTCGCCACGCCCTTACGCGGACGGTTCTGCAGACCGCAGGCTGCGGTCGGATACATTGTGGCAGGCGGCGTCATCGGCGGTCGACGATCATGCTGTCTTTGCGCGGTTCACAGATTACAGGGGCAACGACGTGATGGCGGCCTTGCAGAAGATCCCAAGTATTAACAGTGTTGTGGTATGCAAGGTGGACAGCAAGGAAGTGCTCGCTGATTTTCAGCGTGTGGTGCGCATCGAGACGATGGCAGCAGCCTCGATACTGCTGGCCTACGTCGGAATGATTCTGATGCACAGCCGCCAGGCGATAGCGCGCGAAACGCGAGAAGGACTGATGCGGCAGCAGGTCTTAAACCAGACACTGGAGACCACGGTAGTCGAGCGGACCGGCCAACTGGCCCAGACCAATCGACAGCTACATCAAGAGCTTGTCGAACGGCAAAGGGCGGAGGAGGAGGTGCGCACGCTTAACACCGAACTGGACCAGCGCGTGCATGAACGCACCATCGAGCTCGAAGCCGCCAACAAGGAGCTGGAGGCGTTTTCCTATTCGATTTCGCACGATCTTCGCGCTCCCTTGCGTCGTATAGTCGGCTTTGTGACGATACTGGTCGAAGACTATGCGTCAGAGCTTCCCGAAAAGGCGCAACAGTTCCTGCAGAGGGTAAGCAAGAACGCCGTCGAGATGGGAGAGTTGATCGATTGCCTGCTGGCCTTTTCGCGGCTTGGGCGGCAGCCAGTGCACAAACAAGAAGTGGCTCCCGGCCAAATCGTCCGCGAAGCCTGGCAAGATCTGTGTACCGAACGCGGCGGCAGACGCGTGGAGATCGCCATTGGCGAACTCCGGCATTGCCAGGCCGACCCCATACTGTTGAAACAGGTGTTCATCAATTTTCTCTCCAATGCGCTTAAGTACAGCCGCACGCGGGAGATTACCAGGATCGAGGTGGGCATGGACGGCGGGGCGTACTTTGTGCGCGACAACGGTGTGGGTTTCGACATGAGCTACGGCGGCAAGCTGTTTGGGGTGTTTCAGCGGCTCCATCGAGCCGAAGATTATGAAGGGACCGGCGTAGGACTGGCGCTGGTACAGCGAATTATTCAACGCCATGGGGGCCGGGTGTGGGCCCATGCGGTGGAGAATCAAGGCGCGACGTTCTACTTCACCCTGGGGCCGGGCGTGTTGGCGGACGCTGATCGCGTTCCAGTCTAACTGACGTACATGCCGACACTTCTCAGGTTATTGGGTGGCGGCCCGCTCTGATACGTAACCGCACAGTTGGGCATCGACGGGCATTCCCGTGGCGGGATTCACAAATTCGACTCCCCTGCTCCGCACCACCCATTCCAGTCCCGCGGCGCGGCGGCGGCGCAGGATGGCTTCACTTGGAAAAATGCGATAGGTGGTGCCGATGGACTCGGGAGTGTTGTAGGGCGAAAGAACTTCCAGGGCCAACTTGCGAATCAGGCGTTGTGTATTGATTTTACAGTTTTTAGGGGTCATGCGGCAAAGCTGCGACATGCCCCGCCAGCCGATTACGATGGTACGCGCGCCAACCGCTTCGGCTGCGGCTGCCTTCCATAGAGCTTGATAAAGAACTTCCTCGCCCAACGAGTGCCCATCCTGGGCAGCGGCACATTTACGGATTCGTGGGCGGCGGCCAGTGGCTGCATCAATTCCTGGGATTGGGCGAAATGCAGGGGTTGAAATAACCCCAGGGGCTCGACGAGACCGAGGGGCTGAAACGGGCTCTGTAATCGAATCAGGCGCAGGGCTTGCTGCGACTGCCGGGGCCGCAGTAATCTCTGGTTCCGGAACAATATCTGGAGTCGGAACAACATCTGGGCTCGTAAGAGCGTCTGGGGCTGACGCGACTGCGGGGGCTGATTCAATTGCTGGGGCCGGCAGAACTGCAGGGGCTGATACGACCACAGGGTCCGCAAAGGACTCAGGAGTTGGACACAGGTGGGGCAGGGGAATAGGGCCGTTCAAGAACGACAGATAGCCCCCCATCCCAGGCTGGCTGACGATCTCGTCCCAGCCGAGAGGCTCCATGGCCGGCCTACGCTTGGAGGATCGCTTGGGCGCCTTCGGGTTGTCTTTGGTCGGCTCGCTCACTGAGCAGCTCCAACAACTGCGCTGCGGCCAGTTGATAATCTTCCATGGCCTTGCATTTCGGGTCGTAATCGGCTAGAAACTGGCGGGCGCGGCCGCATTTGGAAACGGTGACATCGGTGCGTATGGCGGCCAGCAGGGGAATCTTGAACTTGGCCGAGAGGTCTTCGAGCGACTTCATCATCACGGCGGTATGTTGAAAGCGCCGGTCCACCATCACCGGCAGCAGCGCTACAGGCTGGACATTCACCCGGAAAAGCTCGTTCATCATGCGGGCGGTTTCGAGGCAGGCGCCGGCGCCCTGCAGGCTGAGGGTATCCATACTGACCGGGATCAGCACGCGTTGCGCGTAAACCATGGCGCAGGTTTGCATCAACGTGATGGAAGGGGCCACGTCGATGAGCACGATATCGTAGGATTCGTCGACCCGGGAGAAGAGCAGGGAAAAGGACATCTCCCGCGCCGGCACACCCATCAGGGAGGCCTCCGCCTGAATGGTTTCCCGGCTGCTGCACAGGACATCAATATTGGGCGCGGCATGCACCAGGCAGCTTTCGAACAGGTGGTTGTAGACCACGAAATGGTGCAGGAATTTATCGGCCTTGAGCCCCAGGGACATGCCTACCGAGCCTTGGGGATCGGTGTCGATCAGCAGCACTTTGCGGCCCAGGTCCGACCACAGACGCGCCAGGGTAGTGGCGGTGGTGGTCTTGGCGACGCCGCCTCTTTGGTTCGAAATCACCAGCCTAATCACTGTTGTTTCTCCGCAATGGTCTGCCGGATGCGTTCCACGTCCTGAGCCGTCCAGCGCCGGTACCTGTTGGCATGATTGCGGTCAGGTTCCTGTATCTTTTGGGTACGCAACCAGTTCATAAGGGTACGCTTGGTAATTCCCAGGACGTCGGCAACCTCCTGGGATTTGAGATACGGCTCCACGCGAGATTTCATGGATCGCTAATATTGTTGATCGTATGGGGTCGCGGGGCTTATTGTCAATACCAAAGTAATGAAAGTGATGAAAGCTTGATCATATAGCTGGATGGCAATGAGCGTGCTTTCAAGGGGCGGGTATGCTGCAGAAACTTGCTGGATTTGCTCTGATTTCTATCCTGGCCGCCGGTGTTTGCCCGTGCCAGACGAAGCCGGAAACGGAAACACACACGGCCATGGGACGTCAGAATGCAGTCGCACGAGGCAAGTACATCGTGGAGGGTGTGGCGATGTGCGAACTATGCCATACCCGCCGCGACGAGAACGGCGCCCCCGACCAAGGCAACTGGCTGATGGGCGGCCCCGTTCAGCTTAGACCTACGTATCCGGCCCCGCAGTGGGCGACCAGCGCGCCTCGCATCGCGGGTGGGCCGCCGGGAACGGAGGCGGATTTCATCAGACTGGTAACTACAGGAATTGCGCGCACGGGTCAGCCGCCTAATCCGCCGATGCCGCAGTTTCGTATGAGTCGCCAGGACGCCGAAGCCGTGTTTGCGTATCTGAATTCGCTAGGGCGGTGAATATCAAAGCACGCCGTTTGCCCGGCGCGGAATCACCACCATCGCCAACCCACTGCCGGATCACCTTGTTCACGGCAGGGTCGATTTGGGAAATAGGAATCTGAAAAATCGTGGCCCAGATATGTCGTCCGTGCGCACGTATGCGACTGGAAAAGGCGCACATGAAAACGGAGAAGCTGTTCCGCGAAACCGATCGCCGGTGGCGCGAAACGGATAAGCGCTTCCGCGAGGGCGATCAGCGCCTTCGCGACATGGGAAAACACACGGATGAGCGCATCGAGAAGCTGGTATCGGCGATCGGCGAACTGATCCGGAGGAGCGGGAAGGCGGTGAAAGGGAAGTGAGCGATCTCAACGTTCTGACCATCGCGCTAGCAATCATACTGCCCGTGTGCGCGGTGGTCTTTGCCAACGGCGCAGGACGACGGCGCTTTAGTTCACCACACGCTGAAAGGCGAGTGGCTGGTGGGCTTTGGTTATCAAAGAGGCACGCCAGCCCTAGCAGCCCGTGGTTGATTCAAGTTTTAAAAAATCGGAGTGTCGAAATTCGGATGAAGGTGAGCTAATCGGTAAGGCGTTACGCTTCTCCGCGATGTTACCGACCAAGTCACTGAGGAG
>Ga0302325_10000468_pt1 | contig 112721 bp, 100 predicted proteins | sample Palsa_T0_2_FD_201948 | JGI IMG/M metagenome (GOLD analysis project Ga0302325, IMG submission 201948) | Peat permafrost microbial communities from Stordalen Mire near Abisko, Sweden - Palsa_T0_2 | ecosystem: Environmental > Terrestrial > Soil > Palsa > Peat permafrost | place: Sweden: Abisko...
CGTCGAGGTCATCCGCGCAGAGCTGCTCGAGCGCTGATGGGCCGGGCGAGCGCGGTCGAGTCGTTCGCGGCCTCGGTCCCAGAAGCGGAGGCGCTGTGGTACGACACCGATCGGTGGCCGGCGTGGGTCGACGGCCTCGCGCAGGTCACCGAGATCGAGGGCGACTGGCCCAGCGCGGGCGCCGCGGTCACGTGGGAATCGAACCCGGCAGGCCGCGGGCGCGTGCTCGAGCTCGTCGTCCGCTACGAGCCGCACGCGGGCCAGACGCTCGAGGTCGAGGACGCCTCGGTCCGTGGACGCCAGAGCATCGCGTTCGATCAGCTCGCCGATGGCGTCCGCGTCGAGCTGGCGCTCGAGTACGAGCTCAAGCAGCGATCGATCGTCACCCCCGTCCTCGATGTCCTCTTCATCCGGCGCGCGGTCGCGAGCTCGCTGCGCGCGACGCTGGCGCGCTTCGGCGCCGAGCTGGCCCGCGCGGGGACGCCCGCGTAGACGTGACCGGGGCGGCCGGCTATGCAGTGCCGATGATCGCGGCCTCGGCCGGGGCGCTGATCTACGACGAGTCGGGGCGGCTGCTGATCCTCAGGCCGAGCTATAAGCCGCGCTGGACGATCCCCGGCGGCCAGATCGAGGCTGACGGCGAATCGCCATGGGAAGCCTGCCGGCGCGAGACGCTCGAGGAGTGCGGCCTCCACGTGGAGCGCGGACGGCTCGTCTGCGTCGACTTCCGGCGCTCGCGCCGGGACCGGCCCGGAGGCGTGCGCTTCCTGTTCGACTGCGGCGCCTTCACGGACGAGGCGCTAAGTGCGATCAGGCTTCAGGAAGCAGAGATCCTCGAGCATCGCCTGGTCGGGCTCGACGAGGCGCTGACGCTGCTGAGCGGGCCGCTGCGGCGGCGTGTGCGCAGAGCGGCGGGCGCCAAGCGCTGTCTTTACCTGGAGGAGGGGCGGCGCGTCGACGGCGTGCGGTGAACACTCGGCGCCGAGACGGGCTTCGTGCTGTCGCGGCATACCCGAGCGCTTTAGGATGCCGGTCGGGTTGGGAGCGCGCTCGGTGTCCGCGGAAGGTAAATCGGCGGTCTGGCAGGGAGAGCGGCCGCGTCGTGACCGTTCGTCCGAGGCCGTGTACCTAACGAAGACAGTCTTCGCTCGGCCGGCGCTTCTTGACAACGGTCCGAGCTCTCAGCCCCAGAGATGACGGCCGCGCGCGCCAGGGCAGAACCCCTCCACTGACCTGCCGGATCGTAGCATCGGTCGACTGCGCTCTGGTTGGGCCGATGCCGTACGCGAAGGCGTCCTTCGTGCCCCTGTTGTCCCGGCGCAGTTTCAATTCCTACCCGAGAACCTTGGCCTTCGCTCGTTCGAACTCCTCGTCGGTCAGCACTCCGCGATCCTTGAGGTCGGCGAGCCTGTGGAGGTCGTCCGCGGTGCCACCTGAGCTCGGCCCTCGCGTGAACTGGCGGAACGCTTCGTACTGCGCGCGGTCTTGCGCCTGGTGCTCGTGCAGCGTGTGCCCGCGCACGATCAGGTAGCCGACCACGCCGATCAGCGGAAAGACGAAGATGAAGAGCACCCACAGAGCCTTGGCCCAATTGGAGAGGTCGTGGCTGCGGAAGATGTCGAAGACCACGCCGATCGCGATCCAAATCCAAAGAAACAGGAAAGCGATCTCGAGGACTGTGAGCAGCCCATCTCCGAAGGTGTAAGTAGAAGCGGCGAGTGGCATTCGTGTCCTTTCGGCTCAGGGACGCCGAGCACGCTCGGCGAGGTCTCTTACAGACGGTCGGTTTCGGCATTATCGGACGGCGAGCCGTTGCTGCGCCCGGACCCTGCAACACGTTCGCTGCCGCGTTCGCGTGTTCGGCATGGTCTCCGCCCTTCCTCCACGCCTATCCAGCGCCGACCCTTTCCGGCGCCTCTCGCGCGCTGCGCCGGCTGAGCCGATTCCGGTCCCAGGCTGATTGCGCATCGGCGTCGTCAGTCGGCGTAGAGTCCGCCGCGTGGCCACGTTCGTCCTGCGCCTGATTGCTCCGCGCCCGAACTTTGCCCAGACCCTGACCGAGTCGGAGCGGGTGATCATGAACAGTCACGCTGCCCACTGGCGCCCGTACCTCGAGCGTGGCGACCTGGTCGTGTTCGGGCCGGTCCTTACCGACGAGGACTCGTACGGCCTCGCGGTGCTCGAGACGGACGACGAGCGGGCGCTGCGCGAGTTCGCCGCGCAGGACCCCGTCGTGACGTCCGGAACGGCGGCCTTCGAGGTCGGGCGGCTGGCCGCGGGTCATGTTCGCGGGCGCTGACCGGGTTACAAGGTCGCGCCGGCGTAGGGCGCGCTGAGCGGAGGGCGTTCGGGCTAGCCCCGCGGCATCTCGAGCGCCCAGGTCCCGGCGAGGATGACCACGTAGCGGTCGGGCATGCTGGTTACGCGCAGCGCGAGGTCGCCGCAGACGGGGCAGCGGACGACGGTTCCCGCGCCGCGGTAGACGCGGTGGGCGCCTATGCAAGTGACCGCGCCGCAGGATTGGCAGCCTCGCTCGGTGGCGGTGAGATCGGTGCCGAAGACGTCGCTCAGTAACCCGGCGATCGCGTTGCCGTCGAGCCAGCGAGCCTCGTCGTCGATGTTATTCACCGGTTGGTCCGAAGCGCTCGGCGCGGATCGTGCCTGGCGCGTGGCCGAGCTCGACCAGCAAGTCGGCGACGTGCTCGACGAACGCTGTGGGGCCGCAGACGTAGATCCTTGGCTGAGCTGACGGGCTCGGTCCGACCGCGGTGAGCATGTCGGCGTCGACGCGCCGCCCGAATCCGGCCCAACCGGTCGGCTGCTCGCGGGTCAGCGTGTAGCTCACGTCGATGCCGCCGCTCCCGTCGAGCGCGGCCAGCTCGTCGCGGTAGAGCACGTTGTCGAGGCCGCGCGCCGAGACAAGCAGCCGCGCCGGTACGGTGCTCTCCACGGCTGCGTGGTGGCGCAGCATCGACATCAGGGGGACCAGGCCCGAACCTCCCGCGAGGAGCAGCAGCGGGCCACCGTCCTCGACCCGCCAGGTGAAATAGCCGCCGATCGGGCCGCGGAGCTCGAACTGGTCCCCGGCGCGCAGCTCCTCGACCAGGTACGGAGAGACCTCGCCGTCGTCGAACAGCTCCACGGTGAGGGACAGTCCAGAGCTTTCGGGCGCGGAGGCGATCGAGTAGGACCGCTCCGCCTGGTAGCCATCCTCGGCGGTCAGGCGCAGGTCGACGTGCTGCCCGGCGAGGTGTCCGGGCCAGCCCGGAACGTCGAGGACGATCGTGTTCGCGCGTGCGGTGTCCGCCACGATCTCCCGAACCGTCGCCGTGCGCCAGACGATCGGCGCGCGGCCCGCGGTCAATCGTTCCAATAGCGCTGCTCGGTCCACGGGTCACCCCGGTTGTGGTAGCCCGCGGCTTCCCAGAAGCCGGGCTCGTCGGTAGCTGTGAGCCTCAGGCCGCGGACCCATTTCGCGCTCTTCCAGAAATACAGATGGGGCACCAGCAACCGGGCCGGGCCGCCGTGCTCGGGATGCAGCGGCGCGCCGTCATAGCGGTAGGCGACCCAGGCGCGGCCGCCGGTCAGGTCCGCGAGCGGCAGGTTCGTCGTGTAGCCGCCGTCGCACCAAGCGGTGACGTACGCGGCGGCGGGCTCGACGCCATCGAGCAGCGTGTCAACCGAGACGCCGGTCCAGCTCGTATCCAGCTTCGACCACTTCGTCACGCAGTGGATGTCGACGGTGAAGGTCTCGGAGGGCAGTGCCAGAAGCTCGTCCCACCGCCAAGAAGCCTCCGCGCCGACCTCACCCCCGATCGCGAAGCTCCAGTCCCCCAGCGGCATCCGCGGCGTCGGTCCCGCCGAAAGCACCGGAAAGTCCTCGACCACATACTGCCCGGGCGGCACCCGCGCCGGATCGATATCCCGGCGCCTGCGACCACGAAAGCCACGGGAAATCGGCGGCATCACCCAAGTATCGCGCAGCCGAAACAACCAACACAACGCTCTAAGCGAAGAAACGCGACATCACGAAGCGCGGGGCCATGGCGCGAGAAGGGGCGGGGCGGGCGGGTCGCGCCGCCGGCCAATTGCTGATCGAACCGAAACACGAGCCCAGACCGCCAACGACGCAATCCCTGGCCGCCGGCGGGCCCCCCCCCCCCCCCCCCCCCCCCGGCCGCCCAATAAACTGAGCCAAAGCAATGTTCGTTTTCAAAGCGGCCGTGATTGGCGCCGGCACGATGGGTGGCGAGATCGCGCAGACGATCGCCAACGCCGAGATCCCGGTCGTGCTCAAGGATGTCGAGCAGAGATTCGTTGACCTAGGGCTCGAGAAGGCCCGCTCGGTCTGGCAGGCCGCGGTCGACGCCGGCAAGCTGGAGCCGGCTGAGCTCGAACGCCGTCTCGGCCTGATCACCGGAACGACCGACTACTCGGCGTTCGGGGACGTCGACTTCGTGATCGAGGCCGTGCCCGAGCGGATGGCGGTCAAGCAGGCCGTGTTCTCCGAGCTCGACGAGGTGACCCCCGGTCACGCAATCCTCGCCACCAACACATCGTCCCTGTCCGTGACCGAGATGGGGGAGGCCACGAGCCGCCCGCACATGGTGGTCGGCTTCCACTTCTTCTACCCGGCTTCGGTCATGCGGCTGATCGAGGTGATCGAAGGCGAGGAGACGCTGCCCCAGACGGTTCAGGACGCGGTCAACTTCGCTACCGCGATCAGGAAGATGCCGATCCGCTGCGTCGAGGCGCCCGGCTTCGTCGTCAACCGGATCCTTAACTCGGCAGTTTCCGAGCTGTGGCGCGTCCAGGAGGAGACCGGGATTGCGATCCCAGAGCTGGACAAGCTCGTCCAGGAGAGCAAGGCGGCGCCGATGGGCCCGTTCTTCCTGGCCGACCTGCTCGGGCTCGACACCGTCCTACATGTCGCCGAGTATCTCGAGGAGGCGTACGGGGACCGCTTCTTCGTGCACCAGCAGATGCGGGAGCTGGTCGCCGCCGGGAATCTCGGCACCAAGACCGGGAAGGGGTTCTATGAGCACCGCGGCTGAGCTCGACGCCGGGAAGCTCGTCGAGCGCTTCACCTTGAAGGCGCTGGTCGAGAGCTGCCTCGTGCTCGAGGAGGGCATCGCGGCCGTCAAGGACATCGACCTCGGGATGATGGCCGGCGCCGGCATCATCCCGCCGCCGTTCGCGCGCGCCGACCAGACTGGTCTCGACGAGGTACTCGCCCGGCTGGAGCGCGCTGCGGAGGAGTGGGGCGAGAGCTTCGAGCCGCCGGCGATCCTGCGCCGGCTCGTCGCGCAGGGACGCCTCGGCGTCAAGTCGGGACAGGGCTTCTTCCCCTACGCGCGGCCCGACGATGGTTGGGAGGAGAGCCCGGTGAAGCTCGAGATGCGGGGCGAATACGCGATCGCGTGGCTCGATCGTCCGCCCGCGAACTCGATCTCACCCGAGGTTGTCGCGGCGCTGGAGAAGATCTGGGACGAGGTCGCCGGATCCTCGGCGCGGGCGCTGGTGTTCGCCTCTGCCAACCCGATGCTGTTCTGCGCCGGCGCCGACATCAAGGCATTCACGACGATGGACGCCGCCGCCGGCAAGGAGCTGATCGACCGGATGCACGGCCTGTTGAGGACGATGGAGACCTCGCGGATCGCCACCATCGCCGCCGTCAACGCGCTCGCGTTCGGCGGCGGCTGCGAGCTGGCGATGGCATGTGACATCCGGATCGCGGCCGACTCGGCCACCTTCGGCCAGCCGGAGATCAACCTCGGGATCATTCCCGGCTTCGGTGGGACACAGCGGCTTCCGCGTCTGGTCGGCGCGGCGAAGGCGCTCGAGATGAACCTGATCGGCGACGCGATCTCGGCCGCCGAGGCGTACGAGCTCGGCCTGGCCGACCGCGTCGTGCCGGACCACGAGCTGTTCGACGCCGCGCTTGCGTGGGCGCGCAAGCTTGCCGGTCAGGCCGGGCTCGCGATCGAGCAGATCAAGCGGGTGTCAGCGAACGGCGACCTCGACGCCGGCATCGAGGCTGAGAAGCAGGCGTTCGCAGCTGTGTTCGCCTCAGCGGACGCGCGCGAAGGCATCGCCGCGTTCCTGAAGAAGCGCCCGCCGCACTTTCAGGGCAAATGATGGCCAATGCGCATGGCCGCTCGGCGGCGGAGCTCGCTGCGCTGATCCGCGCCGCCCGCTCGGTTGTGGCGCTGACGGGCGCCGGGATCTCGGTCCCGTCCGGGATTCCCGACTTCCGCTCGCCCGGCACCGGGCTGTGGGAGAACGTCGATCCGATGGCGGTGGCCCACATCGACGTCTTCCGGCGCGACCCGGCGCACTTCTGGCACTTCTACGGGGACCGCTTTCAGACGCTCGAGGACAAGCAGCCCAATCGCGCCCACCGCGCGCTCGCGGCGCTCGAGCGGGAGGGACTGCTGGACGCCGTGATCACGCAGAACATCGATCAGCTCCACCGGCGGGGAGGGACACGCGAGCTGATCGAAGTCCACGGCACGATCGCGCGGTCGTCATGCCTGCTGTGTGGGGCCGGCTACCCGCTGCAGGACGTGAGGGAGCGCCAGGGGCGCGATCAGCACGGTGTTCCGCGCTGTGACTGCGGCGAGCCACTCAAGCCAGACGTCGTCCTGTTCGGCGAGTACCTGCCCGTTGACGCGCTCGCACGCGCCGAAGAGCTCGCCGCAGGCGCCGACCTGATGCTCTGCATCGGCTCCTCGCTCGAGGTCTACCCGGTGGCCCAGCTCCCGCTGATCACGCTCGGCGCCGGGGGCAAGATCGCGATTCTCACCCAGGGTTCGACGCCCCTCGACGATCGTGCCGCGGTCCGGATGGGAGGCGACATCGTGAATGAGCTCGACGCCCTGCTGGACGCCCTGTCGCTGAGCGCCTCGGTCCTCACGAGCTAGTCGCGGATTCTGAGCGCGGCGCGAGCGCGCAGCGCGGCCTCGACGCGGCCGAGAGTATCGAGAACCACCTCGCGAGAGGCGTCGTCCAGTGCGCCGGCGAGCGCCGTCTGCGCCGCCGCGGCGACTGCTTTCCGGCGGCCGCGAAGCTCGTCCAGCCGGTCCGCGAGCGACGCCGCGCCCGGATCCAGCGGGAGCTCCGCCACGGCGGCGTCGAGAGCGATCAGGAGCTGGAGCGCGGCCTCGCGGTCGCGACCCTGGTCGACGTCGGTCCGCGCTCTGAGCGTCAGCTCTTCGCAGGCGAGCACTCGCTGGCGGCCACCCAACGTGGCGGCGAGCCGAGCCTGCGGCTCGAGGCTCGCGGAGCGGGAACGACGGCGACGGCCCTGCGAGGTGGGCAGCTCACGTGCGTCGCTCCACAGGCCGTCGGCGACCTGGTCGCCGGCGCCGAATCCGATCCGAGCGACGAGCGCCTGCTCGCGGGCGATCTCGTGCACGTACGGATCGGCGGTCACGACACGGAAGGCGTGCAGCGCCCGGTTGATCACGGCGAGCGCAACGGCGAGCTCTTCCTCGCCGGCTCGGTCGAGCCAGGCGCGGGCGGCGGCCTCGTCGGCCAGGGGGACGGCCGCATCGATGATCGTCGCGCGTCCCGTCGTCACCGGCGTAGGCTCAGGCTCAGATAGAGCCTGAGAAGTCTTCTTATGCAGTCTGCGACGGCGTTCGGACGCGCCGAGCGTGGCGAGCACCAGCACGTGAGCAGCCGGCGCCTCCGGCGGGTCGCCCGGGCGGCGCAGCAGGTAGCGGCCGTCGGTCGGGCCTAGCGCGAATGGAAGCTCGAGCTGGGCGAAGCGGAAGAGCGTCGACGTCGCGCGGTCAGCCCGTGCTGGACGGGTTGACCGTGGTGGTGGGGATGGTCGGCTCGGGGATCTGGCTGATCGTGTCGATCAGGTTGATCCACTGATGAGGTTGTAGCGCGCTGGTGACCGCGGCGGAGAGCTGCTTGTTCTGCCCGTACAGCGGCGTGAAGGCGACCTGGATGCGGTCGGAGTGGTCGGGGAGGGCGAGGGTGTTCGTCTGCCCGGGGTAGCTCATCAGGCTGATGATCTGGTCGGGGCGCAGCGAGCCTTGAAGTGTAAGGAGCCGCCGGATCGTGATGTCGGCAATCGATCCGGGGCCTTGGTGGCCTTGGATCGGGATGCCGTTGATCGCTGAGATCTCGACACTGTCCCCGGACGCGACGGCGTTCGAGCCGGGGCTCGCGGTGTGGGGCTGTCCGCACTCGAGCCCGGCGATGGTGGGGTCGAGGCCCGAGGAGGAGAGGAACTCGATCGTCGCGAGGACCCGGCGGTCGATCAGGCCGGCCTCGATGTCGCGCTGCCCGCAGGTGTAGATCTGGACGTGCGCGTCGTGGAGGACGACCTGCTCGAGCTGGTCCTTGCTCATCAGCAGGACTTGCCCGATCGTGGGGTTCTTCGCGTCAGGCCCGAAGAACGGGTTGATGTTCGCGGCGCGGTAGACGCTCGTGGCCTGGAGTAGGTCCCATCCGTCGAGGATCGGCTTCGGGTCGATCAGCGGTGCGTCCCGTCCGGCGGGGCGGATCATGAACACCAGGTGCGGGTCGGCGCCGTGGCTGCCCGCGCCGATCCTTCCGAGGACCGTCCCCGCGACGACTGTTGCCCCGGCCTTCAGTGGCTGGAGCGTGTACTGGTTGCGCGCGAGGTGCAGCGTGGCTGAGAAGTAGTTCTGGAAGCTATGGATCGCGCCCTGACCGTTGTTGATCTGCGTCTGCCCACCTGCCGCATACGAGGCCGGACGTGACGGGTTCGCGAACAGGCGCACCTTCGGCTGACCGGCGGGCGCCGCGCTCGTGGCGGGCTTGACAGTGGCCGCGCGCTTGACAGCTGCCTCCGGCTTCACTGTTGGCTTGGCGGCCGCGGTGCTCGCCTTGACGGCTGCCTTAGCGGTGCTCGCCGCGGTCACGGCTTGCGTGCCGGCGGTCGCAGGCCCGGTCGGCGTCGGCGCCGGCTTGCTCGAGAGCTCACTCGTGATCTCGCGGGCGGTGATCTTCACCGGCTTCGGGACCGGATATACCCGCGGGATCGATCCCAGCTGCGCGTACGTGTATGTGTTCCCGTTCGAGTCCTGAAGCTCGATGTAGCGACCCAGTCGCGCGTTCTGCCCGATCGCGACGATCTTCCCGTCGTTGACCGCAATCACCGGCGAGCCCTGCTTCGCGAAGATCGAGGTCCCCTTCGCGCCCGGGTTGGAATCGACCGGGATCGCGGCGTTCGCGGAATGCACCCTGCGGGTCGCGAGACGCTCGACAGCATCATCGGCGTAGGTCGCGGGCGCGGCGACGGGGAATTCTCCTTGCACCAAGCTCGACAGAGCACCGATCAGCTGCTCGGGCATCCCCCCGATCAGCTTCGCGCGCAACAGCACCGACTGCACGTACCAGTTCGCGTGGTTGTAGGCGAAGATCGCACGCCCGAGATTCTTCGACGCGCCCGCAGCGTTCAAATACCGCGCCGCAGCGAAGATCGCATCCACCGGGTTGTACGGATCCGCGACACCCGAACCGGTCTCGTCGACCCCATAGCGCTTCCACGTCGACCCCAAGAACTGCATCCACCCCTCCGCGCCTGCGGAGCTCACCGACAAGTTCCGACCGTAATCGGTCTCGATGTCGTTGATCGCCGCCAAGACCTGCCACGGCACGTTGTACTGAATCCCGGCGGCCTGATAGATCGGCAGCAGGAACGGCGGAATCGCGAACGAGTCGATGAAGAAGTTCGGCACCCCAATCGGCGCCGGCGTCGGCAACGCAAACGAATACGTCGGATTCTGCGGCGTCGGCGCCCCGCCGGCGGTCCTCAGCGGCGCCGCGCCATTCTTCGCAGCGGCCGGAGACTGCGGCACCGAACCCTTGACGACCGCGCTCCCCTGCACGTGTCCGGACAGCAACTTGGAGCTCTGCTTGGTCGAGGACTTGCCCTTCGACTTCGGCGCGGTCGAGGTCGCCTGCGAGCTCGGCGCACCCGTGGTCGCGGGCGCGGTCGTCGTCGGCTGGGTCGCCGGCGCGGTCGTCGTGCCTGTGGAAACAGGCGGCGCGGGCGCGGCGCAGCTCTCCGACTCGGACAGAATCGGCAGCTTGACCGGCAACGACAGGTCGGACAGCGGCGTCCCCGGTGGCACGTCGATCGTGAACGGGATCGAAATCCCGCCGAGCAGCGTAACGGTGACCGTGCATTCCTCCGCCGAAGCGGTTGGAAGCGCAGCAACACCAAGGCCCGCGAATATGGCCCCCGCAGCGGCCATCGCGCCGATAACCCTCCGACTCCTCAACACTTTTGCCAATCTCCTCCCATGCCACGGCCTGCGCAAGTCGTCGGCGCCACGGTCAGGCAGCGCGGCGCGCACCATATACGATCGGCGCGGGAGTTTGCAACGAGGTAGCATCGACACGAGGTTTTTTGAGCTGACTTCCGGGGCTGCTTTAAGACGATCGGGCAGAGCGCCGCAATCGTGGGACCGGCGTTGCGGCCCTCTGGCACCGTACATCGGCGCCACGGCCAAAACACTGTAGTCGAGTCTTGCGCAAGTCCACGTTCGTCGGTCAGCGCGCGCAGTCTGCTTATAAGGCTCGACGCGAGACCGAGGGTTGTGGTTGACCATCCGGCGCACGGAAGATCGTGCGCTACAGTGACGCGCCTATCGGGGAGCGGCTGAGATCGGAGGCCTACAAAAATTGTCTGAAGACAGCAGAGGCCTGCGTGAGCGCGTGACGCGCCAGGGCGAAGAGGCGATCGGCAAGCTCGCCCAGGAGTTGCTCGAGAACCCGATCGTGACCGGGGCGCTGTCGGCAGCCTTCGAGACCCGGGAGCGTGCAGTGCGCGCGCAAGAAGTCGCTATGGGTGCGCTCAACCTCCCGTCGGCAAGCGATCTCGAGCGCCTGACGCGCCGACTCCGCGCCGTCTCCCAGCGCCTCGAGGGGATCGAGGACGCGCTGGACAGGCTTGAGGAGCGGATTGAGCGGCTGGGGTCTTCGACTGCAGTCGAGGCTCGGCTGGCGGCGATCGAGGATGCCTTGAAGCTGCTGAGCCCGCCGCCGCCCCTCAGCCCATAAGTCCTCGGGCGGCAGTTTCGCCGGCCTCGCGCTCCGCCTGGGCCAAAGCTTCCGGGTCGATCCGTTGCCTGCTCGGCAGGATCAGATCGGTGACGATGAGTAGAGATGCTGCTTCGAGCTGTTTGTTCTTGGCGATCGCGAACAGGGTCGCGGTCTCCATCTCAATCGCCAGTGCTCCTTCAGCGGCCCAGCGGTGCTCCTCGCCGGCGTTGTCGTAGAACAGGTCGGTGGAGACTATGGAGCCCTGGCGCAGGCCCTCCGTGGAGTCTGCGACGGCGTCGGTGAGCCGTTCGTGAGGTTCGATGCGCTCGTTGGCTCCGAGCGCCTTGCTCGTGCCGTCGTTGGCCAGCGCTTCTCGCACGAGAATGAGCTCGCCGAGCTGTAGCCTCGGATCGAGGGCGCCGCAGGTTCCGACTCGGATCAGGCGGCGGGCTCCGAGGCTCGCGAGCTCGGTGATCACGATCGCCGCGCTCGGGCCGCCCATCCCGGTGCTCTGAATCGTCAGCGGCTGCTCGTCGGCGGCTGTGCCCGTATAGCCCCAGAGACCGCGGTGGTGGTTGAACATCCTCGGATTTTGCAGCAGGGCCTGGGCGAGCAGCAGCGCGCGCCCGGGATCGCCGGGCAGGAGCACGCGCTCCGCCAGCGGAGCCGTCGGGCGGAGGTGGATGGACTCGGCGCTCACTTCCGGAGCGAGCGTAGCCACGCCGCTAGCGGATCCGTGTCAAGACCTGTTTGTGCCAGGCGACACAACCGCGGGTACACTCCGGCGCCATGCCCGACGCTGCGGCGGATGTGTCGGACCCAACATGAGCAAGTTCAAGTCCGAGACCGAGTTCCGCGAGGTCATGGATCGTACGTTCGCGCTGATGAGCGACGATCCAGATATCGGGCCAAAGCTGCGCGACGCGGACACGCCGCAACGGTTCGAGTTCACCGACGTCGACCTCGTGGTAAACATCCGCCCCGGTGGTCCCGAGGAACCGAACCTGTCCTGGGTATGGTCGGACGACATCGACTGGGAGCCGAAGGTGAGGATGGCGATGAGCTCCGAAACCGCGAACCACTACTTCCAAGGCCGAGAGAACATCGCGATCGCGATCGCGCGCCGGCGGATCAAGGCCGGCGGCGACGTCAAGGCGGCACTCGCCATCCTCCCGATCACCAAGCAGTTGTTCCCCCGCTACCGGGCAATGATCGCGGCTGACTATCCGCATCTCGAGGAATAACTGGCGTCGAGTCGTTGACATGCGCGCGCTGAGCGAGTAGACCTATGGTGCCGAACAAGGCCACAGGCCGGAGCGTGAGCGCTTCACCGGCAACGTGCACGACAGTGCGCACCGGGGTCGCACCCGCGAGGCGCCGCCGCAACTGCGACGAGCGCCAACGGCCTACGACGCGGGCCGCTTCGCCCGCAGGCGGCGGGATCACCAACGGGTCCCGCCGCTGACTACTGTGCTTACCCTCCGCGAGGCGGCAGCACGGGCAGGCGTCACGCCGGCGAGGCTGAGGCGCTGGGTTGCCAAGGGCCTGGTCCCGCAGTACCACGGAGAGTGGTCGCCGGAGGCCGTCGCCCATGCGCGAGTGGTCGCCCGGCTGCGCGAGCGCGGTCATTCGCTGGGCCAGATACGGCAGGCGGCCGACGAGGGGCGGCTCGCGTTTGCCTACGTCGAAGAGCTGTTCCCCGCGAGCGACCGCGACCGCACCATTGCCGAGGCCGCGCGCGAAACAGGACTCGCGCCGGCGCTGATCGAGCGTATCTCGACGGCCCTCGGGCTGAGGCCGGTCCACGCCTCGCGCCTATCCGAGGACGACGTGCAACTGCTGCGCTACATCGCGGCAGTGCTGGCCTCGGGCTTCCCCCTCGTCGCCATGCTCCAGCTTGTGCGGGTCTACGGCCAGGCCCTTGCGCAGATCGCCGATGCCGAGGTCCGGCTCTTCCACCTCTACGTACACGAGCCGATGATGCGCCGTGGAGTCTCGGGCCTCGAGATGGCGGAGGAGATGGAGAATCTCGCCCGTGAGCTGCTCCCGCTCGCCTCGCCCGTCATGGACCACGTCCACCAGCACTTCCTACAGCACTTCGTCGAGCAGGATGTGGTCGGCCACATGGAGTCCGACCTCGACGGCACGGGCGCGGACCTCGGGCGGATGCGGGTCTCCGTTGCGTTCGCCGACCTCGCCGGTTACACGCGCCTGACCGAGGAGGAGGGAGAGCTGGAGGCGGTCGACGCGGTCGAGCGGTTCGTCGAGGCGGTCGAGATCACGCTGCCCGATGACGCGCGCGTAATTAAGACGATCGGCGACGAGGTGATGATCGTCGGATCGGACCCGGCCGCGCTCACCGACTGGGCGGTGGGGTTTCAGAGCATGTACACCGAGCGCCCCCTGCCTCGCATCGGGGTCCACTACGGGCATGCGATCTACCGCGACGGGGACTATTACGGCCGCGACATCAATATCGCCGCCCGGGTCGCGGCCCGTTCGGCGGGCGGCGAGGTGCTCGTGACCAAGCCGGTGGTCGAGCACGCCGGGTCGCACCTCGAGTTCGACCGGATCGCCGAGGTTCGGCTCAAAGGGTTCACCGAGCCGACCGAGATCTTCCTCGCGCGGATTCCGGAGGGCCGGTGAGCCTCGAGATCCTGGAGCGTGTGCGGGCTTCCGGGCTCCTGGTGGCCGGCCGGCCGGTGCTGGTTCTGCTCTCGGGGGGCCGTGACTCGGTCTGCCTGCTCGACATTGCGCTTCGAATCGCGGGACGCGACGCCGTCCAGGTGCTGCACGTCAACTACCGACTCCGCGAACAGGCCGGCGCCGACGAGCGCCACTGCAGCCTGCTGTGCGAGCGGCTCGGCGTTCCGATCGAGGTCGAGCGACCGGCCGGACCGCCGGCACGCGGAAACGTGCAGGCCTGGGCGCGCGGCGTTCGCTACGACGCCGCGGCGCGGCTCGCGCAGCGTGCGGGCGCCGATGTTGCGGTAGGGCATACGGCGACCGACCAGGTGGAGGGCGTTCTCTACCGGCTTGCGTCCGCGCCGAGCCGGCGCGCGCTGCTGGGGATGCGCGAGCGAAACGGGATCGTCGTGCGACCTCTGCTCGCGGTGACTCGGGAGCAGACCGGCGCCTACTGCCGCGAGCGTGGCCTCGGCTGGCGCGACGACGCCACCAACGACGCGAGTATCTATGCACGCGGGCGCGTGCGACGGGGCTTATCGCCGGCCCTGCGAGCAATCCACCCCGCCGCCGAGGCGAACGTGCTCGCCGTGGTGGAGATTCTCCGCGACGAGGCGGCCGTTCTGGACTCGCTGGTCGAGGACATCCTCCAGGGGCGTCGCGAGATCGAGCTGGCGCGGCTGCGGGAGCTACCCGCCGCGCTCCGCCGCCTCGTGGTCCAGCGGCTCGCCGATCTGGCGACTGACCGCCCGGTCCCCGGCATCGCCTCCCGCGCCGACGAGCTTGCGGCGCTCCGTGAGCTCGGCACCGCATCGCTCGATCTCGGGTCCGGCGTCCGCGCCGTATCCGACTACGGCGTGCTGCGCTTCGAGCTTGCGACCGAGCCCGTGCCCGCGCCGGCGGACGCCCGGCTGACGGTGCCGGGAACCGTCGGCTTCGGCGCCTACGAGGTCCGTTGCGAGGTCGGGCCGCCCGCGCGGCTCCCCGGCAGCCTCGATCGCGCCGCGCTCGGTACCGAGCTGCTGGTGCGGACGTGGCGGCCTGGCGACCGGATGGCGCCGCTCGGCCTCGGAGGCACGAAGACCCTCCAGGATCTGTTCACGGCCAGGAAGGTCGCGCGCTCGCGGCGCGCCACCATCCCGGTCGTCGAGTCGGACGGCGAGATCGTCTGGGTCGCCGGGGTGGCCACGTCGGAGCGCTTCAAGGTCACGGACCTGACGCACCAATCGGCGCGCCTGAGTGTGGTCGAGCTGCCGCTCGGGGGGGAGTAGGGCGGGCGCAACCAACCACATAGACTCCCGCGCGGTGGACGACGACGCCATCGGGGACATCCTCGTGAAACCCGAGGAGCTGCAGAACCGGGTGCGCGAGCTCGCGGCTGAGATCTCCCGTGATTACGTGGATCGGGACCTCGTCCTGATCGGCGTGCTCAAGGGCGCCGTGTTCTTTCTGTCGGACCTGATGCGCCAGCTCGAGGTGCCGTGCGAGGTCGACTTCATGGCGGTCGCGTCGTACGGATCGGCCACGAAGTCATCGGGCGTCGTGCGGATCCTCAAGGATCTCGACGCTGTGATCGAGGGTCGCGACGTGCTGATCGTCGAGGACATCGTCGACTCCGGCCTCACGCTGCAGTACCTGCTACGCAACCTCGGCGCCCGCAACCCTCGCTCGCTCGAGGTTTGCGCGCTCCTGACCAAGCCCGAACGGCGCAAGGTCGAGCTGCCCACCCGCTACGTCGGCTTCGAGATCCCTAACCGGTTCGTGATCGGCTACGGTCTCGACCATGGCGAGCGCTACCGCAACTTGCCGTTCGTGGCAGCGTTGAGGGAATGATCGATATGGCCGATACCGATCTCGCCCGCGGTGACCAGGCCGTCGGGAGCTCGGACGCTCCCGCCCGGCTGCGAATCGATCCTCCCAGCCGCATGAAATGCAGGTGCTACGCTTGACCATTCTCCGCGAAGACCACCCGGTGCAGAGCGCGGGACAATGACCATGAGCAGGTTCTTCAAGAGCGCAGCCTTCCCGATCCTAATCGTGGTCGTGCTCGCCTTCTTCGCGCAGAAGCTGATCGGCGGCACGAGCCACTCGAAGCAGCCGAGCTTCGGGCAGCTCGTCCAATACCTGCAGAACGGTGAGGTCAAGTCGATCTCGCTCGATCAAAAGGACCTGAGCGCGTCGGTGACGATGACGCCGTCGGGGGCACAGACCGAGGGCGTCACCAAGTTCACGGTCGGATATCCGAATAACTACGTCAACACCCTGATCTCCGACTCGCGGGCCGATCTGTCCAAGAACGGGATCGGCGCACAGGGCCTCGATGTCCAGAGCACCTCGAGCAGCGGCTGGCTCTCGCTGCTGACCTACCTGCTCCCGTTCGTGATCTTCATCGGGCTGTGGATCTTCCTCATGAACCAGGTTCAGGGCGGCGGGTCGAAGGTGATGTCGTTCGGGAAGTCGCGGGCGAAACGCATGTCCGTCGACTCGCCGAAGATCACCTTCCGCGACGTCGCCGGGGTCGACGAGGCGGTCGAGGAGCTGCACGAGATCAAGGAGTTCCTCGAGAACCCCAAGAAGTTCCAGGCCCTCGGTGCGCGCATTCCCAAGGGTGTCCTGCTCTACGGTCCGCCGGGCACGGGCAAGACCCTGCTCGCGCGTGCCGTGGCCGGCGAGGCGGGCGTTCCGTTCTTCTCGATCTCGGGCTCCGACTTCGTCGAGATGTTCGTCGGCGTCGGCGCCTCCCGCGTCCGCGACCTGTTCGAGCAGGCCAAGCAGAACTCGCCCTGCATCATCTTCATGGACGAGATCGACGCCGTCGGCCGGCACCGCGGCGCCGGGCTCGGCGGCGGGCATGACGAGCGCGAGCAGACGCTCAACCAGCTGCTCGTCGAGATGGACGGGTTCGAGATGAAGGACAACATCATCCTGATCGCCGCCACGAACCGGCCGGACATCCTCGATCCGGCGCTGCTGCGTCCCGGGCGCTTTGACCGCCAGATCGTCGTCGATCGCCCCGACCGTCTCGGCCGCAGGAAGATTCTCGAGGTCCACACCCGCGGTAAGCCGCTCGGCCGCGAGATCGACGTCGACGTGCTTGCGGGCCAGACCCCGGGCTTCACCGGCGCGGACCTGTCGAACCTCGTCAACGAGGCCGCATTGCTCGCCGCGCGGACCGGTAAGCGTGAGATCACGCAGACCGAGCTCGAGGAAGGGATCATGCGCGTGATCGCCGGCCCGGAGAAGAAGACCCGGGTGATGAGCGAGAAGGAACGCCGCGTGACCGCCTACCACGAGATGGGACACGCGATCGTGGGTCACTACCTCCCGAACTCCGATCCTGTGCACAAGATCTCGGTCATCTCCCGGGGCCAGGCCCTCGGCTACACGATCTCACTGCCGACCGAGGACAAGTTCCTGACGACGCGCGCCGAGCTGCTCGACACGATGGCGATGACGCTGGGTGGCCGCGCGGCTGAGGAGATTGTGTTCAGCGAGGTGACCACCGGCGCATCGAACGATCTCGAGAAGGTGACCGCGACGGCGAAGCAGATGGTGATGCGCTTCGGGATGAGCGAGAAGCTCGGCCCGCGGGTCTTCGGTCACGACCACGGGCAGCCGTTCCTCGGTCGCGAGTTCTCCTCCGAGCCCGACTACTCCGACGAGATCGCACGCGAGATCGATGACGAGATCCGCCGGATCGTCGAGTCAGCGCATCAGCAGGCCAGGGACATCCTCGGCCAGTACCGGGACTCGCTCGAGAAGCTCTCCGAGGTCTTGCTCAAGCGCGAGACGATCGAGAAGGGTGAGTTCGAGGCACTGCTCACGGGTCAGACAGAGCAGGAAGTGTTCGGCGCCGAAGCTCCGCCGCCGCCCGCGCTTCCGATGCCGCCGGCAGCGGCGGACAGGGCCGGGCGCGAAGCGCCGAGGCCGCTCCCGAGGCCAGGGCTGGCCGGCGGGACGGCGGAGGCTCGGGGCCTTGAACTCCCCGAAAAGCCCGAGCTCGCCTGACCTGAACGCCTCGGCAGGGGCGCCCGATTGACGGATGAGCCTCAGAGTCAGCCCCGGCTCGTGAGTACCGCGCTCACGGCGACGCGCGTCTGGCTGCCACTTGCTCTCGCCCTCGTCGGGCTGGTGCTGACCGTGATCGGTCACGGCCGGACGAACGTCGCCGCCGTCGGCGTCTGCCTGCTGCTGATCGCGCTGAGCGTGTGGCTGATCAACTGGCTCTTTCGGATGAGCGTCGAGAGCAACCGCGAGCGCGACGAGGAGGAGGAGGCGCGGCGGTTCTTCGACCGGACCGGGCAGTGGCCGGATGAAAGTTGAGGATTCGGCCGGCGACTCGCCGCCCGCCCGGGAGTTCGGCGCAGACGACGCCGCCCGCGTCCGCAGCGCCGACCGAACTCCCAACGGAATCGACACGGATGTCGATTCCGCATCGACCGCCAGTCGATTCCGCGTGATGGGCATCGTCAACGTCACCCCCGACTCGTTCTCGGATGGCGGTCTGTACCTGGATCCGGCCGCGGCAGTCGAGCATGCTCGCGAGCTCGAGCGCGCCGGCGCGGCGATCCTCGACTTCGGCGGCGAGTCCACGCGTCCCGGTGCGGAGCCGGTGTCCGCGGCCGAGGAGCGCCGGCGCGTCATCCCGGTGATCGAGGAGCTGGTCGCCACCGGACTGCGGGCGCAGGTCTCGATCGACACCTCGAAGGCGGCCGTCGCGGAGGCTGCGCTCAGCGCCGGCGCGACACTGGTGAATGACGTCACGGCGCTTCGCGGTGACGCTGAGATGGCGTCGCTGGTGGCCGCGAGTGGCGCCGAATGCTGCCTGATGCACATGCTTGGGGAGCCGCGGACGATGCAGCAGGACCCGCGTTACGACGATGTTGTGTCCGAGGTCAAGGCATTCCTCGAGGAGCGGATTGCGTTCGCGATCTCCGCGGGCGTCGCGGAGGAGCGGATCCTCGTCGACCCTGGGATCGGGTTCGGCAAGACCGCCGCACACAATCTCGAGCTCTTGAGCCGGATTGCAGAGTTGGTCGCGCTCGGACGGCCCGTGGTCGTCGGCACTTCGAGGAAGTCATTCCTCGGCCGCCTGACCGGGCGGGCGACCGAGGACCGGCTGGCAGGCACGATCGCGACCAACGTGCTCGCCTACGAGCGTGGTGCGAGCGTGTTCAGGGTTCACGACGTGGGCCCAGTCCACGACGCCTTGGCGGTGGCGGCTGCTACGGTCCGGGCGGGATGTCCGACCACGACGACGCCGACGAGTTCGACGACCTCGACGACGGCGTAGACGAGGACGAGGAGGAAGGTGCCTCCGAGCCCGAGGTCACGATCGAGATCAGCGGCCTGTCGCTGTTCACGCACGTCGGCGTGACGGCCGCGGAGCGCGAGGTCGGTCAGCGCCTGCTGCTCGACATCAGGATCGACGTCGGCGATTGCGACGCGACGATCACCGACCGGATCGAGGACACGATCGACTACGGCCAGGTGTGCGAGGCGGCGAACCTGGTCGCCCAGCAGCGGTCCTATAAGACCCTCGAGCGCTTATGCGCGGCAATCGCCGATCGTCTGCTCGAGCGCTACGAGGCCGTCGCCGTCTGGGTCAAGGCGGCTAAGCAGGAGCCCCCGCTGCCGCTGCCGGTCGGCGAGGTCTCGGTCGAGGTCTGGCGCGAGGCCTGACCAGGCCGTGAGCCAGACCGGCTATCTCGGCCTCGGCTCCAACGAAGGCGATCGGCGAGCCCATCTCGAGGCTGCGGTCAGAGCCCTTTCGGGGCAGGGCGTGGTCGTGCTCGCGTCATCGTCGGTGTACGAGACAGAGCCGGTCGGGGAGGTGCTCGACCAGCGCGAATTCCTCAATGCGGCTGTGCGTGTGCGGACCGCGCTGGCGCCGGAGGAGCTGCTGGACGCGTGCAAGGCGGTGGAGCGCGGGCTCGGGCGCGCTCCGGGGGGGATCCGCCACGGGCCGCGGCCGATCGATGTGGACATGCTGCTCGTGGGTGCGGTCGAGCTCCGGACCGAGCGGCTGACCCTCCCGCATCCGGAGGTCGTTTCCCGGCGGTTCGTGCTCGTACCGTTGCTGGAGCTCGATCCCGACCTCGCCCTCCCCGGCGGCCGCCGCCTCGGCGAGGCGCTCGCCGGGCTCGGCGAAGGACAGGCGGTCCGCCGTGTTGGAGCGCCACTTGTCTGAGCCCGGTTCCGCCGCGGCCGGGGCGCCACGACTGGGCTCGCAGTAAAGCTAAGCTCGGGCCTGTGCTGCTCGTAGTCGATGTCGGTAACACCCAGACCCACTTCGGGGTCTTCAACGCTGCCGACCTGCAGGAGCACTGGCGCTTCGCCACCGTGCGCGAGTCGACATCCGACGAGCTCGGAGCCGCGCTGTCGAACCTGCTCGCCCTCCGCGGGTTCGGCTTCGGCGACGTCGATCAGTCGATCCTGTCCTCGACAGTTCCCCAACTCGTCGAACAGTGGACGACGATGGCGGCGCGCTACCTCGGTCACGGCATGCTTGCCGTCGGTCCCGCGATCCGGACCGGGATGCCGATCCGGATCGACAATCCACGCGAGGTCGGCGCGGATCGCCTCGTCAACGCGGTCGCTGCGTACGAGCGTCTGGGCGGCCCGTGCATCGTTGTTGACTTCGGCACCGCGATTACCTACGACGCGGTGTCAGCAGCCGGCGAGTACCTCGGCGGCATCATCAGCCCGGGGGCGGAGATCTCGATCGATGCCCTCACCGAGCGCGCCGCGAAGCTGCCGAAGGTCGAGCTGGCGGAGCCGCGGTCGCTGATCGGGAAGTCGACGGTGGACGCGATCCGCTCGGGGATTGTGTACGGGTTCGCCGGCCAGGTGGAGGGCATCGTCCGGCGCCTGCGCGAGGAGCTCGGCCCGGACACTCCGGTGATCGCGACCGGCGGCCTCGCGCGAGCTGTGGTGCCGTTCATCCTCGAGACGATCGACGAGGTCGACGACCTGCTCACGCTCACGGGCCTGCGACTGATCTACGAGCGCAACGACGGGGCTTCGGCTTAGGCGCCCGGCTCGCGCTTGGCGAGGATGGTGCGGAGGCGGTTGGCCTCTCGCTCGGGTCCCAGGTTCATGCGCTCCCAGGTGATTCGGACGGTGGCGATTTCGGCGGCGAGGAGGTCGGCGTCGCGGTCGCGGTCGAGTTCGAACTGGTGGCGTCCGCCGTGGTACTCGTGGCTGTCGAGTTCGACGACGAGCTTATGGGCGGGGAAGTAGATGTCGGCCTCGTGGCAGGCGACTTGGGTGTTGACCAGGAATTCGGGCAGTCCGCGACCATCCGCAAAGATCTGGAACGCGTCTTCGAGCTCGGAGCGGGTGGGGGCGCGCTCGGGGTGGGCGAGCTGCCCGCGGAGTCGTTTGGAGGCTTTCGTGGGGGAGTGCCGGTTGAGGAGCTCGGCGAGGTCGGCGAGGTTCAGGTAGCGGGCTCGTCGGAGGTCGTTTGCGGCGCGGCCGAGCGCGAGGTCGGTGAGCCGGTCGGCGTTGTCGAGCAGCGTTCGTGCGGGGGATGTCACGGGGATCCCGTAGTGCTCGGTGATGTCGCAGCGTGAGAGCGTTTTCGAGCGGTGGGTGCGGAGCCCGGGGCGCTGGCGGTCTGAGCGGGCCGTGACCTCGAGGGGGCGGGACCAGTGCCTGGTGATGCCCCACAGTGTGGCTGCCGAGCTGTGGCTCAGAACGGCGCCTGGGCCACACGCGAGCACGGCAGCGAGCGTGTGGGCGTACGGCGATACGGGTCGGTGTCCGACGGCGTATACGCCGCGATGGAGGCGGTGGAGCCGACCGATCTGGATCCGGTAGTCGATCTCTCTCTTGGTTAGTCCGAGGTCAAGCAGTTGCCGCCGCGTGATCACGGCGTGCTGGCGGCTCGCAATGGCGGCGATTCTCCGATCGGTCGCGTCCAGCATCGCGCGGTATGCCGTGAGCCGGCCGTGCTGGTTTTTCCCCAACTGTTGTGGCTTTTCCAGCACGCCTCGGAGTTTCGGCCGCGATGGCTCCCGGCGGCCCGAAATCGCCCGAGAAGTTGCAGGGGCGGGGGGGGAGTTGTGGCGCGGCCGTCACATTTGGCGCCAGCGGGCCGCCACTCGCCCGCCACCCGCCCGCCGACCGCCCGCGGCCCGCCACCGCCCGCCACCCGCGCGACCCGCTGGCGGCCGGCCACCGCCCGCGGCCCGCGGCCCGCCGCCCGCCACCGCCCGCGGCCCGCCACCGCCCGCGACCCGCCGCAGCTCAGAACCTCGCCGGCACCGGCACGTCAGGCGTCCGCGCGACGGTCGCGGCGAGGATTAGGAACGTCATCGGCCGTCGGTCGTCGGGGTAGGCGGCGACGGCCTGCTCGTATTCGTCGAGCAGTCCGATGATCGCCGCGAACACCGGCGCGTCGTCGATGGTCGCCGGCACGTCGCAGGCCAGCCGCGCCAGCGCGAGCATCTCGCTCCCGTCGCCGCCGCGAAACGACAGGATCGCGGCCAGGAGGACGAAATCGGCGACGCGGTCGAGCAGCACGTGGGGCGGGCGCTCGCGGGCGCCGACGGCGGGTCCGGCGGGCTCGAGCGGCCCGCCGCCGGCCAACCTGAGGGATTGACCGGAGGCAATGCATCGGATCTGCTCGGCGGACAGTCCGGCCTGCACGGCGACCCTCATCAGCGCGCCCGCCATGACCGTCGTGCCGTAAGGCGCGTCGCTGGCGAACAGGATCTGGCCGGGTGGGACGAGGGCGAGGAGCGCGGCCAGGTCTCCGGGCATCCACCACGCAGTGTCGAACAGGAGGTTCGGGTGATTCGGAGCCGCGTGCCAGATCCACGCGAGGTCGCAGATCGCTGCATGGGCGAGGATCAGTCGAGCGTCGGGAAACTCGCCCGCGAGCGCGACGGCGTGCTCGCCGAGCGCCGGGATCCCGCGACCGGCGTGGATCAGGACCGGCAACTGCCGCTCGGCCGCCAGCGCCACCAGCGGTCGCACTCCGGGATGGTCGAGTGTGAACTCCTCGGCGCGCGGATGCAGCTTGATCCCACGGGCCCCGGCGGCGAGGCAGCGCTCGGCCTCGGCGAGGGCGTGATCGTGGGGGTTGACCCGGCAGAACGGGACCAGGAGCCCGTCAGAGTGCGAGGCGGCCTCGAGCACCATGTCGTTGGCCGGCGGGTAGCCGTCCGGCTCGTGCATCGGGAACGTGAAGCCGCCGACGGCATCCGCGCGCGTCAGCGTCTCGATGATCTCCTCGGGGGTGGCGTGCATCCCGTCGGGGTCGTTCTGCCCGATATGTGTGTGCGCGTCGAAAAGCTGGAGACCCGGTACCGCGTCGCTCACGACGTCATACCAGGGGCGGATCAGGCTCGGAAGATCCATGACTGGCTGGAGCCTGTCATGTTCGTACTATGGACGCGTGGCCACCGACAAGCTCACCGACGGCTGGAGGCTCGGATCCGTCGCGGTTCCCAACCGGGTCGTGCTCGCGCCGCTGGCCGGGATCGGCAACTGGTTCGTGCGCCTGCAAGCCAAGCGTCACGGCGCCGGGCTCGTGGTGTCCGAGATGGTGTCGAGCTTCGCCGTTCACTACCGCAACGAGAAGACCTGCCGAGAGCTGCTGCGGATCCACCCGGATGAGCATCCGGTCTCGATCCAGCTATTCGGGCACGATCCGTACGTGATGGAGTCGGCCGCCGAGACCGTGGCAGCGGCGGGAGCGGACCTGATCGACCTGAACATGGGGTGTCCGGTGCCGAAGGTGTGCAAGACGGGCGCCGGCGCCGCGCTGCTAGACGATCCCGACCTGGCCGTCGCCCTCGCTCGCGCCGCGGGACGCGGCAGCGGCCTGCCGGTGACGGTCAAGCTCCGCTCCGGGCAGCGCCCCGGCGAGCTGGGCGGGGTCTCGCTCGCGCACCGCCTGGTCGAGGAGGCCGGCGTCGCCGGTCTCTGCATCCACCCCCGCCACGCCTCGCAGCGCCACTCCGGCGCTCCGGATTACGACCTTGCGCGTTCGCTGGTCGAGGACCTGCCGGTACCGGTGCTGATCTCCGGCGGCCTGGACACGGCGGCACACGCCAGGAACGCATTCGAGCTGACCGGCGCCGCGGCCGTGCTGCTCGCGCGCGGATCGCTAGGTAACCCGTGGCTGTTCGAGCGGCTGCTAGGAACGCGGGACCTCGACCCGACCGATGAGGAGATCCTCGCCGAGCTCGACTGGGTGATCGACCGCGCGATCGAGCACCTCGGCGAAGATCGCGCCACCCGCTACCTGAGGAAGTTCTATCCCTGGTATCTCGAGCGTATGGGCGGCGACCGCGTGCTGCAGGCCGCTCTCCAGGAGGCGCCAACGGTCGGCGCCGTCCGAGCGCGGCTCGGTCTCGGGGAGATCGCCAGCGCCGCATAACTGACGGGGCGCCCCGCCGCGTCGTAGTAGGCTCGCCCGCACCCGCGACCCGCGACCCGCGACCCGCGACCCGCGAGAGAGGGATTCGGATGGATTCGGTAACCAGCCGGCCGCGCCTGGGTTCTCGCGCGGCGCGGGCGAGACCGCGGCGTCGCGCGGCCCGGTCGGCGAGACTGCCGCGCGCCGCCGCGGCGACCGCCCTGCTCGCCGCCGCCGCGCTCGCCACCGCGCCCGCGCTCGCGACCGCGCAGGTCCAGCCGTACGGGACGAACAACTACGGCACCTTCTACAACGTCCTTCCGCCCGGCACGAACGGGCTCGACAACGCGGTGCAGCTCGGTTTGTACGAGACGCTGGGACAGCGGCCGCCGCACAACAACGACCAGCTCGCGATGTACTCCAACCTGACGACGGCCGCCCCTAACATCCAGGCGTCGCAGATCACCAACTTCTTCAAGGACGCGACCTTCGGCGTGCCTACCGGCGACCTCGCGGGCAGCGAGAGCCCGGAGGCCGGCGTCACGATCGAGCGCGACACCCAGTTCGGCGTGCCGCACATCTACGGCGACACGCGGGCCGAGCTGATGTTCGGGATCGGCTACGCGACCGCCGAGGACCGCTTGTTCTTCATCGATGCGCTGCGGCACGCCGGCGAGGGCGACCTCGCCGCGTTCGCCGGGGGCTCGAATGTGCCGATGGACGAGAGCGTGTGGGCGACGAGCCCTTACACGCAGCAGGACCTCGTCAACCAGGTCAACGAGGGGATCGCGAACCTCCCCGACGGGCAGCAGATCCTCTCGGACGCGACAAACTATGTAGCCGGGATCAACGCCTACATCTCCCGCGCGCAGCTCGACCCGCTGATGATGCCGGGCGAGTACGTGGCGATCGGCGATCTCGGCGGGCCGCAGCCGTTCACGGTCGAGGACCTGGTCTCGATCGCCTCGCTCGTCGGGGGGATCTTCGGCCAGGGCGGCGGCCACCAGCTGTCGAACGCCGTGCTCTACGAGAGCCTGAAGCAGCGCTTCGGGCCCGAGCGCCAGGCGGTCCCGGGCTCACCCGAGCGCGTCAAGGTCACCGCCACCAAGAAGAGGAAGCACAAGCGCCGGGCGCACGCCCGCGACCTCTCGGGCTTCGCGACCTTCATGAGCTTCGTCGATCCCCACGACCCCGAGGCGCCGACCACCGTAAGACGGAGGTGGTTCCCATACCAGTCGCTGCCACTGGCGAGCAAGACCGCGCGCGGGAGCATCGCGCTGCCCGACCCCGGCTCGGTCCAGTACGTCAATCACGTGGTCGCCGGCGCGGTGCCGAGCGGCGCGCCGCCGGCCGAGGGGCTGTTGCGAACCAGGGGCCGGATCGGCGCCGCGCTCGGTCCCGCCGCGAACGCCGGGCCGGGCCTGCTCGCGTTCCCGCGGACCGACTCCAACGCGCTGCTTGTGTCGGGGGCGCACACCGTGTCGGGACACCCGATCGCGGTGATGGGGCCGCAGGTCTCCTACTTCTCGCCTGAGATCCTGATCGAGGAGGACATCCACGGCCCCGGGATCGATGCCGACGGCGCGGCCTTCCCGGGCGTGAACATGTACGTCGAGCTCGGGCATGGGCCCGACTACGCGTGGTCGGCGACGTCGGCCGGCCAGAACATCATCGATACGTTCGCGGTGCCGCTCTGCGACCCGAGCGGCGGGACACCGTCGATCGGCTCCGACTACTACGTGATGAACAACCAGTGCGTACAGATGCAGACGCTGACGCGCACAGAATCCTGGACGCCGACTCTGGCGGACATGACGCCGGCGGGCTCGGTCACGCTCCAGACGCAGCGGACCGCGTTCGGGCTCGTGATCGCGCGGGCGACGATCAGGGGCAAGCCTGTCGCCTACACCAACCTGCGCTCGACCTACATGCACGAGCTCGACTCCGCGCAGGGATTCGAGCTGTTCAACGAGCCCGCCGAGATGCGCAGCCCCCAGGACTTCTTCAATGCCGCGTATCAGATCGGCTACACGTTCAACTGGTTCTACATCGACGACAAGCACATCGCTTACTTCAACTCGGGGCAGAACCCGATCCGGGCGCCGCGCACCAACCCGCTGTTCCCGACCTGGGCGACCTTCCCCTGGCGGGATTACGACCCGGCGACGCTGACCGAGGCGCAGACCCCCGAGCGGGCGCACCCGCACACGATCGACCAGGAGTACCTGACGAGCTGGAACAACAAGCAGGCTCCGGGATACAACGATGCCGCGACCGGCCAGGAGTTCTCCTCCGTCTACCGTTCCCAGCTGCTCGACAACGCGATCAAGCGCTACCTCGACGGCGGCAGGCGAAAGCTGACGCTGGTCGACCTGATCAACGCGATGGGTGACGCCGGCACCCAGGACCTGCGGGGCGTCGAGGTGCTCCCGTACGCGCTGAAGATCATCGGCCACCCGAGCGACCCGGCGCTGGCGCAGGCAGTCGATGAGCTGCAGGCGTGGTACGGCGGCGGAGCACACCGGATCAACCGTGAGGATCCCGGCGCCTCGGGCGAGTACGACCAGGGCGCGGCGGTCCAGATCATGGACGCGTGGTGGCCGCTGCTGGTGCAGGCGGAGTTCGGACCGCTGCTCGGTTCGGCGCTGCTCGGCGAGATCGAGAGCGCTTTCCCGATCAACGACGAGCCGGGACACGGCACCAGCGGCAGCCATCTCGGCTCGGCGTTCGACGTCGGCTTCTACGGCATCGTGCAGAAGGACCTGCGCGCTGTGCTGGGCGAGCGGGTCGCCGGCCAGCTCAACCGCGTCTACTGCGGCGAGGGCTCGCTCGCCCGCTGCCGCGCCGCGCTCGAGAGCTCGCTCAGCCAGGCGATCGGGGAGTCACCGCAGCAGGTCTACCCGGCCGACGGCGTCTGCAAGGCCGGGGACCAGATGTGCTCGGACTCGATCCAGTTCCGCGCGATCGGGGCGATCGCGCAGCCGCTGATCGAATGGATCAATCGCCCTACATTCCAGCAAGCGGTGGAGATCCAGGGCCGGGAGCCGTAGCCGCCACCGGGCCTGGCGGCCGGGCGGATTGAGCTAGGCCGATCGGTGTCAGTCTCCCCGTTGACCACCGCCAAACGGGGCCCGGGCCTCGCTTGAGCCGTCGCTATACTTCCGCGCCGCGGTAGCGGGGGGTGCTGACTCACGAGTCCACGGACTCCTCTTTCTCGCCAGATCGCTCCGACCATCAACCACCAGGTTCCAAGAAACATGCCCAAGGACGTCATTCTCACTGCCGAAGGACTGGCCAACCTCAAGGCGGAGCTCGATCACCTTGCGAACGAACGGCGGCGTGAGGTCGCCTCGCGCATCAAGGAGGCGCGCGAGTTCGGCGACATCTCCGAGAACGCCGAGTACGACGACGCCAAGAACGAGCAGGCGATGCTCGAGGCTCGGATCGCCCAGCTCGAGGACAAGCTCCGCTCCGCGACCGTGATCGACTCCTCCGACCTCGGCACCGACCTCGTGCGGGTCGGCTCGGTGGTCCACGTCAAGGACGAGGGTGGCCGGGCGACCAGGTACACGATCGTCGGCTCGGCCGAGTCCAACCCGGCGCAGCTGCGGCTCTCCAACGAATCGCCCGTCGGCAAGGCGCTGCTCGGACACAAGCGCGGCGAAGAGGTCGTGTTCACCACCCCGAGCGGCGAGCGCAAGCTGACGATCACCAAGATCAGCGTCGACTCGAAGTAACGTCCGGCGATGGCCGACGAAGACGCGCCCGGTGGCGGCGCCCCAGAAGAGCTGTCGCAGGTGCTCGCCGCGCGGCGGCGCAAGCTCGACGCGCTGCGTGCCGCAGGGATCGAGCCGTTTCCGCACGAGTTCGACGGCGTCGAGCCGATCGCGGCCGTCCGCGCGGCCCACGCCGAGCTGGCGGCGGGAGCGGAGACCGACGTCCACCACCGGGTCGCGGGACGGCTGGCCGCCCGCCGCGGCCAGGGCAAGATGGCGTTTCTCGATCTGGTCGATCGCTCGGGGCGGATCCAGCTCCAGGCCCGCGTCGACGTGCTCGGGGCAGAGGCGATGGAGCGGCTGCTGCATTTCGACCTCGGCGACCTGATCGGCGTCGACGGAACCGCCTTCAGCTCGCGCAGCGGAGAGCTGACGCTCAGGGTTCGGGACTTCACGCTGCTCGCGAAGTCCTTGCGGCCCCCGCCAGAGAAGCACCACGGCCTGCAGGACGTCGAGACCCGCTTTCGCCACCGCGAGCTCGACCTGATCGCGAGCGAGGAGGCGCGCGAGTTGTTCATCACGCGCGCCAAGGTGATCTCGGCGGTGCGCCGGTTCCTCGACCGTGAAGGTTTCATCGAGGTCGAGACTCCGGTCCTCCAGCCCCTGTACGGGGGCGCCGCGGCCCGCCCGTTCACCACCCACCACAACGCCCTCGACCGCACGCTCTACCTACGGATCGCGACCGAGCTCTACCTGAAGCGCCTGATCGTCGGCGGTCTCGAGCGCGTGTACGAGCTCGGGAAGGACTTCCGCAACGAGGGCCTGTCGCCGAAGCACAACCCCGAATTCACGATGCTCGAGTTCTACGAGGCGTACTCGGACTACCTTGGCATGGCGGTGCGCTGCGAGCAGCTCGTGGCCTACGTCGCGGGCGAGGTGGAATACCGTGGCCCGCACGACTTCTCGCCGCCCTGGCACCGCGAGACGCTGGCGGGGGCGATCCGCGACCGAACCGGTATCGACATCCTTGCCGCGCGCGATCGCGACGCGCTCGCAGGGGAGATGCGCGCGCGCGGCGTCGCCGTACCCACGGACGACACCTGGCCCCAGCTCGTCGACGAGCTGTTGTCAAAGCAGGTCGAGCCGACGCTGATCGAGCCGACGTTCCTGCTCGACTACCCGGTCGAGCTCTCGCCGCTGGCCAAGCGCCATCGCTCGGATCCGGGGCTCGTCGAGCGCTTCGAGGTGTTCGTCGGCGGGATGGAGATCGCGAACGCATTCACCGAGCTCAACGACCCCGACGAGCAGCGGCGGCGGTTCGAGGAGCAGCGCGAGCTGGCGAGCGCCGGCGACGCGGAGGCGCAGCCGTACGACGAGGCGTTCGTGCAGGCGCTCGAGCAGGGGATGCCGCCGACCGGCGGGATCGGGATCGGCATCGACCGGCTGGTGATGGCTCTGACGGGGACACGATCGATCCGCGAGGTCGTGCTGTTCCCGGCGATGCGAGGTTAGCGCGTGGGCGCCGGGCGCCGGGCGGCGGGCGGCGGGCGATGCCTCGCGTCTCGGTCGGCCGCGGACATCGCGGCTACGATGGGGTCGAAGGATCTCAGCCACGACCCCAGGAAGGGACCGTCCACATGTCTTACCCAGTCTCGTTCGAGATCGACTATCTCGCGCAGCGAAGTCGCCTGACGACGTTCTTCCGCTACCTCCTCGCGATCCCGCACTTCTTCTTCGCGTCCTTCTACATGCTCGCGTTCCTGGTGGTCGAGATCGCCGCGTGGTGCAGGCTCATGGTCACCGGCCGCTGGCCCACAGGGCTCTACGAGTTCTCATCCGGATTCCTGCGTTACATCACGCGGATGACCAGTTACCTCGCCCTCGGCGTCGACCAGTACCCACCGTTCAACGGCGCCGATGACGCCGGCTATCCGGTCCGCGTACAGATCGCTCCCCCGCTTGACCACTACAGCCGCCTGAAGGTCCTATTCCGCCCGCTCTACGTGATCCTCGCGATCCTGATTCGCGATCTGCTCGGGATCGTGATGTTTCTCGTCTCGCTGCTGTCGTGGTTGGCGATCGTCGTCACCGGCCGCCAGCCGGCGTCGCTTCAGGCCGCGCTGAGCTTTGCCCTGTCTTACACGGTCCGTGCCGACGCGCTGCTGTTCCTGATCACCGAGACATATCCGCCGTTCCCCGAGTCCGGCGCCGCCACGCCGCTACGTGTTGCGTAGATCGGCAAGCGGTGGTCGTCGTGATGGTAATCTCGATTACCGAGATGTGACCCTGAGTAAAGGTCAGGCATCGTCCGGCGGGGGGTCGGGGAGGTACTGGTAGACTGAGGCATGGCCCCAGATCGACCCTGTTCCTCTCATCAAGAACCGTGTGTCGGTCGATTAGATGAGAAGACGGGGCCGTTTGCGTCCCTGCAGCCGGCATCCGATATGGCGGCTCTGGCGTAGGAGCCAGGAAAACGGCGTCAACCCTCGACCTTCGATAAACCCAGCCGGCCCGCAAGCCGACAGCGCACCACAGAGAGACTCAAGCCATGTTCGAGCGATTCACAGAGCGAGCCCGCCAGGTGGTCGTCCTGGCGCAGGAAGAGGCGCGGACGCTCAAGCACAACTACATCGGCACCGAGCACATCCTGCTCGGGCTTCTGCGCGAGGAGGAGGGCCTGGCTGCTCGGGTGCTCGAGTCGCTGGACATCACGGTCGAGCGCGTACGCGCGCAGGTCGTCCGGATCGTCGGATCGGGCGAGGAGGTCACATCGGGACAGATCCCGTTCACGCCGCGCGCGAAGAAGGTCCTGGAGCTCGCGCTACGGGAGGCGCTGAGCCTCGGACACAACTACATCGGCACCGAGCACATCCTGCTCGGCCTCGTGCGCGAGAACGAGGGCGTCGCCGCCCGCATCCTCCTCGACTTCGATGCCGACTCCGAGAAGATCCGCAACGAGGTCATCCGCATGCTCTCCGGACCCGGCAGTCGCCAGCGTTCGAGCGGCGGTCAGGCCGGCGCGCCCGGCGCGGACCCAGGCGGCAAGAAGTCCTCGAAGCTGCTCGACCAGTTCGGCCGCAACCTGACCAAGCTCGCCGCCGAGGGCAAGCTCGACCCGGTTGTCGGACGCGAGACCGAGATCGAACGGATCATGCAGATCCTCTCGCGCCGCACGAAGAACAATCCGGTGCTGGTCGGCGAGCCCGGCGTCGGCAAGACCGCCGTCGTCGAGGGGCTCGCCCAGCGGATCACCAACTCCGACGTCCCTGAGCTGCTGAAGGGCAAGCAGATCTACACCCTCGACCTGGCCGCGCTCGTGGCCGGCTCGAAGTATCGCGGCGAGTTCGAGGAGCGTCTGAAGAAGGTGATGAAGGAGATCACCCAGCGCGGCGACATCATCCTGTTCATCGACGAGCTGCACAACCTCGTCGGCGCGGGTGCCGCCGAGGGCGCGATCGACGCGGCGTCGATCCTGAAGCCCGCGCTCGCGCGCGGCGAGCTGCAGACGATCGGCGCGACGACGCTCGAGGAGTACCGCAAGTACCTCGAGCGCGACTCGGCGCTCGAGCGCCGTTTCCAGCAGATCCGAGTCGAGCAGCCCTCGACCGAGGAGACGGTGCAGATCCTCACCGGCCTGCGCGACCGCTACGAGCAGCACCACAAGGTCAACATCACCGACGAGGCGCTCGCGGCGGCCGCCGATCTAGCCGATCGCTACATCTCCGACCGCTTCCTGCCCGACAAGGCGATTGACCTGATCGACGAGGCCGCGTCGCGGATGCGGATCAAGTCGATGACCTCCCCGCCGGTGTTCCGCGAGCTCGAGGACGAGATCGAGGAGACCCGCCGGGCCAAGGAGGCGGCGATCGAGGCTCAGGAGTTCGAGAAGGCCGCGGGTCTGCGCGATACCGAGCGCAGGCTGACGCAGAAGAAGCGCGAGCTGGCCGACCAGTGGGAGGCTGGGGACTCGAGCGAGCGCCCGTCGATCGGCGAGGAGGAGATCGCCGACATCGTCTCGATGTGGACGGGCATCCCTGTCTTCAAGCTGACCGAGGCCGAGACCGCGAAGCTGATGCGGATGGAGGAAGAGCTCCACAAGCGGGTGATCGGCCAGCATCCGGCGCTCGAGGTGGTCTCGAAGGCGATCCGGCGCTCGCGTGCGGGCCTGAAGGACCCCAAGCGCCCGACCGGCTCGTTCATCTTCCTCGGCCCGTCCGGCGTCGGGAAGACCGAGCTCGCGCGCACCCTCGCCGAGTTCCTGTTCGGCGACGAAGAGACGATGGTGCGGATCGACATGTCCGAGTACATGGAGAAGCACGCAGTCTCGCGCCTGGTCGGCTCGCCTCCGGGCTACATCGGCTACGACGAGGGCGGACAGCTCACCGAGGCCGTGCGCCGCAAGCCCTACAGCGTGCTCTTGCTCGACGAGATCGAGAAGGCCCACCCGGACGTCTTCAACATCCTGTTGCAGATCCTCGAGGACGGCCGGCTCACCGACGCACAGGGTCGCACTGTCGACTTCCGCCACTGCATCGTGATCATGACCTCAAACATCGGGGCATCCGAGATCGCACGCAACACCCCACTCGGCTTCGCAGTCTCCGACGACGAGACGGGGATCACCTACGACGACATGAAGAACCGGATCATGGGCGAGCTGAAGAAGGTCTTCCGGCCCGAGTTCCTGAACCGGATCGACGAGGTGATCGTCTTCCACAAGCTCTCCAAGGACGAGATCAAGGAGATCGTGGAGCTGCTGCTGCGACGGATTCGCGAGTCGATGGCAGAGCGCGAGCTTCAGCTCGAGCTCTCCGACGAGGCCAAGGACCTGCTTGTCGACAAGGGCTGGGACCCGGCCATGGGAGCGCGGCCACTGCGCCGCGCGATTCAGCGCTACATCGAGGATCCGCTCGCGGACTTCGTCCTGCGCGCCCAGGTGCCGCCGGGCTCGACCGTGCTCGTCGAGCCGTCCGCCCCGGACGATCCCGACGACGGCGACGTCAAGCTGACGGTGATCCAGCCTGTTCCGAAGCCGACGCCGGTCGGCGTCGGAGCTGAGGGCGGCGACGAGGGTGCCGACGACGGCGACGGCGCCGGCGAGCCGGACGGGTCCGCGCGCGGCGACTCGTAGCCCGGCCGGCGCTAGGCGTCGGCGGCGAAGTCGTCGAACAGCGCGCCCAGGCGCGCCAGGACCGCTGCCGCAATCTGTAGCTCGCCGTCGCCGAACTCGGCGAGCGCCGCGCGCCAGCGCGGCTCGAACAGTGCCTTGCGCTGGGCGACCACGGCACCACCACGCTCGGTGAGCGAGGTCAGGACCACGCGCTTGTCGAGCTCCGAGCGCACGCGGGCGACCAGTCCCGCCGCCGCGAGATGGTCGAGCATCTGGGTCACGGTGGCGGGCGACAGGTCGGCCGCGCAGGCGAGATCTCGGGCGGACAGCTCGCCGCCGCTGTCGGCGAGGCCGAACAGGAGTCCGTAGTGCGCGTAGCTGAGCCCGCCGGGGCGGTGCGTCTCGCGCCCGCGCAGCCGCCGGACGGCGGCCATCGCGCTCTTGAACGAGCGTCCGAGCTGCTCGAGGGCCTCGGTCCGTTCGGCGATCGCGGTCACACGAGCGCCGCCTCGGCGACGGCCGCGGCCGGATCCGGTTCTCGGGCGCGTGCGGCCCGTGCCGCTCGCTCGGCGCGCATCAGGATGATGCATGGCACGATCGCCAGCGCGGTGATTCCCGCCGACCACCAGAACGCGGTCCCGTAGGCCGACGCTTGAGCGGCGGGCGTGATCGCGCCGACGAGCGCACGCTGGAGCACGACGGCGAGCGCGGCCGTGCCGATCGAGCCGCCGACGCGCTGGAGGACGTTCAGCTGCGGCGTTGCATCCGACAGCTCGCTGCGCTCGAGCGAAGCGAACGCGGCTGCCATCGCCGGCATGAACGCGAAGCCGATCCCGGCGCCGCGCAAGAACATCGAGACGGTCAGCCAGGCGATCGGCGTGTGCACGCCGACGAACCCGAACGGGATCGTCATCACCGTGGTCATGATCACCCCGAACAGCGCCAGGGGGCCGCCGCCGTGACGGTCCGAGAGCTTGCCCGCGAGCGGCATCACCAGCGCCATCCCGAGACCCTGCGGTGCCGTCAGCAGACCCGTCTGGACTACGCTCTCGTGCCGGATGTCCTGCCAGTAGAGGGGCAGCAGGATCAAGCCTCCGAACAGCGCGGCGCCGAGGCAGAACATGGCGAACGAAGCCGATGCGAACGTGGTGCGCCTGTACAGCCGCAGGTCGAGCAGCGGCCGCGGCACCCGCAGCGCGTGGCGCGCGAACATGCCTACCAGCACCAATCCGACGGCGCAGGGGACCAGCACCTTCGTGGCCGTGAAGCTGCCGGTGCTCCCGACCTCGGCCAGACCGTAGGTCAGCAACACGAGCCCGGTCGCCATCAGCCCGAGGCCGACGATGTCGAGGCTGCCGGCGGCTCCCGGCTTGACTCGCGGCAGGATCCGGACCGAGGCGATCACGGCGGCAAAGCCAATCGGGATGTTGACGAAGAAGATCCAGTGCCAGCTTGCGTTCTCGATGATCAGTCCCCCGATCGTCGGGCCGAGGACCGGCGCGAGCATCGCCGGCACCGCGACGATGCTCAGCACCCGGCCCATCCGCGACGGCCCGGCCGCCTCGGCCATCATCAGCTGACCGATCGGCAGGATCATCCCGCCGCCGAGCCCCTGCAGCACGCGGAACACGATCAGCTCATCGATCGAGGTAGCGAAGCCGCAGAGCGCCGAGCCGGCGACGAAGAGCACCAGCGAGACCAGCCAGACGGACTTCGCGCCGAACCGCCGCGACGCCCAGCCCGAGACCGGGATCACCGCCGCGAGCGAGAGCATGTACCCCGTGACGACCCACTGGACCTGGGAGATCGTGGAGTGGAGATCCCGGCTGAGGGTCGCAAGCGCCACGTTGACGATCGTTGTGTCGAGGATCGACATGATCGATCCGAGGATCACCACGGCGCTGATGCGCCATACGTAAGCATCGATGCGGTCGGTACCGGCCACGAGCCTCCTTCGGCTGGGAGTCGTACGGTGCCGAAAGATTAGGTACCGAAGGAATTCGTGTCAAGCGTTTAGGATCACGCTGCGACCGAACCTCGGCCGGTCGTTGGCGTCGGCCGGTATCGTCCGCGACTCGGCACTCCACCTATGGCACACCGGGACATGACCGGACCTTTGGCGCTTGACGGCGCCCGCCCGCCCGACCACCCGGTCGGGCGGCTGCACGACGCCGCGGGCCGGGTTTCGGTACCGGCGGACGCTCCCCGTCTGACACGCGCCACGCTCCGCGAGGCACTCGCCGGGGAATCACCGCCCGCCAGTCCGGCCGAGCGTCTACTGCTCGCTGAGGCTGCCGACGAAGCCGTCCGTGATGGCAGCCGCCCTCATCAGGCGGCGAGCGCGCTCGCGCTGCGAGCGCTCGCAGGCGCCCCGGAACCGCGGTTCAGCGAGTCCGCCGCGCGCGCGTTCTCATTGGCGTGCACCGCCCTCTGCTGCTGTGACGCCTTCGCCGCGCTCGACGCCGTGCTGGACCTGGCGATCGGCTCCGCGGCGGAGAACGGCTCGGCCTGGTTCAGCGCCCGAGCTCGCCTCGCCCGCGCGCGCTCCCGCGTGCGCCAGGGCCGGCTGGCCGAGGCCGCCCGAGATCTCGACGAGCTCGGACCGGCGGCACGCGGGCAGGGGCCGGACGGCTCGGTCCTGATCGCGAGCCTGCGCGCGCTATGCGTACTCGAATGGGGCGGGCCGGAGGCGGCCCTTGCCACGCTCGGGCGGAGCCCTCGGGAGCGGGATCCCGCGCCGGCGAGCAGCCTTTGGCTGGTCGCACACGCACGGGCCACCGCGGCGGCCGGTGACCTCGAGCGCGCGATGGAGGACCTGACGGAGTGCGGGAGGCAGCAGCTTCTGATCGGCGCGCCGAATCCTGCGCACCTGCGCTGGCGATCGGAGGCGTCCGAGGTCGCGCGCCGCCTCGGCCGGCGCGAGCCGGCGCTGGCGCTCGCGCTCGAGGAGCTCGAGCTGGCGCGGCTGTTCGGCTCGCCCCGGGCGCTCGGGATCGCGCTCAGGGCCGCCGGCGTCGCGCTCGGCGGACGCGAGCTGATGGTGGAGTCGGTGACCGTGCTACGCGAATCGGGCGCGAACCTCGAGCTGGCCCGCACGCTGGTCGAGCTGGGCGCGCTCGTGCGCCGGTGTGGGGAGCGCCGTGACGCGCGCGATGCCCTACGCGAGGGCTGCGATCTGGCGGAGCGGCTCGGCGCGACGCTCCTGGCCGTTCGCGCGCGCCAGGAGCTCACCGCCACCGGTGCACGGCCACGCCGCGACCGGCTCAGCGGCGCCGACGCGCTGACGCCGAGCGAGCGGCGGACCGCCGAGCTGGCTGCGGCCGGGATGAGCAATCGGGAGATAGCGTCCTCTCTGTTCGTGACCATGCGGACGGTCACCACCCATCTCACGCACGTGTACCAGAAGCTCGGCGTAGGCGGGCGAGACCATCTCGCGCAGGCGCTGGGGGCCGCCACCCCGGCGCTCGTGCCGGCGGTGGCGCCCGTGCCGGCGGTGGCGCCCGTGCCGGCGGTGGCGCCCGTGCCGCCGGTGGCGCCCGCGCCGGCGGTGGCGCCCGTGCCGCCGGTGGCGCCCGTGCCGCCGGACGGTGCCCCGCCGACGGCGCGCCGCGGGCCCGCGAGCGCGCCCGACCCCCCCGCGCCCGACCCCGGTTTCGCGGGTCGCAGGGCGGTGCTCAGCGAGGCGGCGATGACGCTGGCTCGCTCGGCTGCCGTGCTCGGCCGCTCGCAGGCGGCTCGGTGCGCTGGACCGCTGTCGCGGCTCGAGCAGGATGCCGTCGAGCAGGCGGCCCGCGAGCTCACGCGGGCGGGGATCCTGCGCGATCCAGAGCTCTGGATCGCCGACCCTCAGATCGAAGCCGAGGTGTACCTGGGGATTCCGCCGCATGAGCGCTCGCAGGCCCACCGCGAGGCCGCCAGGCTGCTCGCCGCGCAGCGCGCTGGCGGCGAGGAGATCGCCGAGCACCTGCTGCGGGTGGAACCAGCGGGCGATGACGAGGTGATCGTGCTGCTGCGTGCCGCGGCACGGCTCGCCCTCGGCGCGGGCGCACCCGAGCGGGCCGTCAGATACCTTCGGCGTGCGGTCGCCGAGCCACCGCATGAAGACGACCTCTCGTCGATCACGGCCGAGCTCGGTATCGCCGAGGCGGTGTTCGGTGATCCTGGTGCGATCGAGGATCTCGGTCGCGCGCTGAGCCTCGCGGCGGATCCAGAAATGCGCGCCGACGTCGCGTCGAAGCTCGCGGGGGCGCTCTACTGGGCCGGGCGCTTCGAGGAAAGCGATGCGGTGGCCGGCAGTGCGATCGCCCAGCTTGGCGGGGAAGCGGACCCGGAGCTGGTCGCGCGCCTCGAGAGCACGCGGATCTGCGTCGAGCTGATCGACGGTCGCTTCGCCGGCAGGCTCGCCGATCGGATGCCATATCTGCGTACGCTCAGCGTCGCCGCTGACGCCGGCGGTCAGGCCCTGCTCGTGCTCGAGGGCTTCTGGCGGTGGCAGCATCGGCTCCGAGGCGAGAGTCCTCGCGCGCTCGTCGATCGCAGCATCGACGCCGGGCGGTTTCCTGATCTTGAAGGCGCGACCGGGCCGGTCACCGCCTTCCCCGTCGCGATGCTCGTGTTCGCGGACGAGACGCAGCGGGCGGAGCGGCTGCTCGAGCGGATCCTCGACTTCGCGCGTCAGAGTGGCTCCCTCCCTGCAGAGATCATCGCGCTCGGCTGGCGCTCGCACCTCGCGCTGCGCGCCGGTTACGCGGCAGCCGCCGATCGGGATGCGAGCGCGGCCGTCCAGCTCGCCGAGCGCTCGCACCTCGGCGCGGGCGCGCTGGTCGCCCGCTGCTTCCACGCCGAGGCGCTGGCCGAGCGGGGCAGGCTCGAAGACGCCGTGCGGACGATCGAGTCCGCTTCGCTGAGCGGGCTGGAAACCACAGCGATCGCGGCGTACGCCCTCTACGTTCGCGGCCGCCTCCGACTCGCTCAGGGGCGCGCCGTCGATGCGGCCCGCGATCTCCGAGCCTGTGGCGTGGCGAGCGGCGGGCTGTTCACCGACAACCCCGAGGTGTGCCCGTGGCGCTCGACGCTCGCGCTCGCGGTGGCCGGAAATGAACGCGAGGAGGCGCTCGAGCTTGCTCGTCACGAGCTCGCGCTCGCCCGCCGCCGCAGGCACCCCCGGGCTGTCGCCGGCGCGCTACGGGCCGGCGGTCTGCTCGAGGGGGGCGAGGTCGGCTTAGAGCTGCTGGGCCAAGCCGTGGACGCACTCGCGACCACTGCGGCGCGCCTGGAGCATGCTCGCGCTCTGACCGATCTCGGGGTGGCCCTGCGCGATGCCGGCCGGCCTGCGACAGCGTGCGAGCGTCTCCGCGAAGGGTTGTCGCTGGCGCTGAGCGCAGGAGCGATCGCGATCGCGGATCGGGCGGTGCGGGAGCTCGTCGCGACCGGCTCTCCGCCCACGGACCGAGCGCTCGGCCCCGCGGCGAGCGGCAAAAGATCGTAGGGGGTCTACGAGGCGAACGGAGGGCGAAACGTTGGACCATGTTTGCCATGCGAGCTCGTTGGGTCGACACAGGTCTACGGGAGCGGACGCCGCGGGTGCAGGGGGCTGCAGGAGTTGAACCGGGAGTGTGGGGAAGGGAGCGGCGACCGGAAACCGACAGGCAGAATCGTCTGCGGTGGCGTTTGCCCACGTCCCTCAGCAGCGTGATCGCCAGGCCGACTGGGTTGGCAGCCGGCCAGATTGTGAACACCGTCTGCTGATCGACACGGCCGGGCGCGACGGCCGCGTGCCGTCGTGCCCGGTTTGCCGCCCCGCCCCGCCCTGCGTGCGGGGCGGGGCGTGTCCGTCGGGGCGTGTCCTTCGGCGCGGGTCACGGACGCGGCCAGACCACCTCGCCCGGCTCCATCCGGAAGCCGAACTCGGCAGCGAACGCGAGCCGCGTGGTCTGGGTCGGCTCGAGGCCGAGGTCGTCATAGAGCGGCTGACTGTCGAGCGGCTCGACCGCCAGCTCGTAGGCGCCGCTCAGCCTGCGCCAGCGCAGCGAGCGGGGTGTCACGCTGGACCTGGCCTCAACCACCTGCTGGAGGGCGGCTTGCTCGCCGTCCGCGACGTCGCGGACCTGCTTCAGAAACACGTGGTGCACTACCTGCTCTGCCATCAGCTCGCGTACGCCGCCGGCCATCGCCCTCACCCCGGCGAGGCGCCGCTCGACGCCACCGGGACGGAAGGGGTCGAGCAGCGCCGCCAGTTCTGCGACCTGCGCCGCGGCGCGGCTGAAGGCACCGCCGCCGCCCGCGTACCCGGCTGCGCCTCCCGTATGGCGGACGGTCAGCAGCCGCTGACGTCCGAGCACAGCGGAGGGCGCGTAGTCGCGCGTCCCATACACGTCGAGGTGCAGCTCCTCCGGAGGGTCCGGAGCCACGCCCGACCCGGCGCCCGAGCGCGGGTCGCCCAGGTTACGCATCCAGCCCTGAGTCTTGGGGAACCCGTAGACCTCCCGGCCCGATGCGAACGCAACCGGGTCGTCGACCCAGATGTAGGGCATGAAAATCGCCAGGTGGTCACTCAGGTAGGCGCCCGCGTCCCAACGCTGGGCGACGGTGGGAATCCAGATCGCAGCTTCCGATTCGAGCGCACTCCCGTGCCCCGCGTGGAGCGGATGCTGGGATCGCAGTCCGCCGAGCACGCCAAAAGTCAGGATCACCGGGGCCGCCGCCGGCACGTGGTAGCGCAGCGCGCCACCTGACGGTGTCCGAAAAACGCGGTCGCAGAGCTGTTGCACACGCGCGCGATCGGCGCGGACGAAGAAGCAGTAGATCCGTGCGCGTTCACACTCGAGCGGGCCCGGTGCCGTAGCGAGGGCCCCATACTCAACGTAAGGCGGCAGCCCGGCCGATCGCTTCGGCATCGATTCGATCAGGCCTGTGCTCGCGCGCGATCGACCGCCGGTCCGGCGCACCAGCCTGCGGGAGCCGCGCCGGCGCCGGCGCGCCGTATCCGCCGCGATCAGCGCCCGTCCGGCGCGCTCGCCGGAGATCACCGCCGCCTCGACGCAGCCGCCGTCGATGTCGTTATGGGTCCAATCCCCTGCGAGCACGAGGTTCTGGAAGCCGGACTCGTCCGGAGCGAGGCGGCTGTTGACGCTGCCCGCCGAGGTAGTCACGTAGCGGTCGCTCGCGTCCACGTTGGCGCGGATGTACTGGGCGTCGAGGCGCTCCTGCCCCGGGCGGCCCTCCGGATCCCAGAGGACCCCCCAGTCGAACTCGCCGCCCTCGAAAGCGCCCGGCCAGAATGCCCGCGCGTGCTCCTCGAGGTGTCGCAGCGCCGCGGTGCGAACCGCCTGCAGGCATCCGTCACCGGGTACGTCGTCCGAGAGGACGGCGCAGAAATAGGCGATCCCCCGCGGCCCGCCCTCCCCGCACCCCTCGGCCGCGAGCAGGTGACTCATGTCGCAGTACGTGTCGAACGGCTCGGCGTAAGCGGTTGCCGGCGGGTCGAGCTGCACCTCGCCCGAGGGGACGCCGCGTAGCTCGTGGACGGGCTTCGTCAGCCACACCTGCAGCGCCTTCGTGCGGACGGTGCCGGCCCCGTCGAGCATCCGCTTGAAGCGAGGGCTTGCGGCCGCGAGCTCCTCGCAGATCGACGGGAGCGCACCCACCGGGATCGCGAGCACGACATCGTCGAAGTCGACGCCGCGCCGCAGCGTCTCGGACTCAGGGTGGCTACGGGCGGCGAACTGGTCCCGGTCGGGCTGCGCGGGCCAGCACCACCAATCGCCGATCTTCTTGATCGGGTCGTAAGCGTCGACGCCCGCGGCCACCGTCACCTCTCGCGTCAGCTCGATCGCCTCGACGCTCGGGCGGTCCGGTACGAGCCGCAGCGCGTCGACGCGGGAGAAGAACCTGAACTGCACCCCGCGGTCGCGCAACGCCAGATACATCGGCGAGAACACGACGTCCCCCATCCCGGCGCGCATCCGCCACATGAACGCGCCCTCGTAGTCGATCATCATCAACAGCGACTGGAGTCCCTTGCCGGCGGCGAGACTTGGCCGTCGCTTGTCGCCCCCGCGGTAGGCGAAAGTCAGGTCATAGAGGCCACGTAGCACCGGCGTCCGCTCGAGGGTCTTCGGACTCGCGCCGTGCCGGCCGAGCCAGGCGCGCAGATCCTCGCCGTCGATCGCCGACAGCCCGCGCCAGAGCAGACCGTCGCGCACGATGCCGGTCAGCGTCGCCGCGACCATGTCGATCACGCCTCGCCACAGGCGCATCGAGTCCGGGAGCTCCAATCCCGCGAGCTCCTCGCCGAGCTCCTTGGCGAGCTCGAGCAGGCGCTCGACCACCGGCTCGGCCGTGAGCTGTTCGAGCCTCGACGCACCGGTGCCGGCGAGAACCGCCGACCCGCGCAGCCGGCCGCGGCGCCGCGGCTCCTCGCTGCGCAGCTCGGCCTGCAGCTCGAGGGCGACCAGTCGCGTCACGCGGGCGAGCGCCCACGGGAGCGGCCTGCGCCTCGGTTCGGTCGGGGGCCCTGAGCCGTTGCCGCCGCGGGCCGGGAGTGTGACTGCCTGCTTGACCCAGCTGCCGTCGTCGCGCCGGTCGTAGAGCGATATCGAGTGGCACTTTTGAAACGGGGTTCTCCACCAGTCCTCGCCGGTCGCGAGCTCCGACTCCTGGTACGCCTGCCTGAGCATGCGGAACGCATGGGCATAGAAGCCGAACCAGATGTGGAGGCCGTGCTCCTCGATCCGGTGCCCTGCCTGACTGTTGCCGTCCTGCGCCATCCGTCCGCTCGCGCCCTTGCCGCCGAGCTGCCACCCCCGCTGGTGAACCGTGACCTCGAAGCGCTCGCGCAACTCGGGCGTCGCGGTCAGGCTCCACGCCGCCGCGAGCCCGCCACAGCCGCCGCCGAGGATCGCGACCTTGATCCGGTCGGCCGGCAGTGCCGCGGGCCCTGGTTTCATCAGTCGCCGGCCTTCGCCGCCTCGAGCAGGTCGCGCGCGTCCCGGGCGATCGTCGGACAGCCATGCTTCTCGGCGACGGCGAGGACCTCTTCGAGCTGCGCCCGCGCCTGGGCCTCGTGGCCTCGCGCCCGCTGGAGCCGGGCGCTCTGAATCCACGTCCGCGCCGCCCACACGGGAGCGGCCATGCGACGGTTGCTGCTCGCCGCGTCGCCGAGGTGCCGCTCCGCCGCCGCGAGCTCCCCGCGCGCGAGCGCGAGCGAGCCCAGGTAGTGGCTGACCGGTCCCCAGACACCGAAGCCGGGGTAGGCGACAAGCCCCTGCCACGGCTCCAGCAGCTCGTACAGCGACGCACAGGCGTCGACGTGCGAGAGCTGCGCGCTCACGTGGGCGTAGATGCACGCGACGCTCAGCCAGGTCACGTCGTAGGCGAGCCCCCGAAAGCCGGAGGCCGCGTCGAGGTCGACCACGCGGCGGGCTTCGTCGTAGCGCTGCTCGTCGCACAGTGCGAGGGCGAGCGTGGCGCGGAAGCCGGGGATCCCTGGGTTCTCTGCCACCACCTGCTCGAGCAGCGCCACGAGGCCGCCGAGGCGACCCTGTTCGAAGTAGATGTAGCTGAGCTGGGCCGTATAGCACGCGAGCGCGTCCGGCTCGCTCTCCTGCCCGGTCTGGAACGCGACCAGTGCGAGGCCGTCGGCATCCGCCAAGCGCCCGTCGATCATCGCCAGGTTGGCCTCGTCGCAGGCCGCCAGCCACAGCGCGGTGGGCAGCCGGAGCCGGTCGGCCACCTCGAGCTCGCGGGCGGCGAACCGGCGCGCTTCGGCGAGGTCGGCATCCTCGATGCAGATGGCAACGCGCCAGTGGAAGGCATAGAACTCCGACAGCGGATCGCCGCTCCGCTTGGCCAGTTCGACCGCGTCGACGGTGTTCTTGAGCCGCTCGGCGTGCGTCTCCGGAGCCCACAGCGTGAGGAAGCGGAGATTCAGGACGGTGCTGATCGCGCCGACGTCGTCGAGACGCCGGGCGATCGCCAGCGCCTCGTCGCTCAGCGCGAGGCGCCGCGCGAACTCGCCCGAGAACGCGAGCTCGACGGCCTGCGTGGCGAGGAGCTGGGCTCGCTCGAGGCTGTCCTCCGCGCCGACCGTTTCGAGCGCGGCTGCGAGCACGTCGATGCGCTCGGCGTCGACGATGCCGCTCGCGCTCTGAAGGCCGCGCGTGTTGGCGAGTGCCGCGCGCACGAGACCGTCGCCGTCATCGATCTCCTCCGCCAGCCGAGAGGCCTCGAGCAGCGTCTCACGGAAGCCGAGATCGCCCGCCTGTCGCTCAGCCTCGCCGCGCCTGATCAGGAGCTCGCAACGCTCGAGCTCGCTCGGCGCTCGCTCCCGCGCCTGAAGCTCGAGGGCAAGCGCGTACCAGCGACGTGCTTCGTCGGGCGCGAGCCGGACGAGCGCCTCGTCGCCGGCGAGCGCGCAGTAGCGCAACGCCTTCTCGGCGTTCCGAGCGCGCGACGCCGCGACCCAATGGCCGGCGAGCTCCGCGACGCTGACCCGCCCGCCGGCGAGCCGGCGCTCGAGCGTCAGAGCGATCCGCCGATGAGTGTCCACCCGCTGCGCAGTTGCCATCTCGCCATAGAGCCAGTCGCGGATCAGCGCGTGCGCGAACCGGTAGCGCGCCCCCGTGGGGTCGACATCCACGAGCAGACCGCCGATCACAGCCGAGTCGATGTGGTCGGCGACCGATTCCGTACCCGCTACCGCGGTCACGAGCTCGAGATCGAACTCATAACCGACGACCGCCGCGGTGCTGAGACAGTCGCCGGTCTCGGCCCCGAGCAGCGCCACCCGACGCCCCAGCGTCTCGGTGATGCTGTCCGGCAGTCCTGAGCTCAGGTCAAGGTCTCCGGCGACCTGCCAGCTGCCAGCGCCCTGGACCAGCCGTCCCGTCTCGGCGAGGCTGCGGACGAGCTCGATGATGAAGAACGGGTTGCCGCCGGTGTTGGATTCGAGCGTCTCGCTGAGGGCGCGACCTGCGCGCTCGGGCGGGAGCTCAGCCATACCCTGGATCAGCTGCCCCACCTCCGTCGCGTCGAGGCCTTCGAGGTCGACCCGGCTCACGCCCGGCTCGCGATGAAGATCGGCCAGCAGCTCCCGCACCGGATGGGGTCGCGGCAGCTGGCCGAGGCGGCAGGTCGAGATCACGATCATCGGCGAGGGACGGGGCGAGGTGAGCAGCCTCCTGAGCAGGAGCAGCGTGGGCGGGTCGGCCCACTGCAGGTCCTCGAGGACGAGCAGCAGCGATCCCGTGCCGGCCCCCGCGCCGAGCAGGCCCTCGACGGCCGCGAACAGGACGTAACGCTCGGCCTCGCTGCTGTGCGTCGCCGGGGGCGGCAGCTCGGTCACCCGGCGGGCAAGCGAGGGGACGAGCCGCGCGACGCTATCGCCGTGCTCGGCGATGTGATCTCTCAGCAGCTCGATCGGCGCGTGCTCGACAAGGTGCTCGAGCGCCTCTACGAACGGCTGATACGAGAGACCAAGCGCCTCGTCGCAACGGCCGCCGAGCACGAGCGCCCCGCCGCTTTGTGCCTGCTCGGCGACCTCGCTGACCAGGCGCGTCTTGCCGATGCCGGGCTCGCCGGTGACGAACAGCGCCTGGCGGTCGCCGCTGCCGGCCGCTGCGACGGCACGGACCAGCGTCTCGCGCGCAGCTTGACGACCTACGAATCGAGACGGGCCGTACGGTCGCAGCCGGCGCGGGAGCGGCGCGTTCATGTCCAGCGGTCGGGATCGGCGCTCAGCTTGTACCCCAGTCGGGAAGCGCGCCAACGCTAACACGACCAGTCTCGGCTCCGCGCAGGCGGTGCCGGTCGCTGGCAGCAGAAAGCTCTTGGGGTGAGTCGACACGGGTGATTGCGGCTGCTCCCGATGCGGTTGGGCGCACGCCCGGTCTGGGCGCTCGGATGGGCAGGCTCCGTGCCGGGAGCGTAGGTACCGGCCTGCGGACTTCGCGTCGTAGACCCCTACGTATTTTTTGCTTTCGGGCCTAGTGGGTGCTTGGGGCGGCGGTGCTGGTGCTTGGTGGGGGCGGTGACTTCGACTGGCTCCTGCCAGTGCTTGGTGATGCCCGAGAGGGTGGCGGCGGGGCTGTCGCTGAGCGCGGCGCCGGCGCCGCGCGCGCGGACGGCGGCGAGTGCGTTGGCGTGGGGGAGACGGGCGGGTGCCCGACGGCGTAGACGCCGCGGTGGACGGGGGTCACGATCGGCCGCCTCCGAGACGTCGTCTGCGCTCAGTTCCAGGGCGAGGAGCCGGCGCGTCGTGATCGAGCCGTGCTGCCGGCCCGGCGATCGCGGCGATCGCGTTGTCGATCACGCCGGACGTGAGCCACTAGTTTCCGCGGGAGCCCTGACGTCGGCGGCGTCGCGTAGCCTCGGCGGACATGCCGCGACCCGCTTCGATTCAAGTCTGCTCGGCCTGCGGGCACGAGAGCGCCAGATGGGCAGGGCAGTGCCCCGGATGCGGTGAGTGGAATACCCTCGTCGAGGAGTCACGGCCCCGGTCCTCGGGCCGCCGCGGGCCCGCCGCCGCCGCCGGCGCCACGCGCGTGTCACCGGTGATGCTCGGCAGCGTCGCCGCCGAAGGGCACCGCCGCCTCTCGACCGGCGTCGGCGAGCTCGATACGGTGCTCGGCGGTGGCCTCGTGCCCGGTTCGCTGGTCCTGATCGGCGGCGCGCCGGGAATCGGCAAGTCGACGCTGACGACGATGGCGCTCGCCAACCTCGTGGCCGCGGGACGGAGGACGCTGTACGTGTCGGCCGAGGAGTCGGCGGCGCAGATCCGCTTGCGCGCCGAGCGCCTCGCCGGAGACGCGGCGCTGAGCATTCCGGTGATCGCGGAGACCTCGCTCGAGGTCGTCTGCGCGACGCTCGAGCACGTACGACCCGAGGTCTGCGTGATCGACTCGGTACAGACGCTGCACGCGGCCGAGCTGTCGGGCGCGCCGGGCTCGGTCGGCCAGGTCCGTGAGGTCGCCGGCGAGGTGATGCGCGTCGCCAAGCAGCTCGGGATCGCCGTCCTGCTGGTTGGGCACGTGACCAAGGACGGCGCGCTCGCGGGACCGCGCGTGCTCGAGCACCTGGTTGACTGCGTGCTGCAGTTCGAGGGCGAGCGGGAGCGCACATACCGGACCGTCCGCGCGGTCAAGAACCGCTTCGGCTCGACCAACGAGGTCGCCGTGTTCGAGATGCGCGACGACGGGCTGGTCGAGGTCCTCGACGCGTCCGCCCGATTCGTCGCCGAGGCCACCCGCGCCCCCGGGAGCGTCGTGCTCTGCTCGATGGAGGGATCGCGGCCGCTGCTCGTCGAGGTGCAGGCCCTGGTCGCCCGATCGGAGCTGGTACCGCCCCGTCGCGTCGTCTCGGGCCTCGACCGCAACCGGGTCGCACTCGTACTCGCCGTGCTCGGCCGCCACGCCGGGATCGGCCTCGGCGCCTCGGACGTGTTCGTGAACGTCGTCGGCGGGGTCAGGGTCGAGGAGCCCGGGGTGGATCTGGCGGTGGCGCTCGCGGTCGCGAGCGCCGCTCGTGGTGTCACATTGCAGGGCGACGCCGGGGCGGTACCGCTCGCGTGCTTCGGCGAGCTCGGCCTCACCGGGGAGCTGCGGACGGTGGCCCACCCCGACCGGCGGCTCGGGGAGGCGGCGAAGTTCGGCCTCGGAACGGTGGTCGAGCCCGGATCGTGCCCGACCCTGCGCGCCGCGCTGGCCGTCGCCCTCGGGCGCGCGCGCCCCGCCGTCGCGGCGTGAGCTCGTGCGAGGGGAGCCGGGGCAGCGCGCTCGGTTGCAGGTTCGGTGACGTGGACGCTTTTGACCACCTATACGGGGGTCAAAAGCGTCCACGTGCGTCAGCTTGAAGCGCCGTTCGGCACCGCCCCCAATATCAGGGATCCGGTGCAACGGAGCACCGCGTCGCGAGACAGGCGCTGCTCGCCGGCGACTACGTTCGGCCGCCTCGGTCCGCTTCGAACACGACGCTGTCGATTCTCATCTGAACGTGCGGCTGATCTGTGGTGAAAACCGGGTAAAATCGGGCTTCATGGCGTCTCGTTCCGGGGAAGAGCTCAAAGAGGAGCTCGAATCTCGACAAGAGCCCAGGCTGGTAAGAGCGCTTGAGATGGTTGCCCCCGGGAGCTCGCTGCGGGAGGGGATCGACAGCATCCTTCACGCGCGCACCGGTGGGCTGATCGTGATCGGCGACGCCGACGAGCTGGCGTTCCTGTTCTCGGGCGGGCTCAAGCTCGAAATCGACTACTCGCCGGCATTCCTGTACCAGATCGCGAAGATGGACGGCGCGATCGTGCTGAACTCGAACGCGACCAAGATCCTGTTCGCGAACGTCCAGCTCACGCCCGACCCGACGATCCTGACGATGGAGACGGGCACGCGCCACCGCACCGCCGAGCGGGTCTCGAAGCAGACCGACGCGCTCGTCGTAGCGGTGTCGGAGCGCCGCGAGGTCGTCTCGCTCTACGTCGATGGCGCCAAGTACATCCTCGAGGACATCCCGGTCGTCCTCGCCAAGGCCAACCAAGCACTCGCGACGCTCGACAAGTACCGCAGCCGCCTGGATCAGGTCTCCACGCGCTTGACGGCACTCGAGTTCGAGGGCGGGGCGACGCTGCATGACGTCTTGACCGTGCTCCAGCGCGCCGAGCTGGTGACGAGGATGGCGGTCGAGATCGAGCGCTACATCGTCGAGCTCGGGAGCGAGGGGCGGCTGATCGAGATGCAGCTCGACGAGACGATGGTCGGCGTGGCCGCAGATAAGGCGGCACTCGTCCACGACTATCTCGCCGAGGACACCGACGAAACCTTCGCGACGGCGTTCGACCAGCTCGTGCGCCTACCGCATCAAGACCTGCTCGACTTCGGTCGGCTAGCCGAGCTGCTTGGCTACGACCGCAAGGTGAACACCCTCGACTACCCCGTCTCGCCACGCGGAATCCGCATTCTTGGGCGCATACCACGGTTGCCCAAGCTCGTGGTTCAGCGGATCGTCAGTGAGTTCGGGGGACTCGAGGACCTACTCGCCGCCAGCGACGGCGAGCTGGAGACCGTCGACGGGGTCGGCGAGATCCGGGCGAAGGACATCCGCGAGGGTCTTCGCCGCCAACAGGAGATCAACCTCGTGGATCGGTACCTGCAGACCTAATGGGCGTCTCCCGCCGCCCGTGGAAGAGGAGGACATCATCACCGAGCTAATGGAAGCGCATCTGCAGGAGGAGGAGGACCTCGAAGCGGAGGTCGTGGTCCTTGAACACATCGAGTTCGAGATCGGCGACAACGTCGTCTACCCGCACCATGGTGCCGGCAAGGTTCTGCGTAAGGAGCAGAAGGACATCCTTGGCGAGACGCGCGAGTACTTGACGATCAAGATCCTTCACAACGATATGACTGTGATGGTTCCGACCGAGAACGCGGCGCTGGCGGGGCTGCGTCGTGTGATCGACGAGGAGACAGTCAAGAAGGTTCTCGCCGTGCTGCAGGACGAGTGCTCCGACATGCCCAAGAACTGGAATCGCCGGTTCAAGCACAACCGGGACAAGATCAAGACGGGCGACATCTACGAGCTCGCCGAAGTCGTACGCAATCTGGCGATCCGCGAGCACGAGAAGGGCCTGTCGACAGGAGAGAAGCAGATGTTCACGCGGGCGAAGAAGATCCTCGCCTCGGAACTGATGTACGCGCTGGAGATGGGGGAGGATGAAGCGGAAGCCCATCTTGACGAGCTGCTCAGCACGTCGGCCAGCGGGAAGGTGGCCGTGTCGGCGAAGTAGCCGGCGGCACGCAAAGGCGATGGCGGTCGCGCTGATCGTGGCCGCGGGTCGTGGCGAGCGCCTTGGGTCGGGGAGTCCCAAGGCGCTCGTCATCCTTTCTGGCAGGCCGATGCTGCAGTGGAGCGTCGACTCGCTGCGGGCCGTGCGGGCGGTGCAGCAGATCGTGATCGCGCTCCCCGACGGCGAGCTCGGCGCAGCACCCGAAGGGACGCTCGGCGTCGCCGGCGGCGCTACACGCTCTGAATCGGTCCGGGCCGCGCTCGCCGCGGCGGACCCTGCGGACACGGTGATCGTCCACGACGCCGCGCGACCGCTCGCGCCGCCTGAGCTGTTCGAGCGCACTTTGGCCGAGCTCGAGCGCTACGGATGCGATGCCGTGATCGCGGCGGCACGGGTGTCCGACACGATCAAGGAGGTCGCCGACGACGGGCAGACCGTTCGCTCGACGCTCGAGCGCTCTCGGCTCTGGGCTGTCCAGACGCCGCAGGTGTTCCGCCGGGCGTCGCTCGAGCGCGCGCTGCGCGCGCCCGCCGCCATCCTGGCGGCGGCGACGGACGACGCCTGGCTGATCGAGCGGAGCGGCGGCGTCGTACGGGTCACGGAGTCCGAGCCGGGGAACATCAAGGTCACATCGCCGATCGACCTGCGGGTCGCGGAGCTCCTGCTGGCGGAGCGTGGGAAAGACACCCGTGTCGTTCCTCACTCGGGAGGTTGACGAGTGACCGCTACCGGCATCGGCTATGACTGCCACCGGTTCGCCGCCGGGCGCCGCCTCGTCCTGGGGGGGGTCGAGATCCCGCACGAGCGAGGCCTCGACGGTCACTCGGACGCGGACGTGCTCGTGCACGCGATCATCGACGCGCTGCTCGGCGCGGCCGCGATGGGCGACATCGGCGAGCACTTCCCCGACACCGACGAGCGCTACCGCGACGCAAGCTCGATCGAGCTGCTGCGCGACGTCGTCGCTCAGCTCGCGGACCGCGGCCTCAGGATCGGCAACGTGGACGCCACGGTCGTGATCGAGCGTCCGAAGCTCGCGCCGGCGCGCGAGCAGATCCGCGCCAGTCTCGCCGCGGCGCTCGATCTGCCGCTCGAGCGGGTGAGCCTCAAGGCCACGCGCGGCGAGGGAATGGGCTTCGTCGGCCGCGAAGAGGGGGTGGCGGCGCTGGCGGTGGCGACGCTCGAATAACTGGTATCAGCTGACGGTGATCTTCTGGATCCGGCTGGTCACGGTCGCCGGCGTGGCAGCCGGGAGGAAGGCGAACTTCGGCGGGTAGGTCCATTGCAGCCGCACCGCGCCGCTCGAGGGGAAGGCGACGGGAACCTCGAAGTAGCCGGCCGCACTCGCGAGCGTGACCGTCCGCAGAGTGGTCCACCGGCCTCGGGAGGAGCGCCGGAACTGGATCAGGACCCGTTGCGGGGCACCGCCGTCGTGTGGGGCGAAGACTGCTGGGCGCACGTGGCCCCAGACCTCCAGCCCTCGGCCGTGCCGGGTCGAGGTGACAGGCAGGTAGATCGGGAGCCGGAAGGCGGCGTAGTCGGCCTTGGGGGTGCCGCTGGCTGAGATCAGGCCGGTGGCGAAGCTGCTCTCGTTCAGGTGGCCGGCAACCGCCGTGTCGTAGAGGAGGTACTGGCTGTTCGAGCGAACGCGGGGGTCCTTCCACATCAGGTACTCGGACCAGTTCAGGTAGTAGCCTGCGGTCGCGGGGCTGAGGAACACGCACCCGCACAGCGGCTTGGGCGGGTTGGTCTGGAAGCCGAACTCGGTGTTGTAGATCGGGAACCTCGTATCGGAACCGTAGATCGCATTCAGGCGGTCGAGCGTCTGCTCGAGGTGGGGGAGATCGACGAGCCCGGCGTAGTCGGGCTCGTTGGCGGGATCCGGAAGGTTCGGCGGCGAGACCTGGCCGGATGTGTACATATGGTCGGCGTAGCCGGTGGCCTCGAACAGCGCCGGGTTCTGCGCGCGGAAGCGGCTCGACGCCATGGCGGTCTTCGGGCAGCGGCGCGCTGCGGCCGCGCTGCCGCGAAGCTGCTGGTAGCTGGAGCTGACGCAGTACGGCGCGCGCAGGAACCGCAGCGGGACGGTCCCGCCCACGACCCCGGGATCGGGCCCACCGCGCGGCGCCGTCTCGCCGATCAGGATCGTGTCATCGCCGTGGCCGGTCGCGTGCAGCGCTGACCAGCCGGCGTCGAGCAGACCGCGGTAGAGCGCCGGCGAGACCTCGACGCCGTCGATCGTCTGCGGCTGGAGGTCGGGGCCGTAGTTGGGCTCGTCCCAGAACGACCAGAAGCTGACCTTCGGCAGCGGCGACGTGTCGCCGTGTGGCGTGTAGTTGCCGTCGTAGCGTGTGGCGACGGCCTTGACGAACTCGCCGAACTGTGACGCGGAGGGCTCGTAGACGCCCGGATCGTGGGTGAAAACCCCCTTCGGCGGAGCGGTGGTCGCCCACAGCGGGGCCGGGCCGGTGAGCAGGAGGTAGACGCCGATGCCGCGGGCGGCCGCGGCACGGACGGCGGCGTCGTAAGGCGCCCAGGCGGCGGCTGGATAGGTGGACGGGTTAGTCGCGTCGAACGCGGACGGCCGTTTTCGCGAGCTCGGATCGGGTGCGAACGTCGCCCACGGCACGAAGATCCGCACCTCCTTGACGCCGAGCGAACGGACGACGTCGAGCGTGTCGACGGGATCGAGAAACAGGTGGATGTTCTCCTGCAGGATCGTCACCGGGCCCGATCCACGCGACCTGACCGGTGGCGAGGAAGCAGCGCCGCAGCCGCAGCAGGCCGCAGCGGCGACCGTGGCCAGCAGAATCAACGCCGCGCGAGAGCGCGTCGTCCGGCGAACACCGTCCACACCCACGCCCACAGCCTACGACGAGCGGGGGTGCGGGCGTCTCCACGTCCTCGCTGCGATGACTTGGTTCACGGCAGCCCGATCAGCGCGGGCAGGTCGGTGAGCGACCGGAGCGGCTCCGCGCCCGCCTCTTGCAGGGCCGTCTCGTCGCCGTCGGCGAAGTAGCCGAACACGCGCATCGCGGCCGAGCGGGCGGCAGCAACGCCCGTGGTCGTGTCCTCGACGACGACGCACCGATCCGGCCCCACGTGCATAGTCGCGGCGGCGTGCAGAAAAAGGTCGGGGTGTGGCTTGCCGCGCGGGACCGAATAGGCGGAGAACAGGGCGCTCCGCCCGAACAGATCACGCAGACCCGTGATCCGCAGCGTGAGCTCGGTCTTCTCGAGCCGTCCCTGCGAGGCGACGCAGACGCCAACACCGGCCGCGAGGAGCGATCGCACGGTGCTCGCGGCGCCCGCGACCGGCCTCAGTCGACTATGGAACTCGGTCATGCGATCAGCTTCGAAACTCGGCGCGAACCCTTCTGGTAGCGGCGCGCCCAAGCGGGCCTCGGAACGGTCGAGGACATCGCGTAAGAGAAGGCCCCGGTATTCGCTGAGCGCCTCCGCCGCGGAGGTCGGCAGCCCGGCAGCAGTCAGCGCGCCCGCGAGAACCTCCGCGGAGATCCCCTCGCTGTCGACCAGCACCCCATCGCAGTCGAAGATCACCAGCTCCGGAACGCGCGTCATCGTGGCGAAGCCGGCGCGCTCGGTCTACGCGCTCTGTGTGGTGCGCCGCGCCAGGGCCCGGGCGCGCACCTGCTCGGCCTCGACGAGGCGCCCCAACTGCTGGACGGTCCGGCGCAGGTGCCCGGTGACGATCGGCGCCGCGACGTGCTCGGCCACCCAGCCGCCGAGCCCGGAGCCGGCGACGCCGTACGCGAGCCGGAGCTCGACCCGGGTCCGGCCGGCCGAGACCTCGCGCAACCGCCAGCGCCCGCGCTGGTCGACGCCGGTGACGGAGGTCCAGGCGAGCTCTCGCGGCTCGGCGAACTCGACCACCTCGATCAGGCCGCCGACCTCCGCGGAGCCGACCCGGAGGAGCACCCGGTAGCGGGCGCCGATGCCCGCCGGCCGCTCGCCGGCGACCTCCCAGCGGGTGATGCCCGACATGTACCCGAGCTGCCGGGTCGGATCGGAGATCACCTCCCAGACCGCGCGCGGTGGCGCGGAGACAATGGTCTGGGCCTTGACCCTCACCCGAGTATCGGCAGCCGCCGCTCGGCGGCGAGCGCATCGAGGGTGTCCTGCATCAGGCCGACGATGTAGTCATACACCTCGTCGAGGTCCGGGTCGGGGCCGAACTCGGCTCGCACGTCGATCGCCGGCAGCGTCTCGATCGTGATCTTCGCCGGCAGCGGCACGTGCCCGAGCATGTCGCCGATGTTCAGTCCCCAAGGGGCCGCGATCGAGATCGGCAGCACCTTCAGGCGGAACATCCGATCGAGCGCGAGCAGCCGCGCCAGACGGTCGCCGCGGTTGAGGAACAGTGCGGTCTCCTGGCCACCGATCGATACGACCGGGACGAGCGGCACATCCTGCTCGAGCGCGAGCCGGATGAAGCCCTTGCGGTTGTCGAAGTCGACGCGGTTGCGTGCCCAGGTCGGGCGGTGGACCTCGTAGTCGCCGCCTGGATAGACGAGCAGCGCCGCGTCCGACTCGAGCGCTTTGCGCGCGTTCTGGGGGGAAGCGGCGACGGTCCCGAACTTGCGCAGGGAGCCGAGCGCGGGCATCGCGAGAACCAGATTGTGTGCGAGCTGGTAGAAGGCCCGTTCGACGCCGAAGTAGGCGTTGAACGCGAGCGTGAAGACGATCGTGTCGGGGGTCACGTTGCCGCCTGAGTGGTTGCCCACCAGCAGCACCGGCCCGGAGTCCGGGATGTTCCCCAGCCCGCGTACCTCGCCGCGGAACCAGATGCTGGCGACCAGCCACATCCAGGGGAGACGCTCGCGAATGAAGTCCGGGTCGCGCTCGTCGAGGTCAGCTCGCGGGATCCGTCGCTGCGCCGCATCCGCGACCCCGCGCAGCGCACGGCTGAGCATCGAACCGCGTCCGCCACCGGCGCCGTTAGAGGCAGCCGGCTCCGGCGGGCGACCGTTGCGGCTGGCTTGCCGTGAAGTCGTGCTCGTCTGCGCCACCCGACAGATCGTACGCGGCGACGGCGCCGGAACCGTCGGCGCGGGGCTCGTCAGCCGGTCGCGATAATCATCGAGCGCGGACCCACGGCAATCGACGCGCCGGTTCCAAGGGGGACTTGCTGGGTCGGAGCGCCATCTTCCTGAGTGGTGTCGAGCGCCACCATCCAGGCTCCCGACGGTGGAGCCGGTACGGTGAACGGGACGGGTCCCCAGTAGGCGTTCAGCATCACCAGAGCCGACGGCGCGGGTGGCTGGTCGGCGAACAGGACGGCGAAGCTGTGGCCGTTGCTGTTGTCCCAGTCCTGCTGCGCGACGGGCGAGCCGTCGGGGTTGAACCACTCGAGGCCGGAGTCGGGCACCGGAGCGCTCGGCTCGGCTTGACCGGGCTCGGGGAACCGGGCGGCGCGGAGCGCGGGCACACCGGCGCGCAGCGCGATCAGGTTGCGGACGACAGTGGTCAGGTTCTCCGCGGACGCGTCGGCGGTCCAGTCCACCCAGCTGATCGCGTTGTCCTGACAGTAGGCGTTGTTGTTGCCCTGCTGGGTGCGCGCGAGCTCGTCGCCGGCGAGCAGCATCGGGACGCCGCGGGAGACGAGCAGCGTTGCGAGGAAGTTGCGCTGCTGGCGACGGCGCAGGCCGGCAAGGCTTGGGTCGGGGGTGGGGCCGTCGTCGGCCGGTCCCGAGCCGCAGTTCCAGGACCGGTTGTCATCCGTGCCGTCGTTGCCTTCCTGGTTGGCGGCGTTGCGCTTGGAGTCGTAGGACACTAGGTCACCGAGCGTGAACCCGTCGTGGCAGGTGATGAAGTTGACGCTCGCGGTGGGCTGCCGGCGCAGGCTGTAGCGGGCCGCAGCCGAGGCGTACATGTCAGGGCTGCCGGCCAAGCGCGCGCCGACCCACCGGGGACTCGATACCTGGTCGCGCCAGAAGTCCCGCATCGTGTCCCGGTATTGCCCGTTCCACTCCGACCAGCGAGGCGGGAACTGTCCCTGCTCGTTGCCGGCGGCGGTCCACGGCTCAGCGATCAGCTTCGAGCGAGCCAGGGTCGGATCCTGAAGGACGAGATCGAAGAAGGCGGCGTTCCTGTCCCACCCCGGGTCGGCATCGGCCGGGCTCCCGGGGTCATCGCTCCCGAGCACCGCGCCGAGGTCGAAGCGAAACCCGTCGACGTGCATCTCGCTCACCCAGTAGCGCAGGGAGTCCATCATCAGTCGTCTCACCGGCGGACTTGCGGCGCTGATCGTGTTGCCACAGCCCGTGAGGTTGTCGTAGGACTGCAGCGCGCCTGGTACGAGCTGGTAGTAAGCGGCGTTGTCGATCCCCCGGAAGCACAAGGTCGGTCCTTGCTCATCGCCCTCGGCAGTGTGATTGAACACGACGTCCAGGAGGACCTCGATCCCAGCATCGTGGAGAGCACTTACCATCGCCTTGAACTCGTCGATCTCGCTTCCGGGTGGTCCGCCCGCCCGCCGGGCGGAGGAATAGGCGCCGTGAAGCGCGAAGAAGCCGATCGTGTCGTATCCCCAATAGTTACTGAGTCCCCGGCCGGCGAGCACGCCGTTCGTCAGTGACTGGTGGACCGGGAGCAGCTCCACTGCGGTGACACCAAGGTCCTTCAGGTAGGTGATCACCGCCGGGTGCGCCAATCCGGCGTAAGTGCCCTGATCGGGAGTGGGCACGTCGGGATGTCCGACTGTGAATCCCTTCACGTGCAGTTCGTAGATGACGCTGTCGGCCAGGGTATGCCCCGGCGGCGTGTCACCACCCCAGTCGAACGTGCTCTGCACGACCACCGAGCGGGGGGCGTCGGGCGCTGAGTCGGTCTGGTCCGGCGAATCCGTCCCCGCCGTCGCCGCGCCGTTCCACGATGGCTTTGATCCGAGGTTGCCGGTGACCGAGCGCCCGTACGGATCGAGTAGCAGCTTGCTCGGGTTGCAGCGCGCACCGGTGGACGGCGAGTAAGGGCCGCTAACCCGGAACCCGTACTCCTGACCAAGCGCTGTGCCCGCGATGAATCCATGCCAGATGTCGCTGTCCGCTGTCGCCAGCCTATGGCGGGTCTCGGAGCCGTCCGGATCAAAGGTCGAGAACGAGACTGCTTCGGCGACACTTGAGTAGAGGGCGACGTTGACACCGCCATCCGCGATGCTCACGCCGAGCGGGTGAGGGAAGCTCGGTTCGCCCGGCGGATTCATCGCGCGCTCACGCGTCAGGCAGCCCGCGCGCGTCCGCGCCCGACCGCCGGGGCGGCCGCCTGTGCCCCGGTCTCAGCGCGGGCGAAGAAGTCCAGCAGCAGCGGGTTGCACTCCTCGGGCCGTTCGACCTGGGGGACGTGCCCGCAGCCCTCGATCACGACCTGCTCGGCGCTCGGCAGCCACTCGGCCACGTGGCGACCGAAGGTGGCCGGGATCAGCGGATCGTGAGATCCCCAGACGAACAGGGCCGGCGGCTCGAGGCCGGCGAGCCGCGGATAGAAGCCGTGGCGTCCGAACGGCGCCTCGAGGTAGATGTTGCGTGCCGAGGAGAGGAAGGCGTAGCGCGCGCCACGGGACGCGTAGATACGGCGGAACTCCTCGACCATCAGGCTCGCGACGTCGGGGTCGATCCGGTCGCGGTCGTGGAACATGGACCAGAACTGCGACGCGATGAGCGAGCGGTGGAGGGTGTGGGGGAGCATCCCGAGCTCCGGGCGCAGGAGGCGAACGATCGGGTGCAAGCCGCGGCGCACGAAGGCAACGCCGGGGCACAGCAGCCCCAGCGCGCTGACACGCTCGGGGGCCTTCAGCCCGATCTCGATCGCCACCCGTCCGCCCATCGAGTTGCCGACGATGTGGGAGCGGGAGATCCCGAGCTCGTCGAGCAGTCCGAGCACGATGTCGGCGAACCAGCGTGCGTTGTACGCCCCGGTGGCGGGCTTGCTCGAGGAGCCGAAGCCGGGGAGGTCGATCGCGTGCACGCGGTAGCTCGGGCTGAGATCCGCGGCCGTCTCGAACAGTGAAGCGCGGGTCCCGCCGAGGCCGTGGATGAGCAGCACGTCGGGGCCGGATCCCATCGTCAGCGTGGAGACGCGGTGCCGGCCGACGCTGACGTCGTAGATCTGGAGCAGCGGCGGGCGGCCGTTCGGGAGGCGGAACAGCCCCTCGAAGCCGACCGCATGATCTAGGTTCCCCTGTACCGAGAGCAGCCGCCGGCGGAATGCCTCGAGCCCGGACAGCTCGCCGGCGCGCAGGCGTAACCAGGTTGCGGCGTCGGTGGAGATCGTGACGTCCGGCTTTCGCCGCGTCAGGCCCTTGCGCACACGGGCCGCGTGGGCGGTGCAGCGCACCTCCCACGTGTGCCCGATATCGCCGAGCCTGACATGGCAGGTGGAGTCGAAGCCGGGCTCCAAGCCGAGGTATCGATCGGGCAGCGACCGGAAGGCCGCATCGACCGAAGCGAGGAGCTCCGCTTGTGAACCCTCTCCAGGCACGGCGGGAACCCTAACGACGGCCGCCGTCGGGCGCACCGGCGGGCGGTACTGTAGCCGCAGATTGCGGACGATCTACCTGCACGACACCCTCAGCGGTCAGGTTCGGCCGCTGCAGCCTCGCCAGGCCGGCAATGTCGGCATGTATGCCTGCGGCCCCACGGTGTACGCCCGCGTCCATGTCGGAAATGCCCGCCCCTTCGTTGTCTTCTCGCTTCTCAAGCGATTTCTCATCCACGAGGGATACAACGCGATCTTCATCGCAAACATAACAGACGTCAACGACAAGATTTACGACGCGGCTCGGGTCGCAGGAGTGCCGAGCGCGAGGTTGGCCGCCGAAATGGCTGCGAGCTACATCGCCGACACGGACGGCCTGGGTCTGGGCCGACCGGATCAGGAGCCATTGGCGAGCCAGACGATCGGTGAGATCGTCGGATTGATCGACCGGTTGATCGAGAGTGATCACGCATATGCGGTGGAGGGCGACGTCTACTTTGCGGTGCGCTCATACCCCAATTACGGGGAGCTCTCACATCGAAATATCGATCAGATGGATCAGGGTGAGGGAGTCGAAGGCGCAGGACGCAAGCGCGATCCGCTCGACTTCGCGCTATGGAAGGCGAACAAGCCCGGCGAGGACACCGCGTGGGACGCGCCGTGGGGGCGTGGCCGCCCGGGCTGGCACATTGAGTGCTCGGCGATGGCAGAAGCGCTGCTGGGCGTCGACTTCGACATCCACGGAGGCGGAACCGACCTGATCTTCCCCCACCACGAGAACGAGGCCGCCCAGACGAAGGCGGCCCATGGCGAGCCGCTCGCGCGGCTCTGGGTGCACAACGGCATGGTGCGCACCGACGACGTGAAGATGTCCAAGTCGGTCGGCAACGTCCTCCTGCTGCACGAGGCACTCGCCGCGCACGGCCGCGACGCGCTGGTGATGTACTACTGCAGCGGTCACTACCGCCAGCCGGTGGCCTACGACGAGGAGCGACTCGCCGACGCAGCCGCCGGGGTCGCGCGGATCCGTGAGGCGGCGCGAGGGCTGATCCCGGGGCCGAGCGCTCGGTGGTCGGCACCCCTACGCGAGCGGTTCTTCGATGCGCTCGCCCAGGACTTCAATACGCCGCGCGCGCTGGCTGCGGTGTTCGACTGGGTGCGCGAGGCCAACCGAGCCACCGAGCAGGTCGGTGACGCCGACCTGCGCGAGATGCTCGACGTGCTCGCGCTCGCGAATCTGCTGGAGCGAACGGAGAGCGAGGCCCCGCCGGAGGTGGTCGCGCTGGTGGAAGCGCGTGAGCTCGCGCGCGCGGCGCGGGATTACGCGCAGGCCGACCGCCTGCGCGCCGAGATCGGCGCGCTCGGGTGGGGGGTCAGGGACGGTCAGGACGGACCGGAGTTACTCCCCGCGGACTGGAGTGCCGGTCGGTGGCGGCCTAGAGGGTGATTTTGTACGGACGCAATCCGGTGCGCGAGGCGATTCGCGGTCCGCGGACCGTCTCGCGGGTGTGGGCGACCAAGAATGCGGCGCGCGAAGGCTGGGTGGAGGCGGCCCGGCCGCTGGTGGTGGGCGCTGCGGAGATCGAGGCTCGGTCCGGGTCGCCGGCGCATCAGGGCGTTTGCGCCGAGGTCTCCGAATACCGCTACGCGTCCGCCGATGATCTGCTTGCCGCGACGAACCCCTTCCTGATCGCGCTCGACCAAGTCCAGGATCCGCAGAATCTCGGCGCGATCTGCCGGACCGCCGAATGTGCCGGGGCGACAGGAGTGGTCGTCCCCGATCGCCGCTCGGCGGAGGTGACGCCGGCGGTGTGCAAGGCCTCGGCCGGTGCGGTCGAGCACCTGCCGATCGCCCGCGTGCGCAATCTCGCCGACTTCCTGATCGCCGCCAAGGGCGCGGGGTGCTGGTGCTACGGCGCGGACGGCGCCGCCCGCACGAGCTACACCAGCGTCGACTACGGCGGTGGCGTCGTGGTCGTGCTCGGCTCCGAGGGTCAGGGCATCCGGCCGCGCGTGGCGGCCGCCTGCGACGATCTCGTCGCGCTGCCGATACGCGGGCGGATCGAGTCACTCGGGGTGAGCGCCGCCGCGGCGGTGCTGGTGTACGAGGTCGCGCGCGGGCGCGAGCCGGCGCAATAACCCTGCCATGGCTTGACACGCGTGCGTTGCTATGTCAAGCTCGCGCCGCAAGATAAGGATAAACCTGAGCTTCAGGCTCAGCACAAGGTGCGGCGCCAGGGGAGGTAGCCCGCCACGAAATCGACCGGTTCGCGGGTCCGCGGATCGCCGAAGGGACCCATCGTGGCCAGACTTTCTTCCTCTTCTCAGGCTCAACCTCAGCTTGAGGATGGCTACCTGATCGCGCTCGCGAAACAGGGACACGCCGACGCGTACGATCGCATCGTCCGCCGTTATTACGGGTTCGTCCGCCTGAAGGCATCGTCGTACTTCCTTGCCGGCGGCGACCCCGACGACCTGATCCAGGAGGGCCTGGTCGGCCTCTACAAGGCGGTCCGCGACTACCGGACCGATCGTGAGTCGAGCTTCCGGAACTTCGCCGAGCTCTGCATCACGCGCCAGATCATCACCGCGGTGAAGACCGCGACGCGCAATAAGCACGCGCCGCTGAATCAGTACATCTCGTTCTCGTCCTCACCGGCGTCAGCCTCGGGCGAAGGGGAGCCGACGCTGGACGAGATCATCCCGGGATCGCCGGTGCACGATCCGGTCAACCAGGTGATCTCCTCGGAGGAGCTGAGGGCGCTCGTCACCTGTATCTCGACGGCGCTGTCGGACCTCGAGTCGCGAGTCCTGTCGCTCTACCTCGACGGGCGCTCCTACGAGGAGGTCGGCCGGCGCATCGGCTGCGACTGCAAGACCGTCGACAACGCGCTGCAGCGTGTCAAGCGCAAGGTCGGCGCCCATCTGAGCGAGCGCAACGTCGCCGCGTGAGATCAATCCCGCGGGGCGCGAGCAGGAACGAGCGCCGGCGGAGCTGACCGGGGCCCGGCGGGCTGCGGCAGGCGCAGCATGAACCGCGCTCCGCCTCCCGGGGCGGTGCCCGCCTCGACGCTGCCGCCCATCCTCGCGAGCAGCTGGGCGACGATCGCGAGGCCGAGCCCGGTGCCGACGCCGCGCTCCGATCGGTAGCGGTCGTAGAGATAGAAGCGCTCAAACGCGCGTGGCAGGTCGCCGGGCTCGAGCCCGGGCCCGGTGTCGGTGACTGCGATCACGCCGGCCGCCGCGTGTACCGTCACCGACCCGCCGGCGGGGGTGAGGCGGATCGCGTTCTCGACCAGGTTGGAGGTCGCCTGGAGCAGGCGCTCGGAGTCTCCGATCGCGTCAGCTTCCGGCTCGCCCGTGGCGGAGAGCTCAATCCCGAGGGCGTGCGCGCGGGGGAGGTGGCGCTCGACGGCTCGACGCGCGACGGCGGCGAGGTCGATCGGCTCGTGTGCAACCTCGAAGCCCGATCGGCCGAGCCGTGCCAGATCGAGGAGGTCCTGCACCAGCCGCTCGAGCCGCTTCGCCTCGCCCGCGATGACCCGGGCGCCGTCTGCCGGAGTCACCGCGCCCTCGTCGAGCGCTTCCGCGTAGCCACGGATCGAGGTCAGCGGCGTCTTCAGCTCGTGGCTGACCGACTCGAGGAACTCGCGCTGCTGCTCGCGGGCGCGCGCGAGCTCGCCCGACATTGCGTTGAATGAGCCCGCGAGCGCGGCCAGCTCGTCGTCGCCGCGGACGGGGACTTGGGTCCCGTGCTCGCCGGCAGCGAGGCGGCCCGTCGCCGAGGCGAGCTCTGCCAGGGGCCGCGTCAGGCGCCGCGCGAGCAGGTAGGAGAGCACGGCCGCTAGCAGAGCGCCTCCGAGCCCGGCGAGTATCAGGCTGAGGAGGAAGGGTCGCCATTCGGCGAACGCGAGCCCGGCGCCGCGGACGATGACGACCACTCCCTTCGGCGTCGTGCGCTCGGCGTAGATGATCGTCCGGCCCCGGACGGTCACGGTCCCCTGCGCGTCGACGTCGCGAGGGATGGTCGCGAGCACGAGGTCGGTGCGAAGCGACCCGAGCAGGCGCGGCCGCGCGGCCGGGCCGCCGGCGAAGGCGTACACGTGGGCGCCGGGCGTAAGGGCGCCGCCGGCAACGCCGACGGCGGCGACGACGTCCGCCTCGCGCTCGAGCGCCGAGGTCCGCTGGGCCGCGACCTGCCGGCGCACGAGCAGCGCGGCGACACCGACCGTGAGCACGCACGAGGCGATCGCTGCCAGCGCGACATAGGCGAAGACGCGATGGCGCAGGGTCATCGAGCGGCGGCCTTATAGCCGAGCCCCCGCACGGTGCGGATCAGATCGGGATAGCCCAGCTTCTTGCGAAGCTGCGCGATGTGGACCTCGATCGTGCGTGTCTGACCCGGGAGCACGAACCCCCACACCGCCTCGAGCAGCTCGTCGCGGGTCACCACCTGGCCCGTGCGCCGCAGGAGGTACTCGAGCAGGTCGAACTCGCGCTGGGTCAGGTCGACCTCGTGGCCGTCGACGCGAACCTCGCGTGCGCCGCGTGCGAGCGTGATCGGTCCGAGCGTGGTCACGTCATCGGCAGCGGCGACGGCGCCCCCGCGGCGCAGCACTGCCTTCACGCGGGCGCTCAGCTCGCGCGGTGAGAATGGCTTCGGAACGTAGTCGTCGGCCCCGAGCTCGAGTCCCGCGACCACGTCGGCCTCCTCGTCCCTGGCGGTCAGCATGATCACCGGGACGCGGCCGTCGATTCGCCGGCAGACCTCGAAGCCGTCGATGCCGGGCAGGCCCAAGTCGAGCACGACAAGCCCGATCGGGTGGCGGGTGAGCTCTGCCAGTGCCTCCTCGCCCGAGCGCACCCAGACGGTCTGGTGGCCGTCGCGCTGGAGGTACGTGCGGATGAGGGCGCCGATGTTCGGATCGTCCTCGACCACCATTACGATCGTGCTCATCCTCACATCGTAGGTGCGCTCTGCGTGCGGTTTGGAGTATTTACACGCAGCTGATACTCGGCTGACCGGCCGCTTGCAGGGCGGATGCATGATCTGCGGAGGGTGCCCCGTGGTGGGGCGTCCGTCTTGAAAGCGAGGAAACCATGACAAGCAGACACTTGAAGGTCGGTGCGCTCGCACTCAGCTGCGTCGCGATCGGCGCCGGCGCGAGCCTGATCGCCAACGCCGGCGCGGCCACGAGCACAGGAGCGGTTCGTGGGGCGGCGCATACGCGTGGCTCCGGGATGCGCCGGCTGGTCGGGCGTGCCGTCGAGGGCAGCGTGGTCGTCGACGCGAAAGGCAAGTTCGTAACGGTCACGTTCGCGCGTGGCGTTGTGCGCTCGGTCAGCGGCCAGCAGCTGACGATCGCCGAGGGGACGAAGAAGGCGACCTACCGCACGGTCACCCTGACGATCCCGGCAACCGCGCGCGTACGCGAGAACCGCAAGTCGGCCACGCTGTCCGACGTGCGGGTTGGACAGCGGGTAACGGTCGTCCAGGCGCCCAACCACACCTGGGTTCGCGCACGCGGCTGACCGCGCGCCCCTAGCGGTGCGCTGCCGTGACGGGGAGCGCCGCGGCGAGGATCGGTCCGAGCGTTGCCGTTCGGTCGAACGTCGAGAACGCGCGGAAACGGTTGAAGGCTCGGTGGGCGGGGCCGTGGAAGTCCGACGAGCCCGTGCAAAGCATCCCGTGCTCGGCGCATCGGTCGACGATCAGGTTGGTGTGAATCCGGGTGTGCGTCACGTAGAAGCCCTCGACGCCGTCGATCCCCAGCCCGCGGAATCGATCGATCGCGTCGAGCACGTCGGCGTTGGCGCTGACGTCCCAGAAAGGGTGAGCCCAGACGGCCACGCCGCCGGCTTCGTGGATCGACTCGATCGCCTCGGCGACGGTCGGCCGCTCGCGCGAGCGGAACGCGGGGCGACCCTCGATCAGGTAGGCCTTCAGAAACGCGATCGGGTCGGTCCGCGCCTCCGCCGCCAGGCGCGCAGCATTGCCGGGGTGGTCGACCACAGCCTGGGCGAGATGCGGGCGCCCGATCGGCTCGTCGCGCGCGGTGCGGCCACGAAGCTCCTCGTCGTCGAGTTCGAAGCCGAGCTCGCGCAGCGCGTCGACCATCGCCCACGCTCGGCGATCGCGGTCGCGGCGGTAGCCCTGGAGCCGCTCGCCGAAGTCGGGGTCGCGGTGGTCGACGCCGTAGCCGAGGATGTGCAGGTCTTGACCGAGCGGATCGATCGTGGAGATCTCGACGGCGGGGATCACGTGGATCCCGTGCTCTCCGGCCGCCCCGACGGCCTCCCCGACGCCGTCGACCGTGTCGTGATCGCTGAGCGCGAGCAACTTGACTCCGGCCGCCGCAGCGCGCGCCACCACCTCGGCGGGCGCCAGCGCACCATCGGAGTGCACGGAATGGCTCTGGAGGTCGAAGGTGGGCAGGTCTCCAGGCAAGAGCCGACAGCGTAACGGTTGCCCGGGTCGGCCTCAGTCTGGATCCACCGATCCTGCGTTCGTCTCGCCGCCGGATGGCCGTCGCCATGTGCCATGCGCGTCGCTCATAGGGTTCACCTCCTGATGCTCCGCCGATGGCCCCTGACTCGGCCCCCGACGCCGAGTCTCAGCCCAATACCGGTGGATCCAGGCTCAGTTTGGCCGCAGGACGCGGGCGAGCAGGAACAACATCGCCACCAGCAGGGCGGGCGCGAGGGTGAGGCTCGGGAGCACATCGTCGTGGCCGATCCCGGAGGCGGTGATCGCGACGATCATGGTGGCCGCGAGCGCGATCGCCACCGGGACGACGAGCAGGCGCAGCGCGAGGAGCACTCCCCCGGCCATCTCCAGAACCCCGGCGAAGATCTCGAGTTCGGACGGCCACGGCAGCCCGAACGCTCGGAAAGCGTGCAGCTCCCAGGCGTGGAACACGAACTTGACGAGGCCCGCGAAGACGAAGATGACGCCCGTGACGATGGCGATCTTAGTGGCGACCGGATCGCGGCGCAGCTCCGCATCGGGTGAAGCGACCACCAGCCGGACGATGCCGGCGGACGTCGCGGACGAGCCCGCCGCGGCGCGGGAGATCTCGGGACTCACGAGGCGGAGACTGTCAGACCTGAAGGCCAACCGTCGCGCCACGACCGAGTGGCGCGCGTCGCAGTCCGGCCCCTCCGAGCGCCCGCCTAGATCGGTGCTACCGTTGGGTTGCGGGCGGCGCCGCTGCCTGTGAGGTTCTGCTTTCCGGTACAGCGCGATTTCGGCGGTCGAATCTCCTCAGGTTTATGTGCGCCATCGAAGGCGGCACGAAGGAGACCGATGTGCGCTGACGGATTAGCCGATACCGGCATCTGCGGTTGGAGCGGCCGCGCCGCCCGGCGACCGGTGCGCGTTCGAGTCCCTGATGCCCATGGCGTTCCTCACAAGTTGCGAGAGATCGGAGCAAGAGCATGAAGACGACACGAGAGCGCGCGGAGGAGCGACGCGTGGCCAAGCTGGAGCTGGTGCGCGAGCAGGTCGAGAGCGGATCGCTGGTCATCCGCGACATGACCGACGAGGAACGTCGCCGGTACCCACCGCGTCCGCCTAAGCCGAGGAGGGGCTCATAGCTTGCCCGGAATGCGTCAGCGCGAGGGGCTGATCGCGAGGGTTAGGCAGATTCGCCTCGCGGCCGCGACCGACCTGCGCCCGCAGGCCGGGCGAGCCGAGCCAGATCTGCCGCCGACGATGAGCGAGCTCGAGCTGCGGGTTTCGCATCTCGAGGAGCAGCTCAGGGGGTTCCAGGACTCGGTGCATCGCGAGACCGTGCGCCATGAGGGGCGGATCGCCGATCTGGAAGCTCGGATGGAGCCGTCGGCGCTCGCCGTCGCGCTGAGCACAGACGCGCGCGAGCGCGGGCTGTAGCGGCGGTGACAGCGTTCTTCATCCCGGGACTCTCCGGCGTGGGGCGGGCAACCGAGGACGCCTATGAGCAGATGCGCCGCGGAGTCGAAGCGGACACGGGCCTGCGCCTCTGCGATCGGCGGATCCGGCAGCTGTGGTCGCGGCGCGGTGGGGTCGACTGCCTCACCGAGGTAGGTCGGCCCGACCCGGTGAGCGGGGGGACGGTGCTCGCGATCTTCGATGTCGGGCCCCGCCAGCCATACGTCGTGCACCTCGACGCCGACCAGGGCGGGATCTGCGAGGTCCTGAGCTCGCACGCGTATTCGGTCATCGAGTTCGAGTCGTAGGCTGGGCGCCGGAGAAGTCGAGCGCGCCGTCCACGATCGCGCCGAACCGCACGATCTCCTGCAAGTCCTCGCGCTCCGCATCCACGCCGGCCCCGACGATCAGCGCGTCCAGGTGGTCGAGCAGGGCCATCTCGGGCGGTCGGGAACGGAGCAGATTATCCGGTCGCTCGACACACGCGTGTAGCCGCCCATTCAGCGGATTCAAATCGGAGCCGATACCGGTAGTGCCCATCACTCTAGGAAGTCCCGAGGAGAAGCTCATGTTGGCCACCGCCAGCCCCTACGCGCGAACTGCTGTCACGTCGATGCCGACCGCGTCGATAATCGACATCCGTCAACTACTGCATCAGCGGATGCTCGCCACGGGGTACTCGCCGGACGACATCACCAAGGTCGAGTCCGCGCTTGCGTCGACACGCCTGCATGACACGTACCTCCGCGCGGGCTACTCGCCCGACGATATCGCCGCCGTCACGAGCCTGTTCCAGTGAAGTGCCAATCCGCCGGCGTAAGTACCTGGCGCCCACGCAGCAGCGAGTAGCCTTTGTCGCGCCGTCGCGTCGACGGCCTGCGAACGGACGTTCCGGCCAAGGAGAGGACGGATCATGAGCAACGTGGCGTACGAGCCACACCGGAGGACCGAGGAGAAGTCGGCTCACGTGCTGTGGATGAGCTCGGGGCTCGGCTGCGACGGGGACTCGGTGGCGATGACCTCGGCGACGAATCCGAGCCTCGAGGAGTTGATCACCCAAGCGATTCCCGGGATGCCGAGGGTGATCCTTCACCACCCGCTACTGGCTTACGAGGCCGGTGCCGAGTTCATGCAGGCCTGGTACGACGCGGAGGAAGGCAAGCTCGACCCGTTCGTGCTCGTCGTCGAGGGATCGATCGGCAACGAGCTGATCAACGGCGATGGACACTGGTCGGGGTTCGGAGACAACCCTGATACCGGTCAGCCGATCACCACCAACGAGTGGGTCGATCGCCTCGCGCCGAAAGCGGCGGCCGTTGTCGCCGTCGGCACCTGCGCCACCTACGGCGGCATCCCCGCGATGAAGAACAACCCGACCGGGGCGATGGGTTTGCCCGATTACCTCGGATGGGACTGGCGCTCGAGGTCGGGCCTGCCGATCATCTGCATCCCCGGGTGTCCGGCCCAGCCAGACAACATGACCGAGACGCTGCTCTACCTGGTGCTCCATCTCGCCGGGGCGGCGCCGGCCCCCGAGCTGGACGAGCAACTGCGACCGAAATGGCTGTTCGGGCGGACCACGCGCGAGAGCTGTAGCCGTGCCGGGTACACGGAGCAGGGTAAGTTCGCCGAGGAGTACGGCAACGACACGCGCTGTCTGGTCAAGCTCGGCTGCAAGGGTCCAGTGGCGAAATGCAACGTTCCCACTCGCGGCTGGATCAACGGGGTCGGCGGATGTCCCAATGTGGGCGGCATCTGTATCGCATGCACGATGCCGGGCTTCCCGGACAAGTACATCCCGTTCATGGATCCAGACACCTGGGGAAACGCGGCCGCGAACTTCCAGCGTTTCACCTACGGACCGCTGTTTCGCTACTTCCGCAAGCGTAACCTCGAGCAGCGCTACGAGCGCGAGCCTGACTGGCGCCATCCCCGTCCCGAGCTGACCAGCGGATACGCCAGGAAATGGTGAGGCTCAAGGTCTTCGTCGCGGCGCCGATACAACCTTCGGAGTTCGGTGGCCCGCCTGCCGACCCGCGACCATGGCCACGCTCGGAGAGATACTCCGCTGGATCGGGATAACACTCGGCGCGGTACGCGACCGCCTAGCCCGCTTGTACCTGCGCGTGGTCGCGCGCCTGTTGCGCCGCGACCAGCTGGTCGCTCGCTCTGAGCGCAAGTTCCGGGCTCTGCTCGAGGCCGCACCGGACGCGATGGTGATCGTCGACTGGCACGGGCACATCAAGCTCGTCAATGCCCAGGCCGAGACGCTGTTCGGGTGGTCGCGCGCCGAGATCGTCGGCCAGAACGTAAGCGAGCTGATCCCGAGATCGTTCCGGGCCGCGCACCGCGAGCACATCAAGGGCTACCTGCCGATCGCGTCGCTGCGGCCGATGGGGCGCGACCAAGAGCTGCAAGGACTCCGCAAGGACGGAAGCGTGTTTCCGGTCGAGATCAGCCTCGGCCCGCTCCAGACCGACGAAGGCCTGTTGGTCTCGGCGGCGATCCGCGACATCACCGAGCGCAAGCTCGCCGAGGCCGCACTGCGCGAAGCGGAGGATCGCTTCCGGACGGCATTCGAGGAGGCGCCCGTCGGAATGGCGCTGACCGGGCTGGACGGACGCGTCGTTCAGGTCAACCGCTCGATGTGCCAGATCACCGGTTATTCACGAGAGCAGCTGGAGGCGACGACGCTCGCGTCGATCACTCACCCCGACGACGCCACCGCTGACCAAGCGGAGATGCAGCGGCTGATCGACGGCGATGTCGCCCATCTCCGCGCGGAGCGGCGCTACCTGCACGCTGCCGGTCATCCGGTTCCCGTCGATCTCAGCTCGGCTGTGATTCACAACGCCGCAGGCCAGGCCCGGCATCTTCTGATCCAGGCGCACGACATCACCGAGCGTAAGCGCTTCGAGGGCCAGCTCCAGTACCTCGCCGACCACGACGCGCTCACCGGCATGTTCAACCGTCGGCGGTTCGAGCACGAGCTCGATCGAGAGCTGGCGCGGGCGATCCGGTATGCCACCGAGGGCGCCCTGCTCGCGATCGACCTCGACCACTTCAAGCACGTCAACGACGCGCTCGGCCACTCGGTCGGGGACGAGCTGATCACCCGCGTCGGCAAGACGCTGCGTGCATCGCTGCGTGACACCGACATCATCGCGCGCCTCGGCGGAGACGAGTTCGCCGTCATCCTGCCCGGAGTCGACGAGCGCGAAGCGATCGTGGTGGCGGACAAGCTGCTGGCGGTCCTACGCGAGGAGGGTCGCGTCGAGTCGGTGGCGCGCGACGCCATGAGCGTGACGGCGACGATCGGAATCGCGGTGTTCGGCGATGAGCCGATGACCGGAGAGGAGCTGATGGCCGAGGCGGACATCGCTTTGTACGACGCCAAAGAGGCCGGCCGCGACCGGCTCGCGATCTTCGACGCGGCCAAGAACCGCCGAGATCGGATCCACGGGCGCCTGACCTGGGTCGACCGCATCCGCGACGCCCTCGCTCACGACCGGTTCGTCCTGCACGCCCAGCCGATTCACTCACTCACCGACGATTCGGTGCCGCGGCTCGAGCTCCTGATCCGCATGATGGGGGAAGGCGACGACCTGATTCCTCCCGCCGCGTTCCTCTACGTCGGCGAGCGCTTCGATCTGATCCAGGCGATCGATCGCTGGGTCGTACGGAGCACGATCGCGTTGCTGGCAGCGCACAAGCGGGCGGGCCGGCCGATCCACCTCTCGCTCAACCTGTCGGCGAAGTCGGTCACCGATCCGGAGCTCCCGGGCTACGTCACAGCCGAACTGTTGGCGGCAGGAATCGACGGGCGCGGGCTGTGCGTCGAGGTGACCGAGACCGCTGCGATCGTCAACGTCGATCGCGCGAAGCGCTTCGCGCGCACCTTGGAGGAGCTCGGCTGCGAGTTCGCCCTTGACGACTTCGGTGCCGGGTTCGCGTCGTTCTACTACCTCAAGCACTTGGCATTCGACTACGTAAAGATCGACGGCGAATTCATTCGCGACCTACCCGGGAGCCGGGTCAATCAGCTCGTGGTGCAGTCGGTAGTCGACATCGCCCGCGGCCTCGGAAAGCGCACGATCGCCGAGTTCGTCGGCGATCAGGAGACCCAGGATCTGCTCAAGGGCTACGGCGTCGATTACGTCCAGGGCTTCCATGTAGCCCGGCCACGGCCGCTCGGGCCGATGGACTTCGAGGGGCTCGTCGGGACGCGGGAAATCGCGGGCTTCCGGCAGAACGGTGGGTAGCGATCGTCAACGCGCGCCGTGGGCGAGATTCGCCGGTCCTAACTCCTTGGCGAGGAAGAACGCCGTGTCGTCAGGCGTCAGCGACTTCGTCTCGCCGGTCCGCGCGAACCCCAGCCGCTCGTAGAACGCGGCGACCTCGGACGCGCGCTCGACGACGCCGAGGCGCAGCCTGACCGCCCCGCGGTCAGCCGCCCAGCCCGCGACCTGTGCAACGAGCCGGCGCCCGAGTCCACGGCCACGCATCGATGGCTCGACCCACATGCCCCATAGCTGCGCGATCCGCGCAGGCCGATCGAACCAGAACGAAGCCGTCATAGCCGCCCAATGGCCGTCGTCGATCGCCACGAAGAGGACGCTCTCGTCGTGGGCGTCGCCGACGGCCGAGCGCCGCGCCAGGTGCTCCCAGTAGGCGGGGGAACGCTCGAGCTCGAGCTCGAGCGAAGACGAGAATGCCTCCGGCGCGTCGCTGAGCGCACGAAGCCGGAGGGCGCGGACCTGGGGTCCTTCGCCGGGAGCTGGTCGCCGGATCTCGATCGCTCGCGATGACACGACGCCGATCAGTGTCGCAAGCCGCGGTAGCGGCGTGAGGCGGGGCCGGCGCGCGCCGCCTGTCTTGACTTCGGCCGACACAGAACGTAGGCTCCGTCTTTCAGAGGGAGACCGATCAGTCTATGCTGTCAGTGGTTTGTGGCGGTGCGCCGGCCGGCGCCGGGCTCGAACTGTGCCCTCTGTGTCCCGTATCCCTAGAGGAGAGGAATCGCGATGCCGATCCCGACTGAGCTTGTTGGGTCCTTGCCGCGTCCGATGGCGCTGCAGGAAGCCTACGCAGATTACGACGAGGGCAAGATCACGCTGGAGGAGTTCGAGGCCGCGCAGGATGCTGCCGCGGAGGACTCGATCAAGCGGCTGGAAGCGACGGGCGAGCCGATCGTGACCGACGGTGAGAACCGCGAGTCGAGCTTTGCCACATACAACCTGACGGACACCCTCGCGGGCACCGGGCTCGCCGATCACCTCGCCGGTGACGGCCAGTTCTTCGCGATCTTCGACGACGGTCACCATCGTCAGCTGCCGCGGCTGACCGGCGGCCCGTTCCGCTACAAGCGCTACGCCTCGGAGTTCGTAAAGAAGAACACCGCGATCGCGACCCATCCGGTCAAGCAGGCGGTGATCGCACCGTCGATGATGATGTTGCTGTACCCGCTCGAGGAAGAGCTGACCGGCTACTCGCGCGAGGAGTTCCTCGACGACGTCGTCAACGAGGCCGAGAAGGACGTCCGCGAGTGCTTCGCCGCGGGCGCCGTGCGCGTCTCGGTCGACTTCACCGAGGGCCGGCTGGCGAACAAGAACGACGCACGTAATCCGTGGACGAACAAGAACATGCTGCAGGAGTTCATCGATCTCAACAACCGGCTGTTCGACCGCTTCACGGCCGAGGAGCGGCGGAACATCGGGCTCCATACCTGCCCCGGTGGGGACTGCGACTCGGTGCACAGCAAGGAAGTCCCGTACGAGCAGCTGCTCTCGCACATGTTCGACATCAACGCCGGCTACTTCCTGATCCAGTGCGCGAGCGAGGAGGACCGGGAGTCGGTCTACAAGATGGTCGGCCAGTACAGTCGCGACGACGCGAACGGCGTCCCGCAGGTCTGCTTCATGGGCGTCATCAACCCCCTCACGCCGGAGATCGAGACGGCCGAGCACGTCAAGAACGAGCTCCTTCTGGCCGCCAAGCACATCCCGGTCGAGCGTCTCGGCGCGACCGACGACTGCGGCTTCTCGCCGTTCAGCCGCGATGTGAAGCCCAAGCACGGCTCGCCGGACTTCGCGCGCGACGTCGCGATGCAGAAGATCACCAATCGCCTCGAAGGCGCGAGGATGGCATCGGAAGACCTCGGCATCTGAGTTAGCGGGATCGGCTGGCGCCCGGAAGTCCGGCGCCAGCCGCCGGCCGCCCGGGAGTTCGGCGCCAGCCGAACTACCAAGCTAATCGGCGAAGCCGATTACCCGAGGTCGATCGCCGCGTGATCGAAGCGGGTGAAGCGCTGTAGATCGGCCACGCGCGCATGGACCGCGTCGGCGGCGACGCCCAGCACCCCGTCGGTGCCGAACTGCTCGACGTTGAAGGAAGCCAGCGCCGTTCCGTACGCCATCGCGTTGCGTAGCACGTGGTTGGTGAGCGGCTGATCGACGTGGCGCGCGAGGTAACCGACGAATCCGCCCGCGAACGTGTCGCCCGCGCCCGTGGGGTCGACCACGGTCTGTAGGGGATAGGCAGGGAGCGCGAAGAACTCGTCCTCGGTGATCACGGCGGCTCCATATTCGCCCTGCTTGGCGACCACGACAGACGGCCCCCAGCTCAGGACCTCGTGCGCGGCGGCGATCAGATTCGGGCTTCCCGTGAGCTGGCGCAGCTCCGCGTCGTTGAGTACGAGGCAGTCGACCCGGCCGATCACCGCTAGCAGGGCATCCCGAGCGATCTCGATCCACAGATTCATCGAGTCCAGAGCGACGAACCCGGCGTCCGCGCACTGTTCGCGGACCTGAAGCTGAAGATCCGGCTGGATGTTCGCGAGGAACAGAACATCGCACTGCCTGGATGTGGGCGAGAGCTTCGGGTTGAAGTGCTCGAAGACGTTCAGCTGCGTGTCGATCGTGGTGCGCGAATTGAGATCCCAGCCGTACTCGCCCTCCCAGAAGAACGTGCGTCCACCGGGGATGCGCTCGACATCGTCGATACTCGTGCCGCGCGTGGCCAGGACCGCCAGCTCGGCATCGGTGAAATCGTCGCCCACCGGACCGACGACGTGGATCTGGTCGAAGAACGATGCCGCCAGCGCGAAGTGCGTCGCGGCGCCGCCGAGCATCCGCTCGCGCTTGCCGAACGGCGTTGTAACCGTGTCGAACGCGATCGAGCCGACTACCGAGACGCTCATCGGGGACCTGCCGGGCTGTGATCCATAAGACTGATCGTTCTCCCTCGTTGGCAACAGTGGTTCCTCAGACTACGCGGCGTCGCGATATCTAGGCGAACGGGCCGCTGGGGAGAAATGCAGACAACGGTCCCGGCCGGCCGCGAACGCAGAGCGCCCCGGAGGGAACGAGGTGCAGGCCGGCGCGGAGGACGGCATCCACCGCCCACTGCTGGCCGGCGGTGATCCAGCGAACGCCGGCCCGCTGTGTCTCGCCGACGAGCGCGAGCGCGGCGTAGAGCAGCGCCGTCGCGGCGTCATCGTCGTATGCAACCAGAAGCCACACCCCGTGGCCGGGGGCCGCCACGGCGAACCCGCGGTCGGCGAGGCGCAGCAGCCGGGCGCCGCTTCGCAGCGCGAACTCGAGCTCCCGGGTGTGTGGCGCGCCACGAATGTCACGCGATATCACCGCCAGCGCGTCCAGATCGACATGGCTTCCATCGCGGATGTCGTTATCGACTGGCGGCAACGAGCCTCGGTCGATCGCGCCGGTGGCGTCGAACGTCGGCAGCAACGAGAAACCGGCGAGCGCGTACAGCCGCAGCGCGCGTGAGTCGTTCGAGCACGGGATCAGCCCCGCGTCGGTACCGGCGCCGTAGGCCAGCGCGCGCGAGAGCAGCGCGCGACCGGCTCCTGCCGTCTGAGCTTCTGGCTGCACCGCGAGCATCGACAAGCACCACAGGCGTTCTCGCCGGATGGCCTGCGCAAGACCGATCACGCGGCCGTCGCGCTCGGCGACGTAGGATCCCTCGGGGTCGGTCGAGAGCGGATGAGCGACGCGGGCTCGCCAGCGATCCACCGCCGGCCGTTCAGCGATGTCCAGATCAAACGCCGCCGCCGACACCGCGGCGGCCGCGGTCAGGTCGGCTTCCTCGAGCGCGCGTATCTGGAGGCCCGGCACAGCGTCGACACCGGGCTCGGAGGCTCGCCGGCCGCGCGATCTGCGCGGCCGGCGGCAGTCCGCTAGGACCGCACCGTCTCCGCGGGCTGCGGGACGATCCGGATGTAGGGCCGCGGTGACTCCCAGCCGTCCGGATAGATCTCCCTGGCGGCGTCATCGGACACCGAGCCGGCGATGATCACGTCGTCGCCGTGCTGCCAGTTCGCCGGCGTCGCGACCTTGTGCTTCGCCGTCAGCTGCAGGGAGTCGATGACGCGGAGCACCTCGTCGAAGTTCCGGCCCGTCGTCATCGGGTAGATGAGGATCAGCTTGACCTTCTTGTCCGGCCCGATCACGAACACGTTTCGCACTGTCTGATTGTCGGCAGGAGTGCGGGTGGTCGGGTCTCCCTCCGTCTCGGCTGGGAGCATGCCGTACAGCTTCGACACGTTGAAGTCGGCGTCGCTGATGATCGGGTAGTTGGGGGCCGTCCCTTGCGTGTCCTCGATGTCGCTGGCCCACTCCTCGTGGCGGTCGAGTGGATCGACCGAGAGGCCGATTACCTTGACGCCCCGGGCTTCGAACTCCGGGTTGATCTTCGCCATGTAGCCGAGTTCCGTCGTGCAGACCGGCGTGAAGTCCTTGGGGTGCGAGAACAGCACGGCCCAAGAATCGCCGATCCAGTCATGGAAGCTGATCGGGCCTTCTGTGGTTTCGGCCTCGAAATCCGGGGCCGTGTCTCCAAGCTTGAGAGCCATTTTTTCCCTCCTGAGGTGGTGGTCTGAAATGCCGCGACCAGGCACACTAGCTATCGGAACATCTCGGCCGTGCAAGTCGTGGCGTTGGCAAGCCGACCGGGTCGCGATAAGATTAAATCAAATCTACCTGTTCTCGATCGCAATTCTGAGGTTTCGACGGATCCGGCGCCGGGAGGTGAAATCCGACGCGTTGGCGAATATTGATGCGAATGCAGCGCGCACGACAGCAGTCGATGAACGGAGAAGCCGCCGGAACTCATCCCGCACGGCGTGCCAACACGCTCGAGATCATCACCTGGGGGTCGGGCGACAGAGTCCTACTCGTCCACGGCTCGCTGTTCGACGGGCCGACGACGTGGGCTCAGCAGCGCCCGCTGTCCGAGCGCTGGTGCTTGAACGTCGTACAGCGGCGCGGCTTCGGGTCGAGCCGACCCGCCGACGGTGAGGATTTCGAGCATGACGCCGACGATCTCTGTGCGCTGCTCGCAGACCCCGCGCACGTCGTCGCCCATTCGTACGGGACAATCGGCGCGTTGCTCGCCGCGGCGCGCCGGCCGCGCGCGGTGCGCTCCCTCACGCTGATCGAGCCCACGGTCGTCAGCGCCGGGATGGACGATCCCGAAGTCGCGGACGCGGTAGCCCGGATCGCTGACTGGTGGCTGGGTGCGCCCCAGGATCCGGCCGAGTTCCTCGCCGGCTACAGCGCGTTGCTCGGGGTTCGAGTACCGGACCTCGGCGACGGCCGGCGCGGACTGCGTCACGCCGCCCGGTTCCTGCGCAGCTGCCGGCCGCCGTGGACGGCCGAGGTGCCGTTCGAGCGCGTGGCGGAGGCGCGGATTCCTGCCCTTGTGCTCTCGGGTGGGCACTCGCCCGCGCTCGATGCGGTCGCCGCCACCGTCGCCTGGAAGACCGGCGGTAAGCACACCGTGATCCCCGGCGCCGGACACGCCATCCAGCGCGCGGCGGATGTGTTCAATCCGGAGCTCGAGCGCCACCTGCTGCGGGCGCAAGGCGAGCCGGCATGACCTGATCGACGCGTACCGGGTGATGGTCTATGCGAAACGTGCCGGCGAGACCGTGATCCTGACCTACCATCCGCTTCGTGGCCCCCGTTGAGAGCACAGCTCCAGCCATGCTCTCGGCGGGCGGGGAGATGGTGCGCATAACGAGCCCGGACCGGGTGTACTTCTCGGCGCGGGGTGAAACCAAGCTCGATCTCGCCCGCTACTACCTCAGCGTCGGCGACGGGATCGTGCGCGCTCTAGCCGAGCGGCCGTGCATGCTGCACCGCTTCCCGCGGGGCGTCGACGGCGACAAGGTGCACCAGAAGCGGCTCCCGAGCGGCGCGCCACCCTGGGTCGAGACGGTCCGCGTGGACTTCCCTTCCGGTAGGCACGCCTACGAGCTCTGCGTCACGAATCTGGCGAGCGTGATCTGGGCCGTGCAGATGTCGACCGTGGAGTTCCATCCGTGGAACTCGCGGCGCGCCGACATCGAGCGGCCCGACGAGTGGCGGATCGACCTCGATCCGATGCCTGCGTGTAGCTTCGAGACCGTGCGCTCGGTCGCGCGCGTAGCTCGCGAGGTGCTGGACGAGCTGGGTATCACCGGGTGGCCGAAGACCTCGGGCGGATCGGGACTGCACATCTACGTGCGTATCGAGCCGCGCTGGGGCTTTGCCGACGTGCGACGGGCTGCGCTCGCGTTCGCACACGAGGTAGAGCGCCGCGCTCCGCAGCACGTCACGACGACCTGGTGGCGCAAGGACCGCGAGCTCGACAAGGTCTTTCTCGACTACAACCAGAACGCCCGCGACCACACGATCGCCAGCGCCTACTCGGTTCGCGGAGTTCCCGAGGCCACCGTCTCGACGCCGGTCGCCTGGGATGAGATCGACGACGTAGAGCCACGGGACTGTACGATCGCGACGGTTCCTGCCCGGTTCGCGAAGCTCGGCGATCTGCACGCGGGGATCGACGACGCGGCATTCTCGCTCGAAGCGTTGCTGGACTCCGCAGAGCGAGACCACGGGCCGGGTTCGGTCGGCCCTGAACTCGGTGCCGGGTGACGCGACTGCCGGCCGGCCCGCCCGCGGTTGCGAGCCGACCGGGAGGAGCTCTCTAGGAGGCGGCCACGATCTTCAGTGCCGGCGGCGCCTGCTTCGCTTCGGCGACGAGGCCGTTGAGGTGCGCATAATGGCCCGCCTGGGTGCGGTTTGCGACCTCGAGCTTGCGGTAGATGTTCGAGAGGTGGAATTTGACGGTCTGCTCGGTGACCCAGAGCCGTCGTGCGATCTCGCCGTTGGTTGAGCCTGCCGCTACCAGTTGGAGGATCTCGACCTCGCGCGTGGTCAGGGGGCAGTCCTCGGCGGCGACGCGGAGTCGTTCGTCGCGGGCGGCAGCGGAGGGGCGAGAGCCGATGTGGATCACGTGGCCGTCGAGTGTCTCGCGGACGAGCGTCGACAGCGCGGCTGGCTGGATCGCCTTCGAGATCGCTCCCGAGGCGCCGGCGTCGAATACCTGGTCGAGCCATTCCGGGTCCATTCGAATGCTCAGCACGAGCACGGTGATCGCGTCGTTTTGCTCCTTGATCGCTCTGATCAGGGATACGGCCAGCTCGGAGTGGTCCATGTCGTCGACGAGCACGACATCGGGGGCCGCATCGACGATCGTCCGCGCGGATGTCTTGCGGCCGTTTGCGTGGCCGAGCAGCTTGAATTCGCCGCTCGTCCGAAATCCGATCCGAATCGCTTCCACGATCAACGAGTCATCAGCAACTACCACGAGCCGCTTCATCGCGCGCCCGCCCCCGCGGCAACATCTGTCGCCCAAGATTTCATTCGTGGCCTCCCAGTCTGTGGACTCCCCGGCCCCGAACCCGGGAAACAATGCGCCCATTGTGCGCCTCGCTTCGATCGTTGTCCGCGTCATCTGACACGTTCGAACTGTGGGGAGGCGCACACAGGGCTAGGCTGTCGGCATGGAATTGTTGCCGATGGTGCCGGCGTCCTGCTCGCTCGACCAGGACGGATTGAGTGCGCAGCTCGAGCGTTATCGCGCCGCGGGTGCCGGTGCGCAGATCGTCGAGCAGGACAGCCGACGGCTCGTGATTCGGGTCAGCGATCAGGCCTCGACTGCCGCGATCGAGCAGCTCGTGGCCGTAGAGCGGGGCTGCTGCCCGTTCTTTGAGCTCGATTGGGAGCCAGACGCGCGCGTACTGGGGGTCGCGGTGTCGCGAGCGGAGCACGAGCCGGCGCTCGGCGCGATCGCCGCCGCGCTTGGGCTCGACAATCATTCGCTCGCAGGCCCTTAGAGTTCGCGGGCCGTCAGCTCGCCGGCGTCGCGAGCGCGACGTGGTTGCCTTCCGGATCGCTAGCAGCCGGCGAACTGCGCGGGCCCTTATGGACTATGCGACGATCGGCTGCGGACGATGGACGAACACGATTTGAGCCGACCCTCGACCGCGGCCGGAGGATGGGCGTGGTTGTCAGGCTCGGCAGCCCAAGCCAGGGAGCTCGACCTCGCCGTCTACGGGGCGATCGCGAGCACTCCGACGCCGAGCCTCGACCGCGGACTCGGCCTCCTGAGCCGAGCGGCGAACTACTCGCGGCTGTCCCTGGCGTCGGCTGCGGTGCTCGCGGCGAGCGGGGGGCGGCGCGGCCGCGCGGCGGCCGGAATGGGCCTTGCCTCGGTCGCCGTGACCGCGACCGTGCTGAACCTCGGCATCAAGCCGATCTTTCGGCGGCGGCGCCCTGACCGTGTCGCACAAGAGGTCCCGCCCGCGCGCCACGTCCGGATGCCGCAGTCGACGTCGTTCCCGTCCGGACACGCGGCCGCGGCGTTCGCATTCGCGACCGGAGTCGGGCAAGTGCTGCCCGCCGCGGGATTCCCGCTTCGTGCGCTTGCCGCGCTCGTCGCCTATTCCCGCGTGCACACCGGCGTCCACTATCCCAGCGACGTGCTCGCCGGAGCGATGCTCGGCGGCGCGCTCTCGCAGGCGACGACCCATGCCCTCGCACGGCGGAGTCGGCGCTCGAGGCGCACCAGGCTTGCGACCGGCGGCTAGAGCGCATAGCATCCCCGCCGCGACAAGGAAGGCATCATCGCAGGCTCCGCGACCGGCCTGCTCGTCGTTGATCTGCGTGGCCGCACTGGATGCGCCGGGGTGGCTGGCGCCGTTCAGCATGAGGTGACCGTGATAGCGAAGTTGGTGTTTGTGCACCGGCAGCCGGCACGGTCCTTCGCCGCCCGCGCCACCGGGATTTGCGCGCGGGTGATAGCGCTCGTCGTGGCGCTGAGTTGCACGTTCGCCAGCATCGCCGCCGCGGCCACTTGGACGGTTAACTCGACCAGCGACGCCGCGCCCGACGCATCCGAATGTCAGGGGGTCGCGGGCGACTGCGCGCTGCGCCAGGCGGTTGACAAGGCCGCGGCCGGGGACACGGTCGCGCTTCCGGCAAGCACGACGCCGTACACAGTCGCCCTTGGGCCGATCGCGCTCGCGAATGGGATCACGATCAGCGGTGCCGGGGCGCGCATGACGACGATCGCCGGCAACCGCAGCTCGCGGATCTTCGATGCGAGTGCGCTGACGGGAACGGCGACGATCTCCGGGGTAACGATCACGGGAGGGAGCTCGTCATCGGAGGCAGGTGCGCTGCTGTTCGACAGTGCCGGCTCCACGATCGACCTGCGCGCGGTCACGCTGAGTGGCAACAAGGCCACGGGGCAAGGGGGAGCCATCGAACTGCTGTCGGGCACGCTCAACATCGACGACAGCACAGTCGGGCCGTCGAACGTCGCCGGCACGAGCACGACCGCGGGCAACGGCGGCGCGATCTACAACGGTGGTGGGACGCTGTCGATCACGAATAGCACGATCAGCGGCAACAGCGCGACCGACGGCGGGCTCGGTGGGGGCGTCTTCACCGCTGGCATCACGGATCTTGCGAGCGCCACGGTCGCGTTCAACGCAGCCACCGGCACCGGCGCGCGCGGAGGCGACATCTACACCGTCGGCACCGGGACGGCTACGAACACGATCGTCGCCGACGGCACCGCCCCAGGCGGGGGGGATGCCGACTGCTTCGGGACGATCACCTCCGCCGGATACAACCTCACCGACGGCGTTGCCTCGACCGGCGTCGCGAGTTGTGGCTTTACCCAGCCAACGGATCTGCTCGCCGATGCTCGGCTGGGCCCTCTCGGCAACAACGGCGGACAGACGAGTACGCAGGAGCTGGCCGCCGGCAGCCCTGCGATCGACGGCGTGCCCGCGACCGGTGCCGGCTGCCCGGCGGCCGACCAGCGGGGTGTCCCAAGGCCACAGGGGCCCGCATGCGACATCGGGGCGCTCGAGGTCGGTGGAGGAGGTAGGCCGCCTCAATGGAGCGTGGCGCATGACTTCCTCGTGCCGCCGAACGAGGCCAACCCGGCGCCCGACAGCCTCGGTAACCCCGGCGTGTGGGCGTTCGAGCAGGCACCAGGAGCGACGCCACAGAACCCCTCCTCCTACACGCTGCTGACCAACTTCTCGAACTGCGCCGGCGATCCCAACGGTTACCTGTGGGAGACGGCGTTCGGAACCCCCGCTGTTGGTTTCAGCGGCGCCGGCACGCCGCAGGTGTGTCCGACGACCGCGACGCTGCCCAGCAAGACGTTGTTCATGGCACCGGCGGCCGGCGGTTACTCAGTGCTCGGATGGACGAGTCCGGTCCAGGGTATCGTCGAGGCCGCAGGCTCATTCGAGTCCGACGACCCAAACGGCGGCTCGGGCATAAGCTGGCTCGTCGATAAGAACTCGACGAAGATCGCGTCGGGCGCGGACGGCGCTGGGGGTGGCGCCTCGTTCGTCACGTCGCAGAGCATCAGCCCGGGCGACTCCCTCTACTTTCTCGTCGGGCCGGCGGCGAACGCCGACTCCGCGAACGACACGACCGAGCTGAACCTGACGATCACGCAGACCAGCGTGGCGGCGGCCGATCTCAGCCTGGCCGCAAGTGCGAACCCGACCTCGGAGACCGGCACGGTGGACACCACCGGGGTCGCCACGCCGCCGACCGGCAGCATCACCGACACGTTCATCGCCACCAACAACGGGCCGAACCCGGCCGCGACGGTCACGTTCACCGATCCGGAGCCCGCCGGGGCGACGATCCAATCCGCGAGCTCCAGCCAGGGTAGTTGCAGCGGCACCGCCCCGGTCACCTGTGCGCTCGGTGCCCTGGCCAAGGGAGCACATGCGACCGTTACGGTCACGCTCCAGGGCACTAGCTTCGAAACTCTGTCCAACAAGGCCAGGGTCACGAGCGCTACGCCCGACCCCAATCCGGCCAACAACTCGGCGACCGCCACCACCAGCATCGAGAATCCGTGCGTCGCCACCAGCGAGACGCTCGACATCGTCACGGTCACCGCCACCTGCATCGAGCAGCAGAGCGACGGCAGCTTCCTGGCGATCGGAAACACCCAGCTCTCGGGCGGCGCGACGATCCTCGCCACCGGCACCACGGAGCTGGCGCCGCTGATCATCGACCCGGCGCAGCACCTGATCACGATCGCGCCGAACGGCGACGGATCGGCCGCCTCCGGTGTGCTTCAGGTGGGAAGCCAGGACGTTGCCGACGGGCCGTTGACGATCGCCACCGAGGGCGTCTCCGATCCGGTCGCGCGACTGGGCGGGTTGGCCGCGATCGGCGGGATCCAGGACGTGAACGTGACGCTCTCGGGCTGGGGGTTCCTGAATCAGGTCGGCGGGATCACGAGCGCATATCTGACGCCGGCGTCTGAGGGAGGCGGTGTGCTGATCGACGGCCAGTTGGCGCTCTCCGTCATCTATGCCGGGCAGCTGAGCGGCGCGGTAGCGACGCAGGTCGCGGCCGATGGATCGGTCAGCGTGGTCAGCGGTGGCGTGAACCTTCCGAGCTTCACGATCCCTGGCACCGATTGGGGAATCTCCAACCCCCACCTGCTCTACGAGCGTGGCCCCGACGAGTGGTCCGGTGGGGGTGGGCTCAGCATTCCCGACCTGGCCGGTCTCTCGATCAACCCGCTCGTGATCAAAGACGGCAAGCTCGACAGCCTCGGAGTGAGCTTCACCCTCCCGCCTCCTGGAATCATCATCGTGCCGGAGATCGCGCTCGGACTCACCGGCGCCTCCCTGAGCATGGAGAACCTGGCCAGCCTCGACTACGGCGGCGGCCCCTGCAATCCGGTGCGAACCTTCTCCCGGGTCGCCGATGCTGCCGTCAGGTCGCGGAGCCGGCCGGCGACGCTTGGCCCGGTCAAGGTGCAGATGGTCAAGTCCTGTCCGCCGCCGGTAGAGATCGGCGGCGGGGTGTCGCTCGACGCGCTCGGCGGATTGGTCACGGGCACCGGCAGCTTCAGCTACATCCTCGATGGCGCACTCACCGTGACCGGCACCGCCGACCTGGCGCCGCCGTTCGGTGCCCAGCTCGGTCAGGCGACGTTCATGTACACCCCACCGCACACGTTCGAGCTGATCGGATCCGTGCTCGTTCCTGCTGGGGCGACACCGTTTCTCAGGGGGACCATAGGCATCGGGATCGACCCGCCGCATTTCACCGGCAGTGCCGCGCTCGATCTGATCATTCCGCCCGATTCGCCGGTCCTCGGCGGCGCCGACGTCGGTCAGGTGCAAGCGATCATCTCAGACACTGGTGCGGCGGCCTCGGCGAGCCTCCCCCAGGAGTGTCTGCCGAGCTGGCTCGGTGGCGGCTGCACTCCGTCTGAGAGCCTCCTCGTCGGGTACAGGTTCGCCAGCCGCAGCTTCCAGTTCAGCTTCAACGGAAACATCAACGACTACTCCACCATCGGGACGGTCGCGAGCGTCGCACGCGCAGGGGCCAACCGACGCACGGTGCGGCTGCCAGGCACGCACCGGTTCGCGGCGTTCACGATCCGCAGCGTCCGCCATACACCGAACGTCGAGCTGATCAGCCCGCGGTTCCATGGACACCGACTGCGCCTCAGGCTGAGGACCTCGAGGCGTGCTCGCAATCACAGCGGCGCGCTGGCGTCCGTCTCCCGGCGCGCGCACGAGGAGAGCTTCCTGGTCGCGATCGCACCCGGCGGACTTTGGACCGTGCGCCGGCTGAACGGACCCAAGATCGCCGCGGTGCGCGTCGCGGTGCCCCGCAAGCCTCGCGTCGTGGCGCTTCGACCGCTCACGCCGAGGGCGAGCAACCTGCAGCGCCGGCCGACCTCGACGAACGGCACCCTGAAGCTTCACTTCAGCCTTCCGCACGCGCCTCGCGGAACGACAGTCGATCTCTGGGCCGGCACCACGGACCACGGCGGCGGCGGCGTGCTGATCGCGAACGGGCTGTCACCGTCAGGCGCGGCAACCTGGAAGCTCCATGGCCTGGGAAGCGGCCGCTACTGGCCCTACGCGATCATCAACCGCAATGGCCTCCCGGTCGCGATCCGCTACTGGCCGCGATCAGTCGAGGTAATCGACCCAGCTGCCCCCCCGACGCCTGGCGGCGTCGGCGCTACGTTCGCCTCCGGCGGCGTGCTTGTCGGCTGGTCCGCGGTCGTAAACGCTGCCAGCTACGGCATCACCGCCACCCGGGCCGACGGCGGCGTGCCGGTGATCGAAGCCGTGCCGGCCGGCCAGCTCGGCGACGCGTTGAGCCTGCCCAAGGGGCACTGGTCGGTCACCGTCGACGCGGTTGACGCCGAGGACGTCGCCAGCCTCCAGAGCTCGCCGATCAGGGTGACCGTGCCGTAGCGACCCGGCTATCGCCGCGCCCCGCATCACACGTCAGCAGCCGAGCCGGCATGGCACGCACTCGTCCAGAACAGAGTTGCGCGATAGTGGCTCGTCAGAGACGAGCCTGGCCTTAGTCCCCCAAGGAAGGAAGGAAGAACCAGATGCATCTGATCAGCAGACGGACGCCGAGAATGGTGGCGCTCGTCGTGACGTCAGCGGTTGCGTGCGCGCTAGCCATGCCCGCGGCGGCGTTCGCCGACGTGTGGAGCTATACCACCGGCCCGCTCGAAGCTGCTTACAACACCCACGCGTACCTTTCGGTCGAGAACGACACGAACTCCCCGCAGACGGTCAACCTCGGCATTTTCGGCGGCGGCGACGCAGGCGTCGCGATCGACGCGGGCCAGACTTTCACATGGAAGTCGAACTGCTCGACAAGCGGCGGGTGTCTTGGTCCGGCGATTGTGCAGGGGTCAACACCCGACCTCGTGCCCTCTTTCTTGTACACGCCGCTCGGTGCTACCGACGCGACGAACGTGCCGGCAGGCGGGTTCGTGTTCAGCGGCCCGGAGGGGTATCTCGGCGACTACTTGAGTGCCGGTGTGAGCGCAAACGCCGGCGCTTTCACGAGCCTCGAGACCAGCGCCGCCGGTGAACAGACGCTGCTTTCAGCGACTCAGGGACAGGTCAGCGGCATCGTTGGATCGGTGCAGTCCGTGCAGTCGACGTTGAACGGGACCAATGATGAGATCGGCACGGTCCGTTCCGGGCTTAGCACCGCGATCCAATCCGTCTCAACGCAGGAGCAGATCGCGACGCTTGACTCCCATGTTGAGGCGCTCACCAAACAGGTGTCTGAGCTGACCGCGCTAATCACCCGCGAGGCCAAGAAGAAGAAGGTGAAGCCACACCGCTCGAAGAAGTAATCGCCGCCGGCAATTCAGGAGCCCGTGGCCAGCTGCCATGGCGAGCTCCTGTCGGGCAGCGGCTGATGATCGTCTCTGAGCCGCCGGAGCGTCGCGATGTGGAGCAGGACCGACAGAGGGACCGCGAAGACCGGAATCAGGACGAACGGGAGTCGGCTGATGAGTGGGTTGGGATGGCCGAGTAGCGTCGGCCACAGCGGCGTCGGGGAAGTGGCGGCGCCGAGCATGACGGCGAGGACCAGGTCGGCGATGCCCGTGATGTTCCAGATCACAGCGATCCGTCGCGAGCGCTCGGGTGCGCGCTCGACGCGCGCCGCGACGAACGGAGCCGCGACGCCCACCGCGACATCACCGAGGCCGGCGGTCAGAGCGAAGATCGCCGGCATGCGACCCAAGGCCCAGGCGAGGATGAACACGCCGCCGACGACCCGGTAGATCTGGACGTCGATCATCGAATACAGCGGGACCGAGTCGAGCAGGCGGCTGAGTGCGCCGGGTCGCCGCAGCAGCAATATCCCCGCGACGATCGGCAGCACGATCCCAGCGGCGATGATCGGGACCGGGCGGTGGATCGTGGCAGCAAACACTCCCACGCCGGCGAGGGCCACGCCGGCGGCGAGCCACCCGGTCAGCCCCGCCAACACCCGCCGGCGGTCCTCGCCTGACCCCAACCGCCACACCCCGATCGCGACCAGACTGAACACCAAAGCCACGGCTGCACCTGCCGCGAACCACAGATCGAGGGGCACATGGGTAGTCATCGAGCACCTTCTCCTTTAGCTACTGGCTGCGAGCGACGCGAGGATACCAGTATTTCCAAGTGAATCAACCTGTTTCGGGTGTCCTCATTTGACTAAACTGGGCCAGATGAAGCGGTATGCCCAGTACTGCGCGGTGGCCCGAGCGCTCGATCTCGTGGGCGAGCGCTGGACGCTGCTGGTGGTGAGGAGCCTCTTGCTCGGTCCGCAGCGCTACAGCGACCTCCGAGAGGCTCTCCCCGGGATTGCGACCGACCTGCTGACCGCGCGGCTGCGTATGCTGGAGGATGCTGGCTGCGTCCGGCGCCGCCGGCTTCCGCGTCCCGCTTCGGTCACCGTTTACGAGCTGACGGACGACGGCTGGCAACTCGGCCCCGTCGTGCTTGCGCTCGCCAGGCTCGGGGTGACCCAGCTCGGGCCGCCGGCGGCCGATGACGCCGTCAACGCCGACGCGCTCGTGCTGCTGCTGCGCGCCAGCTTCCGCGCCGAGATCGCCCGCCGTGACCCGGGGCCCAGCTATCAACTCGAGCTCGACGGCGAGATCTACACGGTCGAGGTCCACGCCGCGTGGGCCGAGACGCGCCGCGGCCCCATACCCGATCCCGCCTGCACGCTGCGCAGCGACGCGAGAACGCTCGCCGAGATCCTCTCCGGAGCCGTGGCCGCCGAGGCGGCGATCGTCGACGGCCGGCTCGGGCTCGATGGTCCCGCCGGCGAGCTTGACGGCTTCCTGGCGACGTTCTCGTTTGCGAACGAGGCGCCGGCTCGGTAGCGCTCCCGGCCTAGCCGGACCGAAGGCCCGATTGTGAGCGCGACTTCCGGGCTCATCTGCTCGGGCGCATCGCATGGGTTGAGCAGCTCCATCCGCAGCGCGGTGCAAAGCTCCGCCGGCAGTTCACCGAGATCGCGTGGGACCTGGACGCCTGACTACGCCGCCTCGAGCACGAGGATCAGGTCGCCCTGCTCGAGCCGGCCGCCGCTTGGCGCCACGATGCGCGCGACGCGGCCGGCGTGCGGAGCCGTGATCGTCGACTCCATCTTCATCGCTTCGAGAACCGCGATCGCGTCGCCCTCGGCGACTTCGTCGTCCTCTTTGACCTGGACGGTGACGATGCCCGCCAGGGGTGCAGCCACGTGGCTCGGATCCTTCGGATCCGCGCGCTCGACCGCGACCGAGCTGACCTTGATCGACTCGTCGCGGACGTCGATCGGTCGCAGCTGGCCGTTGAGCCGCGTAAGCACGGTGCGCATTCCCCGGGCGTCGGGTTCGCCGATCGCCTCCAGCCCGACCACGAGGCGCACCCCCGGTTCGAGGTCGATGGCGTGCTCGTCGCCTTCCCTCAACCCGTAGAAGAACGGCAGCGTGGGGATGACCGAGACGTCGCCGTAGCGCTCGCGGGCCTCCTGCTGGTCGCGGAACGGGCCGGGGAACATCAGCTGAGAGAGTGCCGCGCGCCGGTCGGGGCCCGGTCCGGGCAAGTCATCGGCCTTCCTGCCGGTGGCGCCGCCGTCCGCGGCCGGCGCCGCGCCGCGCAACGCCCGCTCGGCGAACGGCTGCGGCAGGCCGCCTGCCGGCTCGCCCAGCTCGCCGCGCAGAAACGCGAGCACCGAGTCGGGGAGGTCGAACCTCTCTGGATGCTCGCGCAGATCGTCCCAGTCGATCCCGCCGGAGACGACGAACAGCGCGAGATCGCCCACGACCTTGCTCGTCGGAGTGACCTTGACGATGTTGCCGAGCAGCTCGTTGGCGTGCACGTAGGCGGCCTCGACCTCTTCGAAGCGCTCGCCGAGGCCGAGCGCGATCGACTGCTGCCGGAGGTTGGTGAGCTGGCCACCCGGGATCTGGTGGCGATACACACGCCCGGTAGGAGCGCGCATGCGGGTCTCGAACGGCTCGTAGCTCGTCCGTACCGCCTCCCAGTAGGGCTCGAGATCGAGCAGCGCGCGGAGCGACAGTCCGGTTGCGCGCTCGGTGAAATCGGTCGCGCTGACGATCCCGGAAAGCGTCGGCTGGCTCGTCCTTCCGGCCATCGGTGCGAACGCTCCGTCAACGGCGTCGACGCCGGCCTCGATCGCCGCCAGGTACGTCGCGAGCTGCCCACCGGCCGTGTCGTGGGTGTGCAGGTGCACGGGCAGGTCGAACTCCTCGCGCAACCGGGTGACCAGTGTCCGCGCTGCGGGCACGCGCAGCAGCCCGGCCATGTCCTTGATCGCGAGCACGTGGGCTCCGGCCTCCACGAGCCCCTCGGCGATGCGCAGGTAGTAATCGAGCGTGTACACCCGCTCGGTGGGATCGGAGAGATCGCCGGTGTAGCACACGGCGGCCTCGGCGAGCGCGCCGGCCTCGAGCGTCGCGTCGATCGCCGCGCGCATCGGCCCGACGTTGTTGAGCGCGTCGAAGATGCGGAACACGTCGATGCCGGTCGCCGTCGCCTCGGCCACGAACGCCCGCACCGCAGCTTCGGAGTATGGCTCGTATCCGAGCAGGTTACGTCCGCGCAGGAGCATCTGCAGGCATAGGTTGGGCACGCGCTCGCGCAGCAGGGCGAGACGCTCCCACGGGTCCTCGACGAGGAAGCGAAGAGCGACGTCGTATGTTGCTCCGCCCCAGACCTCAAGCGAGAGCATCTCGGGCAGCAGGTAGGCGATGTGGGGCGCGACGGTGGCCATGTCGAAGGTCCGCATGCGCGTCGCGAGCAGCGACTGGTGGGCATCGCGCAGCGTGGTGTCGGTGACCCCGAGCGAGGTTTCCTCGCGCAGCCAGCGAGCGAACCCGGCAGGCCCGAGCTCCTGCAGGCGCTGGCGCGAGCCGGGCGGCGGAACGCCGGCGGGAAGATCGGGCAGCTTCGATGCCGGGTCCGCCACTGATGGCATCCGGCCGTGGGGGCTGTTGACGGTCACCTCCGCGAGACGACGCAGCAACCTCGAGGCCCGGTCACCCCGCACGCCGACTGCGGTCAGACCCGGGCGCTCGTCGACGAACGTCGTGTAGGTCCGCCCGGCCACGAAGTCGGGGTCGTCGAGCACCGCTCGCAGGAACACCTGGTTCGTACTGACCCCGCGGACGCGAACCTCGTCAACCGCCCGGCGGGCTCGCGCGATCGCGGTCTGCAGGTTCTCGCCACGTGCGGTCACCTTGAGCAGCAGCGGGTCGTAGTAGGGCGAGATCTCGGCACCGACGTACGCGGTCCCCTCGTCGAGACGGATGCCCGCCCCGCCGGGCGCGCGATAGGCGGAGATCCGCCCGGTATCCGGCCGGAAGCCCGCCGCCGGGTCCTCGGTGGTGATCCGGCACTGAAGCGCGAAGCCGCGCTGACGCAGGCTCTCCTGGCGTAGCCCGAGGTCTTCGAGCGTCGCGCCCCCGGCGATCAGTAGCTGGGAGCGAACGAGGTCGACGTCGGTCGTCTCCTCGGTCACCGTGTGCTCGACCTGGATCCGCGGGTTCATCTCGATGAACACGTGCTCGCCGCGCTCGGGGTCGACCAGGAACTCCACCGTGCCGGCGTTGACGTAGCGAACCTCCCGTGCGAAGCGGACGGCGTCCTCGCACAGCCGGTCGCGCAGCGCGGGGTCAAGGTTGGGCGCCGGGGCGAGCTCGATCACCTTCTGGTGGCGACGCTGTACCGAGCAGTCGCGCTCGAACAGGTGTACGACGCCGCCCTGGGCGTCCGCGAGCACCTGGACCTCGATGTGACGCGGGCGCACGAGCGCCTCCTCGAGGTACACCGACGGGTCGCCGAACGCCGCCTGCGCCTCGCGCATCGCGGCGCGCGCGGATTCCTCGAGATCACGCGGCTCGGCGACGAGCCGCATCCCCCGTCCGCCGCCGCCCTCCGCCGCCTTGACGAAGAGCGGGAACGACATTCCTTCGGCCGCCGCCAGGGCGTCGGAGGCGTCGGCAAGGATCCCCGACGCCCTCAGCACCGGCACGCCGCAGCGTTGCGCGGCATCGCGGGCGCGGACCTTGTTTCCGGCTGCCGCCAGTACCTGGGCGGGAGGTCCGACGAACGTGATTCCCGCGCGCACGCACGCGCGCGCAAGATCCGGGTTCTCGGACATGAAGCCGTAGCCGGGATAGATGGCGTCTGCCCCGATGCGCTCGGCCAAGCCGACGACCAAATCGATATCGAGATAGGCCCGCACCGGATGCCCGACCTCGCCGACCTCGTAGGCCTCGTCTGCCTTGACCCGGTGCACGGAGCCGCGGTCGTCGGGCGTGTAGAGGGCCGCGCTCGCAATTCCGAGCTCGTAGGCCGCCCGGAACGCCCGGACGGCGATCTCGCCACGGTTGGCGACCAGGACCTTCCTGAACATTTAGGGGCACACTACACGGCGCCCGGCGACAATCGCCGCCACCACGGGCACCGCCTAAGGACCGGCCTTGCTGACAAGACGAGATTGTGATTGCGTTGATTGGGTTGCGGGAGGCCGTATGCGGGGTATCCCATTGGAAATGCTCAATCTCGCGCCTACCCTGAGCGACACCTACCCGGCGATCCCGGGCTCGCTGGCGGTCGCGCGGCGAGCGGTGATCGCGATCGCGGGGGAGGCCGGGGCGACCGGCGAGCAGATCGATGAGATCCGGCTGGCGCTGTCTGAGGCGCTGACGAATGCGATCCTGCATGCCTACGCCGACGACGATCCGGGCAACGTCTACGTCACCACGGCGGTGGCGGGCGGCGAGCTGTGGGTCCTCGTCGCCGACGACGGCGGCGGGCTTCGGCCACGGAGCGACCGTTCAGGGCTCGGGCTGGGATTGGCACTGATCGCCCACGCGAGCGACGAGCTGACGATCGTCAAGCGATCGGGCGGAGGTACGGAGCTGCGGATGCGATTCCGCCTCGGGGCGGGTTCCGCCTCCGGCGCGGCCGCGAACTCCGGCGGCGCCGCGAACTCCGGCGGCGCCGCGAACTCCGGGTCGTGTGGCGCGAGCGGCTCGGCTGCGGATCAGTCGCGCGGATCGGTTGCGTCGGCGACCTCACCGGCTTCGTCGGTCTTTTCGACGACCACGTAGCCCGGCTGGGTCTCCACGACCGTTTCGACCTCGTCGTGCTCGTGCCCGGGGACGACGACGAACCGCCGCGGGTGCGCGCGAACCCCCTCGTATTCGGTAGAGGTGAGCTCGACCAGACGGTTGCAGCCGAGCAGCGCGCACTCGCAGCGAAACCCGACAGCCTCTGGGTCGCCGGGCCATTGGCCACGCGAGATCGCTTCGTTCACCTCGCGAAAGCGCGCCTCGTTGGCGGCGACACGTCGCTCAAAATCATCGTTCACCACGTCCCTCCCACGCTCTGAGCAGCTTATCTGGGCGGGGTCGCGAGCGCGCCGCGCCGCGGTACCTGGTGGCGCAACCCCACGATCCCCGGCGGCCGGCGCGACCCGTCGTCCACGACAACCAAAGACCTTCCGCTGGTTCGCCTCGGTGGAGGGCCCTGCGCGCGGCGATGAGGTAGCGTGGAGGCCGATGGCGACGCATGAAGAGCCACCGGTAGCCGAGGCAGCGGAGCTGCCGGCGCGCCTGCTGCTTGGGTCTGGGCCGAGTCCCGTTCCTGAGCGGGTGCTGCGGGCGCTCGCGCAGCCCACGATCGGTCATCTGGACCCGGCCTTCGGCGCGCTCATGGAGGACATGATGGGTCGACTGCGCCGCGTGATGGTGACCGAGAACCGCGCCACGCTGGCCGTGTCGGGTACCGGGAGCGCCGGCATGGAGACGATGGTGGTCAACTTCGTGGCCCCCGGCGACCGCGTCGTCTGCGGCGTCAACGGCCTGTTCGGCGAGCGTATGGCCGACGCACTAGGGCGCCAGGGCGCCACCGTCGTGCGCGTCGAGGCAGACTGGGGGAGGGCGATCGACACCGAGCGCCTGACGGCGGCTATGGACGATCGCACGGAGGCGCTGTTCGTCGTCCACGGCGAGACCTCGACCGGGGTGTGCCAGCAGCTCGACGGGCTCGCCGATGCCTGCCGGGAGCGCGACGCCCTGTTACTGGTCGACTGTGTGACGTCGCTGGCCGGTCAACCGCTCGAGCTCGACGCCGCCGGTGTCGACGTCGCCTTCAGCGGCTCCCAGAAGTGCCTCAACTGCCCACCCGGGCTGGCGCCGTTCACGCTCGGCGAGCGTGCCAGGGAGCGGCTGCTCGCACGTTCTGAGCCGTGCCGCTCGTGGTACTTCGATCTCCGCCAGATTCTGGCCTACTGGCGCGAGGACACGGCCGGAGCACCGCCGCGCGCCTACCACCACACCGCGCCGATCAACATGATCTACGCGCTGCACGAGTCGCTGGGCATCGTCCTCGAGGAGAGCTTGCCCGACCGCTGGGAGCGCCACCGCCGCGCACATGAGGCGCTGCGCGGCGCGCTCGAGCCACTCGGACTCGAGCGCCTGGCCCCTGCGGGCGAAGAGCTGTCCTCGCTGCTGGCCGTCGTCGTGCCCGCTGACGTCGACGAGGCCTCGGCCCGCCGTCAGCTCCTGCTCGAGCATGGGATCGAGATCTCCGGCGGGCTCGGACCGCTCGCGGGACGTGTGTGGCGGATCGGGGTGATGGGGATCGGCGCTGCGCACGAACCGCAGCGACGGCTGGTCGCCGCCCTGGCCGGGATCTTCGGCGCTGACCCGGCCGAGGCGCTCGGGAGGCTCGATGACGCCTGGTCCTAAGGTGACGCGTGGTGGGGGGTCGAAGCGTCAACGTTTGGGGTATACAGGTCCTATGAGGGAAATCTGGCGGTGGAATCGCGGGATGACGGCGGCGGTTGTCGTCGCCATTGCGATGCTGTCGCTGATCGCGTCGAGCGCGGCTGCCGGGAGCACGCAGGCAGGCCGGCCGCTGATCCTCTGCCCTGGCTCGAGCAACGTCCCGTGCTGCCTGCCGGTCGCGGGGCAGCAGCTCGTTTCGCCGTGCTGTCCGGTGCCCACAATCGGTTGCTGTCTTCCGGCTGCCGAGGCGTCCGGCTGCTGTGGCGCCACTGCGTGCACGCAGACGCTGTCGATCAGCGTCACCCCCGATCCGGCGACGGCCAAGCAGAAGGCGACGTTCACCGGAACCCTCACCGGCGGGACGGTCCCGGCGCAGCCTGTGACCTTGTGGCAGCGGCTCGCGGGCCAAGTCTCGTTCAGCCAGGTCGCGCAGACGCAGACAGACTCGTCCGGAGCGTTCACGTTCGTGCAAGCGGTGCGGACCAACGCGGATTGGTACGCGAAGACCGGGAGTGTGGTCAGCCCGACGCTGGCCGAGACGGTCCGGGCGTCGATCGCTCTGCACACGTCGCGGGCACGGGTTGCGTTCGGGGCTAAGGTCACGCTGTCTGGCTCGATCGCTCCGAGCCACGCCGGCGAGCGGGTCAAGCTCGAACAGCGTCGCGGGCGGCGATGGGTGACGATCGCGCGACCGATGCTGGGCGCCCACTCCGGGTTCTCGGTAACTCGAAGGATGCTCGTGCACTCGGTCGAGCGGTTCCGCGTCGTGCTCGCCGCCGATGCCCGCAACTCGCGATCCATTTCACCCGTCGTCGCGGTCCGCCGCCGTCGATAACGGTTCGCGAGCCCTAACTCGTCAGCAGCGATCGTGGCGCTCGCGTAGGGGGCGGACTGATCTCGCGCGGCTGGGGACCCTGCGGCCACCCCGCCCCGGCCCAACCCCTGGGTAGCATCGAAGTGAGCATGGAATCTCGATCCCCTGCGCGAACCGGCTCCGAGCTCAGCCGCGGGCGCCGGCGACTGATACTCGCCATCTGCTGCATCAGCCTGCTGATCGTCGGCCTCGACGCGACGATCGTGAACGTTGCCCTGCCCGCGATCCACCGCTCGCTACACGCCTCGCTCTCCGGCCTGCAGTGGACGATCGATGCCTACACGCTCGTGGTCGCGAGCCTGCTGATGCTGTCGGGGTCGACGGCCGATCGTCTCGGCCGGCGGCGCGTTTTTCAGATCGGGCTCGGCCTGTTCTCGCTCGGGTCGCTGCTGTGCGCGCTCGCACCGAGCCTCCAGCTTCTCGTCATCTTCCGGATGCTGCAGGCGATCGGGGCGTCGATGCTCAATCCGGTCGCGATGTCGATCATCCGCAACGTTTTCGAGGATCCGCGCGAGCGGGCGCAGGCGATCGGAATGTGGGGCGGAGTGGTCGGGATCAGCTTCGCCCTCGGACCTGTCGTCGGCGGCGCGCTGGTCGACTCGGTCGGCTGGCGAGCGATCTTCCTGGTCAACTTGCCGGTTGGAATCGCAGCGATCGTCCTGACCGCTTTGTTCGTCCCCGAATCGCGCGCGCCGCATGCCCGCCGGATCGATCCGGTAGGCCAGGTGCTCGTGATCACGATGCTCGCTTCGCTCACCTACGCGATCATCGAGGGGCCCAGCACCGGCTGGGCGTCGAGCGAGATCCTGGGGCTGTTCGCGGTCGCCGCGATCAGCCTGGTGGCGCTCGTGAGCTACGCGCTGCGTCGCCAGGAGCCGCTGATCGACGTGCGGTTCTTCCGTAGCGTCCCGTTCGCGGGGGCGAGCGCGATCGCCGTCTGCGCGTTCGCGGGCCTCGGTGGATTCCTGTTCCTGAACACGCTTTACCTCCAGGACGTGCGCGACCTGTCGCCGTTCCACGCTGGGCTATACACGCTGCCGCTGGCGGCGATGGCGCTCGTGTTCGGGCCGCTGTCCGGGCGCATGGTGGGCCGGCGCGGCGCGAGGCCCTCGCTCGCGATCGCGGGCTGTGCGATGACGATTTCGAGCCTCATGCTGACCCAATTGACGCCGACGACATCGATCGGCTACCTGCTGCTCGCCTACTTCATCTTCGGTCTCGGCTTCGGTCTCGTGAACCCGCCGATCACCAACACCGCCGTGTCCGGGATGCCGGCAGCCCAGGCCGGAGTCGCGTCGGCTGTCGCCTCGACGAGCCGCCAGGTCGGCGCCACGCTCGGCGTTGCGATCGCCGGCGCTGCCGCCGGCGGGGGCGCGGCGAGAGTGATCGGTCCGAGCTTCGCGGCGGCAACCCACCCGGGCTGGTGGATCATCACCGGTTTCGGGGTCGTAGTCCTCGTGCTCGGGCTCGTGAGCACCACCCACTGGGCCAACGTGACGGCGGAGCAGACGGCCGACCGCTTTCGCGAGGACTACCTGGTCGGGGCCGGGTCCGCCGCGTCCGCCTGAGCGCCCGCCCACCGGGGCCGCCGCCGCGGTCCTTCCCCGCAGGCCTGCCCACCTGGCTCGTCGCACTGCTACGTTTCCTCGCGTGAGCGACGCAGCCGGAATGCCGATGAGCACCACCTTCGAGCTGCCGGGAATGACGGTCAGGGACAACCTCGGCGTCTGTTACGGCCTCGTCGTACGCAGCATGGGCGCCGTCGGCACTTTCACTGCCGGCTTCAAGGCGTTGCGCCGTGGCGAAGTGTCGGAGTACACGAAGCTGCTCGAGGACAGCCGGCGCCACGCGATCGATCGCCTGGTCGAGAACGCGGGACTGCTCGGTGCCGACGCCGTCGTCGGGGTCCGCTTCGACTCCTCGGAGATCGGCCAGCAGCTCACCGAGATCGTGGCCTACGGAACCGCGGTCACCGTTGACCGCACCGGCTGACGAGCGCTCCGCGCGGGGTCGTCCCGCGGGCCGGCCGGCGGACGCGGTGCGGCTCGGCGACGAAGATCGTGAGCGCATCGCCGAGGTGCTCGCTCGGCACTCCGCGGCGGGCAGGCTGAGCGTCGAGGAGCTCGAGGACCGGGTGGAGGCGCTCTACCGCGCGCACTCGAACGGCGAGGCGGCGGCGCTGACCGCGGATCTTCCTCCGTTGCCGTCGGACCGCGGGCGCCGGCTTCGCGGTCGCGGGCATGCGGATGCGAGCAGTCCGGCACCCGGTTGGCTCGCGACCAGCGAGCGCTTTCGCGATCCTGGCACGCAGCGGATCATGCGCGTCTGGGTCGACCCCGCCAGCGGCGAGCGACACTACGTACCGGACGACGAGGGCTGAGCCGCCCCAGGCAACGCCACCCGGGAGCCGGCGAGTCTACGCCAGGCCCGGGAGTTCGGCGCCAAGCCAGGCAGTCGAGCCCGGCCCACGACCGAACTCCCAATGGAATCGGCGCCAGCCGATTCCACTACCAGGCCTGCTGGCCGCCGCAGTTCGGGCAGCCGACCGACGTAGAGACCGGCGCCTCGAAGACGTACCCGCAGCCGCAGGTGTAGAGCGCGCGATCCTGCGACGGACCGCCGTGCCGCTGGCGAACCGGTGCTGGTGCGGCGGCGGTCCGGGAATGTCCCGGTGCTCCGGCGCGCCGGGCCCGCGGGGTAAAGAGCTGTTCTCTGTTCAGTCGAACTTGCACGGTCACTACGAGTAACGTCGTCGGTGGTTGATCGTTTCGCGTCTGGGCGGGAAAACCGTGTTCGCTAACACGACACTAATCGGGTGCGGAGCCTATCCCCCTCAACGGACGGGTCGAGAAGCAACTTTCGTCTAGTCGCGAGCGCTTGTGACGCTCGTAACGAGCTGCCGATCGGATCTGCCCGGGGCCCGCATGTGGAAGAATCCCCAGCCGCATGGATCCGAGCCGCAAGCGCGCGATCCGCCTGACGGTCGCCCTCACTGCCGCGCTGCTCCTGGCCTCGGCGCTCGTATACGTGAGCTTCGACGCCGGCGACGACATCGTGACCGCAAGCCAGCTTCTGAAGCAGGCGCGGCCTGGGCAGTCCTACATCCTGGGCGGTACCGTCGCCAGTGAGCAGCACCTGGGGAGCACGCTCCTGTTCAGGGTCGACGATCCGAAGCTCCACCTCTCGGTTCCCGTCCGCTACACGGGCCTTGTCCCCGATCCGTTCGCGGTCGGTCGCGGCGTGCTGGTAACCGTCCAGGAGCGCGGAACAGAGTTCGTCGGTCAGCCGGGGTCGCTGACGACGAAGTGCCCGTCCAAGTATCAGGACCAGAACACGAAGGCCACCTGATGTCGTCGTCGCTCGCCTGACATGGCCACCGTCGGCCGCGCGCTGCTGATCCTCGGACTGGTGGTCGCCGTGTACGGGATCGCGGCCTCGCTGTACGGGGCGCGGACGGGCAGGCGTGCGTGGGTCGACTCGGGGCGGCGCTCGATGTACGCGATCGCCGGTCTCATGACCTCGGCATTCCTGATCCTCGAGGTCGCGTTCCTGCGCTCTGACTTCTCGTACACGATCGTCTCCAACGCCTCGAGCACCACCACCCCGACCTTGTACAAGGCGGCGGCAGTCTGGTCGACCCAGCAGGGGTCGCTGCTGCTGTGGGTGTTCCTGCTCTCGCTGTGGTCGAGCCTGGCACTGTTCCTGACCCGGCGTCGCGTGCGCGAGATCGCTCCCTACGCGACGGCGATCCTGCTCGGGTTCTGCACGTTCTTCATCGCGCTCGCGACCCTGTTCGCGAACCCGTTCACAACCACCTCGAGCCCGCCGGCCGAGGGCGCCGGCCTCGACCCGCTCCTGCGCCACACGACGATGATGATCCACCCGCCGATGGTCTACACGGGCTACACGATGCTGACGATCCCGTTCGCGTTCGCGCTCGCGGCGCTGATCACGGGACGCCTGAACGCCGAGTGGATCCAGGTCACGCGCCGGTTTGCGCTCGCCGCCTGGCTGGCGCTGGGAATCGGGGTCCTGCTCGGCGCGCGCTGGTCCTACACGGAGCTCGGGTGGGGCGGCTACTGGGCATGGGATCCGGTCGAGAACGCCGCCCTGATGCCGTGGCTGCTCTCGACCGCCTTCCTGCACTCGATCATGATCCAGGAGAAGCGGGGCATGCTGAAGGTGTGGAACGTCTCCCTGATCCTCGCCAGCGGCACGATGGCGATCGTCGGCACGTTCCTCGTGCGCTCGGGGATCCTCTCCTCGATCCACGCGTTCGTCTCCGACCCGACGCTCAACATCTCCTTCGTGGTGCTGATCGCGGTGATGATGATCGCTTCGGTGGGCCTGGTCACGCACCGTCGCGCGGCGCTGCGCTCGGAGTCCCAGCTCGACTCGCTGTTCTCCCGCGAGGCCGTGTTCCTGCTCCAGAACCTCGTGCTCGTGGCGCTCACCGCGGTGATCTTCTGGCTGACGTTCTTCCCGCTGATCTCCGAGGCGATCACGGGCACGGAGCAGTCCATCGGCCCGCCGACGTTCCGGCCCTTCGTGGTTCCGCTCGCGCTGATCCTCGTGCTGCTATCCGGGATCGGGCCGATCATCGCGTGGCGGCGCGTGACGGTGGCGAACCTGCGCCGGAGCTTCACCTTCCCGGTGGCGGTCGCGCTCGCCACGCTGCTCGTGCTGGAGGTCCTCGTGGGCGGGATCGGCGGGCACGTGTTCGCGCTGCTGATGTTCTGCGTCGGCGCATTCGCGCTCGCTGCCGTCGCGCAGGAGTTCTTCCGCGGGGTGAGGGCGCGGCGCGCGATGACGCACGAGGCGGCGCCGGTCGCCCTGTTCTCCCTGGTCAAGCGCAACCGTCGCCGCTACGGCGGCTACACCGTCCATGCCGGGCTGGCCGTGCTGCTGATCGGGGTCGCCGGATCGTCGTCGTTCCAGCACTCGCGCTACGCGACGATGAAGCCGGGGCAGAGCACCCGCATCGACGGATACGACATCCGCTATGTCCGGCCCACTGCGACCGCCTCCCCGGAGAAGATCTCGTTCGGCGCGATCCTCGACGTCACCAAGGGCGGGCATCACGTCACGACGGTGCACACGTCCTACGGCCTCTACCCGTCGCAGAACCCTTCACTCGGCGTGATCGGCCGGTTCTTCAACTCGGGCTCGGTCGAGAGCAGGATTGGTCTCGATGCTGGGTTCACACATGACATCTGGACGGTCGTCAACGTCGGCAACGCCGGGCCGCTGCAAGGCTTGATCACCGAGGGGGACCGGAAGTTCGCGAGCGCGCTGGCGGCAATCCAGCGGCAGCCGGCCGCAGATCAGCAGAGCCAGCTGACCGAGCTCTTCGCCCTCCGCGATCAGCTGATCAACGAGCTGACCCAGCGCTTCGTCACCCATCCCTGGCCGGTCCAGTTCCTGCTCATCGTCTCACCGCTCGTCACCTGGCTCTGGCTCGGCGGGATCATCGTCGCGTTCGGTGGCCTGATCGCCCTGTGGCCGATCCCGGTCCTCGTGCGGCATCGAGTCAGGTCAGCCGTGTACGCCCGCCGGCTCGCACGCGAGCCGGCCTGACGCCACCATCGTGGTGGCCTTCCTGCTCGTGATGGTGGCCGCCGCGGCCGTCGTACTCGTCGTCTCTTCACCTTTCCGCCGCGCGGAGACGGACACCGCCGACGCGGTAGATCCCAAGACGGCGACGAAGGTCGCGGATCTCGAGGCAGCGAAGGAGTCGAAGTACCGCGAGATCCGTGACGCCGAGCTCGATCATCGCATGGGCAAGCTCTCCGACGAGGACTTCGCCTCGACCGACCACACGCTGCGGGCCGAGGCGATCGACATCATCGACGCGCTCGATCGCTCCGAGGAGACCTGACGGGGCGCCGGCAATCGCTACCATCCTGAGCGTGGTCACCGTCCTCAGCTTCGTGCAGGTCTTCCTCTCCGCCGTCCTGATCTTTCTCGTCCTGATGCACTCGGGCAAGGACTCCGGACTGTCGGGAGCGTTCGGTGTCGGTACCGGCGCGGGTCCGTTCGGCGGCGGTTCGCTGGTCGAGCGCAACCTGAACCGCTGGACGATCGGGTTCGCGGTCGCGTTCGCGCTCAACACGCTCGTGCTGCTCAAAATCTCGTGAAGCCGGAATCGATGCCGATTTCACCGGCGCGCTTGATCTAGAGCGCCGCCCTCAGGAGCTCGGCTAGCTCCGCTTGACTCGCCGGCGGTGGCGTCATGTGCAGCTCGGGCCGGCTCGCGGCATGCTCGGCCAGGTCCTCGAGCGCGGATTCCCGGACGCCGGCCTCGCCGAGGCGAGTGGTGCCCGCGAGCGCGGCGAGCCGCGACGCGAATGCCGCCGCGTCCTCCCCGAGCGCGTCGCCCAGGCGCGCGACCCAGTCCGGCGATCGGCGCGAGAGCGATCCGATCGTGTGGGGGAGCATGATCGCGTTAGCCTGACCGTGCCCGAGGCCGGCGAAGCGGACGAGGGTCTGCGAGATCACATGGTGCAGGCCGTAGCCGGTCGAGCCGATCACGTAGCCCGCCAGCAGTGCGCCGAGCGCGAGCGCGTCGCGGTCGGGTAACCGTGGGTCGGCAAAGCCGCTCGCGATCAACCGCGCCGCCTCGAGCGCGGCGAGCGCGGGGAGAGGGCTCGAGAGTGGCGTGAGCGGCCCCTCGGCTGCATGTCCGAGCGCGTTTGCCGCGCTGGCGGCAAGGTCCGCGAGAGGCTGCGAGGCAGACAGGGCCGGGTCGTTGACGACGATTGCCGGCCTGACCCGCGGCGTCTGCGGCGGAACCTCGGCGGCGTGCCGGTGCACGGCGGTCATCTCCGCGCCGGACAGCGTGGTCGGGAGCGACGCCACCCGTCTCGGGGGATCTGCCGCAGCCAGAGCCTTGGCGACATCGATCACCCGGCCGCCGCCGAGCGCGACGAGCAGCTCTGCTTCGAGCCGCGGGCGCAGCGCCGCGGCGAGCTCGTCGACGCGGCCGGGCCCGACGTCGTGCACGGTGCCGGCCGCCGCGGTCAGCTCGGGCGCCGCGGCCGCGGCGCGTCGGGTGCTCAGCAGCGCGTACCCCGTCCCCAGCAGCGAGCCGGCCTCGGCTAGCGTGCCGCGGCCGAAGACGACGAGCCGTTCGCCGTCCTGCCAGCGGAAATGTGTGCTCACGCCGAGCTCTGCTCACCGAGGCGATCGACGAGGCGCAGCAGGTCGAGCGGGCTGAACGGCTTGGTCAGGAACAGATCGGCCCCCGCCTCCTCGGCCTCGCGCTCGACGCTCTCGCCGTGGGCAGCGGTCAGCATCACGATCGTCGCACCGCTGGTGGCGACGTGGCTGCGCAGCTGCCGGCATGTCTCGATCCCGTTCAGGTGTGGCATGTCGACGTCGAGGAAGACGAGGACCGGTAGCTCGCGGCGCGCGACCTCGACCGCCTCGAGCCCATCTGACGCCTCATGGATGTCGAACCTCGAAACGTCTTCGAGCGTCGTCGCGATCAGCTTGCGGATGAACGGATCGTCGTCGACGACGAGCACACCACGTGTCATTTGATCTCTCGCGCGATGCGCTCGAACACCTCGTCCGGGATCGCCGCGAACGCCACTACCACCCGCGGATCGAACTGGCTCCCGGAGCCCTCGACGATCATCTCGCGCGCGGTCGCGAGCGTCGACGCGGGCCGGTACGGCCGGTCGGTCGTGAGCGCGTCGAGCACGTCGGCGATGGCGAATACGCGCGCGGCGAGCGGGATCGCCTCGCCCGCGAGGCCATCGGGGTAGCCGCTCCCGTCCCAGCGCTCGTGGTGCGAGCGCACGACTTTGGTCGCGTCGCCGAGGAAGTCGATGTCACGGACGATCTCCGAGCCGATGACCGGGTGCTGCGCCATCAACGCCCGTTCCTTCTCGGTCAGCTTTCCCGGCTTGTAGAGGATCGCGTCCGGGATCGCGACCTTACCGATGTCGTGCAGAAGGAAGCCGAATTCGACGGCATGTCCGTCCGCGAGCCGCAGGCCGATCGCCCGCGAGATCTCCATCCCGTACGCGGCCACGCGCTCGGCGTGCTTGCCGGTGTAAGCGTCCCGCGCCTCGACGGCGTTCGAGAGTGCCCGCACGGTGGCCATGTAGGAGCTGTGAAGCTGTTGCGAGCGCGCGCGCTCCTGCTTGAAGGTCTCGCGCAGGTCCTCGGCGTAGATCTCGAGCTGGCGCTCCTTGTTCGACGACTCCCGCTCCTGGCGCGCGAGCTCTGCACGCAGACGCTCGATCTCTCGCTGCAGCTCCGTCTCGGTCCTCACTGCCATCGTAGATACGGACTCTACGGGTCGCCGCTGAGTGTCGCCAGCAGCGCCTCGGCGGCACGCTCCACGGGCACCACCTCGATCCCGAGCCGCTCGATTCCGGCCGGCGGGGGTGCGACCCCGTCGGAGAACAGGATCACCGCCCGTCGTAGCCGGCGGCCGCGCAGATCAAGCGCTTGCAGGACCGCCTGAGGGCTGCGGATGCCCGCGTCGACGAGCGCGACCTCGAAGCGACGCTCGCTGCACACGCGCGCCGCCGCGGGACCGCTCGTCTCCCAATCGTGCTCGATCCCGAGCTCGCGGAGCCCGGGCTCGAGCACGCTTCGCATCTCGTCGCGACCGACGACGAGCACACGAGAGCGTCCTGCGAGCACGGCCGCTCCAAGTACCTCCCGCAGCTCGTCGGCGTCGATCGGCTTACCGACTACGAATTCGCCCGCGAGCTCCCGGCGTCCCGAGAACACGGAGACGAAGACGATCGGAGTGGCGCGCAGGCGCGGGTCGGCGCGGATCGCGTTCAGGACCCGGAAGCCGTCCATCCCGGGCATCAAGATATCGAGCGTCACCGCGTCGAAATGCTCCTGACGCAGTCGAGCGAGCGCCGCCGCACCGCTCGTGGCGATCTCGGCTCTGACATCGAGGGCGGTGAGCTGGCCGGCGATCAGGCTTGCGATATCCGGCTCGTCGTCGATCACCAGCACGCGCTGGCCCCGCATCGCGGTCAGCGAGCGCGCGGCGTCGGAGGCGCCGACCGCGCAGGGCAGCAGGACCCGGAACGTGGTACCCCGCCCGCGCTCGCTCTCGACGTCGATCTCACCTCCCTGGAGATCCACCAGCGACCGCACGATTGACAACCCGAGCCCGGTCCCCGGAGCCCGCGTGACACCTTCCTGACCGCGGTAGAAGCGCTCGAACACGCGGCCGACCTCGTCTTGGCTCATGCCGGGGCCGTTGTCGGCGACGACGATCTCGATCGACGCACGCTTGGCATGCACGCTGATGCCGATCTCGCCCGCCTCGCCGCCGTAGAGATGGGCGTTCGTGAGCAGGTTGGCCACGATCTGGCGCACGCGTCGCGCATCGGCCAGCGCCGCCGGCAGCGCTGGAGCAATCCGGAGATCCAGCTTCTGATGCTTAGCGGCGATCCTCGGTCCCATCAGCTCGGCGACCTCACGGACCTCCTCGCCCACGTCGATCGGCCGCTGGTTGAGCTCGACCCGATCCGCCTCGATCCTCGCCACGTCGAGCAGATCGTTGACCAGGTCGACGAGGCGGTCGGTCGAGCGCAGGATGATGTCGACGAATTCGCGCTGGCGATCGCTCAGGCCTGGGGAGCGCTCGAGCAGCTCGACGAACCCCTTGATCGACGTCAGCGGACTGCGAAGCTCGTGCGATGCGGTAGCGACGAATTCGCTCTTGGCGCGTTCCAACCGGGCGCGCTCGCTCATGTCGCGAACGGTCCAGACCACGGCGTGACTACCCTCGCCCAGCGTCGCGGCGGTCACCGCCAGCGTCCGCCCGGAATGCTCGACGGTGGTCTCTCCCGCGAGCGCGGCGTTCAGCGGTGGGAGCGGGCTGTGGTTGGCGTCGACGCGGCCGCCGGGAGTGAGTCCGGGGAGCAGCTCGTTTACGCGCGGGTTGATCGTGGCGATCGTCCGCCCGTCGGACTCGGTGACGATCAGCGCATCGCCGAGGCTCTCGATCGTGGCGGCAAGCCGCTGGCGCTCGTGCTCGAGGCGTCGCTGCGCGGTTGCGAGGTCGGCGCTCATCGCGTTGAATGCGGTGCCGAGGTCACGCAGCTCCCGAGGCCCTGACAGCGCCACGGGCTCGCCGAGCTCGCCGGAGGCCAGCCTGCGCGTCGCCGTCACGAGCGCGTCGAGCGGGGCGCGCATCGAGCTCACGAGGAGCGTGACCACCGCGATCGCGCCGATCAGCGCGAGCACGGCGGCGATCGCCACCAGCAACACGTCGCGCCGGGATGCGGATCTTGCAACGCTGCGAGCGCTCGCCTGCCGTGTCTGCTGGCGTGCCTGCAATGCGGACGCGAGCACGCGGGCCTGCAGCAGCGGTCCGTTCGGTGCCGCCGCGGCGGCGAGTCCGCCGCTGGCCGCCAGCCGGCGGGCCTGGTGCTCGGCGGTTACCTGCTCCGCGACGAGACTGGCGCTGACCGCGTCAACCGACGCGAGCCCGGCTGCGGTCCGCGCGGCGACGCGGTAGTCGGCCGCAGCCTGTCGGCGGGCGGCGTCGCCTGCCGCTCCGCGGGCAGCGCGCAGCGCCTCCTCCTCGACGGCTCCGGCGGCGAGCAGGTTGGCTCCGGCGCTCGCGAGGGCCGAGCTGCTCGCAAGCGTGTTCTCGTAGCTCTGTCGGGCCTGATACAGACTTGCGACTCCGACCGCCGCGAGCGCCGCGAGCGCCAGGGTCAGAGCGATCAGCGTGAGGCGGAGCGAGCGGGCGATCGACAGGCGCTGCATGAGCATGCGAGCGTACAGCCGAGGATGATCGGAATACCGGAGCGACGCGCTGCCGTGCCCGGCTAACATTGACGTCATGAGCCTCGCGCGGGATTGGGCGCGCCAGCTCTGCGGAGCCTGGGGTGCAGCACTGCTCGCGCCCGCGACGATGATCGCGGCGCTTGCCGTGCTCGCGCTCGGCGGCGGCTTCGGTGGGCTCGGCGCGCTCGGACAGCTCGTTTCTGGACCGGCCGTGCCCGTTGGCTCGCCGGCGCCGGCGCGAGTCTCACTCCGGGCTGGTTCATCGCTGCTGCCGGTGGTACCGGCAGCCGCCCCCACACCTCGCGCGCCGGCGCTCGCGACCTCCCCGGTAGTCACGCACGTCAGCGGGTCGGGCAACGGCGGGTCGGGCAACGGCGGGTCCCACGGCGGCGGTGGCGGTGGCGGCGCACAAGGCATCGGCACGACCGGGCAGGGCGTGGCCCCGCCCGCGCCCCCGCCGCCGGCGCGCACGCCGACTCAGCCCACTGCGCCGGTAACGACGCCTACTCAGCCCCCGGCTTCGGGACCCGTCACCGGGCTTGTCAACAACGCACTCGCTGCGGGCGAGGCTGTGACCAGCCAGCTCCCCGCTCCGGTGGCCGCGGTCGGCACCGGCGTGCTCCAGTCGATCGGGCAAACGCTCAACAGGCTGCTGCCCTCGCTGTGAGACCGCCGTCAGCGACCCGCCTGGCGGTGATCGCCTGCGTCTGCGCGGCCGTGATCTTCCACCTGCCGGGGCGCTGACGTAGCGGCTGGTTCAGGACAGCTGCTGGCGGTGAGCCACTGCGGCTGCCTGCGTCCGAGTGTGGACGCCGAGCTTCCCGAGGATCCGCGATACGTGCACGCTCGCCGTCTTCTCGGCCATGAACAGCGCGGCGCCGATCTGACGGTTGGTCGCTCCCTTGGCGACGAGCTCGAGGACCTGCCTCTCTCGCGCGGTGAGGCCGAACGGATCCGCCGGCTCGGCGTCACCGGCCGGAGCGCCGCCGGCATCGCCCGGCTCCGAGAGATCCAGCCGTGCGCGTCGGGAGAGGCTTGTGACCTCGCGCGCGAGCCAGTCCGCTCCGAGCCGCTGCGCGGTCTCGAGCCCGGCGCGGGCGACCGGGGCGGCTGCCGGTCGATCGTCCGCTTCGACGAGCGCCTCGGCCTCCCGCCAGCGGGCGACCGCCGCGGGATACGGGCGCATAAGCGTGTCCCAGGCGCCGGCGGCCCGGTGCCACAGCTTCGCATCGTTGCGGCCGCGCGCGCGCGCCATCTCGGCGGCGCCGACCGCGCGCCACGCGGCTTCGACGGGCCCGCCGGCCTCGGCCGCCGCCTGGAGCCGCAGCATGTGGATTCGGGCGCGGGCGAGCGCATCACGGGCGTCGGCCTTCTCGCGCAGGTCGCGGGCCGCCAACGCTCGGTCCGCTTCCACGCCGAGCCCGACCGCGGTGACGCGTGCGATGCGCATGACGTCGTCGGTACACAGTTCGAGCCGGTCGAGCGCCTCGTCAACCGCCGCGCGCGCCCCGGTCAGGTCGCCCCGGCGTCGTCGCAGCTCGCCGAGTAGTGCCCCGAACGCGCCGTGCCACTGCGGCTGCGACGAGGCGGCGACGATCGGCTCGATCGCGTCCAGGCATCGCGCAGCGGCCTCTTCGTCCCCGGTGCCGAGGGCGAGCTCCGCCTCGCGTAGGTGGCGGTAGATGAGATGGAGCCCGACCAGACGCGAGGGCGGCGCGCCGAGGTCGAGCTGTGTCCGAGCGAGTAGCCAGTCCCCGGTCTCGAACGCGAGCTCGGAGGCGGTCAGCGCCATCCAGTTGTGGCTTCGGGTCACCCGCGGGGGGATCACTGCCAATCCCTCCTTCGCGGTCGCGAGTCCGGCAGCCGAGCGTCCGGCCAGGTTGAGCATGTCCGCGAGGTTGGCGTAGGCGGCCGTGAGCGCGCTGATGTCGTCGAGCTCGCGGGAGATGTCCAGCGCGCGTCTGAGCCTCGCTACTCCCGCGTCCACCTCGCCGAGCGCGATCTGCGCCATCCCGAGCGTATTCAGGATCTGCCCCTCGGCGTGCGCGTCGTCCGCGGCCACGGCTGCTTGGAGCGCCTGCTCGCCGTCTGCGACCGCGTCTCGAAAGCGTCCGCGGAGGAATCGCATGCGTGCCAGCCAGGCGAGCAGGTCGGCTCGTTGGCGAGCTGAGTCCTCGGCCGGCAGCACGGCCAGGGCCCGCTGCGCGCTGGCGAGCGCCTGCGGGCCTTGATTCAGTTCCCATTGCACCCGCGCGAGCCGGGTGAGCAAGGCCGAGACCCGCCGCGGGTCGCCGTCGGGGCCGAGCTCTCGCAACGCCTCACGCAGCAGCAGGTCCCCACGGACGCGGTCGTGACCGAGGTCGTGAGCGTCGGCCGCGAGCGTCAGCAGCCCGACGTGATCGAGGCAGACCTCCTCGCCCGCGTCGGGCACCCTCGGCCACAGCTCGAGCGCGCGCTCGGCCAGGGAGGCGGCCTCGGCGTGTGCATACGCCTCGTTGGCGGTGCGGGCGGCGAATACGGTGGTGCGCAGTGCGGCCCGCTGATCGCCCGCGGCGGAGTAGTGACGGGCGATCGTGGCGGCGCGCTCGAGCGCGCCGCCACCGGGCGGTCCGCTCCGCTCGAGCACGCCCGCCAGCGCGAGGTGAAGCTCGCCGCGCTCGCCGGGCAGCAGATCGTCGTACAGCGCCTCGCGCAGCAGCGCGTGACGGAACGCGAACTGATCATCCTCGCCGGCCACGAGCACTTGCTCGGCGAGCGCCTCGCGCAGGCCGGCCTGCAGCCGTTCGCCGTCGATGCCGGTCATCGCCGCGATCGTGACCTGGTCGAGCCGATGCCCGATGGCGATCGCGCGCAGCGCCTGCTGGGCATCGGCGGAGAGGCGCTCGATCCGAAGCACGAAGGCGTCGTGGAGGCTCTTGGGAGCGGCGCCGCGCCCGTCCAGCCCGGCGGCGAGGAGCTCCTCCGTGTATAGGGGGTTGCCTTCGCTGCGGCGGAACAGCCGCTCCACAAGCTGCTCGCCGGGCGCGGCACCGAGGATGTCGGTCAGTGCCTCGGTCAGCTCGACCCGGTCGAAGGGCTCGAGCTCGATCCGCCGCGCGCGCTCGAGGCGCTCGAGCTCGGCGAGCAGCGGACGCAGCGGATGACGGCGATGCAGCTCGTCGGTGCGGTAGCTGAGCAGCATCAGCACGCGCTCGTCTCGCAAGCTACGGGCCACGAACTGGGCGAAAGCGCGGGTCGAGGGATCCGCCCAATGCATGTCCTCGAGGACGAGCGCGACCGGCCCCGCGTCGCTCAGGAGGTCGAGCAGCTCGAGCAAGGCCTCGAACAGCCGCAGCTGGCCCGCTGGGTCGTGCTCGGCCGCCGCCGGCGCGCGACCGTCGCCGAGCGCGGGCAGCAGCGCCGCGAGCTGTGTCCGGCTGCCGGGGCTGAGCGCGTCGAGCGCCGGGTGGTGCCCGCGTACCAGCGGCCGCAGCGCACCCAGCAGCGGTGCGTAGGGGAGCTCGCCCTCGCCGTGCTCGATCCCGTCGCCGCGCAGCACGAGCGCCTGCTCGCCGGCGACGCGGCGCTCGAACTCGCCCACGAGCCTGCTCTTGCCGACGCCGGAATCACCGCCGATCAGGACCAGCACCGGCTGGCGGCCGGCCGCCTCGCGGAGCGCGAGCTCAAGCTCGGCGAGCTCGCCGGTCCTGCCGACGAAGTGGCTGCTCGTGAGCCTTGCCCGCATCGACGAAGTATCGCCGCAAGGCCCGGGGCGCTGCGAGCCGAGGCTGGTCGCCGGTCGCTCGCGCGTATCGTGCGTGCCGCTCGGCTGCCCGGCGCATATCGTCGGTCCGCGCGGCGGATAATGCTCTGATGAGTTCGGGATGCATCCTGTGCTCCTCTGAGTTGACTCCACGTACATCAGGGTGAACTGAGAGGGGCGGTCGCACATCGGCAGATCGCAGCCGATGCGACCCGCGGATGCCTTACACGAACGTCGCGGGGCCCTTAGGGTTCGCGGGGCCTTAGCCTGGAGCCGCCCGCGCAGGGGCGGGTCAGCCCGAGCGTTGCCGTCCCGGGCTGCGCCCCGGGGGCTGCGTCACGGGCGCGCCGGGCGCGGCTTTCGGAATCGGGCGGCTTACCGGTTCGCTCGTCGTGATCGTGACCAGATCGCCGTGGTGGGCGATTTCGAGCGCCGGTCCCTGCTGGAGCGAGTAGCGAGCTGTGTCCGGTGTGATCTCGGCTCGCAGCCGCCGGCCACGGAAGGTCAGGCCGAAGGAAAGCCGGGTCAGCTGTGGTGGTAGGCGGGGCGTGAAGCTGAGCGCGCCGTCGTAGTCACGCATGCCGCCGAACCCGCACACGGCTACGGTCCAGGCGCCGGCGAGCGACGCGATGTGCAGCCCGTCCCGGGTGTTGTGCTCGAGGTCGTCGAGGTCCATCTGCGCGGCCTCGGCGAAATAGTCGTAGGCGAGCTCGAGGTGCTCGGTCTCTGCCGCGATCACCGCTTGGGTGCAGGCGGAAAGCGAAGAGTCCCGCACCGTGATCGCCTCGTAGTACGCGAAGTCGCGGGCCTTCTCACCAAGCGTGAACGCGTCACCGCGCTTGTGCAGGGCGAGTACGAGGTCGGCTTGCTTGACGACCTGCTTGCGATACAGGTCGAAGTACGGGAAATGGAGCAGGAGGGGGTAGCGGTCGCCAGTCGCGGCAAAGTCCCAGATCTGGTGGCGGAGGAAGTCAGCAGCCTGCGGATGGACCTCCAGGCTGCGGTCGTACGGTACGACCGTGGCCCGCGCGGCGCGGCTCCATGCCGCGATCTCCTCGGTGCTGACACCGAGCCGCGCGGCCTCGTCCGGAGCCCGCTCGGCGACGTCGGCGGCGGCGCGCAGGTTCTGTTGCGCCATCAGGTTCGTGTAGATGTTGTCGTCGCCGAGCGCGCTGTACTCGTCGGGACCGGTGACGCCGTCGATGTGAAAGCCGCCATCTTCGTCGAGGTGGCCCAGCGACGTGTACAGCCGGGCGGTCTCGACCAGCAGCTCGAGCCCCTCGGCGCGTTCGAACTGCTCGTCCCCGGTGACGCGCACGTAGCGGATCACGGCCTCGGCGATGTCGGCATTGATATGGAAGGCCGCGGTCCCTGCGGGCCAGTAGCCCGAGCATTCTTCGCCCGCGATCGTGCGCCAGGGGAACGCCGCGCCTCGCAGGCCGAGCTGCTCGGCTCGGCGGCGGGCGGCCGGGAGGGTGCCGTGGCGCCACCTGAGAGCGTCGCGCACGGCCAGCGGTGCGGTGTAGCTCAGCAACGGGAGCACGAACGCCTCGGTATCCCAGAACGCGTGACCGTCGTACCCGGTTCCCGTGAGGCCCTTGGCTGCGATCGCCCGGCCCTCGCCGCGTGCCGCTGCCTGCAATGCTCCGAAGAGCGCGAACCGCACCGCCTGCTGGAGTGCGGGGTCGCCGTCGATCTCGACGTCGGCGCGGTCCCAGAAATCGTCGAGGTATGCTCGCTGCTGGGCCAGCAGACCATCCCAGCCGGTGTGGGTCGCCTCCGCGAGCGCCGCGTAAGCCTGGGCCTGGATCGAGCTCATCGCGCGCCTGCTCGACCAGCTGTACGCGAGCAGCTTGACCAGGCGCAGGCGCTGTCCCGGCTCCAGATCGGTCGCGACGGTGAGGCGCGCGAGGTCCTCGCGGCAGACGACCTCGGAGGTCAGCTTGGTCGGGCAGATGATGTCGTGATCCATGGCTGCCGTCACCAGCAGCCCGCTTTCGCGGGTCGCGTGGCTGAGCACCGCGCGAGTACCCTCGGCGTAACCCGCCTGCGCAACCAGTGGCTCGCGCAGGGCGGCACCTGATCGCGGGTCGCCCTTCGGGTCCACCCCCGCGTCCTCGTTCGCAATCAGGTCGGACTGCACCACGACCCGCGTCGGGCTCTCGACCTCAACCTCGTACGCGATCGCGGCGATCGCGCGCTGGGTGAACGACACCAGCCGAGTCGATGCGACGCGCACGCGGCGCCCGACCGGCGATTCCCAGTCCAGCCGGCGCTCGAGGACGCCGCGGCGCAGGTCCAGCACGCGCTGGTGGGAATGCAGGCGCCCGTAGCGGACGTCGAGCAGCTCGTCGTCGACGAGAAGCCGCAGCAGCTTGCCGTTGGTCACGTTGATGACAGTCTGTCCCGCCTCGGGATCTCCGTAGGCGGGCTCGGCGTGGGGCAGCGGCCGCTGCTCGTAGAAGCCGGCCAGGTACGTGCCCGGGAGGCCCAGCGGGTCACCCTCGTCGAGGTTCCCGCGCAGACCGAGATGGCCGTTCGAGAGCGCGAAGACCGACTCGGACTGCGCCAGCAGATCGAGTCGTAGCTCGCGCTCGGGAAGGGTCCAGGGCTCGACGCCATATTGCGGCTGCTCGATCACAACAGCTCGGCCAGGTCCTCGACGACGATGTCCGCGCCATGGGTTAGCAGCGCATCGCGTTGCCCGACGCGATCGACGCCGACGACGAAGCCGAAGCCGCCTGCGCGCCCGGCCTCGACGCCGGCGAGCGCATCTTCAAACACGGCTTCCTGGTCGGGCTCGACCCCGAGCGCGCGGGCGCCGGCGAGAAACATGTCGGGCGCCGGCTTCCCCCGCAAGTGCTCCCGGTCCGCGGTGACCCCGTCCACGACGGCGTCGAAGAGATCCTCGATTCCCGCCGCGCGCAGGACGTCGCGGCAGTTGGCGCTCGAGGAGACGACGGCGCGTGGGCAGCCGGCGGCGCGGACGGCGCGTACGTAGCGCACGGACCCCTCGTAGGGCTGGACACCTTGGTCGCGGATCAGCTTCAGCACCAGCTCGTTCTTGCGGTTGCCGAGCCCGTGGATGGTCTCGGTTCCCGGCGCGTCCTCAGACGTGCCCTCCGGCAGCTCGATCTGGCGCGACTCGAGGAACGATCGCACGCCGTCATAGCGGGGCTTGCCGTCGACGTAGGCGTCATAGTCCTCGACCGGATCGAACTCGCGGAAGGGCTCGCCGGTCCGCTCGGAGCGCTCGCGCAGATAGGCGTCGAACATCTCCTTCCACGCCGCCGCGTGAACCTTTGCCGTCTGGGTGAGCACGCCGTCGAGATCGAACAGGCACGCGCGCACGGTGTCGGGGAGGCCGAGCATGCGAGGAAGGCTACGCCCGTTGATCCAGGTCGCGCCGCCGGACGGGCGCGCGTACGCGGGATCTCCGGCGAATCGCCCACTCGGCTTGGGCAGCATGCCCGGCCGGGCAACGCGCCGGCTCTCGTCGCCGGCGGCCAGTCCCGGTAGCAGTGTCACGCCACCCAGGCAGGCACAAACCCTGGGACGTGCTCTCTGATGTCGCGGGAGGCGAGGGTCTTTGCGCGGTGGGTGCGGAGCCGGCTGAGCGCGGCGCCGGCCCGCGATCGCGTCGTCGATCACGCTCGCCGTCTCATGACCCCCGTCGAAAAGCCGCAGGCGCGGTCGATCTATGACCGGGCAGGCGCGGGCGGGCCTCACAGCCCGCCCGTCCGCCATGGCTCGCGCCGGCGAGGCGCGCCTACCGGCCGTCGTAATGCAACTGCTTGCGTACTCAACTGCCTGCTACGATCCGTGTATGGAACTCGGACTCGCGACATTTGCGGACCTCGCCGCTGGCACGTCGCCGGAGCAGAGGATGCGCGACCTGCTCGAGGAGGTCGAGCTCGCAGATCAGCTCGGGCTCGACGTGTTCGCGATCGGCGAGCACCACCGCCCGGACTTCCTCGTCTCCTCGCCCGCGGTCGTGCTGGGCGCGGCGGCGGCGCGGACCAAGCGGATCCGTCTCTCGAGCGCGGTAACCGTGCTCAGCTCTGAGGACCCGGTGCGCGTCTTCCAGCAGTTCGCCGAGGTCGACCTGCTCTCCGGCGGGCGCGCCGAGATCATGGCGGGGCGTGGGTCGTTCACCGAGTCCTTCCCGCTGTTCGGTTACGACCTCGAAGACTATGACGAGCTGTACGCGGAGAAGCTCGAGCTGCTGCTGCAGATCCGCGATCAGGCACGAGTCACATGGTCGGGCAACCACAGGGCGCCGCTGCATGATGCCGGCGTCTGGCCGCGCCCGGTGCAGGACCGGCTGCCGGTATGGGTCGCGGTCGGCGGAACGCCGCACTCGGTCGTGCGCGCGGCGGTGCTCGGACTCCCTCTCACGATCGCGATCATCGGCGGCCAGCCTGAGCGGTTCGTGCCGCTGGTCGAGCTGTATCGGGAGGTCGCGAGCCGCTCGGATCACGATCCAGCAGGGCTGGCGGTCGCGATCAACACCCATGCGTTCGTGGCCGAGACCTCGGCCGAGGCCGACGCCGCCTTCGCTGCGCCCTACCTGGCGATGATGAACCGCATCGGGCGCGAGCGTGGCTGGCCACCGTCGGGCCGCGAGGCCTATCAGGCGCTGCGCTCCCCGCGCGGCGCGCTCGCCGTCGGCTCGCCGGAGCAGGTAGCCGAGAAGCTCCTGTACGAGCACGAGCTGTTCGGCCACCAGCGCTACATCGCTCAGATGAGCGTGGGCGCCGTTGCCCACCGCGACGTGCTTCGCTCGATGGAGCTGTTCGGTACCGAGGTCGCGCCACTGGTCCGTGCCGAGGTGGCTCGCCGCGAAGCGAGCGCGAGCGCCGAGTCACAACTGGCCTGACGCGTCAGCGGTTGGCGTGGATTGCGATCGGCAGCCGGCGCTGGTACGGTGTGACCCGCTACCGAGGGCACAATTCGAAGAGGGAGCAGGGGCAATGAGCAGTTTCCGCTTGGGTCGGCGCGCACTGATCGCGTTCGTTTCGCTTTGCGTACTGGCGCCTGGGCTTGCCCGCGCCGCAACCCCGACGGTGGTCGTCTCGCCGACCTCAGGGTCGCCGGGTCGCGGCTTGACGGTCACCGGTAGCAACTGGACTGCAGGCGACACGGTCTTTGTCCAGATCGGGAGCACCACGTTCGACCACGACGTGGTATGCGTGCTGACCGCCGACTCGGACGGAACGATCGCCGGCAACAAGCCCGACGGCGACTGCCAGGTCCCGAACGTACCTGTCGGCAGCCAGACCCTGTTCGCGATCAACGAGCAGAACGAAGCGATGACGGCGACGGGGGCGGCGTTCACGGTCGTGCCGGGCCTCGTGCTCTTGCCTAACAACGCGGTCGCCGGGGGTCCCGCTAGTCCCGGGGCCACGATCGCGGTCCAGGGGCACGGGTTCGCGCCGAGCTCGACCGTCTCCGCGTTCAAGTTCGACACCGGCGCCCTTTCGACGACCCCCACGAGCGTCACCACGGATACGAGCGGAAACTTCAGCAGCCCAGTGGTGTTCACCGTGCCCGCGACGACCGCGGGCAATCACACGATCTCCGCGACCGACGGCTCCGCGAACAAGGGCAGCGCGACGGTCACGATCTACACGCCGAAGGTCTCGGTGTCTCCGACCACGGGTTCGCCGGGGCACGGGTTGACGGTTTCCGGGACCGGTTGGATCGCGGGCGACACCGTGTTCGTGCAGATCGGGAGCACCACCTTCGACACGAATGTCGTGTGCGCGCTGACGGCGAGCTCGGACGGGACGATCTCGGGCAACAAGACGAACGGTAATTGCGCGGTCCCGCCCGTGCCCCAGGGCTCTCGCCAGCTGGTCGCGATCGATCAGCAGAACCAGGGTGTGCTGGCTTTGGGGACGTTCCCGGTCGTGCCGGGGCTCACGCTGACCCCGAGCGGCGCGGCCGCCGGGAGTCCGGAAAGCCCTGGAGCGACGGTGACGATCGGGGGAGGCGGGTTTGCGGCCGGCTCGACGGTCTCCGGGTTCAAGTTCGACACGGCAGCGCTCGCGACCGGCCCGGCGAGCATCGGCACCGATGCGAACGGGACCTTCACGAGCGACGTGACGTTCACCGTGCCCGCGACGACCGCTGGCAACCACACGATCTCCGCGACCGACAGCTCCGCGAACAAGGGCAGCGCGACGGTCACGATCTACACGCCGAAGGTCTCGGTGTCTCCGACCACGGGTTCGCCGGGGCACGGGTTGACGGTTTCCG